>Ga0164308_10000075_pt1 | contig 45977 bp, 41 predicted proteins | sample Whisoiple_246_MG_FD_109983 | JGI IMG/M metagenome (GOLD analysis project Ga0164308, IMG submission 109983) | Soil microbial communities amended with fresh organic matter from upstate New York, USA - Whitman soil sample_246_MG | ecosystem: Environmental > Terrestrial > Soil > Unclassified >... | reverse complement strand
TCAGGACCTAGTTCTGTAAGGGAGCCGACTCATGGCTGGTATTGACACTGGCGGCGGTCACGGCGGTAAACGCGCGACCAACCACGAAATCCCGCTGATTCCGTTCATCGACTTCTTGCTGTGCTTGGTGGCGTTCCTCCTGGTGACCGCAGTTTGGTCGCAGATGGCGCGCATCAACGCTGACGCGCGCGTCCCCGGTCCACCGAAGGACGAGCCGCCGGAAGAGCAGAAGAAAGAGAAGCAGCTCAACGTCGAGATGAAGGGTGAGACCAAGTTCCAACTCGTTTGGAAAGAGGGCAACACCGTCGTCAACACCATCGACGTCGACCGTAAAGCGGTGCCGACGGGCTCCAACGGTGACATCCGCTTCCCCGATCTCGCCAAGAAGATCGAAGAAGAGTGGACGGCCAACGGCGCGCACCGTGCCGGTTCGGACAAGAAGTTCGACCTGGCGATTTTGCACACGGACAACACGACCCCGTTCTCGGACGTAATCGCGGTCATCGACGCGATCTACTCGCCGAAGCGTGACTTCGACTTCGCTGGCAAGAGTGAAAAAGTGCCAGCCTTCAACGTGACCTTCGCGGTGAACTGAAAATGTCGTCCGAAAAAGCTCTCAGCCGTTTTCATCAGCCGATCTCGGTCCCTGGCCGACGCCTGATGCACTCCGTTCCGCTGTCCTTCGTTCGCAAGAAGGCCATCGGCGGTGGTGGTCGTGCGACGAACCACGAAGTGCCGCTGATCCCGTTCATCGACTTCTTGTTGTGCATCGTGTGCTTTTTGCTCGCGAGCTTCTCGGCCTCCGGCGAGTTGCCCGTGGACAAGAACGTCAAGTTGCCCAACGCCGAAAACGTGATGGACATGACCGAGGCGCCGATGGTGGCAATCACCGGCACTCAAATCTTGGTCGACGGTACGCCCGCGGGTAACACCCGGGCGATCGAAGAAGCCAATCGTTTGCAGCGCGTGGACGAGCTGTTCAACGTGCTCAAGAACAAGCGTGAGCTCTGGAAGCAAATCAATCCGGGCAAGGAATTCCCCGGCGTGGTCGTGCTGCAGGTCGATCGCAAAGTTCAGGCGCTGGTCGTGAAGAGCGTGTTCCAGACCGCGGCATTCGCGGGCTTTCCGAACGTGAGCTTCATGGTCGGCCGTATGGGTAAGTGATAGCGTCCGATTGGCGGCACTGCCGCTAATCGCTAGAAGGGAGCGGCTCCAGTCGGAGCGGCTCCCTTCGTCGCTTCCGGGGTCCAAGGTCGTGGCCTTCACCAAACACAAAGCCGTTACCGATTCTGGTCTGCCGTCGCTGAATCAGGCGCGCGCGGAGCGTCGCCGCGCGATTGCCCTGGGTCGCGTGCGGATGGCCTCGATTCCGCCGCAGTTCTGGCTTTGGACTGCGATTGCGTTGGGCGTGTTCAGCGTCGTGTATTGGCGCATTGCGCAGGGTCAAATCGAGACCCGCCGCAGCCAAGTGATGGCCAAGCAGCGCGCGATCGCCCAAACCTTGGGTCCGAAGATCGTGCCGTTTCGCGATCAGGTCGAGGGTTGGGTGAGGGAGCTCGCCGCGAACTACCCCGGTGATTTCGTGGATCCGAGCGCTTCGTTGGACAAAATCAGCACGAGCCCAGGCGTGTATTTCCGGCTGCGCATGGCGAATACGGGCTCGGTGAAGGCGATTCGCGGGGCGGCGCGCGCCTCGCTGCACGACGGCTTTACGTCTTGCTTGTTCGTACGCGTCGGCGCCACCGATCCGACCAAGGGTCCCGCGTGCCGTGCCACGTCGGACTGCGCTTCTGGGCTGCTGTGCAACGAGTGGAACACGTGCAACGAGCCGCCGCGTCCGTACAACATGCGGCTCGCGTACCGCGCTTTGCGCGTGCTCTCGAGTGATTGGACCGACGAAGTGCACGAGGCGGACACCGAGCTCGGGTTGAACGCCTACGATCGCGATCTCGACAGCGTTTCGAAGCGCGATGTGCCCGTGGCGATCGAACTGCTCTCCCGCTCCCGCTACTTCACCTTGGTCTTGGATGAAGATCCGGCCGGTGGTTTGCCACCCGAAACGCCCGACGCTGGCGAAACGCCGGACGAGCGCGTGCAGCGTGAACCGCACGCGGCGCGCATTGGGATTTGGGACTTGAAGACACGGAGCCCACTATTGAGGCTGAAAGCGGACGCAGCAGGTCATTTCGTGCCGGTCGGCGACCGCGTCGTGCAAAACCCAGAGACTGTCATGGCTCAGCAGCGTCAGACGAACAGCTGTGCGCTCGCCTTGTCCGTCAAAGACGCGCTCGCTCGCGAACCCGTTCAAGCTGCTCCGTAACCACCTCCTCCGGGTGTTTCGATCCGCAAACGAGCCCCAGCAGAGACTTCGAACACGGCGTGTCCAGGCAGCTCTTGGCCATTGTGCAGGTTCCGGCCGGGCAAACCTGGCTCGCCGCCAGCGAGTCCGAAAGGGGCGGTGAGTCGGCGTTCACCCAGCAGTGAGACCGTGAGCGGCTCGAGGAACTCGTATTCGCGGCAGGCGCCATCACCGCCACGGTAAAGGCCACGGCCGCCAGACCCGCGCCGGATCGAGAACTCGCGAATCCGCACCGGGAACCGCTGCTCGATGATCTCCGGATCGGTGATGCGCGTGTTGGTCATGTGCGTGTGCACCGCGCTCGCGCCCGCGAAGTCAGGTCCCGCCCCGGCGCCGCCTGCGATCGTCTCGTAGTAGCCGAAACCCTGCTGGCCAAAGCTCACGTTGTTCATCGTGCCCTGACTGGCGGCCGCGCGGTTCAATGCGCCAAGCAGCACATCGACGACGCGCTGTGACGTTTCCACGTTGCCGCCTGCCACTGCGCGGCCAGCGGACGGGTTGAGGATGCAACGCTCGCCGATGCGCACGGTGACGTCGCGCAGGCAGCCGCTGTTGAGGGGGATCGCCCGACCCACGAGTGCGCGTAGCACGTACAGCACGGCCGCGAGCGTCACTGCTCGCGGTGCGTTCAAATTGCCCGGTGATTCTGCGCCGCTTTCGCTGAAATCGATCGAGAGCTTGCCAGCTGCGACGGTCAACGCGACCGCGATCGCCGTGCCGTCGTCGAGTTGGTCGGCAAACGCGCAACGCCCCTCCGGCAGCGCGCGAATCACGCGAGCCACGCTGTCGCCGGCGAGCTGTTGGACCGCGTGCATGTAGCGGGTGACCTGGGCACGGCCTCGCTCACCAACCAACTCGTGCAGCAGCCGGGCTCCAGTTCGGGCAGCGGCGAGCTGCGCTTCCAGATCCGCCAAATTCTCGAGTGGGCGTCGCGCCGGGTAGGGACCACGGGCGAGCGTCTCGAGGATCAGCTCGCGATCGAGCGCTCCTCCGTGTGCGACGCGCAGCGCGCTGAACACGCTGCCTTCTTCGGCCAAGTGGGTCGAAAAGGCAGGCATCGAGCCAGGGGTGATGCCGCCGATGTCCGAGTGATGCCCGCGCGTAGCCGTAAAGAAACTGAGTGCGCCGCTTGCGTCGTGTACCGGCAACACCACCGTGACGTCGGGCAAGTGTGAGCCGCCGGACGCGGGATCATTGGTGACGAAGGCGTCGCCTGGCGAGAGCGAGGGGTGCGCTTCGAGCACCGCTCGCACCGACTCGCTCATGGCTCCGAGGTGCACCGGGATGTGCGGCGCGTTTGCGACCAGCCCGCCGCGTGCATCGAAAACCGCGCAGGAAAAGTCCAAGCGTTCTCGGATGTTCGTACTCTGCGCGGTGCGCTGCAACGTATGCCCCATCTGCTCGGCGATGGACATGAACGCGTTGCCCATGACCTCCAACGTGACCGGGTCGACCGAGGGCGCCGCGTCGTGCTCGGTGGAAGGCGCGGACCGGGCTTCAGTCGTGCCGAACGTCAAAGGGCGCGCGATCAAGACACCATCGCTGCGGCACTCGAGCTCGAAGTCCGGGTCCACCACGATCGTGGCGATGGCTTCCGCGATCAGGGCGGGGCCGCGAATGAGCACCCCGGCGGTGAGTGATTCGCGCTCGAAAACAGGTACACGGTCGTAGCGCTGGCCGCAGTGCCAGAGCGTGGTTTGCCGCTCGGGCGAGGGGAGGTCACCGCTCTGCAGGCCCGCGACGCGCGCGTTTCCGAATGTGGATCGGACGCAAGCCTCGACGCGGAGCGCGGTGACCTCGAGCTGAGCCGTGGGTCGCGTGTGACCGAAGTTCTGGGCATGCAGGGCTTCGAAACGTCCACGCAATTCGCTCGCGAGTACGCCGGAGTCCTCGATGGGCAGGGTGAGCGTGGTCTCGCTGCCGGTGTAGCGCAGATCGAGTCGCCGAGTGCACTCCGCCTCCGTGGAGCCCGCCTGAGCGACAACGACCGCCCGTGCTCGTTGCTCGAGCGGTTCGAACTCACGCTCGATGTCATCGAGCAATGCGTCGCTCAACGGGCGAGCGCCGGCGTCGGACGAGACGTGGTGACTCAGATCAGCCAAGGCCATGCCGTAGGCCGAGAGCACACCGGCGAGTGGATGAAATACGATTTGCCCGATACCGAGCAGGCGCGCGAGTGCGCAGGCGTGTTGCCCGCCCGCTCCGCCGAACACGACGAGCGCGTGCTCTCGAACGTCGAACCCTCGAGCCACCGAAACCTTGCGTAGCGCTTCGGCCATGTTGCGATTGGCGATTTCGAAGAAACCCTCGGCCACGCCTGGTTCGTCGATGAGATGGCCGCTCTCTCGCAATTCGTCGGCTATTTCCGCGAGCGCGGCGCGCGCCGGGGCAAGCTCGAGCGCAAACGGAAAGCGATGCGTGGCCAGGCGCCCGAGTGCCAAGTTCACGTCGCTCACGGTCAACCCTCGAGCTCCGGGGCGCCCATAGCAGAGTGGGCCTGGATCGGACCCAGCGCTCTCCGGACCCACGGTCAGGCGTCCATCGCGCAAGGCGCAGATCGAGCCGCCGCCCGCAGCCACGGTGTGAATCGAAAGCATCGGCGCGACCACGCGAACGCCCGCGAGCTCGTGTTCGTAGCGACGCTCGAATTCGCCTGCGTAGCGCGAGACATCGGTCGAGGTGCCACCCATGTCGAAGCCGAGCACCTGCGCTAGGCCCAAAGTCTTGGCGATGTGCGAAAGGGCCACGCTGCCCCCCGCGGGCCCGGAGAGCAGCGCATTCGGACCGCGAAAATGCGCTGCGTCACACAGACCACCGCTCGATTGCATCAGGTAGAGCGTGCTGCCGGGGAGCTCGGCTTGCAGTGTCTCCAGATAACGTGCCAAGCGTGGCGTCAGATACGCGTCCACACTCGCGGTATCGCCGCGAGCGAGCAGCCCCAAACGGGGCGCGAGCTCATGGGACAGCGAGATTTCGGCGATGCCGGTCGCGCGAGCCAGCTCGGCGATCTCGAGCTCGAGCGCGCCGCTGCGGTGATCTCCGAGCACCACGATGGCTACGCTTGCGATGCCGCGGGCACGGAGTGCGCTCAGCTCGCAGAGCAGCTGGGCACGATTAGGCCGCTCGAGCGGGTTGCCCGCGCGGTCACAGCGCGCGTCGACCTCCAATACCTCGTCGTAGAGCACGCTCGGCTTTTGAATCGAGAGCGCGAACAGATCAGGTCGGGCTTGGGTGCCGATCTCCAACAAATCACGGAACCCGCGCGTGATCACCAGCGCGAAGCGCGCGCCCTTGCGTTCCAACAGCGCGTTCGTCGCGAGCGTCGTGCCCATGCGCACCCGGCAGGCCGGAATCGGTTGCTCCGGCCCGAGGCCGAGCAGTTGGCGAATGCCCTCGAGCGGCGCGCGGTCCGACGACAGCACTTTCGCCAGACGCAGCGCGCCGAGCTCATCGATGGCCAAGCAGTCGGTGAACGTGCCACCGCGGTCGATGAAGAAGTCCAAGACCGCGCGCTCGCGCCTCGCGCAGCTAGTTCAGGAGCCGCGGGTGGGGGACGCCATGGGCGTCGACACCGCGCAAATCGAAGGTGATCGCGCCGTTTTCCGCGCGGACGATCACGTGACCGCCGTGCTCGAGCTGGCCGAAGAGCAGCTCGTCACCGAGCGGCTTCTTGATCTCGTCTTGGATGAGTCGGCTGAGGGGGCGGGCACCGTTCGACTTGTCATAGCCCTTTTCGGCCAAGTACGTGCGCGCGGATTCGGCGAGCTCGATCGTGACGTCACGCTCGGCAAGCTGGTCACCCAGTTCACGGATGAACTTGTCCACGACGCGGCCCATCACGGACGGTGAGAGCGGATCGAAGGCGATGCGCGCGTCCAACCGATTGCGGAACTCGGGGCTGAAGGTATTGCGCAGGGCGAGCGAGTCATTGCCTTGTGCGTCGCGATTGCCGAAACCGACCATGCCGCGGGCCATGTCTTGGGCACCGACGTTGCTGGTCATGATCAGCACGACGTGCCGAAAATCAGCGTGTTTTCCGTTGTTGTCGGTGAGCGTGCCGTGGTCCATGACCTGCAAGAGCACGTTGAACACGTCCGGATGTGCCTTCTCGATTTCGTCCAAGAGCAGCACAGCGTGCGGTGTCTTGGCGACCGCTTCGGTCAACAGGCCGCCGCGATCATAGCCGACGTAGCCCGGAGGCGCGCCGATCAGCCGCGACACGGTGTGGCGCTCCATGTACTCGCTCATGTCGAAGCGGATGAGCTCGATGCCCATGGTCTTCGCCAGTTGGCGTGCTGCTTCGGTCTTGCCGACGCCGGTGGGACCGGTGAACAGATACGAGCCGATCGGCTTCTCCTTGGGACGCAGGCCAGCCCGGGAAAGCTTGATCGCCGAGGCCAGCTCCGAGAGCGCGCGATCTTGGCCAAAAACGGCCTTTTGCAGATCGGATTCCAAGTTCTTGAGCGCGGATTTCGCGTCCGCGGTGACTTGGCGCGGCGGAATCTGCGCCATCCGCGAGAGCACGGCTTCGATGCGGTCGACGTCGACAATCACCGTTTCGGCGTCGATTGCGGCTTCCAACTTGGCGTCGGCACCGCCCTCGTCCATCAAATCAATGGCCTTGTCGGGCATCTTCTTGTCGCGCAGGTGGCGATCGGCGAGCGTGGCCGCGGCTTCCAACGCGGCGTCGGTGTAGGCTACCCCGTGGAACTCCTCGTAACGGCTGCGCAAGCCTTTGAGGATTTGAATCGTTTCGCTCAAGCTCGGCTCGAGCACGTCGATCTTTTGGAAGCGCCGCGCGAGTGCTCGATCCTTCTCGAAGTGGGAGCGGAACTCTTCGAACGTGGTGGCGCCGATGCAGCGTAGTTTGCCGTTCGCCAAGGCGGGCTTCAGCAAGTTGGCAGCGTCGAGCGTGCCGCCGCTGGCCGCGCCCGCGCCGACCATGGTGTGGATCTCGTCGACGAAGAGCACGGCGTGGGGCAGGGCCTCGAGCTGCTTGAGCACGGCTTTGACGCGGTTTTCGAAGTCGCCACGAAAGCGCGTGCCAGCGACCAGCGCGCCCATGTCGAGCGCGTACACCACCACCTTGGACAGGGACGGCGGGATGTCTTTGGCGACGATCTTGGCCGCCAAGCCCTCGACGATCGCGGTCTTACCGACGCCCGCGTCGCCCACGAACATTGGGTTATTCTTACGCCGCCGCGCCAAGACTTGAATCGCGCGTCGGAGCTCCTTCTCGCGACCCACCAGCGGTTCGATGTTGCCGGCCTTGGCCTGTTCGTTCAGGTTGATCGCAAACTTGCCGAGCGCATCGGCGGGGGGCGCGGCTTCACCGTCCTCCTCGTTTTCGGCGGCCCGTTCACCTGAGGTGAGGGCATCTTCGTCTTCGCCATCCTTGGTTACGCCGTGGGAGACGAAGTTCACCAAGTCATAGCGCGTGAGCCCAGCCTCGGTGAGCGCGGCGACCGCTGGTGAATCCAGCTCGCTGAAGATGGCGATCAGGACGTTGTGCCCCTTGAGCTCTTCCTTGCCGCTGTTCTGGACGTTGATGGCGGCGCGGCTGAGCACGCGCTGAAAGCCGCGAGAGGCGCTCAGATCGAGCTCCTCCGGTTCGGGCACTCGGTTCACCTCTTCGTCCAAGAAGCGATCGAGCGCGCGCTTGAGTTTGTCTACGTCACCACCGGCGGCCTTGGCGGCGCGTGCAGTGGCGGGATCTTGTAAGAGACCGTAGAGCAAATGCTCTACCGTCATGATGTCGTGACGACGGCGGATGGCTTCACTCTGCGCGAATGCGCAGGCTGCCTCGACCTCAGCGCTGACTTTCACTCGTCGGATCCTCCGAAGCCTTCAGGCTCTGCAGTGCACTTGAGCGGGTGACCGTGTTCCTTCGCGTAGTCCATCACGATCGCGGCTTTGGTCTCGGCGATATCACGGGTGAAAATGCCCGCGACGCCCCAGCCTTTGCGATGGATGTTGAGCATCACCGTGGTGGCGCCCGTTTCGTCCAGATGAAAAAATTTCATTAAGACGTGGACCACGAACTCCATGGTCGTGTAGTCGTCGTTGTGGAAGACGACCACGTACTTGCGCGGCCGCTTCGTCTTTGGCCGTTCTGCGATGGCGAGTCCGTCATCGCGTTCTGGGTTCACTCGCTCGTTGGGCGGCATGAAGTACCGGGTGAATCTGAGCACGCTCGCCTCAAATGTCGAGGGGCAGTCTCAGATCCCACGCGGAAACCCGGAATTGTTCCCGGCTCTTGCGAGCATTTTTCCGTCTACGGGCGGCAGCTCGACGCACGCTCGCTAACGGTAATTCTGAAAATCGAGCTTGAAGTTGGGGCACCTCGGGCGCGCCCCAAAACAGACCTGAGCCGCCGCGGGGCGGCTAACCCGTCAGGTTGCGGTCTTGGCCGGCGTCTTGGGCGCTGCGGCTTGCGCGTTCTCTTGAGCGCGCTTCAGCTCCCATTCGGCGTTCTTCTTGGCGCGGCGTTCGCGCTTGCGGCGTGCGGTGCGAGGATCTTGCGGGCTACCCATAGTGGGCGGCTGTTTAGCAGAGGTTCTCTACTGTGTCGCCCCAAATTCGTCTTCTCTTCCGCCTACCCGCCCGCGCTCACCGGCCTGCGCCCGTGTCCGTGCCCGAAAATCCCAGTGAAAACCCAATGCCGGCCCCACACTGGCGCATGTGGGCAGCTGCGAGGCGACCCCTCCAGAACGGAAGAGTGGCCACAGATCCGGGCACGGCCGTAGCGGGCGCCGCCCTCAAGTGGTTGGCGCGGCGTGCTTTTCCAGCAGGGAAGCGAGCCTGGGCGCGGCGCCCTCGACTTGTTTTTCCGCCATTCCGCGCAATTTCTCGTACGTCTTCTTGATCGTCGCGCTGTCGACTCGGGCGGCTCGGGCGTCGGTCACCGCGAGCAGGGCCTGGGCCACTCGGCTGCTGTTTTGCTTGAGGTAGGCACCGGCCGGTACTTTTTTGGCGGCGGCCTCCTGATACACGGGGTCCACGGCGTCCAGGAAATCATCCAGCAGGTTGTTGACGGTGTCTCTTACGAAGCCGGGGCGGATCCCTTGCACGATTTTGTAAGCGCCTTTGATGGCGATGCCGCTCAAGCCGCTCTTGTCTGCCACCTCGGCATCCAGCACCTCGCAGGCATCGGCAATGACCTGGTTCCGCTTCTCTCCGCTTCCCATCTGTTCCCGCAGGCTCGACATATTTCCCTGACTTTCTGGCAGCAGCGCCTCAATTGGCGATGGCCGCGCTATATACCGCGACCGCTGTGCGGGCACAGCCCCGTAAGCGCGCGTCGATGTTGGCGGCGTTGTTCGAAATTCCGGCCATACTCCACGAACTTGACTGCTCGCCGCCGGTTTGGGCCTAATGCACGGCCCGGTTTGCACGCGATGCGTCGCGAAGAAGAAGCAAACGATCGAGGCCAATTGCCGCACGTTTAGGATGACCGAAGAGCTCAAGCAAGGATCCAAGCTCGGCAATTTCGAGCTGCTGCTGAGAGTCGGACGGGGCGGCATGGCCACGGTCTGGGTCGCGCGCGAGCACGCTCACGCCGGCAAGGATGATCGCCTGGTGGCGGTCAAAGTGATGCTCGCCGAACTCGCCGACGAGAACGAATTCATCAAGATGTTCTTGGACGAGGTTCGGCTCGTTCGCAGCATTCGCCATCCCAACGTGGTCGACGTCTACGACGTGGGCGAGCACGAGGGGATGATGTGGATGGCGATGGAGTGGGTGGAGGGCGAATCGCTGCACACCGTGATCGCCGAAGCCGGCAAACGTCGAGCAATTCCGCCGGAGTTGGCGGTACGGATCATCGCCGACGCAGCCGCTGGTTTACACGCGGCTCACGAGCTACGCGACCCCGACGGCAGCCTGCGCGGCGTGGTGCACCGCGATATCTCGCCGCACAACATCCTGATCGGCACCAATGGGGCCGTCAAATTGGTCGATTTTGGCGTGGCCAAGGCCGTCGGGCGGATTAGCGAAGCGACTCGCGCCGGTCAGCTCAAGGGTAAATTCGGCTACATGTCGCCCGAGCAGGCGCTCGGGAAAGGCGTCGATCGGCGCAGCGACATTTTCTCGTTGGGGATCGTGCTCTTCGAGCTGACCACGAGTCGCCGCTTGTTCCGCGGTGAGCACGATATCGAGACGCTGCGCCTGGTCATCTCCGGCGCGATCCCCAAGCCGAGCCTGATCGACCCCAAGTATCCGCCGGAGCTCGAGCGCATCGTGCTGAAAGCGCTCGAGCGCAACGTCTCCCAGCGCTATCAGACCGCGGCCGAGTTCGAGCACGATTTGCACGCTTATCTCAAAGCCGAGCGGCTGATCGTGCCGCAAAGCGGGGTGGCCGGGATCTTGAAGCGCGTGCTCGGCGAACGGATCGAACAGCGCCGAAAGGCAGTGCGGGGTTCGCTGCGAGCGCTCGGCAGCGGGACGATGCCCACTGCGCAGCTCTTGCCGAACGATCCGGCGTTCACCCCGACGGGCAAAGATCGCATCACCGTCAGCGGTGTCAGCAGCGTGACCGATACTGGATTGAGCGGGTTCAGCAGTCCGGGCACCTCACCGAGCGCAGTCGTGCCCGCACCGCAGGAACGGAACCGTTCGAGTCTGCCGCGCGTTGCCGCGGAGGCCCGGTTGAGCACCGCGAGTGTGCTCGGCTACGCCATCGGCCTCACGGGTTTGGCGATCGCGTTGTTCGTACTGATTTTCATGCGTTGAGCGAGCCGCGGCTCGCTTGGGTAGCCGAGCCGGCGGGCCGTTCGCGGTAGGCCAGTGTCGCTCGAGATTCCAGAGAGCCGGTATACGCGCGTGGAGGGCGCGTAAGAAAAGGGGGGAGTGATGCCTGCAACCACCTGCGCCGACGCGAGGCGCGGTGTGCTTCCGGAGATCCGTGCGCTAGAGTGCCCACAGGGATCCGATTCGAGCATGGGTAAGATTCTCGTCGTCGACGACCAACGCAATATGCGCACGACGCTGGCAATGATGCTGCGTGGCGGTGGCTATGAGGTCGATGAAGCGGCAGACGGCGCGCAAGGCAAAGAGCTCGGTGCGACCGGTGCCTACGACGTCGTGATCACCGATCTGCGCATGGGCGAGTTCGACGGCATCGACGTGCTGCGCGCGACCAAAGAGAAGCAGCCGATGACCGAGGTGATCGTGATGACCGCCTACGGCACGATCGAGAGCGCGGTCGAAGCGATGCGGGTCGGAGCCTTCGACTACATTCAAAAGCCGTTCAGCGAGCAAGAGCTGATCGTGAAAGTGTCGAAGGCGTTCGAGAGCCGGCGCCTGCACGGCCAGGTTCAACTGTTCGCGCAGGAATTCAAGGAGCGCTATCACCTCGAGAAGATCATCGGTCGCTCACAGTCGATCCGTGACGTGCTCACCCGCGTGGTGAAGATCGCGCCCACGGACGCGATCGTGCTGATCACCGGCGAGAGCGGCACGGGCAAAGAGCTGGTTGCGCGCGCCGTCCACGCCAACAGCAAGCGCGCGCATCGACCGTTCGTGACCGTGAACTGCGCGGCGATCAGCGAAACGCTGCTGGAAAGCGAACTTTTCGGGCACGCGCGCGGCGCTTTCACCGGCGCGGTCTCGGCTCGCAAGGGCCTGTTCGAGGAAGCCGACGGCGGTACCTTCTTCTTCGACGAGATTGCCGAAACGACTCCCAGCTTCCAAGCCAAGCTGTTGCGCTCGATTCAAGAGGGTGAGGTGCGGCGTGTGGGCGAGAACAAGCCGATCACGATCGACATTCGCGTGGTGGCGGCGACCAACGTCGACCTCAGTCTGGCCGTAGAAGAGCGCCGCTTCAGACAAGATCTCTACTATCGGTTGAACGTGGCGCGCTTTCATCTGCCGCCTTTGCGTGAACGGCGTGAGGACATCCCGCTTTTGGCCGAGTTCTTCTTGGACAAGTTCAATCGCAAGATGAACACGCGCGCAAAGCCCGCCGAAGGCGTGATGGACAAGCTCATCGCCTATGATTTTCCGGGCAACGTTCGCGAGCTCGAGAACCTGATCGAACAATCCGTGGCGCTCTGCTCTGGCGGGCTGATCACGGTCGATGACGTGCTGCCGGAGGTCCCGCGCAAGACCGGTCGCACCCCGGGCAAGACCCTGGCCGACATCGTGGATGAGTCGGAGCGCCAAGCGCTGGAAGCCGCGCTCCGGGCCTCCGACGGTAGCCGCGAGCGCGCCGCAGAGGCGCTCGACATCAGCCCGACCACGCTGTGGCGGAAGATGACGCGGCTCGGCATTACTTTCGAGAATCGCTGAGCGCCGCCTTTGGAGGCGATCCCGTCGGGATGCCCTCCGGGCTGGCGTTCCGGCGATAAATCTGCTTGTTTCCGCGCGTGAAAACCGCCGACCTGGATTACGAGCTGCCGGAGGCGCTGATTGCGGCGCGTCCGACCGAGCGTCGTGACGGCGCGCGGCTACTCATCCTGGACGGCGACGCGCTACGCGATGGTTTGGTCACCGAGCTCTCGGAGCTGATCCCGGAAGGGGCGCTCTTGGTCGTCAACGACACCCGGGTTCGTCGGGCCCGCATCTTCGGCTCGAGGCAGGGCAGCGGTGGACGCATCGAGCTGCTGTTCATTCGTCGCGCTTCACTCGCCGACGGTCGCGAGCATTGGGAAGCGATAGGCCGCGCGAGCAAGCCGCTGCGCGTGGGGACGCGCATCGACTGGGGTGAAGTCCACATCGAGGTGCTGCAGAAGTCCGCTGAAGGCACGATGCTCGTCGCGGTCGACGCGCGCGGCGCGGATTTCGAGCAGCTCTTGGATCAGCGAGGTCATCTGCCGCTGCCGCCGTACATGCGGCGCGCGGACGAGAGCGTCGATCTCGAGCGCTACCAGACGGTGTACGCGCGGCGCACGGCGTCGGCGGCTGCACCCACGGCGGGCCTGCATTTGACGCCCGAAATGTTCGCGCGCTTGCGCGAGCGAAACGTGAAAGTGGCGCAATTAGAGCTGGAAATCGGCCTGGGCACTTTTCGCGCGGTGACGGCGGCAGACTTGGACGATCACCCGATGCACGCCGAGACGTTTGCGGTCGGGCCCGAGCTGGCGCAAGCCGTGCGCGCGGCGCGCGAGCGTGGGGCGAAAATCGTGGCGGTCGGGACGACCGTGGTGCGTGCGCTCGAAAGCGCTGCCGACCCAGAGCGTCCGGGTGAAGTGCGCGTCACTCAAGGTGAGACGCGGCTCTTGATCCAACCGGGCTACCGCTTTCGGATCGTGGATGCACTGCTGACGAATTTTCACGTGCCGCAAAGCACGCTGCTAGCGCTAGTTTCGGCCTTCGCCGGCCATCAGGCGGTGATGGCTGCTTATCGCCACGCCGTGGCGGCTCGCTACCGCTTTCTTTCCTATGGAGATGCGATGTGGATTCCAAACAGACGCGCTTGATTTCGCTGCGCATCGATAAAATGTGCGGTCACGCGCGCACCGGAGTGCTGACTTCGCCGCACGGTGAGGTGCCAACTCCGGCGTTCATGCCCGTCGGTACTCAGGCGGTGGTGAAGGGCGTCTCCACCGAAGAGGTGCTCGCGACCGGCGCAAAGATGCAAATCATGAACACCTACCATCTCTGGGTTCGCCCCGGTCCGGAGCTGGTCGCTGAGCTGGGAGGGCTGCACGGGTTCGCGCGCTTTCCACACACGATCGTGACAGATTCCGGTGGATTTCAGGCATTTTCGCTGGCGCGGAACATGCGCGCGAGCGAAAACGGTTTCGAATTCGCCTCACATCTCGACGGCAAGAAGATGCTGCTCACGCCCGAAGAAGCCATGCGTGTGCAAGGCCTGCTCGGCTCGGACATCGCCATGCAATTGGACGTCTGCCCGCCGGGCGGTTCCCCGCGCCCAGTCTTGGTCGAAGCCGTCGAGCGCACCACGCGCTGGGCGGAGCGTTGTCTGGCTGCGCGAGCGCCGAAGCAAGGGGTGTTCGGCATCGTGCAGGGCGGGACCGACGTCGAGCTGCGGCTCTCGCACATCGAAGCTTTGGCCAAGTTGCCCTTCGACGGCTTGGCGCTCGGCGGTTTCAGCGTTGGCGAGCCAATCCCGGACATGTACCGAGCGCTCCCGCAGGTGGCCCCGGCGTTGCCCGCAGATCGACCGCGGTACCTCATGGGAGTCGGCATGCCGAGCGACATCCTCACGGCCGTTGGCGCTGGCATCGACATGTTCGATTGCGTGATCCCGACCCGTAACGCGAGGAACGGCCAAGTCTTCACTTGGGAGGGCAAGGTCACGATCAAGAACGCGCGCTACCGTGATGACCCGCGCCCGCTCGAGGAAGACTGCGCCTGCGGGGCCTGTCGGGTGCCGTACTCGCGGGCATACCTCCGCCACCTGTATCTGCAGAGCGAGATCTTGGGGCTGAGCTTGCTCAGTCAGCACAACCTCCACTTCTACGGCCGCCTGATGGCGGCGGCGCGGGCCGCCATCGTGCGCGGCGATTTTGCCGAGTGGGCCCGACAGAAGCTGGCGCTCTGGGCTAAAACTCCCGCCTAATCGCGATCTTCCGTTGTTTTCCGTCGAGTTTGCGGCGGTCTCGTGGATAATCAAGGTTTCGCATGAGCGAGAAGAAGCAGATCGGCAAAATCCTGCTGCGACAGCGCGCGCTCACCCCCGAGCAACTCGAGCGCGCGCTCGCCGAGCAGAAGGGCGAACGTCTCGCTTCGCGTCTCGCCGCAGACGGCACGATCAGCGATGTCGCCGCGCTCAAGGCGTTGAGCGAGCAGTACGGGATTCCGGGTATCGACCTGACGCAGATTTGTTTGAAGCTCGACGACCTCGAGCTCTTGCCGCGCGAGATCGCCGAAAAGCATCTGATTTTGCCGGTGCTCGTGCGTGACGATCGGCTGTTCATCGCGATGGGCAATCCGCGCGAGAAGAAGGTGATCGACGAGCTGGAGTTCGTCACCGGCAAGAAAGTTTACCCGTATGTCGCGCTCGATGCGGCCTTGTCACGCGTGATTGACGAGGCGTACGCGCGGAAAGCTCGCGGCGACAACTACTACGTCGGTCCCAATTGTCCGGCAGAAGTACTGTCCAAGCTCAATCTCGACCGCGACGGCAACGCGCTCACTTCCGAGCCGTCGGGACTGCTCGATTTCGGCGCGCTCTCTCCCTACAAGAACCAAGGGACTCGTGCATTGGAAGCGCCAGGTCTCGTGGTCGATGACGCCGCTTCCGAGATCTCGCGCTCCGAGGACATCGAGGAGAGCGAGTTCGGAGACACTTCGCGGGAACTGAGCGTCGTCACCGAGTTGCCCGCTGAAAGCGCGCCCACCTTGCCGCCGCCCCCGGATGGCGCAAAGACGGTCTTGATCATCGACGATGAGGCCGAAATCCGCAAAATGCTGAGCCGGCTACTGGCGCACAAGGGGCACCGCGTGCTGGAGGCCGAGCGGGGCCATCAAGCGCTGCGCATGGTCAAGGAGTATGCGCCCGACTTGATCGTGCTCGACGCGATGCTGCCGGAAGTGCACGGCTTCGAGATCGCGCGGCGCATCAAAGGCAGTCAGCGCTACGGACAGATCCCGATCATCATGGTGAGCGCGGTGTACCGTGGTTGGCGCTACGCCGAGGACCTCAAGCAAACCTGCGGCGTCGACTACTTCATCGAAAAGCCTTTCAAGATCGCCGAAGTGGTCGCCGCGGTCGATGCCTGCCTGAGTCCCGGCAAAGGGCCTGTGGAACGCCCGGACGTCTCAGGTGAGGCAGAAGAGGCGCTGAATGCGGGCATTGCCGCCTACAAAGCCGGTCGGCTGGACGAGGCGATTGCGCACTTGGCGAGAGGTGTCGGCATCGACCCGCTGGCCTACCGTCTGCACTTCCACCTTGGGCTACTGTACGGCAAGAAGGGGCAGGTGTACGACGCGATCAGTGAGCTAGAAACCGCCGTCAAGATCAACTCGCACCATTTTGCAGCTGTCAAGAACCTGGCCATCCTTTATCAAAAGGCCGGATTCCGAAATAAAGCCGTGGAAACTTGGGAAAGAGCGCTCACACTGGCCGCCGACGAGCCGACACGTCTTTCGATCAAAGAACACTTGTTGAACCTCCTGTGAAAGAGCTTTCGCGCTTGGGCGGAGCTCGGGTTAATCTCCGTAAACCTCGGACCGTTTGTTTCACGCGGCGCTCAGCTGAATGAAGTTCCTCTGCCCCAGCTGTAAGGCGAAATACCAGATCGGCGACGAGAAGGTCGCTGGTCGCTCTGTTCGCATGAAGTGCCGCAAGTGCGGCTACGTGATCCAGGTCTCGAGTGTGCCCGGCATGGGTGACGCACTTCCTGGCAGCGAGCCGCCTCCCGCGATGGATGCGCCCAGTGAAGTCGCGGCTGCAGACGCACTCGAAGTAGTGCCGAACGCGCCGCCTTCTGCACCCGGTGCGCCACGACCTGCGGCGCCCGCCGCAAAGAGCGCGCCGAGTGCCGCGAGTGCACCGTCGTCGTCGCGCTCACCTTCGTCGGCGCAACGTCCAGAGGTGAAAAAGATCCCCGTCGTCGGCACCGGACCGCGACCGGCTGCACCGAAACCAGCGCCCGCGCCGAGTGCGCCCAAAGCGCCGGTACCAGTGGCTCCCAAAGCGCCGCCGCCCAAATCATCGCCGCAGAAGCCGACCCCGACGCCCACGGCTTCGCTCGGCGCGCGCGCGCCGCAAGCAACGGGAACGCCAATTCCCGCGGTCGCGCCCAAGCCTTCCGTCGTCGAAAAACCTGCCGCTGGCCTAAAGCCGGCTGTCGTCCCGATGCCGACCGCCGTTGCCAAGCCGTCGATCATCGAGAAGCCCACCGTACCTTCGGTCGTCTCGTTTGCCGACGTGGACGAAGACGAACGCACGCGCATCGCGGATGCAGGCGCGCTTGCTGGCGCTTTCTCGCTTGCGGTCGGCGGCCAAAATGACTCCGCTGGTCCGGATTCGTTGAGCATGCCGGCGGATGAATGGTTCGTGGGCATCAACGGCGTGCCCGTCGGTCCAATCCGACTGAGCGAGCTTCGCTCGAAAGCGGCGTCTGGGTCGGTCAATCGTGAGTCGCTCGTCTGGCGTGACGGTTTCGAGGATTGGCGACCGCTCGGCACTTTCCCCGAGCTGTCAGCGATCGTCGACGAAAGCGTTTCGAGCGCGCGCGCGTCGCTGACTCCGTTCACTCCGCCCGCAGCGCCGGTGTCGGCGCCGACGCCGAGTCCGGGGAATGCGGTTCCCGTTCCGGTTCCAGTGGCGTCGAGCCCGGATATCGAGGCCTACGCGGGCTCCGGAAACGGTGTCACTGGTGCGGCTGTCGTTACCGACGAGTTGGAGGCCGCGGGCGTTCCCAAACGCAGTGGTACATCGCCCGCTGCTTGGATCGCGGTCGGCATCGCGTTGATGTTCGGACTCACGATCGGTTTCGTGCTGTTCAACAAGAACAGCAAACCGGTCGAGGTCATCAAGTATGTCGATCGCCCGGTACCCGGGGCTTCAAGCGTCGCGGCTGCCGAGCCGCAAGCGAGTGCCGCCTCCGTTGATGGGCCGAGCACCCCAACGGACCCCAAGAATCCTACGAAACGCGTGGCCTCGACCGCCAAAAGTGCGGCCCCTGGCGCGAGCGCCGAGACGGACAAGGGCATCGCTGGGTTGAAAGGGCTATCGGGCCTCGGCGCGCTCGGTCCAAAGGGCCCGGACTCGACCGGACCCTCGGGCACCGTCGGCGGCGGCACTGGGCAGCTCGACGGCGCACAGATCCAAAGCACGGTCTCGCGCTACACCGGCAGCGTGAAGCGCGCCTGCTGGCAACCCGCGCTCGACACGCGCGACAAGGACGCGCCGACGACCGCGCGCGTGAACGTCCAGATCACCGTGCAACCGAGCGGCAGCGTCTCGGGCGCTACCGTGAACGGCGGGGACCCGAAAGGCTACCGCGGCCTATCGCAATGCATCTCCAGCCGGGTTCGCGGCTGGCAGTTTCCTCCCTCCGGCGAGACGACCACCGTCAACGTCCCGTTCGTGTTCGCCGCCCAGTAGAGCCCGTCACAAGAGGCCTAGTCGTCGGCAGCCGCTCTCCTCGTGTCGGTCGCCCGCCTCGGATGGACTCTTGGTATAGGCCAAAAAAAACACACCCGGAGGGCGAACCCTCGGGGTGTGGTTGCAGCTTCTCGTAAGCCGGGTTCTGTCGCGCGCTTCGGTCGCCCTCGGCGTGCTGGCGGTCATTCCTCTAGGGCGTTCGTTACCGAACGCCTCGTGCAGCCTACCCAGGGGCTCGGGCCGGCAGCCCTCGAACGCCCCTCTATGTGGCCTTGCTCCGGATGGGGTTTGCCTTGCCACAACCGTTACCGGCTGCGCGGTGGGCTCTTACTCCACCTTTTCACCCTTACCCAAAGCGCCAAAGCGGTTCGGGCGGTCTGATTTTCTGTGGCACTTTCCTCGAGGTTTCCCTCACCGGGCGTTACCCGGCATCCTGCCTTGCGGAGCCCGGACTTTCCTCAGCTTCGTCGTGAGACGAGGCTGCGATCGCCTGAAATGCTGCAACGGCGCGAGCTTAGGTGCAGCGTGCCCCCCGCGCAAGCTGATCGTCACGGATCGTCACGCGGCGCGACACGGTCGGTCGTCGCGCCATGAGCGCACGAACGAGTGGCGGGTTAGGCAGCGTCGTGGATATCGAGCCAGCCACTCCCGCGGGAAAGTTCGGTGATGCGCGTCTTCAGCTTCTTCTTTGCGCGTGCTTCGAGCTGACGCGCGCGCTCGCGCGATACGCCCAAGCGACGCCCGATCTCGGCCAGTGACATCTCGTCTTCGTTGTCGGCCATCAGCCGATTTTCGACGATGTACCGTTCGCGTTGGTCGAGGCCAATGAGGGCGGCTTGCACCGCATCGCGCACGTAGCCGCCCACTTCGGAGCCGACCAAGCCATCTTCTTGGTTGAGCTCGGATGCGGTGAGAGTATCACCGAGGGTGACGGACGAGTCGTCGTACACTTTGGCGTCGAGCGAGACGTCACGCGCCTCCAAGCGCCGCACCATCGACGTCACCTTGGCCTTGGGTACGTCGAGGGCCTTGGCCAACAGCTCATCGGCTTGATCGCCTTCACCGACGAGGTTCGTGATGCGCACGCGTTCGCGGCGCAGCTTGAAGAACATTTTGGAACGGAGCGCGCCGGAGCCGACGCCGACCAAGCTCCACGAACGAATGATGTGATTGAGGATGTACGCGCGAATCCAATACGCCGCGTAGGTTACGAAGCGCGTGCCGCGGCTGGTGTCGAACTTCTGCAACGCGTGCACGACGCCAAAATTGCCTTCAGCCACCAGCTCACCGAGCGGCAAGCCGTAGCGGCGGTACTTGAGGGCGATCGCGACGACGTAGCGCAGGTGAGCACGAACCAGCTCTTCGCGCGCCACTTGGTCGCGATGGTCGAGCCAACGCGCAGTCAATTCGAGCTCCTCTTCGCGGGAAAGCTGGGGATAGGAATGCACCGCGGCGATGTAGAACGTCAGGGAGGGGTCGGTTTGGCGGGCCATGGTACGTCTAAGTCCCTTCGTCTGATTCCAGTCGTAGACAAACTTGGGCGCAGCTGCGCCTCATCAGCGCGCGCTTCGAATTGCAGCGCTGAACTCGCACCTCGGCCTACGCGCGAGATATCTGCGCGGTTCCGCTAAGATTTGTTAACCGCTCAACTTCGTACGTTGGGCAAAGGCCGTTGGACGCACGCGCACATCGCGGACGATTTTCGAAGCATTGTCCGCGTCTCCAAACACTGTGTACGAGCGAGCGCTGCAAACGCGCCACAAGAGCGCGGAGTCAGCGAAACATCACGCGCCAGGGCTGGTCGCTCGAACAGGCGCAATGGCCAGGCAGCGACCAGCCTCGTGACTTCAGACTCAAGCTTGGAACGAAGAGCCGCAGCCGCAGGTACCGGAGACGTTCGGGTTGCCGAACTTGAACCCGGAACCGTTCGCGCCTTCGACGTAGTCAATCTCGGTGCCGTCGAGATATTGATAGCTCAGCGGATCGACGAACAGTTGGACGCCGTTCGACTCGAACAGCTCGTCCAGGTCGGTCGGCTTGTCCTCGAAGTACAGGTCGTACTGGAACCCGGCGCAGCCGCCACCAACGACGCGAAGCCGGAGACCCTGGCCTTCGAGCCCTTCCGTCTTCGAAATCTCTTTAACTTTGTCTGCGGCCAGCGATGTGATTGAAATCATCCGATGGGTTTCCTCTGCGCCCGCGGGCCAATGCTGCCAACGGTACTTAGGCGCCTCGTGAGCGCGCGACGCGCCCGTAGTATAGGCACGCCCCTCTGGGCTCGCCAGGGCAAGCGTACGGTTCTGCGCGGTTTGGCGCTGGTCGTGGGAATTTCGGGCGGTACCTCGCGCGTGGCGCTTGCGGCCGGAACTCCGGTCGCGTCGACGGACACGGCGTTGCCGGCGCCGCCGCCGCCCGCCTCGGCGGCCCCGGACGGGCCATTGCCACCCCCTCCGCCGCCGAGATCCAGCACAGTTCCGCCGCAGGCGGCGACGGGGGAATCGACGGCGCTCACGCCCATCGCCCCTCCGCCGGGTGCTCCCGGGAGCGATTTGCCGCCCTTACCCCCGTTGCCACGAGGGGCTCGCTTGCACGATGGCTTCTATTTGCGGCTCGGTGTCGGGCTCGGGCTCGGCGGTGCGCTGGTCTCGTCCGACTCGAAGAGCGTTGGCGACTACAGCTTTGGCGGGGGCGCGGGGGCTTTCGACGTTTGGCTCGGCGGCACGCCGATCCCTGGCTTGGCCATGGGGGCGGCATTGTCTGGACTCGGCCTGGGCAGCACCGAGCGCAGCGTCGACGGCAACCGGGTCTCCGGCGACGTCTCCGGGAGCATGGGGCTGCTCGGCTACTTCGTGGATGTCTTCCCCGATCCCGTACGTGGCCTGCATTTCGGCGGCGCGCTTGGTCTCGCGAGCGCGCGGGCAGAAGTGAAGGACAGCGGTCGGAAATTCGAGGGCGGCGGCTTCGGCCTACAAGCGTGGGGTGGCTATGATTTTTGGGTCAGCCCGCAGTGGTCACTCGGGGGCATGCCGCGTTTCATCGGCAGCGTGACTCGCGAAGACGATGCAGGAGTCGCATACCGCACGTCACTGGGCGCAGTGACGCTGTGCTTTACGGCGCTTTATCACTGACGCCGAATAGCTGCCCCGAACGACACGCGAACACGATCGCGCCCTTCGTGGGCGTGGGCCGAAAAGGATCGAGGCAGCTCGTTTCTTCGAACCGCAGCGCGTTGCCGCCCGCGCGCAACACGAGTGCATCGATACCGCTCTGCACCGCGGCGAGCGTGCCACGCCGATCGCTGATCACGAGTGCTGGGCGAAGGGGACCCAGGGCCACGTCGACACCTTGACCCACGGCGCTCAATGCCGCGCGCCCGACCTCTGCGCCGTCGCTCCCGCGGATCGAGATGAATCCGCCGCCGGCGATCAGCGCCGCTGAAGGCGGGGTGAGCAGCGCGACAGGGCCGCTGAGGGGCAGATTGGGATCGTTGGCCAGGATCGAAGCGCGCCCGGTTTGCAAATCGAGCGAGGACCATTTGTGGCCATCCACGACCGCGAACAAGCGACCCGCTCCAACGGCTGCGCCCTCAGGCACCTTGCCGCCGAAACTGCCGAGTTGCTCCAGGTCCCCGGTGGTACGCGCCGCCTGCACGTTGCCATTGTCACTAACCGCGACCAGCACGCCACTCGTCTCCGCAATGCTGCTGAGATTCCCGCTGGCGCGCAGGGTGCGTACGAGCGCGCCGCGCTCGTCGAGTTCGAAGAGCTCGCCCCCGCTTGCGAGCCACGCGCCGCCGCTGTCGCTGGGAATGGTCAGGCTGCGTCGCCGGGGATCACCGAGCGGCAAAGCCCGCCTGGCCTGGAGTTTACCCGCGCTCGAGTAGAACAGCGCTTCCCCGTCGCGCGTCACGATCAGGATCGTCCCCGCGCTGGTCAACACTGGGGCGGAGCTGGCTTCGCTCGTGAGTCGCTCCGACCAGAGCATGCGACCTTTCGCGTCGAGTTTCGACACGCGCGGCTCACTGTGCACGATGATCAAGTTGCCTTGCGCGTCGCTCGCGGGGGCTTGCCCGATGCCGCCCGGCACGCGGGTACGAAAGGTCACCTCTGGCTGGGCCGGAAAGTCTGCCCGTGCGCGATTGCCGTTGCTTGCGTCGATACCCTCACAGGCCGCGAGCGCGGCGCTCTGACCGACGACGATGCGCTGCACCTGCTGCGAGTCGCGTCCGCTCGATGCTCCACTCAGCAGCAAAAGACAGCTCGCGAGCAAGCCGAGCTGCGCTGCTCGCGCACGCTTCACTTCGCGACCTTGAGCAAAAAATCTGCGCGAATTTCGGGTATTTTACTGCCTGACCGAGGCCCGTCGACCAAGCCCACCACTTCGCCGAAGGCGCTGAATTTATCGCCCGCGGCCAGGCTGAATGGTGCGCCATAGGTGACGCGGGCCAGACACGGCGGACGCGTGCAACCGCCTTGCACGTCCATCACCACCACGGTGGTGTAGTTCTCGGTTCGGGCATCGACGCACGCGCCGTCGAGCGCGACGGCCCAGCCGCGCTTGGTCTCGGCTTGATCGGCGATAGCAGTGTAGTTGCTGGTAGCGCGTTGGCGCACGCGCTCGGCTTCGCGCGCCAAGCTATCGACGCGCTTGACGCGCAGCGGGAAGAGCCGCGGAGCGGTGTCTTTGTTGGTGGCACGAATCACGATTGTCGTTTCGCCCGGAGCCGACACGTTCATCATCTGCGCGAAGCGCCCCGTGGGATCGACCGTGATCGGGCGATCACTGACGGTCAGGGAGCCGCCTTTTGCCGTGCGACCTGCCAGTACGAAATTAGACGCCTCCAGCAAGACCGCGGGCCCGGGCGCGTCGATGACGAGTGGCGTGATGCCCGCTTGTAAGCTGACCGTGCCAGTCTGTGGGGAGCCGTTCGGGGGCGTGACCGTGTAGGGCAGTTTGCGTTCGAGCGTTTTTAGCGAGGCGTCGAGCCCGGTGACCTCGGCGCTGACGTCGAGGACATAGCGCCCGTCGCCTTCTGCATTGAGCGTCACCGGTTTGCCGTCGACGGTCACGGTGGAACCAGCCGTGGCGCTGACCAGTACGCGTAACTCCGGCGTCGGCGCATCGAGGCCGCTGGTGTCGCCGCGCACGCGGTACGCCACGGGCACCGAGATATCGACGAAGCTCTGCTTGCCGCGCGTCGCAACGAGGGTGAGCGTCATCGGATTTTCGCCGACCTTGAGTGGTCGTGACAACCCGAGGCTCGCGTGGTGCCCGCTGAACGTCGCATTGGCGGCATCGAGCCGCACGACCGTGCCGTCGTCACACGCTGCGCAAGTGAGTTCGAGTTGCTCCTTGCCGTCTGGAAGCGCCGTGGCGCGCGCTTCGATCGAACCGTGTCCGCGGTAAAATAGCCAAACGACCGCGGCGGCCGCGAATAGCCCGGCTGCACCAACCATCGACACTGCGGCCAAGGCGGGGATGCCGGGCTTGGGCTGCGCTGCCTGGCGGCCGGGGCCCGCGCCCGCGGTGCGTGTCGAAGTCGGCACCGGATTCACCGTGACGCCAGCTCCCGCCGAAGGCAGCGAGCCCGACGAGGGATAGCCGCCCGACCCGGCAGTCGCGGGAACCGGGGCAGGGATGGGCGCCGGAGCTACCGGCTTGGCCTGCCCGGGATTCAGGGGCGCAATTCCCGGACGCGCGACTCCCAGCATGGTCTTCTGGTGGGATGAGAGGTGTGGAACCGTCCCGCTCGGCCCGGCTGGTTGAACCGCTTGAGGGGGGGGCGGTGGCGTCGGATAGCCGCGGGTTTCCGTGGGTGCGGCGGGGATCGACGGTGTGGAAGGGAGCTGCCCGGGCGCTTGCCCAGGAGGTCCGAGCGGCGCGATGCCGATCATCGTCTGACGGAGACCAGGCCCCTGAGCCCCCGGTGTGGCGACCAGAGGAGTCGTGGTGGCCGGCGGGGGTGTCGGCGGTCCTGCAGGCGCCGCGGTGGGCGGCGCGATGCCGATCATCGTGCCGCGAAAACGGCTCTCAGGCTGCGGCGGTGAGAATCCGACAACGGTTTGACTCAGGGAAGCGATCGGCTTACCGCAGTTCGCACACCCGGTCGCTTCCGGGGGATTTCGCGTTCCGCAGTGCGGGCACAGCCTCATCGCGCGCACTATAACCCCGGACGCACCCCCGCTACCAAGAGCTCGCGTCGAGAGCCCCCGACTGCAAGGTCTTTGTCCAATTTCACCCTTTTCCCCTAAGGGACAGGAGATTCGAGTTCCATGCTCGCCAAACGCATCATTCCGTGCCTCGACGTTCGCGACGGTCGCGTCGTAAAAGGCGTGAATTTCGTCGGTCTTCGTGACGCAGGCGACCCCGTCGAGTGCGCCCGGCGTTACGACGCCGAGGGCGCGGACGAGATCACCTTTTTGGATATTACCGCATCGATCGAGGCGCGCGGTGCGCTGCTCCACGTGGTCGAGCGGACGGCCGACGTGGTGTTTGCACCGGTGACCGTCGGGGGAGGCGTGCGCTCCCCGGCCGACGTGAAGTCGCTGCTCGATGCCGGTGCCGACAAAGTCAGCGTCAATTCGTCGGCCGTGGCTGATCCAAGCCTCATTTCGGCGATCAGCAGCGCCTGGGGGCGACAGGTGCTGGTGCTGGCGATCGACGCCAAGCGCAATCCCGACGGCAGCTACGAGGTCTTTACCCATGGTGGCCGGCGGGGCACGGGCCTCGATCCGGTGGCCTGGGCTCGGCGCGGCGCGCAGCTCGGCGCGGGCGAGATCCTGCTCACCAGCATGGACCGCGACGGGACGCGCGCCGGCTATGACTTGGAGCTGCTCCGCGCGTTGACCGCGGCGGTGGAAATTCCGGTGATCGCTTCGGGTGGCGTGGGCAACCTCGAGCACCTGCGCGAGGGCCTGGCCGAGGGGGGCGCGGATGCCGCGCTTGCGGCCTCAATCTTCCACGATGGTGAGTTTACGGTCGGGCAGGCCAAACGCTACCTGGCTGAGCACGGCGTTCCGGTTCGAGGAGGCTAACGATGAGCGTGACACTTTCCGAGGTCAAACGAGCAGCACGGGCCCATCGCGCGCCGCTGGCGGGTGAAAGCGCGGGCTACCTGGTGCTGGCAATTGCCGACCAAGTGCTGCAGGCGCCCAGGCTCGTGCTGCCTGCCGATGTTCAACTGACCGAGGAGGGGGCGCTGCGGGTGATGTCCGGGCGCGCGAGCTCCGACGACGACGCGGAGTTGTCGCTTCGGCGTGCTCTGGATCAGCTGCTGCTCGTCGCGAGCTCGGGTAGCGCCGCGCTCACGCGCGCGAGCCGACGAACCGCGCCCACGGGCCTCGCATCGCTCGTGCGAGAGCTCGAAGCCGCGTTGATCCCGGTCAATCGCGCGGCGGCGCGGCGCGCACTCTCGCGCCTACACCGAGAGACGCTGCGCGCCCTCCAGAGCGGCAATTTGCCCGAGGAAGAAATCAGCGCGGTCTCAGCGTCTGAGCCCGCGGCAACTGCCGCGGTTGAGCCGCCCGCAGAGCCCGCGAATGCTGCGCCTGCACCGGCGATCATCGCGCCCCCGGCCGAGCCGGCAATTGCCGCGCCTCCGGTCGAGCTAGTGATGAATGTCGAGCCAGCGATCGCCGCGCCTCCGGTCGCGCCATTGGGTGTCGAGCCAGCGATGTTCCTTCGGCCTGTCATGCCGGCCATTGCCGTGCCGATGACCCTCTCGCCGCCAGCCCTGCCGGTGTTCGAGCCGGCTCCGTCGCCTGCCGCGCCGCTGTCCGTCGCTCCGCGCGAACCCAACCCAGAAATCGAACCGGAGCTCGACCTGGAGCAGGATTTGGAAACCCCCGCGCGGATGGTGCCCGTGATGGCAGCGCCACCAGTCGAGGCGTCCGTGATCTTCGAGAGCCATCTCGACGGTGTCGTCAGCGCGCTGTGCGACGAACTACCCGCGCCTCCGCAATTCGTCGAGAGTGACGCGTTGACCTGGGCGCTCGCCGTTCAGCCCGTGACCGCGCCGCCACCTGTGGCCGAGGCCGAGCCGGAATCTGTGGGGACCGAGCCGGAATTTCTGCTGGATGTCGACGTCGAATTCGAGCCCGAAGCGACCGACGCGGTCGATTCGAGCGCAGCCCCGACGGTGATGCGCGCGGTCGAAGTCGAACCGGTGACCATCATGAACAGCGAAGTGAGCAGCGAACCGCCCTTGCTCGAACTGCCGCCGGAAGCGCGCACTCGGCCCGAGCCCGTGATGCTGCGCAAAACCCTTCGCCCGTTGCTCGACCTGCTGCCAAAGCCGATCAGCGACTGCGAGCCGCTCCCCGAGACTCCGACGCTCGGCTCACTTGCCACGCAGCTGCCGATCCTCGCGCCTGAGCAGATCGCCGAGATGAGCGTTGCGGCCAGCACTCTGTCGTACGCCGCGCCAGCCGAGACCGCGCAGCAAGAGGACTTCACCGAGCTCATGCCGGAAGTTGCGCCGCTTTCTCCGGCGGTTTCGATCGTGGAGTCGAAAAAGAGCGACGTGAACGAGCTCTTGAGCAGCTTTCAGGTCGCTGTACCTGATGTGAACGCCGGCCTGTGCCGCGCCATCAAAGAAATGGCCGAGCTGGACCTGACCCCCGCGCCGTTCGCGGCCTTGATCCGCTAGGCGAGATCTGGCAGCTTCGAAGGCAATGCACATTCAGAACTTGGCGATTCTGAAAGGGCTCGTCACCGTGGCGTGGGCTGACGGTCGCATGGCAGGGGAGGAAAAAGAAGTGCTCGAAGCGCTGCTTCAGGCCTTCGAAGCCACACCGAGTGAAGCGCATGAAGTTCGCATGTTCGCGCGCGACCCGAAAAAGCTCAGTGACGTCCCGCTGCACGACCTGAGCGCCGACGCACGACGCTTGCTCTTGCAGCACGCAGTCCTGCTCAGCTTCGTCGATGGCGAGCAGGATCAAAGAGAGAAGCAGATCATCGACGAGCTGTGCGAGGTGCTGAGGATCCCGAGCATCGAGTCGCGCGGGCTCGTTGCCGCAGCCGAGGAACGCGCCAAATCGCTATTGCGATTGCTTTGATTGAGCGCGGGTCAACTCGCGCCGGTCAAGTTCTTCAGTCGCTCGATTTCCTTGAGTAGGGCGATCGGACTGAAGGGCTTGGTATAGTACGACGTCGCGCCGGCTTCCGTCGCCCGGTTGCGTGACTCTTGATCGTCGAGCGCGCTGATGATGACGACCGGGATGCTGGCAGTTTGTGGGTCCGCGCGCAGCCGGCGGCAAACCTCGAAACCGTCGAATTGGCCTGGCAGATTGAGGTCCAGCAGGACCAAGTGCGGCGGGTTGGTCATGGCCACGTCGAGGGCCTTGGTTCCCGAGGCGACTGCGGTTACGTCATAACCGCGCGCTTGTACCAACGCCTCGATCATGCGGCGGATCGAGTCCTGGTCCTCAACGACGAGAATGCGCATTGCAGGTCAGCATAACCCAAGTTCGCTCGCTCAAGCTAGCACTGCTCAATCGCGGCGATTTCCGCTTGTCCCACTCCCGTCGGTGGGCGCGCGGGCGCTGTTCAATCCGGACGATTCCGCAGCACGATCCAGACTTCCGTCCGGCCCGCGCTCCCCTCGCGCATCGCGGCCCCGCTCCCCAGAACACCGCCGATGACGTCGGCGACGAGCAGGGAGACGCCAGCGGGACGGCCGAAACTTGCGGGATCGGTGCGGTGTTGAATCACGGCGGTGCGCGAGGCCTCGGGCACCACGGGACCTCCGTCTTCGACGCTCAGCATCATGCCCATTTCCGTCGGGACGATCGCGAGCGACACTTCACCACCGCGTGGCGTGGCAGCAATGGCGTGATGCAGCAATGCGCGTAGCAACACGCGCAGCTCCGAGGTCTTGCTCTCGAAGAGAGCGTGCTCGGGCACGCGCGGAGTCAAGCTCACGCCGTGACGTGCAGCGCGGGTCGCGACCGTTTGCAGGGCGTCGCGCGAAAGCTCGCTCACGTCCACCCGGCGCACCGGCTCGGTCAAGTCACACTCGGTGAGCAGGCCCAGATCACCCAGTAGCTCGGCACCGACCGCCATGCGACGAGCGAAGCTTTGCGCGAGCGGCGCTTGTTCCCCCAATTGCTTTTGCAGCTCGGCGGTGTCCGCGCGCAGGCCGTCCAGCCAATGGCGCAGCACGCGTTGCAGCGCGGATGCCGTGTTTTGCAGCAGCTCCAGGCGATCGACGCCGGTTTCGGGCGGCGCAGTGGGTGGAATATCACTGCGCAAATCGCCCGCGGTGACGACAGCGGCGAGCTCACGAGCGTACGCTTCACCGAGTTGCTGCGCTTGCTCGAGCTCTTTGCGCAGCTCGGCCACTTCACGCTGATCGCTGGCGCCGTCGGCGGGTAAGAATATCGATTGTGTGCCGCCTTCGAGCTCGACGCGACCGCCGTAGCGCGTGGCCATCCGACTCAGCCAGCGGCGTTCCACGTCGTCGGCTGCGGCGGTGTCCGGGCCGAGCTGTACGGCGATCTTGACCCACTCGCCCTGACGACGGATTTCTACTTCGGACGGCCCACCTTGCCCGTTGTCCTGGTTCACGAGCATGTGGAACATGCGTCGCATGTCCGACTCTTCGCCGTTGACCTCGGTCCCGGCTCCCGGCTCGATGGCGATTCGCGCGTTCGGCGCGACCTCGTAGAGGAGCGCAGCGAGATCGATACGCCCACGGCGTTTTTTTCCGCGGGCGCCCGAGTTGAGCGCGCTCAACATGTTGATCGCGTCTTCGAGCGCGTCGAGATTGGTTTCGACGGGGGGCAGCGATTCGCCGGCCGCGGGAACGATCTTGATCTCCGGACCGGGCTTGGCCGCCGGCACGGGCTGCTTCAACTGGGTAACGCCTTCGCGAAGGGCGTGCGCGGCCCCGCGCGCCTCTTGGGCGAGCAGCCAGCTCAACTCATGTCGCGTCAGGCGATCTTTCGACACGGTAATCACAATCATAGAACGAAGCGGGACTCGGCGGCTACCGCGTACTATCGTTCGGCAAGGAGTCAGGTGCGAAACGGATCTCGAGGCATCATTCAAGGGACTTCGCGACGGCGCGACCTGCTCACGTCCGTGCTTGCGCTCCCTCTCTTGGTCCTAGGGCTCTCCGGCATCATTTCCGCGTGCGGCAGCGGTTCGGTCCACAGTCCGTTCCATGTAGACGCAGGTAGTGAAGCGGGAGCTGCGGGTGCGTCCGACACCGACGGTGGTCTGAACGTGGGCGACGACGCGGGCGATCCCACCTTGGGCGGACCTTGCGCTGACGATTCCCAATGCGGCGACGACATCTCGTGCACGACCGACCGCTGTGACCAAGAGCTGCAGCGGTGTCGGCACCTGCCGGACGACAGCCAATGCGCCGATGAGGTGTATTGCAACGGTGATGAGACGTGCGATCCAAAGCTTGGCTGCTTGGCGGGACCTCCGATCTCTTGTGCGGACTCGGACCCCTGTACGATCGACACCTGCGTCGAAAAGACGCACTCCTGCACTCGTACGCCGCGCGATGCCGATGGCGATGGCGATGCCGTCTGGAATTGCGAGGGTGGAGGGGACTGCGACGACACGGACCCGAGCGTAAATAGTGACGCCAAGGAGGTGTGCAAGAACGACAAGGATGACAATTGCGACGGCACCGTCGACGAGTCCGACTGCGTTACACCTGCGCACGACGTGTGCTCTCAAGCGTTGAAGATTGACGCGAGCGGCTTCACCTCGCTGTCGTTGGCGGCAACCGCGCTCGACTATCCGACGAAATGCGCACCCGCGAGTGAAGACCAAATGCTCGGTGACATCGTGGTCGCGCTGGAGGTACCGAAGGGGGACCCTCAAGACGTCGACGTCGTCGTACGCGGTAGCAATTCGCGTGTGTCACTCGCGACCACGACCGACAAGTGTGATCACCCGGTAGACGTGAGCTGCTCACCGAGCTTTGGGAGCGTCTCGCGCCTACATTTATACGGTCTCGTCCCCGGCACTTATCCGTTGTACGTCGCCGGCACCGTGGGCTCGGATTTGTCGCTCGCGGTGACCTTTTCCGCCGCTTCCAGCGCGCCGGCGAACGAGACGTGCGGTACTGCGCTGCCCATTGCGCCGGGCGTTTCACAGACCGCGGTGCTCGCGCAGAGCGCTTCCGATTTGACCAGTGCCTGCGATCCGGATGCGAGCGAGGACGAGCTCCTGTCCGTCAAATCCGGGGAACTCGTGTACTCATTCACGCTCAGCGAGGCGCGTGACGTGCGCGTGTTCGCCAATCCGCTGGATGACTACGGTGTGCCTGAACTTTCGCTGCGCAACTCGGGCTGCAAGAGCCCAAGCAACGAGCTGACCTGTCGCGTTGGTGCGCCGGCTTCCGCGCTGTTTGCGCGTGCTCTGCCGGCAGGGCAGTACTTTCTCAGCGTGGCCTCTTCCGGTCCTGGCGACGTCGACGTACGTCTGGAGGAATCGCCGGCGTCCAGTCCTCCCGCCGACCAGGGCTGTGCGGACCCGCCCGCGATCGACTCCGGCCAAACGCTCGACGTGTCGCTCGCGGATCATGCTGACACGGTGGAGCTCGGCTGCCTCGCGGGAGCGCCTGATTCGAGCCACGCGCTCGCGCTGAGTGAAGCCTCGGACGTGCTGCTCGTGTCGCGGATTTCGGCCAATGACACGGGCGCGGTCAGTTTGGCCTCGCCGACTTGTTCCGAGCAGGGGCGCCTTTCGTGCGGGACCGGCTCGACGAGCCCGGTGCGCGCGCAGGCTTATGGCGTGCCGGCCGGCACGTACCGCGCTGTCGTCGAGAGTGCGCTCGGCAGCCCGGCGACGCTGACTGCGTTCACTCGTCGCGCCACCCCGGCGACGCTCGTCACGTTTGCCGATGACTGTTCGGCGCCCTTCGAGATCCCCGTCACGGGCGGGCGCTTCAAGGGCAACACTGCCAATCAGCATGCGGACTTTTCCGCCGGCTGTGACGTGGGCAACCAGGCCAAGAACGGCGCTTCCGATCAGCTGGGCCACTTGCGGCTCGAGACGAAGAGTCGCGTCGTGCTCGACATGGGCGGCAGCAAATACGACACCATGCTCAGCGTGCGTAGCGGTCCGACTTGCCCGGGCTCGGAGTTGCAGCTGGCCTGCGCCGCGGGTGTGACGGCGAGCCGCAGCTTTCTCGACTTGGAGTTGGAGAGCGGCGACTACTATGTCCAAATCGACGGCTATGGAGGCGACGCGGGCGCCTGGTCGCTGGACGTATATGTCACGCCTGACTCGATCTAAAGGTCACGTTCGGGGCGAGGGGACTGGCTCCTCCTCCGCGAAACTAAAAGAGAAATTCGCCAGTTGTACAAAAGCGCCAGAAACAGGCTAGCCTCGGCGGCCTTCGGCTTGAGTCTTGCTAGTTCCGTGCACGGGTCACCGACTTCCGAATCTCGCGAAGTCCGAATCAGGAGAGAGCACGATGCAGACCTCGAGTTGGCTGACTGCCATTGGTTTCGTAGCGCTGTTCAGCGCGCCCGCGCAGGCCGCGCCGCGGACGGTTAGCCAAGCGCTGAGCCTGAGCGAGCGCGAGGCGTTGCTTGCCGGGGAAGTCGTCGCGCGCCCGATGCAGTTCGAGACCGACAGCGGGAGCTACCGCGGGGGCGTGTCGTATTCGCTCGTGAACGCGCCCGCGGCGGCGGTGCTCTCAGCGTTGAGCAACGCGGACACATTGCCCCAAGCATTGCCCCACACCAGAAGCGCTCGCTTGATTGACGTGCGTGGCGCTTTGGCACGGATCGAACTGGTGCACGGCGACGGCTCGACCTACACGGTTCATCTCGAACGCGCGACGTCGCGCTCCGAGCTGCGGTTTTGGCTGGACTCGAGTCGCCCTCACGACATCAGCGACGTGTTTGGCTTCTTTCGGGTCGAGCCGTTCGGAAACGGCAAGAGCGTGGTGACGGTGGCCGCGGCGCTCGACCTGGGGCCCGGAATTACGAGTCTGTTCTTGGGCGACGCGGTAGAGCGCAGCTTGCTGAGCACGCCCGGGCGGATCCGCGTGTTCGTCGAGCCGCGCGCGGTGGCGCTGTTGGAAGCGCCGGGCTGGCCGGTCGGGTTTTGAGCTAGCAATAGCGGCACAAGTTTGCTCAAACTGCGGACGGGTTCATGCTCGCCCGCATCCTGGTCATCGCTCTGAACACCTATCGTGAGGCCGTGCGCGCGCGCGTGCTCCATGGCTTGTTCGCATTGGCCATCGCAACCGCCGGCTATGCGCTCGTCGTGGGCGCCTTCGCGCTCAACGCCAGTTTGCGCGTCGTGAGCGACCTGGGCGCGGCATCGATTTCGATCTACGGCATCGTGGTGGCCGTCGTCCTGGGCGCGACTTCGCTCTATCGCGAGCTCGAGCTGAAGACGATTTTCCCGATTCTGGCGCGCCCGATCCGCCGTTCGGAATATCTGGTGGGGAAGTTCTTGGGCACGGTGCTCACGCTATCCGTGTTCATCGCGGCCAATTCGGCCGTGCTCCTTCTGGCGCTCGCGATCGAATCGGGGAGACCCGCGGCAGCACCGCTCGGCGTCGCGCTGGGGGCAACGCTCGTTGCGGGCCTCGTTGCATTTCGTTTTGCCCGCCTGCGCACGTATTTGCCCATCCCGTGGGCATTCCTGATCTTGCTTGCGGGGGCCTACTTTGCGGGTGGCGCACCCGATGATCGCCGCGTGGTCCTTGGCTCGGCCTTGCTCACGGTCTCGGAGGTGTCGCTGGTGACCGCCATTGCGACGCTGTTTTCCTCTTTTTCTTCGCCGTTCTTGAGCGCGGTGTTCACCTTTGGCTTGTTCGTGGTCGGGCGTAGCGCCGATACGCTGGCGCGTCTGCCGGCTCGTGTCTTCGGCGAGGGAATCGCAAGTTTGGGAGCCTTGCTCGCGAAGCTCGTCCCGAACCTCATGCTGTACGTGCCGCCGAGGCCGCTCCTGACCGGTGAAACGTCGGGCACGTCTTTGGGCGGCTATCTTGGCATGGCCGCGCTGCACTCGCTGGCTTGGTCGGTGTTGTTGCTCGCTTGCGCCAGCCTCTTGTTTCGGCGTCGCGATTTTCTATGACCGAGGCAGGAAACTGGCGGCAGCGCCTGGCGTTGTTTGCATTCTCGATAGTGCTCGTCTTCGCGGTGTTCAGCGCGCGTGTGATCTCGGAAGGGGAGTCCGAGCTCGCCGCCAGTGATGCCGCGTTCGATCGCGGTGAGCTCACGACGGCACTCGACCACGCGCGGCGCGGTGCCACGCTGTACGCGCCTGGAGCACCACACGTGCAGCGCGCGTACGAGCGCATGACGGCACTGGCGCTGGGTGCCGAAGCGTCCGGGCAAGCGAAGATCGCGTTTTTGGCTTGGCAGGCAATTCGCGGCGCGGCACTCGAGTCGCGACACGTGTTCGTCCCGCGGCAGGCGGAGCTCGAGCGCGCGAACGAGAATTTGGCTCGCTTGGAAGCGCTGAGCAGGGACGATTCCGGCAGCGAGCGCCCCAAAATCCAAAATCGAGCCTTGGCCCGTTTGAGCGCAGACGACGCGCCAGATCCGGTGTGGATCGCCGTTTTGGGTGCAGGCTTTTTGCTAGCGCTCGGCGGTCTCGGGTTGTTTGCGTTTCGCGGGCTAAATCCGAGCGGCAAAGTCTCGTTTCGTCGCGCGCGCTGGGGCGTACTGCTTTTTGCGATCGGCGCGGCTTGTTGGACCTTGGCTGCGTACAAGGCGTAAGCTCGCGGGCCGCCGCATGGCTTCCGCTGTCTCCGAACCCGCGCCGCCCGCTGTCGACGACGAGTTGGGCCGTGCCCTGAGCCGCTTTCGCGACCATTTGGCGCACGAGCGGCGCGCCTCGCCCCACACGGTTGCCGCGTATCTACGCGATCTTTCGTCGCTTTTGGCCTTCGTCCGCGCGCGCCACGCGGGCGCTGCCAACTTGGCCGCGCTCGACAAATTCATGCTGCGCGCTTGGCTGGGTGACGTCGGCAAGACCGTCGCTCCGCCGACGATCGCGCGTAAAATCTCGAGCGTGCGCGCGTTGTGCGAGTATCTGCTGCGGACGGGGGAGCTGCGGCAAAACCCGAGCGCGACCCTGGCCAGCCCGAAAATGCGCCGCAAGTTGCCGCGCTTCCTCGCGCCCGACGCGGCAGCCGAGGTGATGGACGCGCCGCTTGCGCAAGCGAGTGGGCGTGAGGTGTGCCATTTGCGCGACGCGCTTTCGCTGGAACTTTTGTACGGTTCGGGGTTGCGCGTGAGTGAGCTCGTGCAGCTCGATCTGGCGCACATCTCGAGCGCGGAGGCCGAGCTCCGCGTGCTCGGCAAGGGCCAAAAAGAGCGCATCGTCCCGCTGGGGTCGAAGGCGCTGGCGGCGCTCGAGGCGTACCTCCCGCGGCGTGCCGAGCTCGCGCACCCGCGGACCGGCGCGTTCGATCGCGACGCGCTCTTGCTCGGACAGCTCGGCAAGCGCTTGTCCGTGCGTTGGCTCCAGGCCCTCGTGAAGCGTTACGGCTCGCTCGGTGCCGGGCGCTCGGACCTCCATCCGCACGCCCTGCGCCATTCCTGCGCTACACATATGCTGGAGGGCGGGGCGGATCTGCGCGCCATTCAGGAAATGCTCGGCCATTCCAGCCTTTCTACGACGCAGCGTTACACGCACGTGTCGCTCGACCAGCTGCTCGCGGTATACGACCGGGCGCACCCCATGGCACAGGCCCCGGGGCAATCGTCGAAGCGTCGTAATGGGTCAGCCCGCTAATCGTCCTCCCAATTCTCCTCGGTACCACTCGAGCTGGTTCGACGGCCCGCTGCGGGCCAGTTCCGGCGCGCTGCTCGGCGCAACGGCCGGACTGCTGGTCGTGGCGGTGATCGACTCCAGCTACGGTCGCGGTGGCCCATTCGCCGCGCGCTGGTTGGCAGATCTTGGCCTCCTCGCGCCGCTTTCGCTGTTGCTTGCGCTCGGCGTGGCGAGCGCGCGTTGGTTTTTTCACGACGGGTCGGCGCCGCGCCTCGGCGCGACGTCGCGCGAGTGGCGCCTACTCGAGCCTCCCGCGCGCGCTCGGCACAATGCGTCGTTCTTGATTGCTCCGGGCGCATTCGTCATTTGGCTGGTGGTGGCAGCCAACTTGGCGACGCTGTTGCTCGGGACCGACGTGCCCGCGCGCCCAGCGGGCGCCGCGCTGGCCCTCAGCTTGCTCGGTACGTTCTGGATCGGCATTCAGCTCGTGACGAGCGCGATCGAAGCCGCGTCGAATCTCGGGCGTGTCGCTCGACTGGAGCCGCGGTTCAGCGCGCTGGTCGGGATTGGCTTCGCGCTTTCGCTGTTCGCGTTTGCGGTGTGGATGGGCACGCCCGGCGGCTCGGGGGGCGTGCTGGCCGTGTTCGGTGTGTTCAAGCGCCCCGAGCTGGATTTGCGGGCGCCGGGCTTGCTGGTGCTGCTGTGCGGCGTTGCGTATTTCACGCCCCATCCGCGAAACCGTGCGTTCGCGTTTGCCGCGTGGCTGGTGGCCGTCTTGCCGCTGGCTTTGACCTTGCGCGCGGCGCGCTCCGGGCTCGAACGGCGTGCCGTGTCGCGCAGTATCGAGCGTGAAGCTCCGCTCGGGAAGATCATGCTCGCTGCGTTGCGCAAGCGCAGCGACCACGATCGCGACGGCTTCGCCAAGAACTTCGGTGGCGCAGATTGCGACGACGCCGATCCGCGCCGGAACCCGGGCGCGACCGACCTCCCCGGCAACGGCATCGACGAGGATTGCTCGGGGAGTGACGAGCCCGAGGTCGCGCCCGCACCGAACCCCGTGACGAACGAGGCCGGCAATAGCGGGCGCAAAGGGCTGCCCGAGCATCTGAACGTCGTGCTGATCAGCATCGACACGCTGCGCCAGGGGGAAGGCGCTTCCGGCAGTGCACGGCCAGTGACGCCGAATTTGGACCGCTTGAGCCAAGACAGCGTGGTCTTCGACCGCGCTTACTCGCTCGCTTCGTACACAGCCAAGAGCGTTGGCCCCTTCTTGCTCGGCAAGTACAGCAGCGAAACGCACCGTGATTGGAGCCACTTCAACCGCTTCACGAAGAAGGACGTGTTCGTCGCGCAGCGTTTGCAGCAAGCGAGTGTGCATACCGTGAGCGTCCAAGGCTATTGGTACTTCTTCGCCAATACGGGGCTCGAGCGTGGCTTCGACGTGATCAACAAGAGCGCGGCTCCGGCGCTCGTGACCGTCGATGGCGACAGCAACACCAACGGCGACAAGGTGAGTGACGCCGCGCTGGTCGAGCTCGCCAAGCCGGAGCTCTTGCAGCAGCCCTTTTTCATGTGGATTCACTACGTGGATCCGCACTCGGAGTACGTGCCTCATGAGGGCTTCGACTTCGGGAACACCAGCCGCCAGCGCTACGACGGCGAGGTCGCGTTCGTCGATCACCACGTGGGGCGCGTGCTCGAAGCGCTCGAAAAATCACTCTTCTACGATCGCACCGCGATCATCGTGACCAGCGATCACGGTGAAGCATTCGCCGAACACGGCATGATTCGCCACGGTTTCGAGCTGTGGGAGGAGCTAGTGCGGGTGCCGCTGATCGTGCGCGTGCCCGGGGTCACCGCGCGTCACGTGCAGGCGCGGCGAAGCGCCATCGATCTCGCACCCACGATCCTGGATCTGTGCGGTGTCCCGCTGCCCACGCCCAGCGCGACCGATTTCTTGTCCGGTAGCTCGCTCGTGCCCGACTTGCTGACCTCAGGTGAACCCGCCGAGCGCCCCGTGTTCATCGACATGGCGGCCGGCCCGAACAACGCCGACCGCCAGGCGCTGATCGAGGGCGACAAAAAGCTCGTGGCCAGTGGCGGCCGCGCGCTCAGCTTGTTCGATCTCGCCGCCGATCCCGGCGAGAAGAACGACTTACTCGACGACCCGGCGCAAGCCGAGCCCATGCTCGCCAAATTCAAAGCCTTTCGGCGCCGGCTGCGCGAAGTGTACGTGAAGCCCGAGTGAGCGGGGGTGGCCCCCGGCGCGTTCACTCGAATTCGACCAATAGCGCGCCGCGCTCGACCGTTTGCCCCACTTGCACGTGCACCGCGCGCACGGTCGCGTCGTTCTTCGCGCACAGCTCGTTCTGCATTTTCATGGCCTCGACCACGATCAGCGGAGCGTTTGCCGTCACCTTCGCGCCGGGCTCACAGAGCACGCTCACGATCCGGCCGGGCATCGATGCGCTGATCGCCCCCGCGCGGCCGCCTGACTGAACTGCTGCCCGAGCGGCCCCGTGCGCTTGCCAATTCTCGGCGTGCACGGCGTAGCGCTCGCCGTGCAAGCGCACCTCGTCGTCATCGGGCAATACGCTGACCGGCTGGCCATCGACCCTCAGGCTGAGCAATCCGGGTCCGTCGTCGAGCGATTCCACGACGCTTTCGCGTCCATCCGACCCGCGCACCAGGTATCCGCCTTCAGCGCGCGGCTCGACATCCAGTTCGAACGTCTGCTCGGCAATGCTGACGACGTAGCGCATCGAATTGGGGGGCAATTCCCGGGCGAAGGGGGCGCCGGAGGAGGGAGGCCAAGGCCGGTCGGAGCAGGGATTTCGGGTGGGCGCAGTAGGGATTGAACCTACGACTTCGTCCGTGTGAAGGACGCACTCTACCGCTGAGTTATGCGCCCGAAATTCGGCGGTCTTCTTAGCGCGCCCCACCGAATCCTGCAACAGTTCTGAACGCGAATGATGATATAGGAAGCGGCTTTCTCCGAAACTCTCAGAAACTCCCGCAATGAGCGCGTATCCCAATCCGGCCCCAAGTCCCGATCTTCGTTCCGACCCTGGCCGCCTAGCCCGCCTTCGCCGGATGGATCGGCTGCGCGGCCTCGTCATCGTGGGCGTGACCTTCGTGCTGTGCCTGCTGATTTCGGTGTGGGCCAAGCGTCGATCGCTGCCGGTGCTCAGCCTCCCGCCTGCGCCGCCATCGCCGGTCGGCGTGGTTGGCTTTCCGAACGCCGTCGACACCGTGAAATCGCTCGCGCACGCCCGTCAGATCTCACAGCGCAATTTGTTGCGCTCGATCATCGCCGACGGGGTGAAGAGCGACGGCACGATCGACGTCAGCGCGCCCACGGGCAGGATCCGCTACGGCTTTCAGAGCAACCCGGGTGAAGGTCCCGAGCCGCCGCGTCAGCCCGACACGCTCGCGCGCCACCCGTACTGTGGCCGGCAAAACATCATCGTCGACAAATCTGGCATGTTCGGCGAGCCTGACGCTGCCGACTCGACGTGCGCGCCGCACCCTGCCGACCCGCTCCCCGAACCCCACTGCTCATTGGCCGACATTTGGGCCCACGCGATTGGTCGCGGCGTGCCGAAAGAGCGCGTCGCTCACATCGAATACTATCGAGCCAGTGCGGGCCCCGCCTGGCGCTTCGAAGCCCCGCACCACCGCGGCCGCTTCAGCCTTTACGGCGACTGCCAACGCGAACTCGACGCGAAAGAAGCGGTCAGCGTCGGCCAATAATCCACGGATATTCGAGGGCGATCGACACGTTTCCTGACACGCGAAGGGGGCACGAGCCAGCGTCGCGCCTCGCGGGGTTCTCTTCTCTTCCCGTGACCGCGAGCGTCAGGGTGTTACGCGGAATCGCTCGCGTCCGCGGTCTTGTTCACGCCTGTCAGACGCTCGAGAGACGCCCACAGGGCCGCGACCGTCTCGGGCAATTCGGTGGAGACCCCGAACACCGTGGCACCGGGTGCCTTGATCTTCGCCAGTGCGGTCGCGCGCTCGCCGGCGCGCAGCTTGTCGAGCTTGGTGGCGACGATCACCGCCTTGAAATGAGCTCGGCTGCTGCTGCGAGAGGCCAACATTTCGAGCAAGCCCAGGTCGTCGTCTTCGAGGCCACGGCGCACGTCGACGAGAACGGCGACGGCGCGCAGAGTGGGGCGTTCGAGCAAGTAGCCGTCGATCAACTCGGCCCACAACTTGCGCTCTTCCTTCGAGCGCTTGGCGTAGCCGTAGCCGGGTAGATCCACCAGGTTCAGATGCACGCCCTGTGCGGTGCGTACGCTGAAGAAGTTGATTTGGCGCGTGCAGCCGGGAGTCGAGCTGGTGCGTGCCAGACTCTTCCGGTTCATCAGCTTGTTCAGCAAGCTGCTCTTGCCCACGTTGGAGCGGCCAGCGAAGGCGACCTCGAGCTGAAGTGGGGGAGGCAGCTCCGCCTGCGCTTTGGCCGCCGCTGAAAATTCAGCGTTGACGATGCGTGGCAGGCTCGCGGCCGCGCTGGGCGAGGGCGCCGGTTTCTTGGCTTGAGTCATGGGCAGCGCGGAGCAGTAGCTGAAAATTCAGCCGCGTGCACGGCGGCGACGGATCGCATCGACCAGCGAGCGCAGTTCGGGGCTTCGGATGAGGTAGGCAATGGCCACGAACACCGCGCAGAACACCAACGAGCCCGCGAGCCCGGGCAGCGCCCGGCGTAATCCCGAGGCGGCCCCATCCGGGCGGAGGGCGCCGGCCACGCTCGCACCCGCGGCTGCGCCCACGAGCGCCGAAACGAGCGTACGCGCCGCGGAGCTCGCGATTTCTCTCGTGTGCAGGTTCGGCAACTTCGCGTGCAGACGCCACCACAAAAGCAGCATCTGTGCCGCGCTCGAGCCGGTGACCGCGAGGCCGACGCCGACGTGCCCGAGAGGTCCGCGCAACGACAACGCCAGCACCACGAACACGCACAGATCCGCAGCGGCTACCGCGACCGGCGTGCGAGTGTCGCCCACGGCGTAGTACACGCTGACCAATTGTCGGACCGCTGCAACCAACCAAATCCCCAAGCCCTGAGCGACCAGCGCGCGCGCGGTGCCGCTCACCGATTCTGCGTCGAACTCGCCGCGTTGGAAGAGCAGCACCACGATCGGCTCCGCCAAGCCGACGAGCAACGCCGTAGCCGTGATCGCCACGAACAAGGTGAGCCGCATGCCGAAGGCAAAGGTACGGCCGAGTTCCTCTCGATCGCCACGTGCGGCCAGTCGTGAAAGGCTGGGCAGCGCCGCGGTTTGCAGCGCCATGATGAAGATCCCTTGCGGAAAATCGCACAGTCTGAGCGCCCAGGCGAAATAGCTCTGTGAGCCGGGTCCGAGCTCGGACAAAAAGCGTCGCGCCAGCACGACGTCCACGTAGTACACGCCCATCCCGAGCAGAGCGGGGCCCATGCGTCGCAAGGCTTCGCGGACACCCGCATGGCCGAGCTCCAAGGTCGGTGTCTCGAAAAAGCCGATCTTCTTCAAACTCGGCCACTGCGCGACCATTTGCATCACGCCGCCACCGAGCACCGCGACCGCCAGCGCGAGCGCCGGGTCATAGCCGTGCGCGCCGAGGAACGCCGGCAACCCGAGACCGAGCGCGATGAACGAGACATTGAGCAGCGCTGGCGCAAACGAAGTTGCGACGAAGCGCTGGTAGGTGTTGAGCGTGGCGACACCGAGCGCTGCCGTGCCCATGAAGAAAATGTACGGAAAGACCCAGCGCGTGAGCGTGACCGTGCGCTCGTATTGTCCGGGATAGTCCTTGTAGCCGTCCGCGAACAACGAGACGAGCCCCGGCGCGAACACCACGCCCAACACGCTGACGAGCAGCAGCACCGAGAGCGACAAACCGCGCGCGGCGCGGAAAAACCGGCGTGCGGCGGCGTCGCCCTCGTTCTCCTTGATCTTGGCCAGCACGGGCAGAACCGCGTTCTGCACCGCGCCCTCGGCAAGCAGCTGCCGCAGTACGTTTGGGATCAAGAACGCAACGAAAAAAGCGTCCGTGACTGGGCGCGGAAACAAGGCCGCGATCGCCTGATCGCGCCCGAGGCCGAGCACGCGGCTGAGCAATGTGCCGAGCGCCACGATGCCCGCGCGGCCAGTGATCTTGCGCTGTTCGCTGCTCGTGCTCACGATGGTGGTCTGTACTTTGGTCGCGTCCATTTGACGAGTTTCTCGAGGCTCGCTCATTCGATGCCACCGTGCGTCTTCAGCGCTTGCTCGACCAGCTCGAGCGCCAAAGCCGCGTTCGCCTCGTCCACGGTTCCGCCATTCGCTGCGCGTTGGAGCTGCAGTCGCTCGCTGCTCGACAAGCGCAGGCGCGCGCCTCCACAATCGCGGCACACGAGCCCACCGCGTGCGGCATCGATCGCAGCGGCCTGGGCAACGGCCGGCGCTTTGCCGCACCTGACGCAGCGCTCGAAATCGATTGCCCAACCAAACGCCGACAACAACTCGAGTCCGGTTGCTGCGAGTCGCGCGCGCGGAGACACGCCATCTTCGGCGTCGCCCAGTCGATCGAGTAAGCGCTCCATGGCCGCCCAGACTTCGGGCTCGGGTGTGCGCGGGGGCGCGGCTTTTCTCACCCAATTCAACGCCTGCCCCGCGGCTTGCATGCGCTCGAGGCTCGTTACCAAGAAGGGGCGCGCCCGTGCGAGTCTTGCTTCACGCAGCACGACGAGTTCGGCGCCGGAGCGATCGTCGTACGCGATGTGCAGCGTATGCATCGGTTCGAGCACGCCGCCGAAGCGCTTCACGCTCTTGCGCGCGCCACGCGCGAGCGCGGAGACGCGACCGATGGTGTCGGTGAGCAAGGTGATCACGAGGTCGCTCTCGCCGTACTCGACCCGCCGAAGCAGGAGCGCATGCGCGACGCGAGCAGGACTCGACGTGCGACGAGCAATCACTGGAGTCAGCTGAGCCGAGCGTGCATCAGCATGGGCCGTGACGACAGCTCTTGGGGCATGTCGTCACCGCGCGGCTTGAGCACGATGCTGAGTGCGAGCGTGAACAGAATCAACAGCAGTACGAACGCGATTGCGACCCCAAAGCGACGCGTGCGTGCGGGCTTGGCGGTACTCGCCATGGGCAGTGGCGTGACCCATGCGACGCGCCGACTGGCCGTGTAACGCGCGAGCACTTCTTCCGCCGGCACACCAAGCGCGCGCGCATACGCCTTCAAGAAGCCACGCACGAAGACCTCTCCGGGCAACTCGTCGAAGCGATCGGCCTCGATGCGCTCGATGCTCGATTGCGGCATCCGTGTCGCTCGCGAAATCTCCTCTACACTCAAGGACTTCGCTTCACGAAGCTGGCGTAGGAAGGTTCCGACGGTGGGCATTGGGGGCCCCGAGATTACTTGAAGTTTTGCAGCATGGAGCTGCATTCTTTGCCGAGTTTCGTCTTTCCCGAGAGTGCCACACAGCGATCGAGATCCGTCCTAGCTGCATCCGAGTCGCCGAGCTTCATTCGCACTCGGCCACGCGCGGCGAACGCCTCTTGGAGCGAGTTACAACCTGGAGCATCTGTTTCCAGTGCGCGCGTAAAGGCGTCGAGGGCACTCGTGAGCTCCTGCTTTTGCTCGAGCGCGAGCCCGAGTCGGAAACTACCCACACAGAACAACGGCTGCGCGGCAACACTATGTTTGAGGGCGTCGATGGCCAAGTCGAAGGAGCCCTGCTCGAGGTACGCCCAGCCCAGGTTTCCCCAGGCATTTTCCGGGGTCTGGTACAGGATGTCTTCCGTCAGCGGCTTGAGCACCGCGATCGCGTCGGCGTACTTCTTTTCGTGGATTAGCACTACCGCTAGGGTGTTCTTGGCCTCGCGAAAGTCTGGCTTGTTGCGCAGCGCGAGTCGAGCCTGTTTCTCGGCCTCGCTCAGGCGGCATTCGGTCGGGCCGCGCGAGCAAAAATCCAAGTAGAGCAGCGCGACCAAGTGCGCGGCCTCGGCGTTGTTGTCGTCGAGGTCGACGGCTTTGAGCGCGTGCGCGAGCGCCTCACGCGGTTGGTTTCGACGGAGCCACAGGTCGCGCGCGATATCGTATTCGCTCTCACTCATCCGTTCCGGATCACGGGCCGCCGGGCCGGAACCGTTGCTCGACCCACATCCCACAATTACCGACAAAAACGCCCAGGTCAGCAGCCGTCGCATTAGCCTTGGCCTCGTTCACGGTTTGGACCGCGCAGTTGATCCTTGACCCCGAGCAGGCTGTACAGCTCGCGCAGGTTGTCCAAATCCGGCAACTCGACGCGCTCTTCTTGAATCCGGACGTAGCCTCGCTCGCGCAGCTGGGCGACGATGCGCTTGACGGTGTCGACGTCTAGCCCGGCGTGTGCGGAGAGCTCGAGCGGCGAGAGAGTCAACGCCACTTGGCCGTTGGGCCGCCCATCCTGCGCGAGCTGCTGCTGGCCGAGCTTGATCAGCGCCACGACTACTTTGGACTGCGCGTCGCGCAGCATCAGGATCTCGATCTGATCCTCGGCTTCGTGCAGGCGGCGAATCAGCTGTGATAGCACCCGTGCCGCGACCTCCGGACTGGTGGAAAGGACCTGATCGAACGTGGCTTGGTCGAAGGCCAGAGCGACGGTGTCGTCGAGCGCGAGCGCAGTGGAGGTCCGAAGCGTGCCCCTCACGAGTGCACTTTCACCGAAAAGATCTCCAGGGCGCACCACACGCAGGCTGCGTTCGATGGCGCCAGCATGTTTGATCAAGCGCACCCGGCCCTCCTGCAGAAGGAACGCTTCCGTAGCAGGGTCGCCGTCGCGAAACAGCACGCTGCCCGCAGCGAAACGTCGCCCGTATCGAGAGAGCAGACGCTGTTCCGCTTCGGGGCCGGCGTCGGGAGAGAGCGGCATCGCACCGGACAATAGCCGAGCCGAGCGCGCAGCGTCACGCGCTATTGGGAATTGATCGGCGAGCGTGGCAGCGTCGGCAGCGTGGCACCCACGCCGCGTACGTATTGCGGCTCCGGCGGGCAGGCAGCTTCTTCCAACTCGCCGGTGAGAACTGCGACCCAGTGAGCGTGCGGCAAGTCCAGCATCGGGCCGGTCGCCAAGATTCGCCCGTGGTCGAGCGTGGCGGCAACCTCGCCGACCACGGTCTTCACCCCGGCATCGCTCAAAAACGCGGATAAATCCTGGATGGGCAGCGCGCACGGCTCACGTTGCGCGCCAAGATCGCGATCGTAGACTGCCGCGAAGAGCTCGTTTCGACGTGCATCGAGCAGGGCACAGCAGGGCCCGGAATGCTCAGCAAGCGCTCCCCGCGCCATCGCCAACAACGATCCCACGCCCCAAAGCGGTCGATCGAGGCCCACGCTCAGCCCTTCCACCAGCGCAATTCCGGCGCGCAGTCCGGTAAAGGAGCCCGGTCCGACTCCGACGCCCAGGCGGTCCAGGCTCGATTTCGGCCAGCCGGTGTCTGCGAGCAACCGCTCGAGCAACGGCAATAGCCGCTCGGCGTGGGCGTTCGGCTCTTCATGCTCCACGCTGGCGATCAGCCGACCACCTTCAAGGAGGGCGACCGACCCGCGTCGACTCGAACTTTCGATCCCGAGAATACGCACGGGCCGCGTTTAGCACGAAATCCGGGCCCACACCCTCTGCTAGTCTGGTCAACCATGTCGTCGATCCTGCCGCGATTCGACTTCCGGGCCGAATACTCGCTGGCGAGTGATATCGGAGCAGCACGCGAACGATACGAGGACGCTGCTCTGGTCGCCCCTGAACTCGGGTTGTTTGCAGTGGCCGACGGAATGGGCGGTCACCTAGCGGGGGAAGTTGCGGCGCAGCTCGCCATCGAGCAGGTCAAGCTGAGCTTGTCCGGGCGCAGCGCGCAGCGCGCGCTCGACGCCTATGTGGCGTGCGCCGATCTGAACGCTCGCCGGCGCGTGTTTGCCGAGTTGAAGCGCGCCGTCGAGCGCGCCAACGCCGTCATTCGCGCCGATGCCGAACAAAACCCGGAGCACCGCGGGATGGGCACGACGCTCGACGTGGCCTGGTTCGCGCGTGACCACGCGTTCGTCGCCCACGCGGGTGACGGCCGGGCTTACTTGGCTCGTCAGCGCGCGGTGCTGCAGCTGACGACCGATCACACCGCGAACGGTGTGTCCAAGGTCGACGGTTTCGGACGCACGATCGCGCCCGCGCAAGGCTCAGGGATCACCAATGCCCTCGGCATCAACGAAGTGGTCACCGTCGACATGCTGTTCGTCGACGTCAGCCGTGGGGATCGTTTGCTCATCTGCAGCGACGGCGTTTACGCGCAAATCGAGGGAGAAAACGAGCTGTCCGAGTTGCTCCGCGCGGGTTCCGCTTTGCGCGCGGCCGAGAACTTGATTGCGCATGCTGCGCGTCACGGCCGCGACAACGCGACCGCGATCGTGATCGAAATCGGCGATCGCTTCGTCAAACGCAAAGATCACGATCGCGGTTTGAACGCGGCCGATCTCGAGCGCGCTCGGCAAAGTCCGCTGCTCGTAGATCTGCCGCTTTCGTTCGCGCTGACCGCGCTTTCCGCAGCCGTCGAGATCGAGGTCTGCGAAGGGCAGGGGGTGCCTCGCGCGGTCGCCAATGATTTGGTGTCGTACATCGTGCTCGACGGTGTCGTGCGTTACTCCGACGAGCGTCGCGTGGGCGCCGGTGCGCTGCTGCACGCCGAGTCTCTAGTCGGCGTGCTCGGTCAAAGCGAGGCGCCCGTGTGCGAGCAAACGACGCGACTGTTGCGTGTTCGGGCCGACGATTTTGCGGAAATCTGTAGTGATCCCAAGCTTGGTACGGAGCTGTACCGACGGCTCGCGATGCACCTCGCGCGGCTCGGTGCGCAAGCGAGCCGCCGAGGTTGAGTTGCGCGCTCAGCTCAGCTCAGC
>Ga0164308_10000074_pt1 | contig 46295 bp, 88 predicted proteins | sample Whisoiple_246_MG_FD_109983 | JGI IMG/M metagenome (GOLD analysis project Ga0164308, IMG submission 109983) | Soil microbial communities amended with fresh organic matter from upstate New York, USA - Whitman soil sample_246_MG | ecosystem: Environmental > Terrestrial > Soil > Unclassified >... | reverse complement strand
TTGTACTTGGGCTTCTTCTTGGCCTTTCCTGCCTCGTTGTAGGCAATAGCAGCAGCTTGTTTTGCCGGATAGCCCGATTTACGAAGCTCTCCGATGTTTTCTCCGATAGTTTCCTGACTACTTCCCTTCTTGAGCGGCATTGTCCCCTCCAAAAACGTCATCCAGCGTGATTCCCACCATCTCTGCCATGCGCTTCAGGAAAGCAATCTTCTCGGGCTTTTCGCAATCGGGTTGATTGTTGTCCTTGTCATATTGGATGGCCCTCTTCAGAAGCTCCTTCATTTCTCGCACTTCGTCACGAAGCTTCTGAAGCTCAATCGTGTTGATGATTTGAGGGGCGGTCTGAGTTGGAAAGATGTCTGAGAAAGGCTTAATTCGATCCTTCCACGGTTCCCATTTATCCCCATAATGATCGCCAACCATACTTACTACGCACATTTGTTTACGCTCCTCCGATAAATGTGAACAGTGTTTTCTTGACCGCCATACCAAGCCGAGAACAGCAAATCGCCATCGTCCTTTTCATCAGGTTCTTCAATGTCCTCAAATCGACGCCCTTCCATTTCAAGCCAGTCCTTAAAATAGGACATGGCGTCTTCGTATCGCTCAAAAAGCTCCGTGATGGGATCGTAGTGGCGATCGTTAATCGCCAAAACAAACAACGTGTCAAAGGTCATGTGTATTCTCCAGCCCAAGCGGCCAAGATCGGTCTAATCAATTCGTTCTGGATTTCAAGCAGCAACGCGTCTTCCCCAAAGTCTTCTCTAAACTCCTTCCTGTCCAGTGCGTAGGACGGCCCTACAGCCTTCTTCCATTCATTGTACGGCATAGGAAAGTCTACGCCTCTATGATGCCCCGGACAAAGAAAGAGCGTAGCTTGGTGGCCAATTCTGCGCCCTCTTGATGTCAGATGATGCACCTCCCCCGGAACGTTGGGATGCCCGTGCAGGAGGCAGCACAGACACCCCGCTTCCTTCATCGCAGCAAAACGCAACTCATCCGCTTTCTTAGCTTTTCCTGTTGATGTCTTCATTGACGCCAAGCTGCCGCAGGACACACCGTAGGGCTAGAACATTCCAACGTAGAATGCATATCCGTCTGCATGATGTTCACCCAATAGTCAGTGTGGGGCATGAGATTGCACGCTGTTGTCGGAGATGTATCCCTGAATTGCCAATACACCATCGGAGCATCGGCAGAGGGGATGTTCTCCTTTAGACACCCCGGCGTCGGCAGCGCAGCGTAGAAATCACCACATGCGTAGCTGATGGCCATTGTCAAGTTGGGGCCGGGGTTGGCCGTAGGATTGACGAACACACTGGCAAGGAAGGGATTGGGGTTGTCAGGCGTGCGGAAGTGGAGCGCCACATAGCTGTCCCTGCGGAAGTTCTTGAAGATGGGGGCTGAGCCTGATACACCCGGCCAAGGCCACGGAGGGCCGGGCTGCGTACCATTATACCCCCACACATTGTCCCACTCGGTGATGAGGACGTTAGGACGTGTACCATTTACTCCCGGATAGGCCCCATAACCCACATTGGAACGCGTAAGGAGATTGCGAGGACCGTCAGGAGCTACAATCGTCAGAGGGCATAGCCCCGCCTCAAACCCATTCTGATAAATGGTGTCGTCTGCTGTAAGCATCGCTAGAGCCAAAAACAGTCTCATATATCGTCCTCAAATGCCACACACGCCGCCGGCACAACTACTGTGTTCTTCATATACAACACCCTTATGTGCTACGGCTGTGTCATAGTCCACTTCGATAAGTGGCTGGCCACCGCGTGATCCGTCTGGGTAAGCCGTGAAACCTCGAAGGCGCGGGGCATATGCGCTTAGCGTTTTAGCGAAGTCTTCCACCTTGTCTTCGTTATTCAGCTTTGTTCCCCAAGCAGGGAGATTGATCGTAGAACTAATGGCCATGTCTACGTAGTCTTGTACATCGGCTTGGAACTTGATGCGACGTTCAAAATCCGAGGCCATCTTGTAAGCGCTGTCAATGTCCAACGGGTTGATGCCAAGTTGTTTGATGAGCAAATCGGCCGTAGCATCCACTACATATTCGTAGTGCCAACGCGTGCCATCTTTCAGATAGCGTCGCTTGTAGGCGACTGCGAAGAGCGGTTCAATACCTGTCGTCGTGGAAGCCAGCATTCCAATTGTGCCCGTAGGAGCAATGGACCTATAGGCTTTCGGACGGGACAGAAAGAAGCGGTCACAGTGCTCGTTTGCTGCCCTCACAGATTCGTCCCGATAAACACTAAGCCACCTATGAAGCTCTTCAGTCACTTCGTACTTTGATCCCCGCTTCAGAAGCCACTCATGGATGCCCATCAGTCCAAGACCGAGCCGACGATTCTTTTCTCGAACATCATACACCTTCTTGTAAGGTAGGTCGGCGCGAATAGTACCGCAAACGAGAAACTTCGCAGCCAGTTCAACAACACGCTTCAATTCCTCCGGCGTCTCGATGTTCCCGAGATTGATAGAGCCGAGGTTACAAACATCACTGTCATCCTCGCTAGTGACCTCTGTACATGCGTTACGAAGAGTTTCGTATTGTTTGTCTCCGAAGTTGAAACTGAATCCCGGCTCCCCGGTTTCCATCGCCTGCCGGACGTTTCTGAGGAATGTTGCATCAGAATGCCGTTGGGAGTTGTGAAGCCAAGCGTCGTCGTAGTTCAGACTGACGTTGGTCATGTCCAAAGGAGCACGATAGTTAAAATCGGCCTGTTTTGCATCCCAAATGGTGTACGGAGTACCATCTTCCTTCGTAGCATTACCAATGGGCATTTCAGCCCAATTCTTCATGCCAAGAAATGCAGAAGCGTCTTCGTGCTGCCAATTAAGTGATGCGTAGATCGCGCTGCGACGGGAGCCGCCCTGCATAACATTTCGACCTACTTCGTTCACCGAATTCATCAGCGGCAGAGGCCCGCTGCTTTGACCGCCTGTTCGCTTCAAGGCAGCTCCGCGAGGACGAAACACCGAGTAGTCTACGCCGATGCCCCCGCCGCTCATCAAGCAGTCACTAGCTCGCTTTAGGATGTTTCCCCACTCTTCCCTTGTGTCCTCCTCTCCCTTCAAAAGGTAACAATTGTTCCAAGCATGAAGTGGTCTGCCAGCATAGTAGAGATAGCGACCGCCCGGAATGAACTTCATGTCCACGATGAATTTGGTGAGGTCTTTCATGTCCTCCGTTGAAAGAAGGGTTTGGCGGGCCTCCCCTCCCATTCGCCCGCAGACATCATCCACGAGGCGGATGGCAAGGTTCTTCCATGTATCGTTGCGGCCCTGTGCGTATTTGTTGTAAAAGATCGACTCTGCAATATGAGTCCTGAACGTTCCTTCCAATCCTTTCTCCTTTAGATGCTCATGTAGAGCTTTTTAGCGTCGTCATATGTTGGCTTCGTCTCCGACTGCCTGAAGTAATCAGGGTCTTCTCCGTGGAAGAATCGCTTCCTTGCCAGATTGCGGTCAGTGGCCGCGGCAAAAGTTATCTGTATCCGAACAGCGGACAACGGTAGTGATCCATCCAGCGGGACCAATATCGTCTGACGGATACTTACGGGCAAACACTGTAGCTGCCTTGTATTTCTTGCCCTTCTTATCCGTGTGGGGTTCTCGGATGTGGAAGTAGAGTTCTTCGTGAGTGGTGGATTTGTGATTATACGGCTTCGCGTTGCTCATGCCTGCTGTCCTTTCGGTTCGTGGTCTTTCTCCAGAGTCTTTTTGAACATCAGATTGCCCGCTGTGTGGAAAATGATGATGCCTTCTGGCTTCATGAAGCCCGGCGCTGCCTTGGAGCCGTCTCGCTCAAGCTCTTTCAACACGCCGCGGATGGCGTTGGTGTCAAAATCGCCACGATATAGCTCGGGTACGACAGAGCAGCAAGGCGGGAGGTCAGCAGCGTCCTTCCAGCGTGTAGTGTTGAACAAGCTGAAAATCTTTCCCACACGGGAATAGTTGCGTTGAATGCCCTGCCCCCACCATTCACCAAAGTGATGCCCCGTCCCAAGCTTACGCAATTCCTCTTCATTTGCGTAGGCCCAATTAGCAAAGCCGTAGTTGTCATTTTCTGGCGTAATCCATCGCGTACGCGAGCCAACAAGAAATTCGCCATCCTCTCCGATATAGATGGACGCATTGGTACCATCAATCTTCTCGGTAATGACAATTTCTCGGCTTAGGCGAGGAATCTTCTTGAATGCCTCAAATTCTTTCATCGTTTCCTCCCGTCATTGATTCCATCGTCATATCCAAAAACATAGCCCACCGAGAAACCTCCCCGGTAGGCTACGTATACGGCCACTACAAAACATACGGCCGTGAACATTGGATTATTCCCAAGCGTAGATAGTGGGATTGGTGACAGCTCGGCCATACGGGCCTCGGACATTGCTCCAGCCTCGACCGCGAGTGTAGGTGGCCGTTCCCTGATTCACCTCTCGACTCTTACGACGGGAATAGGCCACTGCATAGGTGCCGTTCTTGCGGGGCTTGTTGTTCGTGTTGCTCATTGGTTTGGTTCCTTTTGATTGTGTTGTGTTGAGTTCTGATTCCACGGTCTATCTGCACTAGTGAGCCAGAATGCAAAGTGCGAGTCGCGTTCTTTTTCTGCCAGTTCTTGTGGAGACAGAAAACGGCCTAGGTATTTCTGATATGCCTCTAGCGCCTCTATATATGTTAGTCGGCCCATACTACTGCGGATTGTTGCTTACTGCGTCTGCAATTGCCTTTGCAACTGCGCTGATCGCCTTGTTGGTGTCGTTGAAACTGTAATTTGGATCGCCGTTGCTAGTACGAAACTCGGCGCTGTCAGCGATGAGTGAGGCGTGTACCTTTGCAAGTCGTTCAATGTCGTCAATACGCATGCGTTACCTCATCAATAAGGCGGATCTTGATCGTCAGGGTCTTGGCTCTGTTCCTCGACAGGCTTTGGCTTGGGCTTTGCTGGGGACGGTTGAAGGAGCGGGAGGAAAGCATTGAACGCCTTCACCACTTCCTTGGGGTCTGCATTAGACCCCTGAGTGCCTACGACAAACTCTACAGCCGCCTTGAGAATCACCTGCTTTTCAATCGAGACACGATCTTCTGCACTCTTGGGTGCGTTCTTGCTGTAATTGCCGCCAGAACTAGTAGCACTTTCCGCAGGCGCAGCCGCCCCCAATTCCTTCAATGCTCCCTTGATAGAGTAGTAGGTTTTGTCTCCAACCTCCTTCTCCACCACTTCAAACTCAACGGTAGTGCCACTGGCCGTGGTGGGGGGCTTCTTCCCACACCCAAAGAAGCGCGTGGGGAGCCCCTGTCCTTCAATGATGGCGGTGTAGAATCCGCCGTTCTTTGGGCCTTCAAAGCCCTTGTAAGTGCCTTTCACTCTCTGTGTTCTCCTTACTTCTTGGTTAGGGTAGTGGTGTAGCCGTACGTCTCAACCACCTGACAAATCTTTACGTCACCAGCGTCCGGATCGCCATTAGATTCAAAATCCGCCACTGCCGCCGCTGCGGTAGGAAACGTGGCGTCGGAAACACACCAGCCGGGCACAGCCCACAGAAATTCCCCACGCGGGCTCGGCAATTTCGCACTGCCCTTCTTACTTGCTGTCATTGAAATTCTCCTGTTTGTAAGCATACATTGCAAAACCCACCCCCATAAGCATCAAGCCAACGAGGGTGGCACCGAACAAATCCCACGAAGCTGCTAGGGCAAAGCCTGACAACACCAATGCCGATACGGCCACGCAAAGACTACCACTCATTCCCAACTTAGTCCACATACACTATTTCTGCCTCTTTTGTGGGCTCCTTCGGATGCGGAAGATACACCCGCTTCAGTTCGTACACGTAGGCCCAATCCTCTCCTTGCTTGATGCAGTCAGTAGCATCTGAATCTGCCTCTGCTTCGCACGTCAACAAGTCCGTTGCTTGAGACAGCCCCAGCGGACTCAGAAAATCGGAGTGGGACAAAACAAGCCAATGTTTACGCATTCGGATGCGCCTTGTAATAGCGCTCGTTAAGGAAGTTGATGATGTCTTGCGCGGTGAATTTCGGATTAGGGTAGGTCATATCAGTCACTCAGAAGTTGGTCAATCTTGGCGGCCACCTTGTCAGCCCGTTCAGAGTCGGCCGTAGCACTCTTTGCCTTGTTGGCATATTCCTGTGCGCTTGCTTCGTGTCGTTTAGCGTCATCACGTTTCTGAGCGGCAAGAGTCTTCAGGTCTTCAACCTTCTGTGCCAAGTCGCCCGTAATGCTTTCAAACGTCTTTGAGCGGAACATATCACTTCCCCGAGCTGACAGTGGTGTCGAGAGACAGTTCCTTGGCCGTCTTAGCGGTCAGGAGATTGAGCAAGTCCTGAGCGCCGCCGCCGGCATTCGTCGTACCGCCAAACACGGTGGTTGGCACCCAATTGCCCTTGTAGGCCGAAATGGCATTGGCGTAGTTCTTGTTCACTTCGATGTAAGCCGCAAGCTTCTGCTGAAGTGCACCATCGGCCGTGATAATCTTGCGCTTGTATTCCGACTCACCCTCGGCCTTCAAAATAATGGCCTGCTTTTCCTGCTCGGCCTTCTGCGTGGCCAGCTTAGCCACTTCAAGCTCCTGTTGAGCAGCCGTAACAGCCTTGGCCTTAATCACTTCCTGTTCCCAGCGGGCCTTGGCTGCGTTGGCTTCGCCTTCCTTCGCAGCGGTGAGGGCTCGCTGTTCGGCCTGCTTGGCCGTAGCAATGGCCGTCTGCACATCCATCGTAATCTTCTGCTGCGAGGCAATCTGCGCTTCAATGTCCTTGCTGTAGTCGATTTCAGCAATGGTGAAGTTGAAGGTGCGGATGCCGAACGGGGTCAGGACGGCCTCTTCCTGTCGACGCGGAAGGCCCTTCTCGTCCGTCACAATCTCGACATTCGTCACGGTCTTTTCAGCGCCCGTAATCGGATCGACGGTCTTCACTTCATGCTGGCGCGTCTGATAGACGCCGCGCGCAATCTGATCTTCCACATCGCTCACGAGCATCGACTTCTTCTCAGCATACGACTCTCGGCTGGACATCAGCGGGCCGGACATGAACACGGCCTTGTCCACAACACGCTGGACAAGCTGCGTCTTCAGAGCATCCTGAGAGCCATACTTAGAATGCAGGTCGATGAGCGTCTTCTCATCCGTAGGAATCTCAAACTGGATGGAGCCCTTCATCGTAGCCTGACCGCCATCATTGAAACGAATGGGCGACTGGAACTCATACGAAGAGCGCCGGTCGTAGTAGGTGGTCTTGGAGAAGGGAGCGAAGTGCCAGCCCGGCGTGGTATACACCGTGAGTGCACCGGAGGCCGACTGCGTAATGAGGATTTCCTGTGCGTCCTGATGGGTGGTGCCCACCAAGCCAAACAGAACAATCAGGCCGACAACAACAGCGGAAGCAATGGTCTTAATCATGAAGTTTGTCCTTGAGTTGGTTGTTACGTTCTTGAAGAGCTTTCAGTTCAATTTGCTCGTTGGTGTTGATGAATTCATCTTCGATTGCGGAGCGTTTCTTTGAAAACATAGGCCACGTCGGCTTGCGATGCCACAAGGGAATTACCACTTGCGAAAAGAGGACACCAAACAACGCCAGTGCCCCCAAAAGCTGAAACAGTCTGAGATACATACATTTCCTCGAAAGAAAGATTAGCCACCCAAACAGGAAGCCGGAAGAGAACGATGAGGCACTAGAACCTCAGCTCTTAACCCGGATTTCACGACTACGACGCCGTGTTTATCCTTCCTACCTTACCTCTTGCTACCTTGAACGTCTTAACCCTTGCTTCCTTCAGCCTTGAGCCTTCAACCTTTAGAGTTTGTGTGGGGTCGAACCACGACAGACTTAACGGGTCTGTGCATACCATGCAGTTTGGAGCCAGAGTCGTCCGGCGACGTCCAGTGTATCCTCGTTGTTTACTCTGTGTGTTGGCTAATGTTGAACGGGATTATTCGATGAGGTCAGTGACAGCGTTCGTCACTTCCAACGTCGAATCAATGATGTGCGGCTCCGACTTGTACTTGGAGATGTTTTCATCGCGGGTCTTGGCATCGTAGTAGCGGCGAATTTTCACTTCAATCGCCTGACCGCTCGACTGCTGCGCCATGCCTTCCTTGAGATTGCGGTCGGTGAGCTTGGCGTAAGCCGTAGCCTCTGCGGCAGCAAGATCGCGGCGGCGGTGAATCCACTCGGCAATCGAGTGCGTAACACCCTTGCCATTCAGATCAATCGTCACCTTCGTTTCAAGGTTCGTGCGCTGCACTGCGGTACGCAGGCGCAGGATTTCCTTCAGGATGTCAGAATGGCTCTGAAGCCAACTGTCCACCTGATCCTTCTGATTCTCGTAGACAGGCGTCTCGTAGTTGAGGTCGGCGCTGTGCTGTCCAATCTTGGTGCGGAGGTCTTCCGCCTTGATGGTGAGGTCTTTCAGACGCTTGAGTGCTTCGATGATTTTGATGACACTTTCTCCTTGAGTGTGATTGTGACAAGCGGGCAACCGGGTCTAGGGCATTTCGCCTTGCGATACGGACCTCTTACCTTCCCCTTTCGCGACTTGCCTTTAGTAGTATAGCCTAGATGTTGGTGGGTGTCAATATGGGGTCTTCACTGCGTTCATGCGTGATTCAGTGAATCTTACTCCAATCAGTGCTGATTTTGGCTTCCGACATGAGCGGAACGCGAAGCTTGAAATGTTCCCCTGCCTTCTGAATCGACTTCTTGCCTAGTTCGGCTACATATTCTGCCACTTCAGGATCGCAAGAGTAAATGTATTCGTCATGGAAGAAGCCTACACGAAACACCTCATGTCCTTTGACATTATAGCACACTTCTCCGTCCATTACAACTAGCCCACCAAGAGCTTTGTCCATCCATGCTGCTGAGAAGTCCATGATGATTGATCCTGTGCTCTGAATCAAGAGGTTGACAAGGCCGTGGCGGTGACGAGAGAACACCTTCCTCCCGTCGATGCCTACGATGTATTTCTTACCGTTGGCTTCCCAATGGGCTCCTAGGGCTTCGTCTAGTTGCTTCAGGGCACTGTTGAGTTTCCAATAGTCTTGGTGGCGCGTTGCTGCGTCTTGTTTGCTGCACTTGATTGTTGTGGCTAGTTTGTCCACACCACAGAAATAACCAAGAGCGTACGTTCCGTTCTTTGCAATAGATCGGTCAATCCCCCACAGATCGGCATTTTCCTGATGGGGGTCGTACCCCGGAGCCAGAATCTTGGCAGCGTAGGCGCCCGAGTCATATTTACTTGTGAAATGCCCTTTGATCCGGTCCTCAAGGCTAGAAGCATCGTACCCAACCAACACCTGCCCTTCATTGGCAATGAAAAGTTCTCGCATCTCCTTGCCGAACAGGACATGTTCCTTGTTCTTGGGAATGTTGGCTACAACAGTATGTTTCTGGCGGAACGTATTCGTGATGCCGCTAGACGCTGCCGTAAGCTTGCCGTCGAAAGCCAATCGTGGATTGGACAGCCACCCTTCAAGCACGGAATGTCTATTCCGGCATGACAACCACTTCACCACTTGTTTTACAAGAGGACCGCTCATCTCCTCCAGATTGGGGCAGAGTTTGCCGTTCTCCTGCATTTTGGGTGTGGTGCGAATGGTGGCCTTCGTCTTCGGATCACGGACAGGCTTTCCATTCTCCTTCTTCAAGTTCCACAGCGAGGGTTCCCATCCTTCCTGAATCAGCCAGTCCTTTAGATCATCCTGATTGCTCAGGGTCATGGGCTTTGTTGCTGGGAGGAGTTTTCCTCCTACAATCGTTTCTGGCTGCCCCTGCCATTGCAGGGTGCGTGAAGTCGCATCTGCCTCAATGCCGTGCCGGTCAAGAAACTTCAACATGTGATGGGAGAAAGACCCGTCCTGCTTGAAGGGCTTGGCCGGCAGGGTGTATTCGTTCTCCTCGCTCTTCTTGAGCTTACGGGAGGGAAGCTTAGGTTCAATGTCCGCCTCAATCTCCGACATCAGGCAGCGAATGCGTTCCAGAAGCGCCTTAGCCTTCTCTTGGTCAAAGCGAATGCCAGAGATTTCCTGTGCTGCTTGGAGATAGGCGCTCTTCTGAGCAAGCCGCAGCGCAGCATCCCAATCAACTTTCATTCGTATACACGTAGAAAGTACGACTGAACAGATTCAACACCTTTTCGGTGTCTTCCCAAGGCACTCCAAACTTGCCACTGTTGATCTTAGGCATAGCAATCGGAGCATCTGTCTGTCTGAGAAGATCAGCAACGGCAGAGCCTGTGTCGTGCAAGATGAGGTAGGGCGTACTAACTCGGGAGCCATAGTCGTACGAAGTGTACAGACAAGCAACCCTGCCAAACAAACTAGCCCATCCGGGGCCCATTCCTTTTGCGCACTCCTCTCGGTAGTCCTGATAGGCTAGCGGGAATCTTTTCTTGAATTCTACGGCAACCCCGCTCCCCCAAACACCCCGACAATTACAAGCATGGGCCAGAACAAAGTCTTCAGGGGCGTCAAACAAACTTCCTTTTCGGTATTCAATCATGTGCAGTCCTTGGGATGGTGTTAGAATGCCTCTAGAAGCTCCTAGGAAGCGTTCTGAGGCCATTACAGCCTAGGGGAGGTAGTAGGGTAGCGGGTAGGAACACGATGGGCTCCTAGGCGTTCCTAGAGCGTTCTAGGGCCTATTGTCATAGTAATGAAAGAAAGACGCTACACCCCCGACAAACGTGCCAATCAGGGCCAAGAGACCTGTGCAAAACAGCGAAAAGACAAACTTGGAGGGGAAAAATGGCGCTAGCCATAGCACACACAAGAACAGGGCGAGGCTGATGGCAAATAGCTTGTTGAAAACGTTCAGCTTGTTCCAGAGATTCATTCTGCCTTCTCCTGCTTTCTTGCTTCTTCGTACAAGTCCCACAGCCATCGGGGACAGCCGCAGGCGTCGTCATACTGTTCAGCTATCTTGTTTAGTGTGTCAGCTAGTGCCTTGTCTGATACGTCTCTGGTAATCATTTGTTAGCTCCTTCGGATGCTGGTTGTACTTCACAATATTCTCCCGCGCGAGGATTGTAGGTTTTGCCGTCACCCCACCTACCAATCTGGTAGACAACTCGGCCATTGTAAATGGCCCTAATGCCAACGGCGGCCCTACTTCGGAATGACTCTTCGCCGCCATACGAACACACCAGCACCTCCTTCGGGCATGTGCATGCTCCAAGCAACAACGTGCTAACAACAAGGATAAGCTTCTTCACTTCGGACTCTCCTTCGGATGTTCTTTGTAGACAGACGGGTCGTTCTTACGTATTGCTTCTCTGGCTGCCTTTCTCATGCGTAATTCTTCTTCGTACCACTTTGCCGGTAGTGGATCGGTCGGAGCTTCCTTTTCTTCCAGTCTATACGTCCTACACCATGAGCATTGGGATTCGTGGGCACCGTTGGTTGCGTGACATCCCGTGCATTTCCATCCGCACTGCTTCTCTTTTGGCTTGGTCCGCGTAGTGTCAGTGTAGATCGTTCCCATACTGATATCCGGGATACTGCTCTCTTTATTCATCGCTGCGCCTATAGCAGCAACCGCAATTGCCCAAGGCATCAGCTCATCTCCTCTTTCAGCAAGTAGTGATATACCGCCCTTGACAGGGCTGCGTCGCGTTCACAGTATACACGCATTTCTTCGCTGTAGCAAGTGAAGTCTTTGTGGTCGAGCTTGGGCAGTCCTAATCTCTCGCCCCATTCCTCAAGTCCATGAAGCCCCCGATCTGGGTGCAAGTAGCGAGACATGACGAGGCTGTCAATGAACTTGACAGGCTTGCCATTGAACGTGTCTGGTCCTACAGTGAAAGGGATGCCCCACAACAACCACAAGGCAAACAGATCAAAGGACAGAATGCCGTGCCCTCCAATCTCCGTCCATTCCTTGGACGCCTTCAGGAAGCTCTCTCGGTCTGTGTACGTTTGACACTCGCCAGAGGAATCCAGACAAACACTCACACACCATATACGCGTATAGAATGGAGAGAGATTGTCCGTCTCAATATCAATCCATGCCTTCATAGGCTAGATTTCAATACACGACGGAGGTCTTGTTGTCCCAAAACGTACGCTTGTACTTCTTTTTTAGAGGTTGAAGAAAACGTTGAACAAGGGCCATCTTCGATGCACGAGTTGTGACCTAACTTAGTGCAATCATATTCACCGTCGGCGTCCCAATAACTTCCTAGTTCGTCGTTCCATCTCCCCATCATTACTTTGCTCACATGGTATAGATTTGAGCAAGCAAAATACAAAGGGACATTCAACTTTTTCATATCAATACTCCGCTTCAACAGGTTCTAGAGCGCCCTTCTGTGTGTTGTACATCAAGTAGTCACCCAAGCCAAGCGTACTTTCCTCTCGGTTCTTGAGGATGCGTGTACGGCTAAGCGGCTTTGGGCTGGCATCGCTAGGATCGCAAATCTGTCGCTCTAGTGCAATCACATTGTGGCAAAGCTGCTCGAATGCTCCACTGCTGCGCGCGTCGTCAAGGCTTAGGATTTCCCAATAGGGGTATTTCTGGCTTCCGGCCTTGTCCCTGTCTCGCTGCTTGCGCTTGATGTGGGAGACAACAATCAAATGGAGGCCCTGATCTTCGACAAGCTGCGACAGCTTCGTCATCAACTGATCCACTTCCTTGCGTTCATCCTTACTGTCTCGGCTGGACAGGACATAGGAGATGTGATCCAAGACGCCATACTTACAGCCCTTGGCCTTGGCAAAGAAATTGATCTTGTTCAGCAATGCCTCGTCATTGAGAAGCACCTTATTGTTTGTCAGCATCTCAAGCTTAGAGAGGACGTTGTTGTTGGCATCTTCGATTGCCGATCGTTTAGCCACCTTCGGATCGCGGCGGAAGTGATTGAGGGCCACCCCTGCATGCAAGGCCACAATGCCTTGTCGGGTCTTGGTCTTGCCTTCCTCCAAGAACATGTTGAAGACGGGTCCATCCTGCTTGCGCAGGAGGTCGTACGTAATCTGACGGCAAAGCGTGGTCTTTCCCGCACCGGGTGGGGCGAGTATCAACGTGATTTCACCGGGGCGAAGGCCATACATCTTCTTCATCGTCTGCGGCAGACAGCCTACGAACACACCCGGAGGCGTGGGCGTAGTTAGTTCGTCCAAATTGTCCACAGAGCCGTTCTCGATGGCCTCAGGAACATAGTCCTTAGCCCCGAGGAGAGCACTCCACCAGCCGTCGATGTCGCCTGCCTTGAGGTATTCGTTCGTATCCTTACGGGCCAAGCGCATGATTTTCACCTTGCACTGGCTCACGAGGAGTTCGGCCAAAGCTTGCGCTGTGGCTTGTCCCGGAGCATCTTCATCAAGGCAAATCACTACAAGCTCGTGGGCTGTGAAGAATTCCAATTGGGAACGCGTTGCTGCGTCTAGTTGGCCTGCCTCATTAGCTCCGTTGGGGAGGCTCACGACGTTGTACGCCTTACCCTTCTGCTGAAGGATTTCCCACGTAGACAGAGCATCAATCTCCCCTTCCACGACAATCAGCATGCGGCCATTCTTCTTGGCCTGTTCCTGACCGAATAGCGACTTCACCTTCCCAAGAACAGCGAAGTGCTTCGGGAGCGTACGCTTCTTATACCCCGTAATCTCCCCATTCAGGTAGTAGGGGTAATAATGGTCTGTCACTTCAGAGGCCGTCTGCTCATCCAGAGCGACACGAACACCAAAACGTTGGCACGTCTCCTTGGAGATGTTGCGATCTTCCAAAACACGGAAAGGCAGCGAAGCAATGGCTGCCAATTCCAAGCTGTCGTCCTTGTTCTTCGTCTGAGGGGGCATTGCTTTCTCTGTGCTTAGGGTTTTCTGGCATTGGAAGCAGTAGCCGAGGGTGTCAGAGTCTTCATAGAGAAGAAGGTTGTTACCACTGACATCCCTAGGACCACAGCTAGGGCATGCTGTTTTCTTACGCATTCTGGGGGCTCTTCGATGTCATGTCAGTGTATCCTCATTGAGTTGTCAGATTGGACGATGCCTTGTTCTTGAAGAAAGCCTAGGATTTTGTACATGGCTTCAAAAGCTCCGGGATCGGTGCTCTCTTCACAATTCGTCTTGATGCCGATTTCCAAACTCCCGTCTTCCTCTATGGTCCGCAGCGTCAGCGTAATCATAGTCCCTGATCCTGTCTAGTAGTTTTTGATAGCTCTCCGATGTCTCAGGTAGGTATTCACTGAGGATGCGGATGAGCGATTGGGCCATGATGAGAGCTTCATGGTGATTGTACTCTAGGCGGCGAAGCGCCTCCACCTGCCCATACAGGGATTGGGACAGAACGGAGTTCATTATCGGCACACTGAGTCGTCTAGGCCAAACTCGGCAGCGAGGCGGATAAGGCATGCGCGCCATTCCGACGGCCAATGGTTGTCGTGGGTATCCTGAAGGTGCAGAATCAATCTTTCGTTAGTATTTGGCACAAGACCAGCATCCGATAGCGTGCCCCAACCAGAGCCAGAACCGCAATTGTCGTAAGCATCGCACTCTTCAGCGCCCGCGTCAGTAAGGAACACGCCTGCTGCGCACTTCAAGCCCGCCTCGTTGCGATAGAGGCAAAGGCCGCTTGGTGCGGACGGAAGAACTTGAGGCTCGCGGCTCTGTTCCATCTGCTTCAGCAAATGACTAGCTGACATGTCGAACACTTGCTGGGCCGTAAGCTGTTCAAAGCCGGGGATGGTGGCATACTTCGTATTGTCAGACATGGCTAAGCTCCTTTGGGGTCCACAGGTCTTTCATTTCTTCCCAGCTAATCACCCTTCGGCCATCATCAACGATGGGTTCAAGTTCATGGTACTCATAACTATAACCATCAAAATCCTCATCGGCATCCGACATATCAATTCCAGCTGGCGCCTCAACCCCAGCACCAATGAAAGTCGTACCATCGCGGTTCCATCCCACCACGTCCAAAGCTATGATGGTTGTCTCCATACCGTGGAGGTCTCCTCCGGGGGAGTTTATGCGTACCCTCTGCCCTACATAGAATTTGGCCATTTCAGGAGGCTCCTTCGGATGTCAACTGAGAACCACAGCAAGAGCTACAATCACAATCAGAATGGCCAGAGGAATCCACAACGGCGATAGCACCCACCACCATGACCAATTGATGACATTGCATAGCTTCAGTGTGATGAAGACAATCGTCAACAACCCATCAAACCCAATACCGCCGCTGCTAGTAGCCTGTGTGCTCATCTCAGCCTCCCTTCCTAGCCCACCAAGCCGTAGCTCCCTTCACTTCATTGGGCACTACGTCAAGGTGCTGCGGCCAGAGGCCTGTCGGCTGTTTGAGAGCATCACGGTAGGTGCTACGTGCCGCAGGCGAAGCCGTAGCCAACCACTTCTTCATAAGACGTTTGAAGCCTTTGGATGTTGCTTTGTTGGTGTTGTCCATTAGAGTCTTTCCTTCGGAATGTCAATATTCATCTTCAGCCGTTTCCATGTCCCCATTGATTCCGAGCCGCATGAGCTTCAGACCACAACAGCCATAACTGGCTACCCAAAGAGGGGTCAACTTGCCCATGACAAAATCACCGCCCTTGTAGCCTTCAAATACTTCTCCCATGCACAAACGGCAGGCAGAGAGGAGGTCTCCCGCTGCGCGAGTACCTTCCGCATGCTCAAAAGCAAGATCGGAGTAATAGCCCCGGTAGCTATGCGGATGAACTAAATTTACAACCTGCGCTTCGGGATCAAGACCCTCAAGAAAATCGATGAGTTGGCCAAGAGTCATTTGGGTATTGCTGCGCTCTTTTTGCCACTGCGCGTTCAAACCGTCCATCATTGCTTGCAAGTTCATTTATTGTCTCCTATCGGATGTAGAGCCCGAACGTAAGCCCAAGCATTACGACAACAAACAGCGACAGCGCCCCCTCCCAAAGCTTTGTTCCAATGGTGCGGATGACAGAAGGGTATTCAAGGAGAATCATTCCATAGCCTCCAAGGCTTGTGTAAGCTGGTGTTGGGCTCTTTCGTGTAGGGACTTGTCTGCCTTCGTGAGAACATCTAGGAGCAGTTGCTTCTCCTTCAGATACACCTTCGCAAAGGCAGGGTCATATTGCACGATGGATTCGGTGTTGTCAATGAGGTCACACACTTTAATCGTCTGCACCTCTCGGTTGCTTTCTGAGAGTCGCTTCCTGTCCACTTCCTTCCTAGCAGCCCTGTTCATGTACATGTTTTTGGTGTCGGTCATGGCACTGACGTAGCGGGCCACGAGCATCCCGCACCGCTCTGCAATGAAGTCAAGCGTAATCGGAGTGTCTTCGACAACATCGTGGAGCCAAGCCGCAGCATAGGCCGCATCAGACATGCGCTTCTCAGAGCCATCAAGGAGCGATACTACGCGACGACAGTGCTCCACGTACGGTTCAGAAGTGTATTTCCTGCGCTGGGTGAAGTGAGCCACTTCAGCAATCAGCTTAGCCTTAGCTACTACTTCCTTCATGGCTGCTCCTTCGGATGTGTGAGGAAATAACTGTAATGCTTGCCGTGCTCTGTGGTAAACTTATGCTCTAGTTTATCCGCATGAGAGAACCAGAATGCTTCTTTCTCTGGATCGTTCTGAGCATTCAAGAGTGATTGAAAGACAGCATTGCAAACAGCATGAGCTTTCAAATACACTTCAAGCGGTGTTGGCTTGATAAGCATAGAGCGACAAAGCCTCGCGCATGACCGCAGGAAGCACCCATCCCTTCCCCTCAGCAATAGCCTTCAAAGCTTCATGCAATTCCACAGGAAGCCTCATTTGGACAGAGACAAGCCCGAGAGCTTCATCAACGGCCTGCTCTGTCTCCTTATCTACAGGACGTGCCACCAATCGTAATTCATCTTCAATGAAGAGGCCCACGCTGCCATCGTTGAAGATGATTTTCAGGTCGCAGCCGTTATGGGCGATCACCTCTCCTTCACCCCAATCGTCGCGGGCGATAATGCGTACCACATCACCAATCTTAAACTTAGCCATTGCTTTCTCCGGGCAAAAGGGGTCATTAGATGGCTTTTGGGACATAGCCCGCTACGCCGTCTTTTGTTGCTGTTCGTTCATGTTGGTATTCAGTGGCCTATTGTCGGGAACAGAATAGCACTCCTTGCTAGCTCTGTCAGGCAACGCCCTTGTGTCCCATTAGACCCGTTTTAGCCCCGCCATCAAAGGGCCGTCCACTGAATTGTCCTAGCGTGTCTTCACCGGGACGTAAGTCCCAACTCAACTGCTTTCCGTCGCTCACGGCCTTCGTGGGCTCATTCCTCCTAGCCAACACACCCTCTCCTGAGTGTGAGGAAATTCATGTGCTAAGACAAATGAGCCCACGCCTTTAGAATTGTAGCACAACGCTACAGCAATGTCAACTGATCTTCTTGATGCGGAACACCTTCACTCCATTGTTCTCAGCATCGAAACGAAGAGCCACCTTGACGTCCATGCTTTCAGCCAGCTTGTAAATCTCGCTGGACACGTCCTGTGTCTTCTTGCCCTTGATGAACAGGGCATCGCCTTCGAGCTGGCCTCCTACAATCTTCGCAAAGGCCAGATTCCGCAGCGGAAGCGCCTCCGACTTACGAGCCGGGGCAGAGGTGTTACGGATGAGTGTGTAGTGCATACATTGCCTCCTTTTAGTCCCCTCTTCCTCAGTCTTTTATAGCGCCTACGGCTGTCTCATGCAAGCCCCTAAGCCAAAGACGTTTAAGCAGGCTTCAGCTCAAAACAGACAGTTTCGTTGGTAGGGATGAACTTACCCCTCTTCCATTCACCGCCTGCCGTTTCAAGCATACCGTCGCAAAACCACAATACGGTGTTTGGCTGGCCGAAGTTGGTCACGACAACAAACCGCGAGGATGTACCAGAAGAGCCGGTGCTGCGATATACTCCCTCACTCAGAATCATCTCATCCCACGTCAGTTCCTTAGGGGTCGTCTGCTCACCACCACACTTGCTCACTTTCATGACTTTCTCTCCTGTTGGCGCCTTTCGGCTGTCTATTGTGTATGCCTCTATTTCGCTCTAGGAAGCGTTCTAAGGCGTTCTCTTTCTAGGGGCTACGTAGGTAGCTCCCTAGGGCTGTAATGGCCTCCTAGAGCTTCCTAGAGGCTTGTAGGGGTGTTCTGGAGAGAGATCTGACCCTTCTTCACCATTTTAACGCTATTGTGAGCACCAAGAATAAAGTCAATGGCATCAAATGCGCGGCCGTCATCCCTGCATTCCTTTCGTTTGGCTTCTACTACATATCCATTGTCATCAAACCACTTGAGCCAATCATAAAGCTGACCCTCGGCCGCCTCTCCTCGCCCGAGTACAGCAACACAGTCATGCTTGTGGTAGGCATCCGGAGGAGCCCAGCAAACATCGTTGTATTTTTCGTCGTATCGCTCAAAATCGGGGTAGACATCGTGTTTGATGATGCCAACGCATTCCCTACCAAATCCACATTCACCCTGCAATTCGAGCGCAACGCCATTCTTGGCCGCCCAAATTGCCATCCAATTCAGCTTTTCATCGTGTGTCATTTTATTCTCCTACGTTAGGCAGCTTGCGTACCCATCCAGTCCACTTCCCCTGTTTCCATGAGCTTACGAATGCAGCGTGCAGCCCATGCGGGGGTGATGGTAGCGGGATTGATCCCGCCTTCTTCGGGGCTTCCGTCGAAAGCATAGAAAAGCCTCTCTGCGGTTTTGCAATCCAATTCAAGCAAGTTCGCTGCTTGGATAAAAAAGCCCTCTCCTTTCCCGCCGAAAAACTGATAAACAGCCCCGGCAATACAGCACACGGCGCCGCAAGGTGTGTATCTTACCCACTCGCGCATGTCAAACCCATCCACCCCATCCTTATGCGGGGCTCCAGCTTCAAGCCATTCACAAATAACAGTCAATCTTTCGGTATTCATGTTAGCCTCCTTCGGAGTGTGCATCTTCGATGTGTTTAGTGTTCAAATGCCTCGATGGTGCCATCGAGGTAATGAACGAAAGCCTCGGGACCTTCAATCCATTTAATGCCATAGCCGGAGCTATTTTCCCATTTGTCTCGGAGAGGCTTATCGCCGTAGTAAGACGGAAAATCGAACCCCTTGTCATCACTCCACTGCGAAGACCAGCGATCCCCGCAACAAGGACAATCACTGCCATCGTCACAGCCGTTGAAATAGATGCCGATGGACTCAGCAATGCTGTTGGCCTGTTCCGCCGAATGGGCTTCAACAATCACCCAATGGGAAATACCACACTCTGCATCGAAGTGAAACCCACCACCAGAGTTGTTCTGGTTGAAAGCATAGAATTTCGGCTTGGTGTTCGCATCGACAACAGGCTTCTTACGATAAGTCATTTTCATGCTCCTTCGGATGTTTCGGCTTTAGACAATGCTCGTAGAGCATGCTCCCAACCAGCCACACAATAACACACAACAGATAGAAAGGGAATAGATAAGAGAGAAGCTTTTCAGCCATGAAATTACTCCTCGACGAGCAGCCGCACGCGCTTGCCTTTGTACTCCGCAGGCATCGCACCATCGTCGCTTATCCATACGATTTCCCGCCCGTGCTCGCCTTCAACGTATGTGTCTCGAACAGGCGCCTTCTCGATCCTCTCCCGCAGCTCTGCCAGCTCGCGTTCGGCGGTATCGTGCAGCTCAGCCTGAGCCGATGCTACGCGCTTCCATTCGGCAACCTCCGCGCGCAGGCGTTCGATTTCGTCGGCCGCTCGGCACATTAGAGGCCCGCGCAGCGGCTCCCCTTCACCCAGGAATCGCAACCTCTGCACCAGATCGTAATTCGCAGAATTACTACCCACGGCGGCTCTCCTTGCTGCGGATGAAGGATTGGAGGGCCTTACGAACATCCACCGGCATTACCCCGGTGCGCGCCGACGTTCGGATCACATCCTCATCCGTCACCGTCCGCAACGCCTCGTTCTCGGCGCGGAGCCGTTTCACTTCTAGGTCATTGATCGTCGCGGCTACGCGCCAACTTTCAATCTCGGCCTCGCCGGCGCGGAGTTGTCTCGCGATTTCGCTAGTAAGAATCCCTTTCCCGGCAGATTCTAACCATTCCGCAAGCCTCTCCCGCTCGCTCGTCTGGCGATTTGCATCACTGTCGTGCTGCTTGGTTGGGGTGGTCATGGCTGCTGCCCCTCTCTACGCTCAATCTCAGTTCGCAAGAACGAACCGATGCGGTCCATGCGCGCAGCGTTGCACGGCTGACACCAGTGCGGACTCCAAGCCGTACCGGCCATACGTCCGCAGCCTTCGCAGCACAACTTTCCCGTGTGGTACTCCGGTCCGTTGAGCGGATCGTTTGGGTCTTGATAACGCTGCTTGCTCACAACCCCTCCTTCCAATCCGGGCTACCCATCGCAGCCCTTACGTTGTTGTGTTCTGCCTTCGGCAGCAGCGTGTGCGGAGCAAACGCAATCGTGCTCATCGCGCCGCCCTCTTAGTCCACGCGCATATACATGCGACAAGAAACCAGATGGTAATTATCCATTCTCCAGTGCTCATCGCGGCTTCTCCTGATTGCGCATCCATTCCTCGTAATGTCTGCGGTCGTTTTCGGGAGCATTCTGCTGGGTCATCGCGGCTTCTCCTGTGCTCGCTTCAACGATTTTTTCAACCGGCGATATTCCCGCTGTATTGCAGCTAGTCGTTTGCGCGGGAGCTTGGCAAGCAATTCTTGAAGCGTAATCGTACTCATCCTTCCCCCTTCGCCGCTGCGCTGCGGGCGAGTAGCTTCGCCAGCTTGCAATCCTTCGTGTGCTTGCGCGGTGTGCAGCCTTGCGGAGATACATTCCATCCGCCACAAACCAAGCAATAGCCTTTCGCGTCAAACTCGACGAGCGTCAAGACCTCGTGCAGCAGCGCGGCGGGCGGCTCTCCGTTGGAAACGGCTGGCGGCGTGGGGGCGGCGGCGAGCATCGATTTCCACAGCGAGAATGGCAGGAAAAAATCGCCTTCGTGGTCCTTCGTGGCAGCGATACGCATTGCCTCAGTTGCAACGCGCGGCACCAGCACCCACCCCTCCGGCACGATCCCTCGGCTCTCGCTTGCGACGGGAGCGGTGGAGGCGAGTGCCTTACCGCACAACTCGATGGCGTACGTAATGTCGTCAACAACCAGTACGCCGCGCGCTTGCGGCTGTACACGTTCAAGTGCCTGCTTCGCCGTTTCTACGGCTCTCCGCAACAGCGCGGCGGGGGTATTAATCGCAACTGGCGTTGCTCTTTCCACGTTCGTGGCTCCTTTGTCGTTGCTCGTGTTCATGGCAGCACCCGGTGGGGATGGACGGCGGGGGAGAAGGGATAGGTGCCGTCGTTGTTGCACAGCGACCAATGACCAAGCCCTTCGTATTGAAGATCGCCTCGCACAAGATCGTCGCCGTACAAAACCTCGACCTTGGTGCCGTTCGGATAGCACGCCTTGATCCGCTCGGAAGCCTCCAACAGGATGCGCTGCGGTTCGTCGTTGGTGCGGAGTTCGTTGGTCATGTTCCCTCCGGGTACGGTGTCCACGATGCCGGAAATGACGGGTCGATTGCTTTTAGCTTGCGAGCAAGCTCGTTCGCCTCTCGCGCTGCTTTTGACGCATCTGCGCTGATTACGGCGGCCAAGTTAGCGCCGCAGTCGAGGTTCTCCGTCGCGGCTCGGTAACGCAGCACTGCCGACCGTAATTGCGTTTTGAGCTGAGCTATCACTTTGTACCACCCTGCCGCTGTTGGGCGGCGATGCTCATAAAGGTGTCGACCGCTTCGTCGAACTTGTCTCCAGCAGGGTAATTGGTGAAATCCGGGTAAACCTCTGCGATCTGAATGCACGGAGAACCGTCGTCATCGCGCTCGTTCATCATTCGCAGGAATCGATACCTCGCCGCATCCCGCGCATCCTGCCCGCAGGACGGCTGTTCTGCGGTGGCGAGCATCGCGATAACGTAGTCGAGCGCCTTCTGCTCGTTCGGCCCGAGCATCTTTTCGTCGCGCTTGAATCGCTCCATGAAGTAGGTGGCGCGCCGCGGCGTCATTTCTCCCGTCGTGCCTGCATCGCTCCCGGCAGGCAGGCCGCGCGGGAGGGCGGATTCTAGGGCGGCACGCATCCCGGAAGGACATGCGCGCTCGTCAAGCACAGAATTGCGGTTATGTTCTTGACACATACGCTCCACCACCTCATCCGCTATAGCAGAAACTTCGTTTCGTGCGATTGGCCGCCGCTCCGATCCTTCGCAGCTACGCTGCTCGTGCTCGCCCTGCGCGGGCTGCGGGTGGGTGTAGAGCGGCGTAACGTTATACCGTTTAGCCCAAACGGCGGCGATTGTCACGTCGCTGGTAAGATCGTGCGGCGACGCGAAATCACCTAGTGACTCCCTACGCCACGCAACCGCCCCTTCGCTGCTCGCGCTTCCTTCGGCGAGGAGGGCGTCGTAGGCGGCGAGCGCTTCCATATTTTCTTGCGCGCCTCCGCCGATGTTCGCCGAATCCAACAATGAATCAGCCGTGCGCAGCGCATTCGCCAGCGCATCCATCACCTTCAGGACTTCTTCCCGCTCCCGCGTGTTCATTTCTGTTAGCTCCTTCGGATGCGGAATGCATCTCTATGTCATTCTACGTTAAACATTCCCGCTAGGGAAGCCCTCAAAAAGCGTTGTAGCGTTGGGTGTTCATACCATAATTCCTTTGCCCTGCAAAATGAACTTGGCATCTTCCGTGCGGGAACGAGCGAAGGAGCGCGCACGCTAAACGGCGTGCGCTGGTGGCGCTTGCGCGTACACTTCGGGCAATGCAATGCGGCTTCGAATGCGTAGGCGACGATTTTCACGGCGTTTCCTCCATCGGCTCCACTTCCACCAGCGGGCACCAGTGCGCTTTGCGGAATGCCTCAAAACTTTCCCACTTGCGGACGTGGCGCATGTCGCGCGGACTCACCCAACTTGGGGCGCTTATGATAGCGGCGGTTTTAAAAGCCAACTCGTCGCATCCGTCCACGCAGAACCCTGTCCCTACCTGACGCGATGGCTTGTGCACCGTGGTGAGTTTCGCGCCGTCGTAGGCGTTGAATTGCGCATAGCCGATATTCTTCCCGTCCGTGTAGTGAAACCACGAGTTGTTTTGATTGCTCATGTAGACGGTATATCCGGCAAGCTGCGCCGTACGGGCCAGCTCTGCGACGTTGGGGTTTTGCGGTTTCATGTCTACTCCTTCAAACCCACGCCGGTGTCATGTCGGCGTCGGGCAGCGAAAACAGCCAGTCGAGCACGTCCTGCGGCACTTCTTCGCGCAACCACGCGCTACCGTATTTGTAACCGCCGTCGGGGTTCAGTCCCGCGGCCGCCAACACCTCGCAAGCGCGCTTGTAATAGTTCAGATGGTCGGTGATAGGATGCTCGCGCAGGTAGGCTTCCTGCGCTGGCGTGCCCGGCTGCATGTCGTTCAGATGCCAGCGGTCCCACGTATCGAAGAACCGCGTAATGGTTTCGGCGTCCCATCCGGGCGCGGGCGAGATGGATTCCGGGCAGTCCTTCAAATGCATAACGATCTGCCCGCAGGCCCCGCGGCAATCGCCGTTCGCCTTCGGGCCTTCAACTCCCGTAATGGACAGACGGCCTTCCGTGTATTTGATACGGCAATACACATTACCATCCGGACCAATACCCAGACGCACAATCTTTTCCATGTCGCACTCCCGTTTAGTTGGCTTAAACTACCATGCTCTGCGGCGGGTGTCAAGCGGGATTATTCATCAGGCCACAAGTAGTTTACTAGCTCGCGCTCTGTCGCGAAAAGCCGTTCGCGGTAGACGGTAGTTGCTTCGCCGTTCGCTGCATATCCATACCGCCATTCGATAAGGCGGCAGCCGTCAACAGCATAGGCACGCCAATGGTTACGCATCACACTGCCTCTCTATGCTTTTTGTGCGCATGCGCTACTGCGATAGCGTCGCCGAGCTTGGTAGCCTGTACGATCCATTGACCACAAAAGCGGATGACAAAGCGCCGCTCGGGGTAGCCGCACCATTCAAGGCGGCATGTGTAGCGTGCGTCGTTCGGTACGGGGGACTTGAGGGTGTTCATTGGGCGGTTACCTTCGCCAGCGCGACGCGGCCAATGTGGCGGACTTCCATAGCCTCGTCAGACAGGGCTCCTAGTTGCGCAATGCGCATAGTCCAGAAAGCATCTATCTTGCGCAGCGCCGCGACCAGCTCGTCATGCGCGAATAGCTTCAAGCCGGCACGCGTCGGGGACCAAATGCGGTGGAAATGCGGCCGCGAGAAATCGCACGTCGCGACAAAGTTCCACTGCGATGCGTAGTGGTACCGATCAAACAGCCAATTAAGTACAGGCTTGTCAGCATCGGCGGAGTACAACTCGATTTCCTTGCGAACGTTCACGGCGTCGACTCCTTCGCGGCGTCCTGCACTGCCCGCGAATACGCGTCGGCCGCCTCGCGCCATCCTGCCACCCATGCGTGCATGCGCTCGAACAGCTCGGGTGCCGTGCTGGCGTGAATAATCGTGCGGATGCCGCCGCTTTCGTTGTCCATGCGAACCAGGTTGCACACGCCGAGACAGCGGTATAGGTGATAGTTGCCGATCTGCGACCGACAGCGGCCGTTGGCCTCCTTGACGTAGCTCGCCTTCGGGCTGCCGGTCATCTGGTTAATCGCGTCGCACAGCCGTTCACAATTCTTGTGGGTGATGCGTGACATGTCGTGACCCTTTTGTTAGCCTAGCCATAGGCTAGCGCGGAATGTATGGGGTTGTCAAGCGGCGTATGAGAACGTCTCCCGACCATCGCCGATGGAGAAGGCAGCCGGCTTCATCTTGCGGATGCGGATGTAACCACGCACAGGGCCAACGTGCCGCACTGCGCTAGCAGGCATCCGAAAGAGTTCCCGAGAAGGAAAGAAACGGCAAAGCATCATCTTGTAAGACATGGCTAGGGCTCCTCTAGTCGAGTGTGTAGTGTTAGCGTTGGAAGGGAAGTTTGCCTTGTCCGGCCCGCTTGACTGTCTCGGCCTCAAGAATGCGCCTCACTTCGGCCTTTGCTTCAGCTGCCGTCGGCTCACGCCCGAGTCTGGCAGCCAGCTTGTTCCAGACAGTGTCCGGGTTGTCATTGTGCCATGTCGTCATTACACGGAACATAGTGTGTACTCCAAGCATGAGCGAAAGCGAAGTCCCCATCAAGAAATGCGCCCGCTATGTCAGCCGGGCGCCGGGGTTGTTAGCTGTTAAGCCATTCATCATAGCTCTTGACGGGCCAACCAAGAGATTCGGCCGCGGCAACGTATATCTGATACTCCGCGTCATTGTCGCCGCGCGCTTGCGTTTGCCAGTTTTCGCGAGTTTCCAGTTTCATTTCCTTCCCCTCAATGCTTGCGGCTCGTGCCGCAGTAGTAGAACGCGCACTCAGGATATACCCGAGACTTGCACCAACGGCAGAGACGCATTTTGTAGGACATGACTAGCTCCCTAAATGCCCGGCCTGTCTTAGCGCCGGGCTGCTTGGGTTTATTCGACGCCTTGCAGCGTCAACACTCTGTCAGTTGCCTTGAACTTGACGTTATCCGGTCCTGCGGGCCAATGGCACGCCGCCGTGCGAGGCGAACGCTTGATGAACACGGCATTGTTGTACGCGAATAACGTCCAATTCGGTGCGTCGGCAAAGCTTACTTCGCGGCCGTGTTCCAGATATGGCGTTACTGGTGTTTTCATTTGCGTCACCCTCTCTGAAAGTGCATACATCCTACTACACGAAACTTCCGTTGTCAACAGGAGAATTGTAACAGAGTGTAACAGCCTAAGGGGTATGGAATGGGTAAATGCCCGGCCTATGTAAGCGCCGGGCGGGTTGGGTTATTTGGCGTTCTGTATCGCAGCTATTGCGGCCCTCAGGCGACGTGCGTCGATTGAGACGCGCGCGATTTCCTGTTCGTTTCGTAGCGGCTCACCATCGCGATATTCTTCAGCATGCACGACCACACACATCGCCGCGTCGATCAGTTCTTCCCAAGCGTTCATCGTTTTACCCCTTGCCGTTTGTGTGATTGTACATTACCCGAGCGCGTTGCGTTTGTCAACAGGTAATGATGTAAAGAAATGTAAAGGTTCTAGGGTCAACTGTAGGCATGACCAGAGGGAAGCTGCCAACCTGTCAAGAGGAATATAGGAGGGAGTATAGGAAAGGTAGATGAGAATTCAAGCCTGTGTATAAGTGTGTGGATATGTTTGCTGGCGTAGCCACTAGGCATGACGGGTCCTGTCCTGGGGATACCCCCACCCACTCATTCCTGTCTCTCCCCAGAATATCTCCCCTCCCTGTAAAGCCTCTATTTCCCCGGGGATGTTTATGGCTTCGCTACGCTCATGTGGCCCATGCCCATGTCAACAACTATGCCAAGCAACGTAGTGCGGACTAGGGTGCGCAACTGGTCTTATGTAATATAACTAAAGAGAGGATAAACAGAGAGAGCTATAACTACAGGTTATACAGTGTGTGAGTGTGGTATATAAGCAACACACTACAGGGCTAGGGTAGAGGGGGCGGGGTAGCACCTTTCTGCGTGGGTCCCATGGCGAGCCGAAGGACCCTTTTCCATAGGCCAAAACCAGCTGAAAATATCCCTTAAGCTTCCATTAAGGAATTCAATGGTATGTTGTGCCTATAAGGAGATTTAATGTGAATCTAATTCAACTGCTTGAAAGTAAAACAATTGTTGACGAAAATGGATGCTATGTTTGGCAGGGGCAGCGCAACCACAACGGATACGCTTGGTACAAGTACAAGAAAAAGCATCGTAGAGCGCACCGACTTATGTATGAGCTGGTTGTCGGTCCTATTCCTGAAGGCATGTGCGTTTGCCACAAATGCGACAACAGAGCATGTATTAACCCCAACCACTTGTGGCTAGGAACGAAGGCAGAGAATGCTCGGGATGCTATGAAGAAAAACAGACACTCAGCAGGAACAAGGAACGGGATGTCAAAGCTTTCGGACAAGCTGGTTAGGCACTTGCGTTCCCGTTCCGAGTCAGATGCTGAGCTGGCGCGAGAATACGGATTGGCTAGAAGCACGGTACGTGATGCACGTCAAGGGAAGACATGGAAACACGTAACAGAAGCTGAACAAAGCTCTGAGTGCTTCCCTTGACAACTACAGGAAAATGTTCTATACTCTATGGATAGATGTGTCGGATGTAAAGTATATTTGACATGCCTCTTAAAGCTCCGTAGAAGCGATTTAAGAGCCTCTCGTTCCTACCCGCTAGGGTAGCCTAGGGTAGGGGGAGTAATGGCCTCTGAGATGCTCTCAGGAGCTTCTAGGGGCATTCCAAAGGTAGTGTGTAGACAGCAGGAGACAACGTAGTGGAAATGACAGAAAATGAGAAGGAAATTTACTATCTTGGTCTTCTGGTCAAGGTGAGTGCTTTAAGATGGAGAGGTGATCCTGATGAAGACGGATACACTTGCCAATTGGATCGTCTATGGTTGGAGGGGGTTCTTGAGGACGAAAGGGATTGGCAGGATGGGTGTAGGTGGATTGCTAGTTGTGTAGCTCAGTGGCCTAAGGAGGAGGCTCCTTCGGATGAATAACGTTGATTGGAAAGAAATGTACATGGACTTGGCTGCTGGGCTTTATGTAGCTTCGGGGGCTCTTAGGATGCCTGAGGTGTGGATGGACTTCCTGCTTCAGGCAGCCAACGGCGGAACAGAACGCTTGAGAGACAATATGTTTCCTCTGATGCCGGAGGATGAGTGACTAAGCCTAAGAAAGCCAAGCCATTTGTATTCCACGCGTCCATCATACCGTACGACTGGACTGTAGTTCTCCATACAGACGAGAAAGCTCACACGGATTTCTTGACAAGCAGGGGTTGTCACATCCGGCCAGAACAGCCGGATTGCGTGGGGTGGGCCGTTCACTATGGTAATGGTACTGCCATCCTCCTTCGGCAAGTAACAGCTCCGGTTCTTTTGCATGAACTGGTCCATGCCGTGACGCGATGCTTCCATGACAGAGGGGTTCCATTGTCAGAAGACGCTACGGAAGTATTGGCCTACACACTAGAAAAGTTGTTTGAAGAATGCACTATGGCTCTGAATAAGGACTACAGGCCGTAATGTTCGATAAGTTTCTAGGCAAGAAGCCTGACATTCCGCAGGCAGAGCCGCCAAAGAAGAAAGGGAATTCAAAACCCGACCATGAACGTAAGAGGCCCAAGAGAGGGGGGCCTACATTCGATGAGAATAGGAGGGTGAAGAAGGAATTCGTAAAGAGGAAAGACATTGCTGGGAAGAAGCATTGGAAAGCCAAGAGGAAGAGAGCAAGGCTGGCCCAGAAGAACATGAGGCACAGGACACAATGGAAATGCCATAGGAAATGGCAGGCCTCCCTGAGAAGGAAGTATTGTCAGAACAGGTCGGTGAGCCGGCTGAGAGCCGCGCGGAAAGCTGAGAGGGAGGGTAGGGAGATTGATTTGGATAGTTGGTATCAGCTGTCTTACCCAGAATGGGTGGTGCTCTGGGCCACCGCTGAAAATATCTATCATCCGAGTAAAGGACTAATACCTGCTATTGAGGCATGCGGTAATCCGTTGACGGATGAATATGCTACGTACGCAAGACGCATCGACGAGACAAAGCCCTTCACGAAAGACAACATGGCCATATGGCAGAAAGGAAAACAGCTACGTGTCAAGCAGTGAGATTGGAGAGACATTGTTATGGATGACGTTGGAATATGTGGAGCAAGAGCTTACAAGCATTTGGCGGCTCTCCGATGCGGAATGTAGGAAAAGGATTGTCGACTTACAATGCGACATACGAATGATGAAGGATAGGGTGAATCCTTATCCCGACCTTGCGGGATAAGGACAAGCGGCTACGCTGCGCAGAATTCCTTACCCAGACTTAAATAAGTAGAGACAAGAAATGGATTGTAAGAAGTGTGGAATACATATTCACACAGCGACAGCTCGACCGCTACCTCACTATTACCAATATAACTGTGGGTGTTATGCGTTTGATACCGAGGAAGAATGGCTGGGCAGTTCGGAGCACGTCGAGCAGGAAAGACAGAAGCGGTGGTATGCAAGCGGAGGGAACTGGGAAAACTACAAAACCCACTACAACATCAAAGCATACTGAACATGCAATAAACGACATTGTAAGAGCACCCTTGACGTTCTGAGAATATGTGCTATACTTGATGTGATAGAACAACCCTCACGGACGAGGGACAGCAACACCCAACCTTTTTCTTTCTTTTAGCTTTCCTGAATTAACAGGGCAACCAATCCACTAGACATGTAAGTCAGTGGGGGGTTTGGGGGGATTTGTTCTTTCTGTTCTTTTTGTGAAAATATATCAATAGCTTATAGGGGCCTAATGATTAGCTTTAATGGATACAACTTTCTAAGTGCGGATGCTATCGCTGCCGCTGTGGATGAAATTGCCAAAGACTACGAATCCAAACTATCCTGCCCTCCGTGGCTTCTGGACATCTTTGAACGGGCTGTAGAGATTCAACATGAAATTGACCATTGACCAAGAACTAGCTCTCTTTGATATGTACGGTAAGGACGGCATTCCTGAAGACATTGACGAAGGAGAAGAGATACGCCGCAGGGCTGAAAAGCTCGCAAAGAAAGACCAGAAAAGCTTCAATCTCCATTACGCCTACTACCTGAGACAACTACAGAATGAGCAGAGGAAGGAAGACCCTCCCGAGGGACAGGAAGTTTGACTGTGGCACCCGAGCTAGCAGCTTTGTAGGGAAACTCAGAGCCGCCAACAAGGAAGTGCCGTACAGTCGAGAGGAATTTGCCCAATGGCTCTACAATCAAGGCTTCCCGCACATCAAATGTCCCTATTGCAATACGAAGACAGAGGCTCCCTATCAGGTCTGTATCGATCACAGCCTTCCTGAAATCAAGGGCGGAACAAACGACTACTACAATCTCCAGTTGATCTGTTCGGATTGCAACAAGCGCAAGGGCAACCACACGCACATGAACCTAATTCTCTGGGCCAACACCGTCTACCAGAACTTCAAGGAGGAAATTGAAGCCGAATTGAACGATCGAGAACAATCTAGGGAACTTTTTATTAATTTTCCAGACAAAGATACACATGGACGGGCACAATCTGCTTGAAGCATACAAATTCCTCATTGACCAACAAAGCCAAGTGTTGGACATGGACGATGAAGAAGTAATACTGGACGAGCTAGATAAGCTCTGGTATGCGATGCCGCCTAGTGTGCGGAAACAAGCCGACGAATATATCAGCTCGCTCCTGACCACTGACTAGGAAACACCTCAAATGGCAACCACTCACCAAATTCTTACCAACACAATCACGCAGAACGGCGCTGTCCCTGAGCCCGTCAACAAGCTGGCCCGCTACATTACGCAACGCGGCTTGCCGAACGTAGCCTATGTGACGGCCGACCAAGCCGTTGCAGGCACAACTCTTACTGCCGCCACTGATCTGTCTATCGCTGCCAGCGTCGGTTATAACCAGAACGCGGCGTGCGTTGGTGGTCGTTGGTATGCTGTGGATGCCTATCTTCCTTGCACTGTCGGTGCTTCTGGCGGTATCAAGGTGAGCTTGGGTGCCGGCACACTTACGGCAACGGATGTGCAGCTTACAGCAGAACATCTCGTGGCTGGTGGATCGGCCGTGTACAACATGACGGCTCTTAACGGGGCTAACGGCGCCGCCACGACAGGTGTTATTGCTGTTCGTGTGACTGGTACGTTCAAATGTACGGATAAGGGGTCGCTTGCGCTGTCGTTTGCGGAGTTTGCTGCGGTGTCGGCCGCTACCCTCAAGAAAGGTGGCTATCTCCGCGTCACGGAAATTCCGCTTCAGAACGCCCCGTAACGTTTGACATTCCGAAGGAAGAACACAAATGGGATTTATTCTTGGTTTTGCTCTTGGTGTCGTAGGAGGCCCCGTCTTCATGGCGAAGGTGTGGCCTCGCATTAAGGCATGGTGGGACTCCCAAGTCGCGTAATGTCTGAAGAAGAATTCCAAGCCGAGCTTTTGAAATTTGCTGTGGATTTGGCTTCAAAACAGAAGCCATTTCCTCCTTATATAGCAAAAGCCATCAACGAAGGCTGGGCCCAACTCTTCGACTAAGCCCTCGGTAGCTGCCACACCGAACTAACCCAAGGCAGCTCAGATTGTCGAGGCGTAGCCAAGCTGGTTAAGGCACGGGCCTTTGAAGCCTGCATGCGTAGGTTCGAGCCCTACCGCCTCTGTTTCAAAATGCGCTACGGAACGGTCCCTCATGGCCTTCCAAGCCAGACAAGTAGGGTTCGAGTCCCTAGTGGCGCTCAATTTTTCTGCGTGTGGGTCATTGGTTGACCACTAGCTTTGGGAGCTAGCTTAAGGGTGTTCGATTCACTCCATGCAGACGCCGGCATAGCTCAGTAGGTAGAGCAGTTGCTTTGTAAGCATCAGGCCGGAGGTTCGAGACCTTCTGCCGGCACCATTTTATACGCTTGTAGCTCAACCGAATAGAGCACGGGCCTTCTAAGCTCGGGGTTGGCGGTTTAAGTCCGCCCGAGCGTGCCACATTCCGGCGCAATGCCGGCGAGGAAAACAGAAACGGACATTCTGTTGAGCAAGATGACTTGATGAGTGCCGGCACGATGCCCGCCTTCCAAGCATTACAAGGACGTTCCCTCCTGTCTTGCTCTCTTCCTCACTCTCTCCCTGCAATACAACCCCTCTCGTTCTCGCAAACCGGAGGTAGGACTCATAATGGAACATCCTGTCGTGCAAGAACTCGCGAAAGCCACTCCTCCGGCTACAATTGTGGCTACGTCTTGGTTTTACAACGTCCATTGGGGCGAGATTGCCTACTTCCTGACGGCAATCTACACCACAGGACTCATCATTCAACTAGGCTACCGCTTCTACAAGTGGGTTAAGGCCAAGTATGCCGGCAGTTAGCCCTCGGGTGCTGGCTTTCGTAGCAGGCGGCGTAATGGCCGCCACGAGTGCTGTTGTCGCAACGTACGAAGGATATGTCCCTCAGGCCTATAAAGATGTTGTGGGCGTTACCACTGCGTGCTACGGCCATACGGGCTCCGATGTCAAGATGGGGCAAACTTACACTAAAGCCGAATGCACGAAGTTCTTGACGGAAGACCTTTACGAAGCTGCGGCTGCTGTTGAGCAATGCGCCAAAAGGCCTTTGACGAATAACCAAAAGGCCGCCACCATCTCTCTCGCATACAACATTGGGGGCAATGCCTTCTGCGGATCGACGCTCGTAAAGCGACTCAACGCAGGGGAACCCGCCGCCCAATGGTGTCCTGAATTCAAGAAATGGACATATGCCAACGGAATTCAATGGAAAGGCCTTGTCAAACGCCGCCAAGAAGAATTCCTTCTCTGTCTAAAGCCCGACACAACTCTCACGGTAGAATAAGAAATGGCAACTGCTTCTAATGGCTGGCTCATCGCAACAGGTATCACCGGTACGGGTGCTGGTACAGATACGCTTCAAGTAAGGGGCGTTCGTCCGGGCTTTCCTCTGAAAGCTACATTGTACATCACCGGAACGTTTAGTGGCACGGTTGCCGTGCAAGTCAGCACGCCGGGAGCTGCCAACTACGCCACCTTGTCATCGTCCGCAGTGACAACGCCAACAGCAGTGAATCTAGACATCAACACAGACTGCGACATCATCCTGAACTGTACAGCATTTACAAGCGGATCAGGAACAGCGACGCTCGTTGTTAATATTTGATGTGGTTTTTCCTTCTTCTCATATTGGTGTGCCTACTAGTGCCAGCCGCATTTAAGAAACGTGTTCCTATCGTCCAGAATGTCAATCAAGGCGTCGTAGCTTTTGATGACTTTATTGAAGTGTCGTCCAATATCGCCGACCCTTTCAATTATATCGGAATATATTTTCAATCCAGTACTACTAGCTCTGCTCAGATTACCCCCGTCTATAGCACCATTTTTCCGGGCGCTGTTTCGTTGTACATTGAAGACCAAGGGGACACGGCTGTTCTAGAAACTTTGCCAGTTTTGAACTTGTCTGTAAATAATCTTCTGGATGTTCAGACGCGTTTTATGATGACAAGTTTGGGAACTGGCTCACAGATTCACAAAACTTCATTTGGATTTTCTGATAATTTTGCTGATAGAAGCTCTGAAAGTAATGCTGCCGTAATTTATTACGACCTTAGCATTTCTCCAAATTACATTTGTTACGTCAAAGACCAGATAAACGGCACATCGCAAGTTATCACAACCGTTGCTGCGGCGGCTAATACTGACACCTACTTCCGTGTAACAATCACGCCAAATGTTTGCTATTTCTACATCAACAACGTTCTAGTTGCAACCATAAATAATTCTCCGGTAACTGCCAATCTGTTTTCTCTGGGTTGGTCAAGAGAAAAAACGGTTGGAAATAATACCGGCTCGTCTTTGTATGTTGATGCCATTGGCATTACACAGCAACTTACAACTCCACGAACATTTGTTAATCCTTAATGCTTAAACATGCCGACTAATACTTGCCAAGACCGCACGCTGCTCGCTGGTCTATCTCGTGGCGGCGGAGGTGTTGGCCCAGTCGGACCTACTGGCCCCACGGGGCCGACCGGGCCAACGGGTGCGACTGGTCCTACAGGCCCTACCGGACCAACAGGAGCAGCCGGCGCTACGGGCCCAACGGGCCCAACGGGGCCTACTGGAGCCACCGGACCTACAGGTCCCGGAAGTTATGTGGCTGATATTATCGGTGGGTCTGGAGAAGATGGGGCAGCTACATTCAACGGGAGCAATACGTTTTCGTTCGCTACGCTTGCTGGTAGCACTTATACTTTAACGCGGCATGTGATGTTGTCGACGATGAAAATCACGACGGGCATTACTCTGCGCTCTAATACATTTCAGATATGCGCTCAGACATGGGACTGCACTAGCGGCTTCTATGGCCAGATTTCAGTTGCTGGAAGTGTTGGAACGGACGCGGTTAATCAGAATAGAGGCTCTGCTGGTGCGGCAGCAACAACTGGTACGGCTTACTTTGCTACCGCGGGCGCTGCTGGCCCACTAGGATCGAATGGCGTTAACACGGGAAACTCCACGGGAGGAACCAACGGAACCAGTCTCGGCGCCTCTTGGGGGGGAGATGGATCATCTGGAGGAAAGGGAGGAAACGGTTCTACTGGAGTTTCGGGGACTGTTGGTGTAGCTGGAACAACCACGAAAGTAGCGCCTCTTCCCGGCCTACTGCAGCGTATTCAGACAGACACGTTTACTAATATCACCGGCGCCACCTCGGGCACTGGAGGGACGGGTGGTACCGGAGATGGTACCAACTTTGGAGGCGGGGGCGGGGGTCCGGGCAGTGCGGGGGGCGGCGTCTCTCTAAGTATTGGGACCATTATAACAGACGGTAGTACACCATCCAATACAGTAGACACGCGTGGTGGTAAAGGCGGTAAGGGCGGAGACAAAGGCCCGTCGGGTATTGGGAATGTGGGAGGAGGAGGAGCTGGAGGAAGCGGAGGTGGCGGGCCCATCTATTGTCTTTATGGCACTCACACCGGGGCCACAGTGGTAGATTTCTTCAATGCTTCAGGAGCAGACGGTGCTAATGGAGGCACTGGTAATGGCACAGGAGCGGTAGGAGGAGGCTCTAATGGTGCTACTAGCGGTAAAATAACTGTTACATGCCTTTCTACTGGTGTTCGTACGGCTGTAGGAAATGTAGCAGGCACTGCCGCATCGGGCTCTACGGGCGGTACGGGAGGATCAGCAAAGGTTACATTAGGATGACACATCCAGACATGCTGGACGAGGATGCCCCGCAAAAACGTGGCCCCGGCCGTCCTGCCAAGCCAAAAGACATTGATTTTGACTCGTTGAGTGAAGACGAGAAGATTCTTTTTACGTACAACGAAGGCAAATTTGACAGCAGCGTCTGCAAAGCCATCCAAATCTCTAAGGAAGAGTTTGACGAACGCCTCAAGAATGACGATCACTTTCGACGTGTAGTGTCTTTCGGTCGCACACTCTGCCAAGCAAAATGGGAAGAGACATACCAGCGAGCGATGCTTGGAGAGACATTCAAATCGGCCACGATGATTAATTTCGCAATGAAGAACATGTTCGGATGGGCGGAAAAGACAGAGACAACCAACAACGACATCTGGAATATCGAAGGGCTTACGAGAGACGAAGCCCTTCAGAAGCTTCGTGAACTCACTCCAAACATTCTTAGCCTAGTCGAGGCACAAGAAAAACGAAAGGCGTAAAGGATTATGCCCCGCAGCTTGCGGCCCCAATTTAGCGTAACACCAGAAGAACAAGGTAAACTGAACAAAATCCTGAAGAAATTTGAGGCAAAGGAGGTCAAAGAACTGACCGGAAGCCCTCAGGATTTGATGTACGCCCTGAAACTGATTGAGCACTACAAGAATATCGAAGAAACGGGCGGGCATCTAGTCAAGCTGTTTCAGCCCGAAACCCCACTTAGCATCGAGCATTATCCGGCCCACAAAGCTTTTTTTGATGCTACATCTGAATATCAACAGGTTCTCTTTAGAGCAAGCAATCAGACAGGCAAGACTACGAGTGGCGCGTATGCCATTAGCTGTTGGTCAACAGGAGACTATCCCGATTGGTGGCAAGGTCGAGTGTTTGACAAAGCCCCTGTAGTGTGGGCCTGTGGAGACACAAACGACACCGTAAGGGAAATCCTACAAAGCAAATTCCTAGGAACCCCAAAAGGCACGGGCCTCATCGCAGAGAAAAACATCTACGACATCGTAATCAGACCCAATACGGGCGGTACAGTAGATTCTATCTGGGTGAGACACGCTAACAGCAAGCTTTCTCAGATCAAATTCAAGACCTATCAATCAGGACCAGAGTCTTTCTACGGAAAACCTGTAGACATTGTTTGGTTGGACGAAGAACCGGCTGGCAAAGATGCTCCGCTCATTTGGAACCAAGCCTATATCCGTCTCACAACTACAAATGGAACCTTCATTGTAACGTTCACTCCTTTGCTTGGCTGGACTGCCTTGCTGAAAGACTTCACGGAAAAGGCGGTTGATGTAACGCCAAAGAAGAAAGAGATGTATGAGCACGATTAAGGGTCAAGCGTATGTAGTGGCAAGTATGTACGATGCAGGGCATCTAACAGAAGCCCGCATCGAAGAGATTAAAAGAACAACACAGCCCCATCTCATTCCAGCCGTGGTATATGGCAACCCCACAATGGGTGCCGGTAACGTCTACCAAGTACCGCAAGACGACATCATTTACGATTACACAAAAGATTCAAAGGGCAATTACATCGAAGTGCCTGCCCATTGGAAGCGACTTGGTGGGTTGGATGTAGGAAGAACATGCACAGCCTATGTCAGCTTGGCAATCGACCCTGATAATGACGTTATCTACATCGTCGACGAGTATACAGCCACTAATGCCGATCCCGCCGTTGTCGCCTCGGCCATCAAACGCCGCAAGGGCAACAAGCATCCAATTATGATCGATCCGGCCTCAAAAGGTCGTAGTCAAGTGGACGGCAGACGCCTCATCGTAGAGTATCGCAAAGAAGGGCTGGATTGCCGCCCCGCTGAAAATGCCGTAGAGGCTGGTATTCACGTTTGTTGGGAACGATTCTCCACTGGCCGCCTTAAAATCTTCCGCCGCTGCACCGCTGTTCTGAAAGAATATTCGATGTATCAGCGCGATGTTGAAGGGAAGATTGTCAAGAAGAACGATCACCTTATGGACGCCATGCGTTATGGTGTTATGGGCCAGAGATTCGCCAAATTGATTTACGCCACAGACGATAGTGGCTACAAATACACCAATCCATACAAGTTTACATCTGACTGATGCCTAATGCTCTCTACGCCGTAAATGCTAGTCCTTCTCTGGATGAAGAGAAGATGTACCGCATTTATGAGGAAGAAAAAGCCAAACTAGAAGAAGAGCAGCGTCAGCTAGACCTTCTTGCAAAGGATATCGAGGGTAAGTTTATCCTCGATGCCTCCATGCGTCAACGTAAGGAGATTGAGTGGTATTGGTCTGAGCGTTTGAAGCTTGGAAGTATGTTCCGTTATTGGAACCGTTGGGCTAATGATGACACCAATGACCCTTTCAAGAACGACAACAAGGTATATGAAGATCATCCGGGCTTCAATATTGTCCGTCCAAAGATGAAGATTGGCAAGGCTCAACTGGAAATGCTCCAGTTTGGGGCTGGTACCGATAAGAACTTCACTATCAAGGCCAAGAAGCCTGTAAAAGTTCAAACCCAAATCGCCAATCAAAGTCCTGTATTTCAGGCGGACGGCATTTCTCCTATGATGGGCCCCGACGGCCAGCAAATGACCGTTGGACAGCTTGCGATGCAACAAAGTCAGCAAGACGACGAATGTGCCCGCAAGATGGATGAAGAGGTATGGTGCCAACTGTCCAATGTCAACTATGGACAGAAGATGCGTGATGGTTTTGATAGCATGCTTTGGTATGGCACGGCTGTCTACAAAGGCCCATTCAACAAAAATAAGTGCAACAAGGTTAGATATAGAACCGCTTCAAGTGAAGGTAAGTCGTTGTGGGTGACAGCCTACACCGAGGAGCCAGCGCCGTGTTTCGACCAAATTCCGGTGTGGTTGTTCTACCCTGATCATAGAGCGCTGGACATCAGGGAGGCTGAACACGCCACTGTTGTCCATATCTTCACGCCTACACAATACCGTATGCTCACAAAGCAATACGGATTCCGCGGCGAAGTAATCGCGGAACAATTGAAGGGCGTGCCGACAAATAGCTACACGGCTTTTAGAGCCCGCGCCATCCAGTACGACAACACCAAGTTCCTAGAGAACAAGTACATTGCCCTTGAGTGGCACGGCACGGTGGGAATTGACGATCTTGGCCGTCTAGGAATTGATCCTCCATACAAAAATCCGCACGATATGTATAAAGCGGAGATTTGGGTGTGTCAGGGCAAGGTAATTTATGCTTCGTTGGAGCTGCTAGAGGCCGACCTTTGCCTTCCATTCGCAGTAAATGTGTGGGAGCCCGACCCTGCTTCGCTGTTCGGCTTCGGTTCGATTCTTCTCCGCGACGCCCAGCGTGTCGTGGACAACTGCTATCGTAAGGTGCTTGACAATGCCGGTCTTGCGGCACTTCCGCAAGTGGCCATTAACAAAGAAACCATTAAGCCGATTGACGGTAAGCCTGAAATCACGCCCGGCAAGGTATGGTATTTCACTGAAAATGGAGTCGGGACGAATGTCGGCGAAGCTATTCAATTCTTTTTCCCACCTAACAACATTGAAATGCTCATGCAGGTGCTTAACACTGCACGCGAGTTTGGTGAAGAGGAGTCGATTGTCCCGTTGATTGCGGGCGGGCTTGGCGATACAGAAGTTAACGACGGCGGCGCCACAGGTATGACGCTGCGTATGCAATCGTCAACGACAGTACTAGCGTCCAAGGCTCGTGAATGGGATGACAACATCACCAAGCCTGTTGTTGGATGGTTTTACGAATGGAATATGCAGTATTCCGAAAAGGAAGACCTGAAGGGCGATTATGACATCGACGTTCAAACCAGCACAGCCTATTTGAACAAGATCATTGGTCAACGCGATCTTGAGCGTTTGTCTGTAGAGGCCTCACAAGACCCGGACATGAAGTTCCTCGTGGACCGCAGTGCGCTTCTCCGTGCACGATTGGTTGGCATGAACATTCCTTATGACTCGATCGTCCGCAGCGACGAAGAGGTCAAATTGTTGCAGCAGAAGGCAGCGGAAGAGGCGGCCAACAACCCAGACCCCGCAACGCTCAAATCGCAAGCTGACATTATCAACGCTCAGGCTCACCAGCAAAGCGTCCAGAATGACGCCGACAAAATCAAGTTTGAAGCAGCGCAAGGCTTGGAAGAGGCTAAAATGGCTCACCAACAGGCTATGGAGAACTACAACACCCGTAACAATGAAGCACAGGCCAGAGCAATGGATGCGGCTTCCAAGCGTGATGTGGCTCTTCTGCAACTTGCTGCCGATGATAAGCAAGCCGCCGATGAACTTAATGTCAAGTTGTCTATCGCCAAAGACCAGCAGGTGTCGGATGACTTTGTTAAGGGCGTACAAGCTCAGCAAGCCCATCGAAAACTGGATTTGGAAGAACAGAACGTCAAGATCAAACAGGACGAAATCAAACTCAAGAAGCAAGGAAAGACGGGCATCTAAATGCGGATAGATCACACGGCAAAGGAAGCTGTAGTGACTTTGATGGAACAGCGGATTAGCGAACTGAAAGACGCTATTTCAGCTCCAAAGCCACAAGATAACATGGAAAAGGACAACGCAGCTACGTGGTGGCGCCGAGGACAGGTGTTCGCCCTTAGCCAGATGATTAGCACTATCATGGAAGATGACAATGACAACTGAAACAAATGAATTTGGTATTCCCGAAGACGAAATGGCCGCTGCCCGAGCAGAAGCCCGCGCACTAGCCCAAGGTAAGGAACCGCCAGAAAAGAAAGAGCCGGAGGAGCAAGCCCCGCCCGAGGCAGCCGATGAACAAAAAGCATCGGAAGAGCAACCAACAGAGCCGCAGAAGCAAGAACGTGCAAGAAACCCAGACGGCACGTTCGCCAAAGCCGCCCCAGAGGAACAACAGCAGAAAAAGGGCCCACTAGAAGAATTCCCCGAAGAGGTTCGGGAGAAAGTTGCCTCGTTACTGAAGCAAGACCGCCAACACCGAGAAAAGTCGGATTCAGGCCGTTTGGCTGCATATCAAAGTAAATACGAGGAAGAACGCCGCAAGGCTGCTCAGCTAGAGCAAGAAATTGCCGCGTTGAAGAAAGCTCCACCTAAGAGTCTGAAGGAAATCTCGCCACGCTTCAAGGAGCTTGCCGAGGTGGATGAGGACACGGTGGAAACCTTTGAGGAATTTCGTAAGCGCATGCGTGACGAGATTCTGGCCGAGCTGGATGAGCACAAGAAAGCCATCCAAGCACCAGAAATCGAACGTCAGCAAATGGAACAAGCCAGACAGCAAGAAGAGTTTGTCAGAACGATGGACTCTAAATGCGAAAATTGGCGTGAGATTGTTTTTCAGACAGGCGACGACGGCCGTCTAGTCACTGACAAGAATGGCAACCCGCTCTTTTCGAGTCAATGGGACCATTTTGTCAAGGACACACCGCCGTGGGAGCGCGACGCTCTGGTAAACATCCAAAGCCCCGACCAAGCACTCTGGGCTATTGCCAAACACACTGAATGGCTTCGCGAGAACGGGTTTGTCCAAGAAGAAACCCCTCCGCCCGTAAATGCTGACGCTGACAAAATCCTCCAAAAGAGGCAGGACGATCTGAAAAAGGTAGCTCCTCAGAAATCCAACCAGATTCCGCTTTCCCAAGCCCCGTCCGAAGACATCAGCGATGAGGCTACAGAAATGCGACTTCGTAAATTGGCTCGTGAGTCCCTTCGTAAGAATGACCCCTCTATTTACAAGAATGCACGTTAAACATCAACGAGATAACAACAAATGACACAGTTTGTCAATACCTACGGTGGCATTGGCTCCCGTACCAACCTCTACGCGGACGAAAAGTTTCTGTCGCACGCAACGCCCAAGCAAATTCTTGAGCGTTACTCGCTGACGAAGCCCCTTCCGCGCAATAAGACACTTACGATTGCTTTCCGCCGTTCGGTGCCTTTCGATGTGGATGTCATCCCACTTCAAGAAGGTGTTACACCTACGCCGCTTGGCCTGCAATACGAAGATGTGCAAACAACGATCAAGCAGTATGGTGGCTGGGTTCCGATCACTGACGTGGTTGCGGATACCCACGAAGACCCGATCCTGAACGAAGCCCTGAAGTCGGTGGGCGAGCTGGCTGCGCAACAGCGTGAGCTTGTCAATTGGGGCATCTTCCGTGCGGGAACGAGCGTGTTCTACAGCTCGACTACAGCCTCGCCAACTCTGCGTACACAGGTCAACGCCCCGATCAATCTCGGATTGATTCGCCGTGTTGAACAGTACCTTGACGACAACTATGCCAACCGCATCACCGAGCGCCTTGACCCATCGGGCGACTATGGCACTTCGGCGGTCCCAGAAGGTTATGTGGCGATTGGTCACACCAACCTGCGTGGCGACCTGTATGACCTGCCGGGCTTCCGTCGTGCGGAGCTTTATGCTTCGGGCAAGCCGGAACCTGAGGAAGTGGGTTCGGCCGATGGCCTGCGCTTTGTCTTGTCGGCGTTCTTGAAGCCGCTTCCGGGTGCTGGTTCGACCACACTCAACGGCATGCGCAACACCAACAGCGCAGTTGACGTTTATCCGATCCTTGTCCTTGCTAAGGAAGCCATTGGTACTGTGCCGCTTCAGGGCGCCACACGTCCTATGATCAAGGTGTACAACCCCGGCCAAGTCAGCCCAACCGATCCTCTCGGCCAGCGCGGATTTGTCTCCTACAAGATGTGGCACGCGGCTCTGATCCTCAACCAGAACTGGATGAGTAGATTGGAAGTCGGTTCGACGGCCTAATAGATAACAAAGAGAAACACTAACAATGGCAACATTCAATTGCGACCTCATCAACAAGCGCGTCCGTGCTAACGCCATCTCTGATGGTATGCACCAAACGTTTATCGCATCCGTTACAATCCCCGCTGGTACACAGATTGCCCAGAACGATGTTATCAACATCATGGACCTGATGACCAAGCACGTTGTAACCGCGATCCGCGTTTATACGGACGATCTTGACGATGGCACAACGATGGCATGGGATGTGGGCTTTGCCCAGCTCGTGCCGGGAACCGGGTATGGTGGCGTGAACGCCTCTGGCGTAGCGACAGACTTCCTTGTCGCCGAAGGCGCCACTTATACCTCTCCAGCAACCAGCGCGGCGTTCTACGCTACAGGCGCCACTTTCGGGCGAGCAGCGGGCTTTTCGAGCCTTACGCTCACCGCAGGTGCTACAGCGGCTAATACCGGCAACGCCGGCCCTGTCCGTCTGACCGCAACGCAAACGGCCTCGACGCCAACTCAGACAACGGCCGATGACGTAGACCGCGTTATCCGCTTTGAGTTTGATGTGGTTCGTACAACACCGGCTCCGCAGCCGAATGTGTTTGTGAACATGGGCGGTTACTAAAAAGGAAACGAGGGCGCCCCAGAACACCGGGGCGCTTCTCTTCAAAGGATTGATGAATGAAAAAGCAAGTAGTTGAACAGAAGCAAGATCAAGAAGAGTTTTTGAAGTCGATTCCCGATGACGCCCTTCCTGAAGTGATGCAGCTATTTGGTGTTCCGCGCGACAAGATTGAAGCGGCCGCCAATCGTGAAGAGATGCTTGAGCTGATTCGTGCTGTAAAGCGCAATGACATCGTTGTGGCGAAGACAGTCAGCACCCCAGACGGTAAGACCTATGAATGTCCACCGGGGCACATGGTCATTAAAGTGACCCCTAAGTCGGGCATTGAATGGGGTAAGAAAACCAAGTCGTTTGCTTACTTTGCAGTGCAAGGTCAGAGCCTCGTCGTCAAGCGCGGCGAGACGGTTGTGGTTTCGGATAAGTATCGTAGCGCGTGGCGTGACGCTATTCGCACGGAGTATGAAGAACAAGACGGATTGCCTATTGTTCAGCCTGACGGCTCTTTGGTTGCCAAGCCCCCCGCTGCACGAGACGTATTCTCGGAAGACGTGGCTGAGCTTTACTGGAATCGTGATCTAGAAGCTGAGAAGGCTGTCGAACAAGACCTGAAAGACGGCGCAAAGCGATTCCAAGATCAGAAGAAGGCAGCAGCAGCCCTCCAATCGGCTGTCATTGGTAACATCCTCGGTATGAAGCCGTAAAATGAATCTACTTGAACTCGTACAGATGGTCCACAGGGAGGCAGGAATTTCCCAAAGTAATCCTGTCCCTGAGACAATTGAAGGATTGACCGGCCTGTCGGCTAAAATCGTCAATTGGGTAAAACAAGCATGGACTGACCTCCAGATTGAAAACGATCAGGGAGAATTTGTACGAGCGTGGTTCTCTACCACATGCAACCCGAGATTCTATTTTGACTTGAATGGCACTGCGAACACTGAGTGTTTTGTGGGTGACACTCTTGTCGGTAGCATCTCGGGCTGCACTTTAACAGTAACGAATGTCATCATCGTAAACAACGGCATCTGGGCAGACGGCACAGCACAGGGTTTCATCGAATACGAAGACCTGTCCGGATTGCCAATCGACAGTGAAACGCTGACAGTCCAAGCAACTGGAGGCAGTTATGTGGACAGTTGTAGATTCATTCGTTGGGGCGATTATCGTCTTGATTCCCAGACAGAGATGGGCGACGGATACATCTCTAATCTGATCGATATTTGGTGGGACAGTTTGATTGTCCACAGAACGGACAATGACTCGTCAGAGATTCCGTTGCCATTCGTCAACTACTCGTTGTTTCTACAGCGATACGAAGTCAATCAGACGCCGGGATTTCCTGTCATTGTAACAGAGACGCCGGATGATGGGACGCGTATCTATCTGTCTCCGCCTCCAAGCGAGCCTGTCCGTATCCGAGGCTACTACTACAAGAGCTTGGCAGACCTTGATTCAGACGAAGACGAGCCCGTAGAACTCAAGTCTCTCTATCATCCAATGATTGCATGGCGCGCGCTCATTTACTTCGGCCAATACACGCAACAGCCGCAAATTGAGCAACAAGCCAAAACCCGTTACGCGTTGTTCAAAAAGAAATTTGACAGAGAAGGTGAGCTTCCTGTCTTGATGGTCCCGACAAGACTCTGGTAATGACACAAGCTGTTCTCAAAAAAGCTGTTGTTCCTTTCCGCGGCGCGCTGGATTTGGTGTCGCCGCGTTTTGCTGTCACGCCGGGTACTTTGCGCAACTGTCTCAATTACGAGACATACAGCGTTCAAGGCTACAATCGTATTGATGGCTTGGCCCGTTACGACGGCGCCTTTCCGTGCTACAACAGAGATTGGGTGATTGCCACACGCAGCACAGGTAGCGGCACATTTACGATTGGAGAATACCTGAAGGTTGGTGACAACTATTTCGGTGTCGTACTCGCGTGGAACAGCCCCGATCTAAGCTATCTAATCATCAATCCAGCTTTTGCCCCTAAAGTGGGGGACACTATCACCGGGAACGGCGGGGCCACGCTTGTAGCGGCTGTGGGCGGTATCAAGAGAGCGAGTGCGTACTATCCTGATGCCGATCAGTTTCTCTCGGCGCAGAATGACATCTATCTGGCCGCACGTACCAGCAAGAAATCCATCTATGTGTACGACTCCTATGCTAAGAATGTAATTCCGCACGGGCTGCATTGGTATAAGGGTGCGCTTTACGCAATCGCAGATGCATACCAATTGTCTTTCGACACGGGCACTGTAGAACTCTTTCCGCATGACGAGATTGTCTTGGCGGGAACTAAAATCGGCACCATCATCTCGATTAATGCAACGTCGGGAAGTTGGTCTGATGGCAATGCTTCGGGTACGATGGTTGTTCGTACTGATGGATTTACTACAACCAATTCGATTAATCTGGGCTCTCGTTCCATTCGTAGACCTAACGGCGCATCTGCTTACACAACATACAGCAACGCGTTCAATGTCACGGATCGCCTAGTTCCAAACAGCCCCTCGGCACAATTGTATCAAGGGCCTCTGGACGATGACTACCAAACAACAGAACAGATCAATGCCAACGCTTCCCGACCGGGTAAGCTTTGGAAACCTGTGGACATGGGCTGGGAAATCCAGTTCAAGACAGACAATACAACTACGGGGGGCGCTCCTCCGTTTATCTTCAGAGGCCAGCTTCAAGGCGATCTGTATGACACAACGACAAGCCAAGTGGCCAGAGCCACGGCTGAAACGCTTGATCCGGCAGGAACACTAACCAACCCTGTTGGGCCGGCTTCTACCACAACTCCCGCGGCGACAGCGCTACATACGGTGTTGGGTGACTCTAGCGATGCCTCTTATTTGCGTAATGGGTATTCGGCTACGGGTACCTTCACTTCGTTGTATGCCTCGCTGACAGGATTTAATTCTGCCCTCGCTGCACTGCCAGACGCGGCCATTGTCACAGGCATCAAAGCGACAGTGAGAGGGACAACATCGGCTAATATGTCGATGACGGTCAACATGCAAATTGTTGGAGCCAATGTCCTGCAATCGAATATCAAGTCGGTGCAATGGGCGGCTGGTACGGCTTTTTCGGATGTTACTGTTGGCGACGACGGGGATACATGGGGATTGGGTTTAGATGCCCAAGCCCTTGTGGCGCTGGTGCGTGATGATCCTACGTTTGGAATCAAATTCAATGTCGTGTCCACTTCTACAAGCGCACTCGGCACAGACGACAAGATTTCCGAAATCAGCTTGCAAATCTTCTACAAGCTGCCGATCCAAAACTACTACGCCCACGATCCGGTTACAGGACAAGACCTTCAAGTCAACATCCCCTACTATCGCCTGCTGAAGGGTCAATTCAATCCCGGAGGGTCGTCAACACTTTGGGGCCAAGGGTCGATGTCTATTCAGAACATCACCCCACTGGATGCCTCCGGTACTTCGCCCGTGTCAAGTACATGGACTATCGGATCGGGATGGGAACTGTGGACAGCCCGAGAGGGCGCTTCCGGCGCCGGCAGCCGCGTAGCTATCTTCACAAGCCAGATGGTTGGCACCCAATTGCCATCTCGTGCTTCTATGGACAAGGTTCGCAAGCGTTTTGAAATCATTAATGCCAACTACTATGCCAACAAAGATTGGGAAGCTTTCTATGGAGTGGATGGTGTAGGCCCTGCATTCCAATATGACGGCTACTACTTCTACAACGTATACACGGAGCTTCAGCCGAACGAAGACACCCCATCGCACATTGTCTATCACAGAAACTACAACGTGCTGGGGTATGAGAACGGACAGTGTATTGTCTCCTTCCCCGGAGAGCCAACCAACTTCAGTTCGGTAGACGGAGCAACCATCTACCCATTCGGTGATAGAATCACGGGTTTGTTGTCTCTGAATGGCACGGCCTTGGGCGTATTCTGTGAGTCGTCGATCCACGCGCTCGCGGGCGACATTCTAACAGCAACAGATGACAACAACGCTGTAAGTCAAGTGATTTCTCCGTATAGCGGGGCGGTGGAATACTGTGTTATCGATGCTGGCATCCCTCTGTTCGCCGACTTCAGAGGCATCTCGACGATTGATGCCACAAACAAGTATGGAGACTTTGAG
>Ga0164308_10000073_pt1 | contig 46358 bp, 36 predicted proteins | sample Whisoiple_246_MG_FD_109983 | JGI IMG/M metagenome (GOLD analysis project Ga0164308, IMG submission 109983) | Soil microbial communities amended with fresh organic matter from upstate New York, USA - Whitman soil sample_246_MG | ecosystem: Environmental > Terrestrial > Soil > Unclassified >... | reverse complement strand
CTGGCGAAATGCACTTCATAACGCTCGCGATCCAGGCGCGCGGCGAGGCTGGCAAGGCGCACCACCTGGGCGAGGGTGATCGCCTCGGACACGAAAAGCAGTCGCGGTCGAGGTGACATAATTATTAGACAAATATTAGACGATGCGTCCTGAGTACGCTTGACGAAGTGCTATATGGCATCCATACACTTAGACGTAACCTAGTCAAGCCGCGGAAAGGTTCGCTTGCGCACAATCGATTACCTGTTGGTGGGTGGTGGTCTTCAGAACGCTCTGATTGCGGCCGCTCTCGCGCACTATCGGCCGAACGCGCAAGTCGCGATCGTGGAGGCAGGCAGTCGCCTCGGCGGCAATCACGTGTGGTGCTTTCACGCGGACGATGTTTCGGAGCGCGCGGCAGCCTTCGTCGAGCCGTTCGTCGTTCGGCGCTGGCCCAAGTACCGAGTTCGTTTCCCCAGCTACGAACGAATGCTCGAAGACCCGTACGCGGCCGTGACGTCGGACGCGCTACACGCTCGCTTGACTCGTCTTTCCGCGAATGGCCGCGTGCATCTGATGCTCGGCCGAGTCGCTCGAAGCGTCGAGACCGGTTGCGTCGAGCTCGACTCCGGCGAGGAACTCCGAGCGCGCGTCGTTGTCGACGCGCGTGGCCCCGAACGATTCCCACAGAGTGAAATCATTGGTTATCAGAAGTTCGTCGGGCTCGAGCTGGAGGTTGCTCCGGAAAGCGCCCCGGCGGAGCCCACGTTGATGGATTGTATCGTCCCTCAACAGGGCGGCCTGCGCTTCTTTTATGTACTGCCGCTCGCACCGAACCGAGTGCTCGTGGAGGACACCTACTTTTCGGACCATCGCGAACTCGATGACGCAGCGTGCGAGGCAGAAATACTGGGCTATGCTGCCCGCAACGGCCTCGTGGTGCGGGGCATCGCGCGCAGAGAACGGGGAGTGCTTCCGTTGCCTTCGCGCGTTCCGCGGATCGAGAGCGGTGCCGGGCTCATTCGTGGCGGTTATCAGGGCGGGTGGTTTCACCCGACTACAGGCTATTCGTTCCCGCTCGCGGTTCGCCTGGCCACGACGATCGCCACGGCTCTGGACGATGAGTTGCCCGAGCGGCTCGCTGAGCTGGCGGCTCATACCGCCCGCCAGCAGCGTTTCGCAGTGCTCTTGAACCGGATGCTGTTTCGGGGATTCGTTCCCGAAAATCGCCGTGCGGCATTCGAGCGTTTTTATCGGCTACCCGCCGAGACGGTGAGGCGGTTCTACTCGCTCTCACTGCGCCCTACCGATCGAGCCCGCATCGTGTGTGGCAGGCCACCGCGCGGCCTGTCGGCGCGCGGTCTGCTTTCCGCCCTGTCGAATCCAAGCGGCAAGAACCACCCTCAGCCTGGGACGCATTCATGACTCAGTCGGCCTTCGAAATCGACGAAGTATCTGCTCTCGTTTCCCTACTGGACAAAGAGGCCAAAGAGCTCGCGCAAATCTTGCCGGATGACATCCGGGTCGCGCCGCGCTTTTGGCACCAGGCATTGTTCGACCCGCTGGCTGAGGCTTCGCGCCGCCCGGGCAAGGAGTTTCGCGGCCGATTGGCAGAGGTTGCCTGGGCGCTCGCTGGCGGTCGAGGACCGGCTCCCGTCGAGCTGTCCGCGACCGTCGAAGCGCTGCACCTTGGATCGCTGATCGTGGACGACATCGAAGACGGTTCGGTCAGCCGTCGCGGGCGACCAGCGCTGCACCTGAGCGTTGGACTACCGCTCGCGTTGAACGCCGGGAACTGGCTCTACTTTTGGCCCAGTGCGCTGCTCGAACGCGCGGGATTCGAGCCGGACCGTTTGCTGGCGCTCAAAGCGGCCGTGAATCGCGCCGTGTTGCGCTGCCACTACGGGCAAGCGCTCGATCTATCGCTGCGGGTCACGGAGCTGCGACAATCAGAGGTCAAAGATCTGGTCTACGGCTCGACGCGGCTCAAAACCGGGAGTCTGTTCGAACTCTCGGCCGAGCTCGGGGCGATCGCGGCAGGCGCGCCAGCGGAGGTAGTTCGCGTGCTGGCAGAGCTCGGGCGCGACCTGGGAGTGGCGCTGCAAATGCTCGATGATTGGACGGGCATTGCGTGCGAGCGCCGCCAGCACAAGGGCCAAGAGGATCTGAGCGAAGCACGGCCGAGCTGGCCCTGGGCCTGGCTTTCCGAGCTGCTCGACGACGTGAGTTACGTCCGATTGCGCGTCATCGCCGAGGCCGTAGTGCGGCGCGAGCTCCACCCCGAGGTACTCGCCGGGCAAATTCGAACGCTCCTCGCGGACGGCCCCCGCCAGGCGATTCGAACTCAGGTGCAGCGGGCGCGCGAGGCCTGTCACGCGCACTTTGCAGGCTCACCCGTGCTCGTCGAGCTCGACCGAGAGCTCGCGAGATTGGAGCGTCACGATGGCTGACGGTTCACCGAACGACGCGCGGGCAAGCAGGCCCGGAAAGCCGCGCGTGGCAGTGGTGGGCAGCGGCTTCGGAGGGCTGGCTGCGGCCATTCGATTGCAGGCTTCGGGCGTCGATACGGTCTTGTTCGAAGCCCGCGACAAGCCCGGCGGACGCGCGTACGTCTACGAGGATTCGGGCTTCACTTTCGACGCTGGGCCGACGGTGATCACCGCACCCCAGGCGCTCGATGAGCTCTTCGAGCTCGCTGGGCGACGCCGCGAAGACTACGTCGAGCTGCTGCCCGTTACCCCGTTTTACAGGCTCATTTGGGGCGACGGCACCGCATTCGACTATGCGGGTGCCGAGAGCATGGAGCGCGAGATCGCGCGTCTCGCGCCCGACGACCTAGCCGGCTACCGACGTTTCGTCGAATACACACGACGCGTCTTCGAGCGCGGCTATGAAGAGCTCGCTGCGACGCCGTTCTCGAACTTTTCGGACATGCTACGCGTGGCGCCGTCGCTCGTGAGACTGCGCGCGGATCGCTCGGTCTACGCGACGGTGGCCCGTTTCGTCAAAAATGAGCGGCTACGCGAGGCGCTCAGCTTTCACTCGCTGCTGGTCGGCGGCAATCCCTTCGAAACCAGCGCCATTTACACGCTGATCCACTATCTCGAGCGTCATTGGGGCGTCTTCTTTCCGCGCGGCGGCACTGGTGCTCTGGTACGAGCGCTCGTGCGCTTGTTCGAGGAGCTCGGCGGAGAGGTGCGTCTCTCGTCTCCCGTAACCCGCGTCCAAGTCGAACGCGGGCCGCGCGTCCGCCATTGGCTGACGAGCGGTGCGCGAGAGCCCTTCGACGCCGTCGTGTCCAATGCCGATCTTCACCAGACGTACGGCACGCTCTACGCGAACGAGCCGTCCGCGCGCAAAATGGTCAGCAAGCTCGACTCCGCTGAATGGTCGATGTCGCTGTACGTGCTCTACTTCGGCACGGATCGCCCGTACGACCTCGCCCATCACAACGTACTCTTTGGTCCACGTTACCGCGAGCTGTTGCAAGAGGTCTTTCGCGGCGCCGCGCTGCCCGATGATTTCAGCCTCTACCTCCACGCACCGTCCGTCACCGATCCGAGCCTTGCGCCGCCCGGCTGCGCCTCTTTTTACGTGCTGTCGCCAGTGCCGCACTTAGGTAACGCCAAGCTCGATTGGCAATCGCTCGCCGCGCCTTACGGGGAAAAAATCTTGGCTTCGCTCGAGCGCCTCATGCCCGATTTGCGGCGCCACGTCGTCGTGCGTCGCTGGATGACTCCTCTCGATTTCCAAAGCGAGCTCTTTGCCAAACACGGGTCTGCATTTTCGCTCGCGCCGCTCTTGACGCAGAGCGCGTGGTTCCGGCCGCACAACCGTGATGCGTCCATCCCCGGACTGTATTTGGTCGGTGCGGGCACACATCCCGGCGCTGGGGTTCCCGGGGTCGTGAATTCGGGCAAGGCAACGGCGAAGCTCGTGCTCGAAGACCTGCGGGTGAGGTCGTCGTGAATGCCGCGATCCACGGCGTGATCGCCAAACATTCGAAGAGCTTCTCGCTCGCGAGCCGACTCCTCGATCGCGCGAGTCGCGATGACGTGGCCGTGCTCTACGCATGGTGCCGTCGCGCAGATGACGAAGTGGACCTCGCGCCCATCGCGGAGCGAAGCGAGCGGGTCGATCGGCTCTACGACGAGCTTGCCGCCGTGTACGGCGGCAAGCTCGTCCAGGAGCCCGTGCTGGTCGCGTTCCAGGAGTTGGTGCAAAGGCGCAAGATCCCCGAAGAGTACCCGCTCGCGCTGCTCACCGGAATGCGCTCGGACGTAGGAGCCGTGCGCATGGTCACTACGGACGACCTGCTCGTGTACTGTTACCGGGTCGCGGGCGTGGTCGGCTTGATGCTCTGTCACGTGTTCGGCCTGTCCGAAGAAAGCGCGCGTGAAAACGCGGCGCATCTCGGAATTGCCATGCAGCTGACCAATATCTGCCGCGACGTGCGTGAGGACGCCGAGCGCGATCGGCGATACCTGCCGATGGAGGTGTTGGTTTCGTGTGGCGGGCAGGGGAGCGAACGCGAGCTCGTGGCCCGCTGCATCGAGCAGTTGCTGCTGCTCGCTGATCGGTACTACCGCTCGGCCGATGCTGGCTTCCACGCATTGCCGTTCAGCGCGGCGCTCGCCGCACGTGCGGCACGCCAGGTGTACGCCGCGATTGGCGATGAGTTGGCGTCGCGCCGCTTCGATGCTCTTGCAGGCCGTGTAGCGGTCCCGCTCGGGAAAAAACTGATGCTCGTCGTGCGCGCGGTGTTGCAAGAACTCTGGTCGCGAGCGTGCCGCCGCCTGCGCGGGCGAGCTCGATTGCCGGAAGCGTTCGGGAGGACGCCATGACCTTCCGCACCGCGTTGGATTCGGAGCCCTCGTCGCGCGCCCCGGTCGAGCCGAACCCCAGCGAATTTCTCGTGTACATCGGCCGCGTGCGTGAGTTTTCGCGGGTTGATTGGGCGGTTTACCTTGCCTGGGTGGGGCTCATGTTCGGGCTCGTCGCCGCAACCGGTGGTTTCGTGGCAGCCGGCAGCGCCTCTTCCGTCACGCTGAGCCGCGCCGCATACTTGGTCCCGCTCGGCGCATTGGTCTTCACGCTGTCCATCGCCATCGACACCATCGGCCATCGCACCGTCTACCGTGAAGAGATCAAGGTGGCGGAGGGGCTGGTACACGGCATCACCATCTTGTGCGGAATTGGCTCCTGCATCCTGCTTACGGCCGCGTATCATGAGCGAGTTTTGTTCGGCATTCCCGCCATGGTGCTGACCGTGCTATCGTTCTTCTACAGTGTCGTCGACGAAGTATTCCATTGGCGGCGGTACGTATTCCGCAAGTCCGATCGAGTCGAAATGTGGAGTCACGTGGGGATCTTCGTCGGTCATTTGACCATGATGACCGCGTGGTGGGTGTGGTTCTTCGATGGCTACCGTGGCGTTGCCGAAACGCTCGCTGTGCTTCGAGCCCATGGTTGAGCCGCTTTACCGCATCGGCACCGTCGCTCGCCTTTCCGGCGTCTCGACGCACCTGATCCGCGTCTGGGAGCGCCGCTACGACGCTCTCGAGCCGTCGCGTAGCGGCGGCCGCGCACGCCTGTACTCGCCGGCGGATCTCGAGCGACTGCGCTTGTTGAAGCTCGCGGTAGGTCGCGGCCATGCCATCGGACAGATCGCGCGGCTCGAGCGTGCCGAGCTCGAGCGACTGAGCGGGCAAGCCGAAGAGCGCATCGCCAATGACGAGATCCGCTCGTTCATCGACGAGTTCTTGCAGGCCGTCCAAGCGTTCGACTCGGATCGCGCTCAGGAGCTGCTCATTCGCGGCTCCATGCTGTTCTCGGCGCGCTCGTTGGTCTTCGACGTGCTCGGCCCGCTGCTCGAGCGAATGGGCAAGGAGTGGGCGAGCGGCGAGCTCTGCATCGCGAGCGAACACCTCGGCTCGACGCTCGTGCGGGACAGCTTGAGTGACCTGCTGCGGCGTCTTCCCAAGGCTGCAAACGGCGAGCTGGTCCTGGTCACTACCCCGGAGGGAGAGCTCCACGAACTCGGCGCGCTGCTCGGCGCGGTCACGATTGCGCTCCAGGGCTATCGCGTGCTCTACCTCGGGGCAAACTCTCCAGTCGCCGAAATTGCGCGCGCGGCGCGCGGCGCATCGGCGTCTATCGTGGCCCTCTCGATCGTTTCGCTCGAGCCTGAGCAGGCTATCCGGGCGGTACAGCAACTATTGCAGGCGCTTCCCGAGCAGGTCGACTTCGTCGTGGGTGGGTCGATGTCCGACCAGGTTCGAAATGAGGTCGGGCAGCGCGTCCTCGTCCCGGGTACCTTGGCCGGCCTTGAGCACTGGCTGCGGACCAGAAAAAAAGGGTGATCTCGCCGCAGTCGCAGTCGCGCTAGTGTAGCCGAGCTGCGAAGATGGCGAGAGCACCCCGCGTCCAGAAGCCGACACGCCCCAAGAAGGCACTGGGCATCAAGACCTACTTGTTTGCGCTGCTCAGCGTGCTCACGGCGATTCCGGTGCTTTGGTTGGGAAGTCGGCACGCCGCTCAGGTGGGGGCCAACGATCTGCAACAGCACGACCAGGCCCTGGCGAGCATCGCTCGCTCCGTCGCGCGTGAGTTCGAGCAGATGCTCGAGACGCGGTGTCGGGATCTGGAACTGCTCGCCAGCGGCATCGAAGTTCTGGGGGGACCGTCGGCGCCAGGAGCTCGGGACTTGCTGGTTCGGCACTGGGCCCGGTCGGGCTACTACACGGGGACCTACCTCGGTGACGTTGACGGCAACGCCGTCGTGCGAGTGACCGAACAGAATCCGGGTGGGGTGTTCGGTCAGCCAGCCAACTACGCTGACCGCGACTATTTTCGCTCACTCCGTCGCACCGAGCGAACCACGGTTTCGATGGTCCAGAAGGGCAAGGTCCTGGACACGCTCAACGTTCAGATCGCCGCGCCGATCTTCGACCAGGCCCATCACCTCGCTGGATACAGCGAGGGCTCCGTGTCTTTGGACGCCTTTGCCCTGCTGGTTCGTCGCGTGTCCGAGGAGATCCCCGGCAGTCGCATCGTCGTTCTGGACGGGGGAGGGCGCGTCGTGGCGGACTCGAGCGCGAACGGCAGCGGCGGATTGACCGATCTCTCGTCGGTTCCGTTATTCCGAGGCGTCGGCGATCAGAGCGCCGTCCGCACTGCGCTGGACGAACGCGGCAGCGAAATGCGCGCGGCAGTGCAGCCGGTGGGGGCGCTGCTCGCCGGATGGCAAGTCGTGGCAGCGCAATCGCAGGCTGCCATCGACGCACAATCACATTTAGCTCGAAAACAGACCTGGGCGACGGCGCTCGTGGCGTGGCTGCTGGTCGTCGCGCTTTCCGGAGCGGTCGCAATCTGGTTTGGTCGCCGCATCTCGGCCCTGGCGGACACGCTCAGCGCGATCGGCAACGGCGACTTCTCGCGGCGAGCCGCGCCCGCGCAGCACTGGGAGCCGCAAGAAATCCGCGTCCTCATCGAGGAGATCGGCGCCATGGCGGACCGGCTCTCGGAGCACACTGGCCATCTGGAGACGATGGTTCAGGAACGCACGCAGGCGCTAGCGCGGGTCAACGAACGACTGATGACGCTGGTGGATGCTCTCGAGCGTGCCGGCGATGGCATCGAGATCACCGACCCGCAGGCGAAGTTCATCTACGTCAACCCCGCCTGGGAAAAGCTCACCGGTTACAGCAAAGCCGAGGTCACGGGGAAGACTCCGGCCATGCTGCGTAGCGGGAGCGAATCCGACGCATTTTACGAGGCCATCTGGCAGCGGATCATCAGCGGCGAAGTGTACACCGGAACCTTTCCCGGGAAGCGAAAGGACGGCACCCTGTTCGACCAGGAACTCACGGTCTGGCCGGTTCAGAATCGCGATAAGGAACTCGTCCACATCGTCGGTCTACGTCGCGACGTGACGGAAAAAATTCGCACCGAGCAGGCATTGCGCATCAGCGAACGCATGGCATCAGTGGGCACGCTAGCGGCTGGAATTGCGCACGAAATCAACAATCCGCTGACCTACGTGTTGATCAGCCTCCGCTTCGCGCAGGGGGAGCTCAGGCAGAAGGATACCCAAGGTCCTGCTCACGTTCTGGAGGCGCTCGAGCGCGCGGTCGAAGGAGCCGAACGCGTGAGCAGCATCGTCAAGGAGTTGCGCGTGTTTTCGCGGCCCAACGATCGCACACTGAGTGTCATCGACCCGCGAGTCGTGCTCGACTCCGCGTTGCGCATGGTCGACAACGACCTTCGCCATCGCGCGCACCTCGTCCGCGACTTCCGGGCCATTCCGGACGTCTTGGGCAATGACGGCCGCTTGAGCCAAGTGTTCGTTAACCTGCTTTTGAATGCCGTCCAGGCGCTCGAGTCCTGTCCCCGAGAGCGAAGTCAAATCACCGTTCGGACCTCTACTGACGACAAGGGGGCCGCGGTGATCGAGATCAGTGATACGGGCGTCGGCATTGCACCCCAACACTTGAACAAGATCTTCGATCCGTTTTACACCACCAAGCCCGTCGGACTCGGGACCGGTATCGGCCTGTCGATTTGCCACGGCATCGTCAAATCGATGGACGGAGTGATCGAGGTCGAAAGTAAGGTCGGTTACGGATCCCTCTTTCGCGTTCGGCTGCCAAGCGCGGTCGAGAGCTCGCGACCATCCCAGCACGCGCTCAACGCGCCCACGCAGCACTGGGCCGACGAGCGCTGAGCGTGACTCGCCGGTACCCCGTCGAGCGTCGAATTCCTCACTTGGCCCAAAGCGGTGCGCGCTCGGCGGAATTTGCGGGGTAGCTGAAATCGACCATGCCGTTCACTTTTTTCACCAGGCTGTGTCGATCTCGGCGCGTGCCGTTCGTCGCAAGGTCAAGAAGGAGAGACGTTCATGCGATTCATCAGTATTTTCACACACCCCGTCCCCAGCGCCCCGCCCAGCCCCGACGTGATGACGAAGATGGGTGCCCTGATCGAAGAGGGCATGAAGGCCGGCTGGCTCATCGCCACCGAAGGCGTGGACGGCAACAGCGCGAGCCTACGCGTCTCTGCCAGGCAGGGTGAGCTCACCGTGACCGACGGTCCATTCACCGAGGCCAAAGAAGTCTTGGGCGGTTACGCATTGATGGAAGCACGTGATCGCGCGCACGTGCTCGAGCTCACCCGCAAATTCTTGGCGATCGCCGGCGACGGCTCGTGCGAGCTGCACCAGCTTTGCTCGCCTTCGTCGTGAACCTCGCCAATGGCGCCCTGGGATCCCAGCGGATCTCAGGGCGTCGGCGCTCCTGTCTCGGCGGCGCCGAAGGTGGTCGCGAACCAGGTTTGAACTTCAGGCGGGATTGCTCCGCGTTGTGGGTCGTCGGTGTCGTAGAACAGCGCGTACAACTCGGCGAAAAATTCGAAGTGTGACATCGCGGCGTAGTTGTCCGGCATCCGAGCAATCAGCTCTAGGGTGCTTTCGTCGACGACGATGAGTGTCTCGTACCAGTAATTCAGGAAGAAGGCTTTGCCATTGGCCCGGTACCAGCTTCTGAAGTTTTGGTACCAATGTGAGCCGGTTTGTTCGAATGCAAGGCGTGGTCCGAAGCTCGCGCCGTGCCAGGGGTGGGTCGCAGAGAGCATGGGCGTGGGCCCTGGATCCCACCTCCCGCCCGGTCCCAACGCAGTGCGAAGTGCCTGCCGGACATCGCCCTTTTGACTGGCCGTCAAAGGTCCCCAGTCTCCCATCAGTCCAACCCAAGCGTCGATATCGGCGTCCTGAGTCGAGAACTTCTGCCAACCGAATTTCTCCGCTAGCCACTGATCGACCAGCGATTCGTGCATCTCGTGCACGGAGTGACCCACCTCGTGTCGAACGACGTCCTCGAAGCCCTCCTGATTCGCGAGCTCGTCTGAACCGATACTGATGTCGTGACTTCCGAACGAATAGAGTCCTCCGCTTTGGCCTTCGTCCAGGACCAGTTCGTGGATCTTGGTATTGCCCTCTACGTCGGTGTCCGGAAGGTCCTTCAGTAGGCGCCACAGAGTGTCGATATCGTTTGGGTCATCGTTCTCGGCCCAGTCGTTCTCGAGCTCGATGTCGAATCTGATCCTGAAGAGCGCCGCTTCGAGTTGCGGTAGCTCTCTGCTCTTGGCGAACAGCTCGAGCTTTCGTAAGTCTTGCTTGGCCCAACTCGGGAGGTGTGACCCGTGGGGCAGGCCGCGCAACATCTGCGTGAAAGCATCGCTCGTGGTGTCGACGCTGCGACCGCTCTCGATGTCTTGCGAAAAGCCGCGTAGGCGCTCGAGAGCGCTGGGTTGAGGTGACCAGCGCCAGATGTTCACCCAATGATCCGGAAGCTCGAAGAGAGGGGCACGGTGCGCGCTCTTCGTCCAAGCTTCGAGCTTTGCTTGGTCTCGCGCGAGGCCGTCTGCGAGCAAACGTGGAAACATGATGCGAAACCCTTTTGGATCATGCTCGTACAGCGCCTGAAACTGCAGCTGCCGCTTGCCAATGCTTTCCAGGGTCAGCCGCAGTCGGGGCCGGCGAATCAAGACTGGGTGTTCGTACACGACCAAGACCTTCAGCAGTTCGACGACGCGATCATCGAAGCCTGCGTCTTCAGCCACGAGCTTCTCCCGCAGTTCGTCCAGGCCGAAGACCACGCGTAGCCTGCGTGAGCCGCGGCTCAACCCTTCGGGTACGAGCGAGGCTGCCGCGTCCAACTGCCTCGAAGCGCGGGTCCAGGTGTGCCGCTCGCCGCGGGGCAGGACCTTGAACAGGTCATTGCGAGAAAGATCCGTGTAGTAGAAGGGTTTTTCAATCGCCATCAGCTGCTTGCAGCGCGGACACCGGCTGCGATGCAGCTCGCCACGCAAGATGGCGTCCCGTGCGCTCGGCGAGCGTTTCACGTTGATGCTGTCTGCGAGCGCGACCTTGAAAACCTCACCGCAAGCGCAACTCACCGTGTGCTGGCGAAATACGGCCATCTCGTCCTTCCGGGCTCCGCCGGACGCTACTCTAGATCGGTGCTGGGTGGCAGTGAGTCGAACTAGTCATTTAATTCGGCGCGGGGCACGGTGCCACCGAACCAAAGCGTGAATAGGTGAGGTTTGCGAAGCGTGCGGTGCGCTCGAGACGGGAATCCGATCGCAATCTGCGAGCTCGATCGACTGTCGCAGAGCCATTGCCCACCCGAAGTCGAGCACGAGCGGTGCCGCGAACCGTCGAGTGGTCCTGGGTGAAGGCGTCACCAATCCAGCGCTGTTCGCGAATGTGCGCGGACGATACCGACCAGCGCTTGCGTGCGATCGCAGACCAGTGCAGTGAACAAAGTGCTGGCGGCGGACCAATGAAAGAGCAGGATAGGCTCTTCTCTCGGCAGCGACTCGAGGTTCTCGATCGTTTGGTCCAACCCCACTTCGTCGAGGCCTGCCAGGCGCGAGGCATGCTGTCGCACACGAAAATTTGCCAACGTCTCGTCTGCTCGGCGCTGCCCGGGGCCGAATTTCTTGCTGCCTGACTTGGGATGCGTTGCCGCTCGGAATTCCCGAACGATGGGGCTATCGGGCGCAGAGTCTGCGACCAGTTGCCATACCGAGTCGAACGTCATCATCGATATCTCCCCCGGAGCCGGATGCGCTGGCGCGTCAGTGTCCTCACAACCATGACCAGGCTTCGCCCCAAGCAGGCAGCGTGCCAGCGTCACGCTCCGGCCGAGCTTGGAGTTACGAGTTCGGTTTGATTTGCGCGACGAAGCGATCGAAATAGCGCTCGACTTGCTTCGACGCGGTGCCGCGATCGGCGCGGAGCCGTTCTGCGACGGCGCGCAGGTCTACCTTTTCCCGGGCCTCGAGCTCGTCGACTCCGCTCAACCGTGCCAAGAGCAACGGCTTGAGGTAGCTCTCGACGTACTGCTTCACTTCGTCCCAGGTGCCAGGCAGCCCCTGATCGTGGTCCTCGGAGAACGCGAGTGCGGCAAGCTCCGCAAGTTTGGCCCAATCCTCCGGACTGGCGACAGGACTGCCGCTGTGTGATCGCAACGACGTAGGCTTCCGCGTCGGCTGCAGTGCGCCTTCCTCCAACGCCAAACGACAAACATCCGCGTCGATTCGTGCGCGTGGCGAGTCCGAGCTCAGGCGGTCGGCAAGATTGCGCAATTCGCGAAAATTACCCTGCCAGGTGTGCTCTCGTAACAGCTCCAGCGCATTGGCCGTCAGCGCTTCATAGATCGAGCGTCCGTTCGGAAGCCGCCGCTCTTGCAGATAGGCGGTGATATCCTGGAAACGCTCGGTCAAGCCTGGTACGCGAATCACGTGTGCTGAAAGGCGAAACCATAGATCCGTACGAAATTCACCGTTCATCGCTGCAGAGCGGATGTCCTTGTTGGTCGCGCCTACGACGCGCACATCGGCTTTGGCGGGCGCTCCGCGGTGGCCTAGACGGTCGAATTCGCCGTGGTCGAGGAAGCGCAGCAGCATCGGTTGCACGGTTGCCGGCAGTTCGCCAATTTCGTCCAAGAAGATCGTTCCTTCGTGGGCGGCCTCGATCGCGCCGACGATCCGCTGAACGCTCCCCGTGAAAGAGCCTCGCTCGGCGCCAAATAGTTCACTGCGTGCCAATTCGTGGTTGAGCACGGAGCAGTTCTTCGCAACGAAAGCCCCGGCTCGACCGCTATTCAAGTGGAAGCAGCGCGCCAAACCCTCCTTCCCAGACCCGGAGGGCCCTAGTAAAAGGAGCGTCTTGGCGCCTGCCGCTGCCGCAGCCACGACCCGCGCGACGGTCTTGCGCATCGCTTCGGAGACGATGATCAGACCGGCGTCGCGCAGCTCCTGCTGCGCCAAGTACAAGCGATTTTGCTCGGCGATGTAGCGCTCGAGGTGTGCTACCGCATCCAGCCAGTCGGCCTCGATCGTCTGTTGCGGGATGAGCAAGAGATCTTCGTGGGTCGCGAGCGCGAGCCGGCCCATCGATCTCGTGTCGTCGTTGAAGTCGCGAGCGACGACGACCACGCGAGCAGGTAATTCAATGCGTCGCAGCCATTGCTCGACGCTCCTCGCTACCCCTTGTGCGTAGTCGTCCGGGTCGGAAAAATCTGCACTCTCTGGAGCCCCCGGGCCCCCGTCCTGGGGCGCCGACAAGGCAAGGCGGATCGAAAGGTGTTCGGGGGTAGGCAGCTCCACCCGGCTGCGAGCGGGGAGCTTGAGCCACGTGCCGTTGCGGCTGCCGAGGTCCGTCACGTGAACCGTCTCCCCGCGGCGCTGCAGGTGGAGATGGTTGGCTGAAACGCTGGGCGAGCGCCGCAACGCCAACGTGCGTGACGATACCGGGCTAGTCTCGGTCTGGCCGACTGCAAGCTCTGGAGCGGGCAGCCCAGGCGGTAATGCTTCGAGCTGCGGTTCGCGACCGATCAATAGCGATTCGTCGGGACCAACCTCGACGGAGTCGATCGCACTTCCGACAGCATGAATCTCGACGCGCAACGGGACCTCGCTTTTCTGTCTCAATAGTCGCACAAGGGCCAGGACGCTGGAAACTGGTCGGCCGGACGCGCGGACAGTTCCGGTGTTTCTCCGGGATATCCCGCGGGGTTGCGGGCGTCCTAGTGGGCGTCAGAGCGAGCCAGCCGAGCCAATGCACCGGGGGAAGCGAGCGAGCGTAGTCCGCGATCCCGATCCGATTCAGCCGGAGCCGACGCTCGGATCGCGCCTCACTCACGACATAGAGTGCGGCACGTTTGTTGCGATATGCTGTTGCAAGATGGAATGCCCTCGTGTCGTGACAGCTCGATTGGTCGTTCCGCTCGTTGCGCTTGGGGTAAGTTTCACGATCTGCAGCTGCGAGGGTCGCAAGGCACCGTCAAACGCGACACCGAACGCCCTGGCAGATTTCAAGAACGGCTCGGAGCCGTCGGAGGGCGCTCCGAGGCTCATCCCCGGCGCACCCGAGCATTCGTTGAGGCGCGCTGCAGCCCGCCGCGCCGCGTCGGAGCCAATCAAATTGGATGGCGCGTTCTCGGCTGCAGCCGCGCTGATTCACCTACGCGGCACGGGCACGAACTCGATCGATGGGATCGCCATCGTCAACGGCTCCGACATGGTCGAAGAGCCGGTGACACTGTTTCAGTACACACCCAGCGTGAGTCCAGACAGTCTCCCCGACTGGAAATCAGTCGACTACGGCTTTCACAGTGGTGTTTGCGTTGGTGATCTGGACAGCAATGGTTTTCAAGACCTAATCGTCACGGTGTTGGGCAATCGGTCTGAAGAGAGTGGCGTCAAAGCGTATTACGGCACCGGGTCGAGCAAGGATCACGAGCAGCTCTCGCGGGCCCCGGTCTGGCTCGCAACCGGATTTGGCCCCACCGGCTGCGCCGTCGCGGATGTCGATGGCAACGGCAAAGCGGACGTCATCGTCACGACGGTTTCAGAACCCAGCGGCCCGAGCGACGACACGCCCGCGGGCCCTTGGACCGCGCGCCGTATCACCAACTTGCTTCACAACGGCACCGTGCGCGTCGTGCTCAACGCGGGCAAACCGAAGAACGCGCTCGATTCGGCGATATTGATCCAGGCCCCACCGAGTCCGACTTGCTCTGGAATCGGATTTTCACCCTCGGGGGTGATCGTGCAAGACTTGGACCTCGACGGGCTGCCCGACATGGTCGTTGCGGGATCGAGGCTCGCCATCTGGTTCGGCAAGAAACAGCCTGCGGGGGGGAAGCAGTTCACTGGCACGCCAGACTGGTATTCTGCTGACGAATTCGCCTATACGCCAGGATTAGATATCGCGTTTTCACCGCAACTCAAACGCAAGCTGATCGCGGTGAGTCGCGGCTGCACGGCGCCCAGCCAGACTTGCTGCAACACCAACGGTTACTTCGTATACGACCCCTTGAACCCAGACCAGGCGAGCCCCGCGCGAAAGTCGCCCGCCACAGCCATCTGGTCGGATCTCTTGCCGGTGGTCAAGACGCCGGACGGAAAAGAAAAAAAGGTGTTCGCGGGCACGATCAAGTTCGTCGCGCCCGTGCTCGATTCCGCGCCCGATTTGATCGCCACCATTCAATACGACGGCAGAAACTACGACCCGGTGACCTGCGCCAACGGCTTCGGGGCAGGCATGCGGCGCTATTCGTCGGATCCAGCCAGGATTCTGAAGCAGGTGCCGGAGGATTGGCATCCCGAGTTCAATACGGTCGTGTCTGACCTGGAATTCATCCACGAATTCGCAAGTTCGACTTGCGATAGCCTGCTCGCCGTGAGCGCTCTGCCGTTCGTTCAATCGCAGATCTTCAGTGACGTTGCCAATTGTCGGAAATAGCCTGCTCAGAAGTTCGAATCGAAGAAGCAAAAAAGGAGTCTTGAAAAAATGTGGACCAACTTGCCCGATCAATTCCATGTAAAATTCTTGAGCCAATCGCAGCGTAAAGGGGTGGTCACGGTGACCGTCGAGGTGACTGGTCTCACCAAAGGCGATGAACCCGAGTGCTGGTTGGTCCCGAGTGTCGACAGCAAAGGAAAGCCAGACGCACGTTTCCGAGATCCAGCGCCGAAGATCACCGGTAAGAACACGCTCACGTGGAAGGTCGCGGCGAAGTTCAAGCTCAAAGAGAGCGACCACGGCAAGAAGTATGTGGCAGCCGTTGGTCTGCTCAACGAGAGCGAAACTCGAGGCAAGGGTGGCGCCAGCCAGAAGTTCGAAATCGAGTGAGATGACCTCGGCGCCGGAGCTTGCGCGCAACGCCGCGACTCACTTTCCGTCGGCACGTCAGACACTCGATCTGCATGCGGCGGTGGCGGCGTTGTGGCCGCGTATCGAGGGTTGGGTCCCGCGGGAGCGGCGTGCAGGGGTACTGGCGCTGTGTCGTCCGCTGCCCCCCATCTGGCGCTGGGGCGTGCTCGAGCTTCGACTTGCGGCAGGCGATGATCGCGTCGACGTGATGGGTTGCGTCGGCGCAGTCGAGCAGGATCGAGCACTAATTCTCGAGCACGTCGAGAGCGAGGCACTGAGTCCCGCGCGAAGCGTGCTCGAGGCTTGGGCTCGATCGACAGCTTGGGCCGCGGTGCCCCTGTTGTGGCTCGAGTGGGATTTACCGATCGGCGGTAGGCATTCGACGTTGCTATTTGCGTGCGTCAACCAAGCATTCCTCGAGCGCGACTCTTCTCCGCCCTCGCCCGAGAAGCAGCTCGCTTTGAGCGCGGAAGTGCTGCGGCTATCGGCGATCGAGCCAAAAAAACGGACGCTGATGCTGGAGGGGATCGCGCGCTGTGTCGCTGCGCTACCGGGCCGAGGCCGCCTGCTCCACGTCGGCCCGTTGTCTCCGCGCGCACGAGCGGGCTGTCGGCTCGTCGTCTGTCTTCGGGCGGAGGAGCTACGACCTTGGTTGCGCGCCGTGGGCTGGAATGGTGATATCGATGCGGTCGAAGACTGGAGCTATCAGGCGGCGCCATTTTGGCATCGGCTGCTCGTGCACTACGATGTTGGCGCCTCTGAACCATACCTCGCTATCGAAACCGACCTTGCCGAGCGCGCGAGTTCACGAAAAACTCCCTTCACCGAGGCACTGACGCGCGCTGGCCTGGCACAACCGGAACGGCTGGACATGGCGCGTCGCTGGCCCGGCAAAGCTCGTGAGAACCTGTGTGGCAATCAAGGTTCCCAGGCCGTCTCGCGCTCGGCCTATTTCAAGCTGAGCTTCCTCGCTGACCGCCGGTTGGAGGCGAAAGCCTACCTTGGCTTCAATCTGGCCGCCGCTCAGCGGCGTGCGTGAGCGCGTCCAGCGGGCAAGAGCGCGGCCGCCCACGCGCTCGGATCGGCGACTCCGCAAGCCGAAATCCTTTCGCGTGTTTCTGCGATTTGTGACTGGTCGGAATCGAGTTCGAGCCTTCGCAGTCGAGCGCACGCTGCGTGTAGCGCCATGTCCGCCTGCGAGTATGCCTGCTCGCAGGCCCGCCAGTGCTCACGCGCAACGCGCTCCTGGCCGGCTCGCGCGGACATCGCCGCTCGGACGAAGGCAGCGTGCCCGGCACAGTCGGAGCGCTTTTCGCCGGCGAACGCCTTGACCAATTGACTTAGCGGGCGAAGGCGGGCCTTTTTTGCGGCCTCGTCGTCGACGCTCAGGTGAATGCGCGCTTCGAGCGCGTTGAAATCGATCCGACTCATGGGGGTACGCAGCCCCCCGGCTTTCAAGAACGCTGGTCGATCGGCGACGAAACGCGCGAGCGCGCGGCCCGGATCCAGGTCGAGCAGGTCCGCAACCGATGACAGGAACATCGCGTAGAAGTGGGGGATGGTGTAGCTACGCTTGGTCCACCGTTCACTCGTGGACTCGACGCGCTCTCTCGCTTGCGCGGCACGTCCGGCTGCCAATTCGGCATAAGCGAGGTACTGAGAAAACAAGATCTCCGAATACAGGTCACCGCGTCCCCTGGCAGTCTGCAAAGCATTCAGGGAGTACTTTTCGCACTCGCTCAGCTTGCCCATGAACTGCAGTGCCCAAGCGCTGAGCCCGTCCGCGATTGCTTCCTCCCAAGCTACGCCGACGCAGCGTTCCTTCAGGAGTTGCACACCGCGCTGGCTTCCCTCGAACATGGCGCGAAAGCGGCCAGGGTAGACCTCACTGAATGCGCCCCAAACCTCCGACATGGCGCTCAAATAAGCGTCATTCGTCTCGCGCCCGATGGCGGTCGCCTGCGCCAGGTAGCGTGCGCCCGTATTCGCCAGCACCGGGATTTGCATGAACATCCCGCCTCCCAGCAAACCGAGACTGCGTCCGGCTCGAGCGCGATCGCCAGCACGCAAGGCGAGTCGCAAGGAGCGCAACAAAAAGTTCGTCGCTTCGACCGGCATCACGTAGATGAAGCCTTTGGCGAGCGTCCAATATAAGTCGCTGGCCACTTCCAATTCGGGATCCGAGGCGGCTGTTCTGCGAGGCTCCACCCCCCTGACCAGCACGGACACGATCTGCCCGGCCGCGGAGAGCCCGGCTGGTACCGCCACGCTTGGTGCGTGTGGTGTAGAGCTCGTCAGTTCCCGCGAGAGATCGAGCCCTTCATCGATGCGCCCCGCGAGCAGGTAAGCTTCCGTCGCCCGGACCCGAGCTTGCCGAGCGGAAAGACCGCTGCGAAGTCGAGCCGCTTCCAAGAAGCGCGTCGCCGCTTCGCCTCCTCTGCCCACGTTGAACAAGCTCTCCGCGAGCCTGAACGTCAGCTCTCCGCGCAGTTCGCTGCCCGTGGGTTCTAGTCGCAGCGCAGAGCCGTATAGCTGCGCGGCACGATCGAAGGCAAGGACGCGCCACGCGTCATCCGCTGCGACTTTGTAGTACGGCAAAGCGCGCGCTGGTTCATCCGACTCTTCGAAATGATAGGCAAGCTCGGCGGGGGGCCCTTCGTGGCGTTCGAGGGCTTGGGCTAGCCCCGCGTGTAGATTGCGAATCTCCTCGTTTGGAAGCGAGGTGCGTACCGCTTGCTGAACGCGGTCGTGCCATGCCTCGAGTACCACCCGACTGCCGTTCGCTCGCGTACGCAAGAGGGCATGACGTCGGAGCTCCGCCCACAGCTGCTCCCGGTCGACCGCGCCGAGCACGTCCAGGACCACGTTCTCTTCGATCGGACGTCCCATCAAGGCCGTCAGCTTGAGCGCTCGTCGCGCGTCCTCTGAAAGGACGTGCATGCGCTCGGTCACGAGATCAGCCCAAAGATCCGGGCCAGAAACGTGTGCTGCGGCGCGCAGCGCAAGTTCCTCGATCAAAAAGGGATTGCCGTCGGCGGCGCGCGCGATTTCCTGGCCTCGGTCGCTGTCTCCCGCGAGATTGCTGGCAAGTTCAGCCGCGAGCGTCGGACTCAGCGGTGGCACGGCGACACTCGTGCACGGAGCCGCGAGCGCGAGCGGCTGCCACGGTTTGAGCAGATCTGCGGCACTTCGACCGTCGTCTCGGCTGGTCAAAAGCAACAACACCGCGGCGTTCTTCATTCCGCCGAACACGTCGTTCAGCAACGAGATGGTGTCGTGGTCCGCCCACTGCACGTCATCCAGGAACACGATCACCGCCTGCTCACTGGCTAGATGCACCAGCAGATCTCGCACGCCCTCCACAGCGTGTCGCCGCAGGTCGCTCAGCTCACTCGTTTTCCTGGCGATACGCTCGGAGATCGGACCGAGTAGGATCGGAAATAGCTCCGCTGCTCGGTTGGCCGCGTCGAGCACCGCCGGCCGTGGCGTCGCGGATCGCGAAAATAGGTGTGTCGACAACGCGTCGATGACCGTGTCGAAGCCCTTGTAGGGCACGTTTTCTCGCTCATAGCAGCGGCCGGACAAGATCAGTGGCTGCTGCGGAGCGCGCCGCAGCCGTAGTAGAAAGTGCCGAGCGAGTGCGGTCTTGCCGGCGCCAGGCGCGCCATGCATCAAGACGAGAGCGGGCGAACCAGCGCGAACGGTCGCGAATACGGTTTGGAGGATCTCGAGCTCGGCATCTCGACCCATCAGCTCGGTACTCTTGCTGCTCGCCGCACGCGGATCGGCGTGAGCGCGCAGTCGTTCGGCGCCGCGCATGCGAGCGCCAGGATCGTGACTGAGCAATTCGGCGCAAGCGTCGTCGAGATGTAGTGGCAGGCCTGGTCGAACGTCGGACGGGCGCTCGCCGCTCCTCGGCAATCGGCCGGTGAGTGATTCGAACAACATCACACCGACCGCGTACCAATCGCTCTCCGGAATAGGGTGGCCACTCGAGGCTTGCTCCGGTGCCCAATAGTCGGGGGTTCCCGCGCGGGCCGCGAGCCCTGAAGGCGTCGGCTCGGACTCGGTGTTGAGTTGACGACTGACGCCGAAATCCAGCACGAAGACTTGGCCGTCTTCAGCTATCAATACGTTGCCCGGCTTCAAGTCCAGATGCAGCAACCCGTCGGCGTGCAGCGCTGCTACAGCCGAAGCGAGCTGTGCGAACACGGCGTGGGCGCGCTCCAAGCCTTCGGTGCTCGTCGCCGCGTCGCGCACGAACGACACGAGATCCGAGCCGTAGATCCGCTGCATCGAGAAGAACCAGAACCCGTGCGAGTTCACGAGCTCGTAAGGAACGAGCAGGTTCGGATGCCTGAGGCTCGCTACGCGACGCACCTCCTCCTTGAAGCGTGCGACCCGACTGGGCTCCGGCGAGCGCAAAAATTTGAGCGCGACGATCGCCGCCGTCTCCAGATTGCGCGCCTCGAACACGACTCCGCTACCGCCCCGGCCGAGTTCGCGAATGATCTGAAACGCGCCGACACGCGGCGGCACGTTCAGCGGTCCGGCAATGCTCGGGTCAACGTCGAGGGTCGCGGTCGCCGTGTTCGTCATTTACTGCAAGTCTAGTCGCGAGCGTCGTTGCTCCGCGACACGGTCCGTGTCGGCGCGTTTTCTCGAATCCTGAGAGGTTATCACTGAAGCCGTTACCCGGGCGAACTAGTCCTGACATAATTACTATCGCGTACCGTTGGTTCCGGGAAGTCGTCGCGCGCCCGCCGCGCGATTGAGATCGCATTCGCCGAATCGGACGCGCCGTTGCTTCGGCCGGCCGTGGGAAAAGCGGCCTAATCCGCGCTGTTCTCGGGAAAGTGCGCCGCAGGACGTGGCTCGAGGCGAGTGGCACATGGCTTGCTGGGTCGCCAGGAGAAATCGCGGCGACCTGGGGCCAGCAAACATGGAATCGTCATCGAACATCATTGCCGAGAGGGGCGAGCCTCACACGGAGTACGCAGTGGAGGGGAGGGGGGATGGGTCGTCCGCCGACGCCAGCGACTTTCCGAACAGTGCGTGTGCCGAGGCGTGGGCCGGACTCGCTAGCGGGCGCAGCATCGTAGTCGAGAGCCGCACGACTCGCCTCCGCACGCACCTGGTGATCGCCAATGCTGGACTCAACGCCTATCCGCCCCGTGCTCGCGACCTCCGAATCCTGGAACGACTTCTGCTGGGCGAGAGCGCCAAGTCGCTGGCGATCGAGTTGAAACTCTCGCAATCCACGATAGCGACGGCGCTCAAGCGCACGCTCGAAGGCATGGGCCTGAAGCTCCTGCCTTCACGCTTGCCTCTCGGCCTGGCCGTGTTGGTTCATCACGCGCACGGTCGGGCTGCCGTGGCCATGCAACGTCACCTCGATCCGAATCCCCACCGTTTGGTGTTGAGCGCCCGGTTTGCGTCGCTCGACGAGATGCTGTCGCCGGCGGTGCTCGACGTCGTGTTCCAATTCGCTCAGGGCAGCTCCCACGCAGAAATAGCTGCGCACCGCCGGACCTCTACGCGAACAGTGGCCAATCAGATTGCGATGGCGTTTCAGCGGCTGGGTGTTTCGGGACGCACTCAACTGCTCGAGTACTTGGTGTTCGCGCCGATTTCGAAGCCCCAACATGCTTGAGCTCAGAGCGTGGCGGTGCCACGGGCGCTCGGGTGGCGGCGCGCTCCCGGGCCGCCGAAGTTCCCCGCGGCTACTTGGCCCGCCAGCCGCCGTCGTTCAATTCTAGGATGTAGCGGCCGCCGCCCGCTAGGTGGAGGCCGGTGACGTGTTGGTAGCGTCTGTGGCGATCCAATGCGCGAACGTCCCAGGTGCCGGGCGGGATGTCGAGCTGGACGCTGTGGCCAGTATCGATCCCCGAATGGGTCAGCAGATCGGGTCCCCAGAGAGCCTCGCCATCGGGCGAGTCGTAGTCCAGGTTCTGGCCTGCTGCGCTGACCAGTTCCGTCTTGGCGATGTGGAGGGCATTGACGGGCGCTTCGCTCAGGTTCTTCACGGTGAATTCCACCGCCCCGGAGCCGCTGCCGGTGTGCACGGTGACCAAGCGCGAATTGGGCCCGCCGCACGCGGGGAGCAGGGCGAAGAGCAGCGAAAGCAGCGCGCGACGTCGGGCAACCATGACGATACATGCTACGCCGAAAGCGCGCGGCCCTGTCAATTGTCGAAAATCGCAGAGCCCGCGTCGCCTGTTGGCCGTGCGGCGGGATGGCAGGGGATCTCGTGACCGGTTCGGGGTACAAGTCCGGCTCAGATGGCTGAAGTGCTCCCCGGCTTGCTGATTTGGTACCTCGTGTTTCTTTTCAGCACGACCTTTCACGAATTCTCACATGCGTTCTTTGCCTACAAAGGCGGTGACCTGACCGCATACGAGACCGGGCACGTGACGCTCGATCCGTCGCCGCACATCCGCCGATCGCCCATCGGCATGGTGCTGGTCCCGGTGATTTCCTATCTGCAACTCGGGTGGATGGTCGGCTTTGCGTCCGTGCCTTTCAATGCCGAATGGGGGAGGCTACACCCGCGGCGCCAAGCGCTGATGTCGCTCGCTGGCCCTTTAGCCAATTTGCTCTTGGCGCTGATCGCGCTCGGTGCCATGCGAATCTTGATCGCGACGAACGTCTTTCAGTACGCAGACGTCGGCTCGTCACAATTCGTCGAAGCGCTGCGCGGTGGACCGCGTTCACCTCTCAATGCGCTCGCCATGGGACTCGGAGTGATGCTCGAGCTCAACGTGGTGCTCTTTTTGTTCAACTTGATCCCGGTTCCGCCGCTCGATGGCGCTGGCGTACTGTCGGGCTTCTTCCCTGCGTCGTTGGGTTCGCTCTACGAGCGCATGCGTCAGGTCCCCGCCATCGAGTTCCTCGGTCTGCTCGTGGCCTGGCAGATCTTCCCGTACGTGGCTCGCCCCGCGTTTGGAGTCGTGCTGCGGTTGCTCTACCACTGACTTCGCGGCGGGTCGTCGAGGTGCGTTGAGATCGCGAGCGTTGCTTTTGCGCAGGTCCTAGGCTTTGCCGATCTCGAAATGCATGCCATCGCGTCGAGCAAAATGTCCGCCCCAATAGAAGCCGAGTTCGTTCGCGATCGGGACGAGCGCGCGCACCGAGCCTCGGGCACCGAGCGCTGCGGGCGTCGCCCCAAACCCGTTCCATTGGGCGTTGATGTCGAACGCGCTGCCGAAGGCATGCTGTGAAAGGATCGAGCGACTGCCGCGAATGAAGCGGGGAACGAAGGACCCCGCATAGCTGAGAATCAGACCCCTCAGACCGGCGTTCTCCCACGCTTGGAACAGCGCGACGGCGCGCGGAGCGACTCGTTGGTGAAACTGAACGACACCGTTGCCCGGTGCCCCGGACACGCCCTTGAGTTGTGGGATCTCCACGCTGACGATGTTTTCGGCTATCCAGTTGGAGGTGATTCGGATCGCCTCCGGATTCGCTGGGACCGGCGCTGGCACGAATGGGTACTTGCCGAACGCGGCCTGCCTGGCAGCCAGATCGAACGGTGGAAAACTGGGCTTCGGCGGAGGATCGAGCGTGTCCGGCAGCACAGGGTTGTCGTCGACGACGTGGAATCCCTGGCTCATGGCGGTGCCCAGCGTCACGTTGCCTGCGATTCCGTCGTCCTTCAACGCGTGCCGACGCTGAAACTCTTGCGTTGCCAGCTTGGTTTGCTCGCCAAAAACGCCGTCGGCCTCGCCGAAGTACAAGTCCAACCCTCGTAGAAAGAACTGCCAGTGCTCGACGAGCTCACCTTTGGAACCGACGCGTAGTGTGTCCATTCGATTTGTCCCCGTAGATCAGGCAGCTGCCAGGCTTCCAGCAGCCGCACTGCCGCCCTGCAACGTTCGCATCTTCGCCCGCCGCTTCGTGTGGGCGAGCTTAGGGCGGCGCCCCGCCCATCGCCATAGTCATTGATTTTGCCGCAGGATGGCTACTTCACGGTGAACGTGATTTCGTTTGACGAGCTCGACATGCTGTAAAATTGGCCGGTGACACCTTGGCCGGTGATGTTGTTGCTCGTGCTGGTCACTGCGTTGCCGGTGAGCGCTCCGCTGAAGCCGATCACGCTGGCGGTGTAGCTACCGGGCTGCAAATCCGCATCCGGCATGAAGCTACTCTTGACCAAGAATTCTCGATCAGTGCCCACATAGATGGCGGCATCGGTTCCGTCCGTGGACGATAAGACGGCTTGGTAGACGGGAGCGTAGGCGGCGCTGCTCGCGCCGGTGCCGCTGTCGGTCCAGCTGGCCGTGAATTTCGACGCGCTCACGGTATCGCCGTCATTGGGATTGGTCCAAGTGACTTCACCGAGCGCGAATGCCGTGCCGGTCCCGTCGATGCTGCCGTTGCCATCACCGTCGATGGCAACGGAATAAAGCTTGCCGGGCGTGATCTTGGCGCCAGTGAGCGAAGCGTAGTAACCGGTTCCGGGCGCGAGCTCGCTCAGCGAGAGGGGCGCGTCGGTGCTGCCAACCTCGTTGAACCAGACTTTCGCCCCGCTCGTCGGCATGGGGGCCTCGATCGTGCCGTCGTCACCGGGGACGCCTTCTTCAACTACGACTTGGATTTGTCCGGACGTCGAACTGTCCCCACCACTGAGAATGGCGGTGGCCTGGTACAGCACGCCCGTGACTCGCCCGACCTTGAGCGTCAGCGGCGAGTTTTGAGAACCGAGCACGTCCTTTTGTCCTGGCGTTGCGCTCGGTTCGCCAGTGCATGGCTTCTGCGCGAGCCCTACCAAGTCTTCTTCGACTTTACCGAACTCGATGTACTTGGCGCCTTTGATGCCCGTGAGCGAGCCATCGACATCGAGGCCCGTTTGGTATGCAACGTAGCTCGTGGTCGTGCCGCCGACGGCCGAGCGCAAGAGCGCATTGCCGTCTGCGTCGGTATAGGCGGTCGTGCCCGGGCTGGCTTCCACCCGCGCATTCCCGAGCGGCGTGCCGTCAACGGCGCTCACGACCTTCACGTAGACATCGACGCAGTTGTTGCCTTGCGGCGCGCCGCCGTACCACGAAAAGTGGCGCACGGACGCGGCCAGGACCGGGCTCGTGCCGTCGACCGTGGACAGCTGCACGGTGCCTTCCACGAAGTCTTCCCACTTGCCCGTCGTGGGATCGTAGGCATAGCAATGAATCTTTGTGTCGAGCGGATAGTCCGCGCGGAGCTGCGGCGGGATGGGCAGCTCGACTTGCGCCGTCGCTGACGGCTTCAAATTGACGCGCTTGCCACTCGAATCGACAATGCTGAACTCTGCGAACGTGACCGGAATCAAGAGCGATGGCGTGTTCCCGCCCGCAAGTAGGAGGCCCGGAAGCGCGTCACGCTCCTTCGTTGGGTCGAGCGGTGTGATGGACACCGTGAGGTCCGTGTCGTCGGTGTCCAAGCTGTCGGGCTCGAAGATCACTGCGTACGGACCCGCCTCGGTCTTTTCCGACAGGGTTCTTGCGGTCGTCGCGTCGTAGGCTTGCGGCTCGCCTTGCTTCTTCAGGCGCGCGAGCACCGGCCGAGTGATCTCGCCCACGTCGGCTGAGGCGAAAGCCGGCGCATAACCCTCGACATTGATGGACAGCGTCACCTCGCCCTCATCGAGACCCTCGAGCGAGAAGGTGCCCTTCGCGTCCGTCGTAGTGCTTTGCCCGCCACCGGTCACTTCCGCACCGGCCACGGCTGCGCCCGTGCCGATGTCCGTCACGATCCCGTACACGGTGCCCGGCTCAGCGGGAGGTACCAGGGGCGGTTCGGAGCTGTTCCCTTTGCCACCGCGGCCTCCGCCGCCGGTCTGGCCGGTGCCGCCACTGCCGGCGTTCGCTCCGCTGCTGCCACTGTCCCCGCAAGCAGCAAGGTTGCAACACAAGAGAAAGACCGCGACGGAGAGGGTGAGCTTGGTTCTCATGTGGATGAACTCCAGACAGAGGGGCACGTTTACTGGGAAATAGTAGGAACTACCGCGACGCCAAACGAAAGTCCATCGATCGCCACGTCGCGCACGATCCGGCGTGAGTGCAGGTCGAGCTCCAACAAGTGACCGTCGGTCCCGCTCGCTACCAGCCATGCGCTCTGTTCGTTCGAGGAGAGCGCGGCGTTGGTCGGGTTGGCGTAGGGCAGGCCGTCATGCTCGAGAGGAAGCGTCTGTGCACTCCCGCTTTCCAGATCGAGGAAGGAGACGGCATTGGAGTAGTAGTCGAGCGCGAGCACGTGGTTGGGATCGAGTCGAGTCAACCCGAGCGGGCCCGGCGCCGCTTCGAAATCAAACGGGGGATCGGTATCCGTCCCCGCGGCGTGCATCGTGATGGTGTTGCTCGCGAAATTGGAAACGAGCATGCGCTGGCGCTCGGGCAGCGCCAAAAGCGCGCCAGAATCAGCACCCGCGGGGAGATCGGCGATCGGTTCGAGGGTAGCGGCGTTCAGGCGCCGGAGCGCGCCGGGCTCGTTAGACGGCTGCGGCGCGCGCAGGGCGACCCAAATCTCGTCGCCCACGCGATCGATGGCCACGACCTCGGTCGCAGAACCCGCCGGCGAGAGCGAGGTCGTGCTTTCGATTTGGCCCGCGGCGAGATCCAACACCGTCAACCGCGAGGCGCGCAGGTGAGTGACGTAGAGATGCTCGCCGTCGGGCGAAAGCAGCAAACCGAAAGGGCGATCTCCGGCGTATTTGGGCTCGGCGCCGCCTGCGAAGTGGCAACCGAAACAGCTGCTCGCAGAAAAGGCGTCCTGGTCGAAGTGCGGTTGAATGATGCTGTCGTCGGCGCGTCGCTCCGGGACGGGCGCAGTGAGCATCGTGCGGCGTAAGCTCAGCGTCGCCGTGTCGATTTCGGCGATGGCTTGCGAGCCGACCAATGCCGCGTACAGCGTGCGCCGATCCCGCGATACGACGAGGTTGTGCGGCAACATGCCCACCTCGATGCGCGCTGCTGTCTTGCCTGACGTCGCGCCCACGACCAGCAGCGTACTCGAACCAGCTTGGCTGACGAACACACGGTCTTCGAGGCGCGTGGACTGATCGGTTCGCTCCGTGGACGCACAAGACGACAGCCCGGTGCACAGCAGTGTTACGCACACTCCGCTCAGTACGCGGCTCGCTTTCGGACCAACGGTTACCATCTGGCGTTTGGAGCGGCGCATCCAACGGGCTACGATAGTCGAATCCGCCGGTGGGGAAAGTCGCTGCACCAAGGCCTGGTTCGAACCGCGTCTGACAGCGCGGCGAAGGCGCGCGGCTTGCGTGCCACTCTGACAGCTCCAGGCCCTCGAAAGAAAGGCGAAAATTCGGAATAGCGCGAGATTTGGAGCTGATCCGGTTCACGCACGGCCGGCATCGAAGTTGCAGTCGCGGAGCTCGATGTCGCTCATCTTCTGGAGACGCCTATTTCATCGCTGGTTCGTCGAATACAATCCGCTGTACCTACTGAGTGCGTGCTGCGTACTCGTCGGGGTGAGCGAGCTGTCGCAGGGGCTCTCGCGCAGCGCGTATAGCGACGTCGCCGTTGCTGCAGTCGCTGAACTCTACGCTTGGGCGCTGGTCGCGAGCGCCGCCTTCCTCATGCGTGCTGAGCTCCGCCGGCCAGCGGTGATGCTCGCGTTGCTGATCGCGATCTACCAATGCGATCCAACCTTGCATACCGAGACCTGCGCCTACTTGGGCAACGTTGGAGTGTTGGCGGGCGCGCTGTGGCTCGGCAGCTTCGTCGCGAAGATCGCGGTGCTGGCGTCCGCGATGCGCGTGCGGCTATCCCGCTCGGCGTTGTGGGTGCCGGCGTTGGGCGCGCTCGGAGTGCTGGCTTTCCCACCATTTTTGCGGCGCGTGGACGCGGTCACCATGAGCTCGCTCGTGGCGGTCTGGGTGTTCCTGTTGTTTGCGTTCGGATTCTGGGGTTCCCTTCGGGTCACGAGCTTGGTCGAACTGAACGCTTGGGGACGAAAGGTGTTGAGGCGATCCGTCCGCGTGACTTGGGCGATCTGGGCAGCGCTCACGCTCGCTCACGTCTGGTTTTGGGCCAGCGAGTTCGAGCTCCGGCTCGGGCTGATTGCTCCCGTGGCTCTGCTGCTCTCGACGCGCTGGATGCCGCGCGAATCGAGCGTGTGGCTCGCCGTTGCGGGCGCCTTGTTTTGCGGCTTCATGATGCCCGCATTTCTGCCGACGATCGCCGCCCTGGCGACGCTCACGCTGCTGCTCCGCGCGTTCCGCCGTCCAATGGAGCCAGCGCTAGACGAGCTCGGCGAGCCCGACGAGTCGAGCGCGGACGAGGCGCTTCTCGGCTTAGCACCGCGTTCCGAGCGAATGCGTGTGCTCTTGGGTGCGGCGTCGCTCGCTTATCTTGCGCTCTGGACTCTGGGCTGGTCGGGTGGGGCGTTGCCCAGACATGCCTTTTGGCTCGATTCGCTCCTGACTGCGCTTTTACTCGGAATGGTGTGGGGCTTTCGGGCTTACGTGGCGCTGCTCCCGCTGGCACTGAGCTATCTTCATCTCGGGGTGCAAGCCGGCACCGTGTCGCTGCCGCGAACGAGAGCGCAGTGGGGTCTCACGGAGGTTGGTCTAGGCTTCGTCTTGCTGGCGACTGCCGTGCTGACGAGTTGGCTCTCGAAGCGAGAGCGCGCGCCGGACGGCTCGCAGCTCGCCGAGCCGTCTGACGACCCGGACCCGTGGTGACCCTCGGACGCTAGAACGAGCTTTGGCGAAGCGCGAACCCCTGCGCGCTTCGCCCTGGACCGGCTCAGATCACGGCTTGAAGCGATAGACGTCGTTCAGCCAATCCTTGGGGTCGCGCTTTTGCACGTTGGTTTGGTACACGACGACTTTGTTCGTCACACCGCTGCTGGTTTCCGCGTCGGTGGCCCGGATGATTCCGTAGAACACGCCCGGCTGTGACGGATCCCAGGCAATGCCCTGGCCGCGAACGCTCGCAGGAATCGTCTCTTCGACTTCGAGCACGGAGCCCGCTTCCGGGAAGCGGATCTTGTACACCTCGGTGTTGTCGTGACCGGTGATGTACAAGCGTCCGTCCGGGCCCCAAGATCCCCCGGAATTACTCATGTCGCCGAAGCTGGCCAATAGCTCAGGCGGGAAAATCCAGCCTTCGACCACCTGCCAGTCGGAATTGAAGCGAACGATGGTCGAGCTGATCTTGCCAAGATCGGGCACCGTCGCGTACGGCAAACTGGTGTTTGCGCCGCTCGGCGTCTGTCCGGTCTTGTCGTAGTTCGCGAAGGCGCCGTACCAGGAGCCGTCGTGCAGATCGAGCCAGGTCAGTGAGCCGAGTGAGATGCCAATGCTGTGGCTGCCGATGTGCTTCATCGTCTGGGTGTCCCAGACTTCGATCGAGCTGGTGAGCGGGAATCGGCGGTAGTTCGAATGCGCCGCATACAGCTTGCCGTTCACGACCACACCGCTATCGAGGTGGACGATCGGGCCAGTGGCGGCTCCCTCCCATTTCGTCACGAATTTCCCGGCTTTCGTGTACTTGGCGATGGTCTGGTTGTTGATGGCGTAGAAGAAGAATTTGTCTACTGCGACGCCCTGGTTGGCTTCGGGGATGTTGAAGATCGCGCGCTGATTGAACGTGGTTTGAGCCTCGGCGCTCGGCGCAAAGAGCGCCAATGCGACGACGATTGCTGACATCGGTGTGCTGAATTTCATCGGATCTCCTCGGTGGCTGAGGCAAACGCGAGCGGCGACAGTGCGGACTCCGGTGGGCGCGCGCGTGTCTCACCCGTGGATTCCCGGTGAACTCTCGTGCGGCGCTGCCGGTGGTTTGGGGGCGCTCGCGGTCCCGCCGCGCACCTCGAAGCTGCGCGGAGTTCCCGGCCAAGACGGTTCCGCCACGGAGCGCGACGAATTTCTGATCGCGCGCCGCGCGCTCGGCCATTCAGCTGCGTAGCGAGGAGGAAGCACGGATGAGGAACTACGCGGGCGCGCTTTTCGCCATCGCCCTGGGCGGGGGTGCGTACTTAGGTGCGGGGTGCGACAATGGCTCGGGGGATGCGGAGACCTCTGGAGCGGGGGCGGCCCCCATCGCCGTCGCTGGCGCCGGCTCGAGCGCAGGTGGAGCAGCTGTCGCAGGCGCAGCAACCGCGCCGACTGCGGGCGCAGGAACGAGCGCGGGGTCCGGCGGAGCCCTGAACGCCAACACCGCCTCGAGCGACACTCTTCCGGCCAATGCCTTGGAAGTCGTGCTCGCGCCCTCGACCACGGGGTTCGTCAATGACGCAACCGGCGTGGTCGGTGCCTGGTACGCCTACGGCGACGGTAACGACGGCGCGAATCCCGGTGTTTGCCAAACCGTCGGCATGCACGTGACCACGGAGTGCTCCGCGATTGAAGCGCCGCTGCCGGGCATGCCCTTCGCGCCGACCGGCACGAGCCTCGCTCAGATGTGCACCACGGGTACGGTGGCCAAGGTCATCAACTTTGGCGATCCGCCGGCTCCGGACTACAGCAATCTTTTTGGCGCCGGGATCGGTTTGGATCTGAACAACCCGGGGTTGGATGGCGGCACGGGCGTCAAAATGCCCTTCAATGCGGCCGAAAAGAAGATCATTGGTATCTCCTTCGACCTCGACGCCGTACCCGCCTCCGGCTTGCGCGTCGAGTTTCCCTTCGGCAGCGCGTCAACCGCGGCTGGCGTGTGGAAGCCGAACAAGACCAGTTATGCGAGTCCCGTTGGCGTCGGACACAACGTGCTCTTGTTCGCCAGCGTGATGCAGCCTGGCTACGTCAAAGCGGCCGACCTGGTCCCGTTCGACCCAACGACGCTCACGTCGATCCAATTTCACGTGCCCACCAACACGACCGCGGCGGCGCCCTATCATTTCTGCATCGATAAGCTCGCGCTCATCGTGCAGATGTAGCGTGTGCGAGTCGAATCGAGTCAGGGGAACGTCAGCGCAGCGACGCGGATCGCGGAGCCGGGGAACAAGCCATAGCGTCGGGATCTCGCGACTAGGAGCGTTTGGTCTGCCACTTGCAGCAGCTGCTGGTAGGATTCGCTGCCTTCTTCTTGGCCGCCGAGCAGCGAGGCATTCGCAGCACGGTTGGCCAGGCCGATGTCCGCGTCGTGACCGTCCGGAAAAAAGCGCCGCCGCACTCCTGCGCCGCGATCGAGCCACGCCGCGCCGATCCCGCCGTCCGTCAGCAACAACGCGCTATCCATTCCTGCCTTGCCGCCACCCGAGATGGGCAATTCCGCGGTGACGTTTTTTGCATCCAGCAGCAGCAGGAAAGATCCATAGGGCGCCGCGAGACTCACCGCAGCGCGGGTGTCCGTAGCGATCACTTGCCCTGAGAGCCAGAGGCTACGCCCGAGGGGGGAGGAATCGACCACGGACTGCAAGTCAGGGCTCAGCCGCAACAGACTGACGTTGCCGTCTTCGTCGTTGCTGCCGACCAATACGTAACCGGAGGGCGTTGCGGCAAACAGCGGACCGTCCGCTCGCGAACTCGGCAGAGCAAATATTTGCGGGCCGATGTAGGTTCCGTCAAGCTCGAGGGTGGCGCTCAGCGGCTGCAAGCGCACGCGCTTGTCGCTCCCCATGTAAGCGACGGCCCAGCCGCTCGCGCCAGCGACAATCGTCGCGTATTGGCCTGTAATCGGCAAGGTGTCGGGCTGAGCACGCCCTTCACCGTCAATCAGGGAACAATGGATTTCGGTTGCGGTATTCCAACACGCCCCGTAACGCTCGCCGTCGCTCGCGAGGCTGACGTTGCTTCGTTGGTCGGCGTCATTCGCGAGCTCGATGGGCGAACCGAGCCGTTCGCCATGGGCGTCGAAGCGCTGCATCACGACGCGAGTCTGCGTTTCCGTCGAGGAGAGGGTCGTGCTCTCCACATAGGCAACCGCCGCATCCTTGCCGCGACTGGCGGAGGACGGCACGGTTACGTAAACGTTCGAGTCTTGCGTTTCCGCGAGGACTTTCCAGGTCACTGGGGTGGCGGTGCTGCCTCCGAATTGCGCTCCAGCGCTGCCTGCCGCGCTCGAGTTCGAATTGGCGCCGGCTGTGCCGCGATCGGTGGAGCCTGCGGCGGGCACGTCAGCGGCGGGTGCGTCAGACCCTCTTCCACCGGCGCTCGCGCCGCTCATGGCCGACGCGTGTGCGGACGAGCCGGCTTGGGTCGTGGCGCCGGCATCGTCTGATGATGATGAGAGGGGCGTTCCGGGGCTCTGAGAACAGGCGCTCACGAGAACGCTTGCGGCAACGAAGGAGCGAAAAGCAAGCGCGGCTGACATCTATCGACGACTCTGTCGTTCTTCTGCACAGCCGTCCAATAGAACTACGCTATGGGTATTCATGCATGAGCCGAATACCCACTGCGGGGGAACCGGCTATCCACCGGCGCGCTGCATCAGCGACCCGATGGAGGCTGGTCGCTGATCAGAAGCTCGACCTCGCAACTGCCAGCGGTGCAGTGCACGCCCTGTTGCATCGCGTTGTCGGCGACGCCATCCCCGTTCAGATCGGCTTCGGCCTCGAACTCACCCGATTGTGGCGTGACCTGCCGCCAGCGATAGCGAAAATACTGGGGGCTCGAGAGCGCGAAGCCCGAGCACGAAAAAGCGCTTTGCGTCGACCAGTCGCTGGCGGCAGACTGATACTTCTTGCCTGCGACGTCGCTGAGATCGGCGGGGACCCATTGGCTGGTCGGCGGCAAATCACCACGCGCGCCGCAGATTGCCATTCCCCGCGCCATGCCGCTCAACGCATTGCTCGCTTCGGCTTGCTTGGTAGTCGTGACGTATTTCTTGACGCCGTAGATGGCGAGCGCGGAAACGACACCAACTCCCGGAATTGCGACCACCGAGAGCGCCGCCCAGACAATCACCCAAGTGCGTTGCGCGCTCTTGAAGCGCGCGACATCGGGGATCGAGCCCTTGAGGTACGCCCATTGTGCACCGCGGATCCCCAAGACCACATTCATGATGAATCCAAACACCGGCACGAACGCAAAGAGCCCAACCCAAACTCGATACGTCGCGGCCCAGATGCCACCCCAAAGAAACGCGGCCCAACTAAAGCCCTGAAGCTCGCGCGGCACCTCGCCATTCATTCCAGACCCATGATCCAAGAGCACACCTCCCAAAACCCGCACGCTAACACGAGCGCCGTCGCGCTGCTCGCAAGTCGACCGCGCCGCCGAAGGCTGCGCCGTCGCTCGCCGAGCTGCATGACCATCAAAAAGTGAGCGGGTAACAGAGTCGCGTGAATCCGACCGAGTGAGGACGCCCCCGCCTCCAGTCTAGCCCTTCTCCGCTTGTCTTCGGATTGGAATATCCACGCGGGTGGGGGGCTCACTCTTCGCTGCGCGAATTCGGTCCGACACCACGTCCTTGAATTCACTGCTGGTAAACGGTTTTTCCAGCTTGAGGTTGCCCGCGCCATTCAGATACTCGGCTGCCAACGGTCCGGACGCGCCACCGGTGATGAACACGAGTCGCGCTGCAAGCGCGGGATCGTGCAAAACCAACCAGTGGTGCACGTCCATGCCCGTCACCTCTGGCATCATCAAATCGCACAAGATCAGATCGAACGACCGATCGTGCTGCAAGATGGCCAAGGCCTCGTCGCCGGACGATGCGCTCACCACTACATGAGCCACCAGCAAGCGCTCCATCACGAGTCGCAGCGGTGCCTCGTCGTCGATAATCAGGACGCGCCCGCGCATGTTCGCCAGCGCCGACTCGGACGGAGGCTGCGCCGATCGTAGTTCTGCTGCTTCGGTCCAAACTGGCAAGCGAACGACGAAGCGCGTGCCCTGGTTCAGCTGGCTCTCCACCCGAATGTCCCCGCCGAACTCTTCGACGATGTTGCGACAGATCGAGAGCCCCAGGCCCGAGCCAGAGCCGATACGTTTGGTGCTGAAGAACGGCTCGAAGACGCGAGTCAAGTTTTCCGGCTTGATGCCAACGCCGGTGTCCTCGACGGCTACGCAAACGCAGCCCTCTTCGACCCAAGTACGGACTGCGATCGCGCGCAGCTCGCTCTCGGCCACCGCGTGCGATGCGTTGATCAGTAGGTTCAGGAAGACCTGCGAGAGCTTGCCTTCGGAGGCCCAAACCAACGGGATCGGTTGGAGATCCAGCGTCAGCGTGGCTCGCGGCCGAAGCTCGTTGGAAGACATGGCGACGGCGCTTTCGATCGCCCGTTGAAGATCGAGTTTGCACAGATCGGAGGTGTCGACGCGAGCGAATGTACTCAACGCCTTGGAGATGCGGGTGATCCGACGGGCGCCGTCCAACGCGTCGCGCGCTCGGTCACTCGCGCCTTGCAACGCTCCCGTTTCCAGCAGCGCGAAGTCTTCGCCGACGAGCTCATCGTACATGGCGTCGCCGACTGCGCGCCGCAAGGCCGCGCTGCAGCGGGCGCTCACGAGCGCGAGCCTCGGCAGCAGCTGAGCCAAGTCGTCGACGTTCGCCAACACGTAAGCCAAGGGGTTGTTGATTTCGTGGCCCATGCTGGCCGCCAAAAGGCCCATGCTCGCCAGGCGATCCGTCTGCGCCGACGCAGCGCGCCGCTTTCGCTCTTCGGTCTGATCGCGGACCGTCGCTTGGATGAAGAATTTACCGCCAGACTCGACGCGTGCCACGACCACCGTCGCGGCAAATTGCTCGGCGGCCTTTCGCTGAAACGTCCATTCGAACGAGGCCGACCCGTCTCGCAAGGCGGTGCCAAAAAACGTGTCCATCCGCGCCCGAGAACAGCTGTTGTCGGGTTGTCGCTCCGGTGAGCATTGGCGAATCGAACGCGACAGCAACTCCTGCTCGTCCCGCGCGCCGAACATGCCGATGCTCGCCGCGTTGCAGGCGCAAAACGTCCAATCCGGGGGCGCGAGCGTGAAGAAAGCGTCCGGTGCACTTTGAAGCAGCAATCGATGCCGCGTCTCGCTCGCTTGTAGCGTTCCCTCGGCACGTTTGCGTTCGGTGATATCGACCAGCACCGTGCGGCTGATCCGCTCGAGGTTGTCGCCTTGCGCGATTCGGGCTTCGAGCCGCACCCAAAACGGCCTGCCGTCGACATCGCGCAACCTCAGTTCGCAGCCGCGGGGCACGTCGCTCGCGAAGAGTTCGCGGCGGTGCATATAGTAGACGTCTTGATCCGTTGGCAGGACGAAGTTGGTCCACGGTTGCTTCAGGATCGCGCTCCTACTCACGCCGAGCAGGCTCGCGGCCGTCAAATTTGCCTCCAGAACGATGCCGGCCTCATCAATCGTCAAGTAGCCGACGGGCGCGAGGTCGTAGAGTTCGAAGTAGCGCGCTCGCGTGCGCTCCAATAGCTCTTGCGACGCTCGCAGCTCTTCGTTCTGCAACTCGAGTTCGATGTGGTGCACCCGCAGATCGTGAAGGAGCGCGCGCGCTTCTTCCACCGACAAACGGCTGACGTTTTCCGGGATCAGGGCGTTGCGCTCTCGCGCTTCCCCGAGTGCACGCTGTCTCAAGCGACGTGCGGTGTCCGCGTCGGTGGCAAGAAGCGCTTCCAATTGCCTATTTTTCGGAGTGTCAAGCTTCTCGACCATCGGCTTCTCCCTTGGCTTCGCGCTCGATCGTGGATACGGCGTAGACTTGGCCGGACTCGTTCAAGAGTGCGGTCGCAATCAACGAAATTGCAGTGACCGTCCCGTCCTTCGTCAGGCGCTCGGTGCGGTACGGCTCGAGTACTTCGGCGCGTACCAGGCGCGCGATCACCTCGAGCGCCGCCTCGCGTTGACCGTCCGGGAACAAGTGCCGAATGTTCATGGACAGGGCCTCCGGTTCGGAATAGCCGTAGCGGCGGACTGCGGTTTTGTTCCAAGCCAAGATTCGGCCGTCCAGGGCCTGCACGGTGATGGCATCACCCGCGTCTCGCATGACTGCCGCCATGCGGCGCAGCGATTCGTTCTCGAGTAAAACGGCTTGCGCACGCCGCTGCTCGGTCACTTCCATGAAGGTGATGACGGCGCCCTCAATCACGTTCTCCAGCGTTCGATACGGCCGGATGCGCAGCAGGTGCCAGGCGCCTGCGTGCGTTTGCACTTCGACCTCCTTGGGCGTCAGCGTGTCCAGCACGTCTTGCACGTCCAACACCAGGCGATCGTACCCTTGAAGGTTATTGACGATGTGCGCCAGGGGTCGCCCGATGTCGCTGCGAATCAGGTTGATCAACTGTGTGACCGCGGGAGTGAACCGTTGAATACACAGCTGGTGATCGACGAACACGGTGCCCACCCCCGTGCCCGCGAGCAAATTGTTCATGTCGTTGTTGGCGCGCGACAAATCCGTGACTTTTGCCTGAAGCTCGGAATTGACGGTCGCAAGCTCCTCGTTGACCGACTGCAGCTCCTCTTTCGAGGTCTCGAGTTCTTCGTTGGTCGACTGTAGTTCTTCGTTGGTCGACTGCAGCTCTTCGTTCGACGATCGGAGCTCTTCGTTGGCGGTCTGCATCGCCTCGTGCGTGCCGAGCAGGTGCTCGTCTTTGGCGCGCAGCTCTTGGGTCAGGCGCGCGATCTGTCGTTCCGCGTCGCTGCTCGGCTCTGTCTCTGCCGCGCCCTCACCGTGCGACGTGGCGCCGGGGTCGGCCCCAGGCAGTGCCTCGAACGAGACCAGAAATAGCCGGGGCGCGTCAGCGCTTGGTTTATCGGAAAAGGCCGGCTCGACGCTGAGGTTGATGGTCGTAAAGTCGTCGTTGGACTTGACCCGAACGTTGGCACAGCTCACGCGCTCGTTGTGCGCGGCTGCCTTGCGCAGGGCGCTAGCCAACTCTTGGCGCAAGCCCTGGCGCGCCATCTTGAGAATGCTCAGGTCCACCTCGCCCGGGGGCGGCTCGAGGAACTTCCCGGTCTGGCCGTGGAGATAGAGTAGATCCCCTTGCTCGTTGACCAGCGCCGCCACCGGAGCACGTAGGAGCAGCGTGCGCTCGGTCAGTTCTCGAAGGGCCAAGCCGCTCGCCCGCGCCGACGGCCGCGCGTGACTGGAGCTAGCGGATGCCTCGCTCGCCCGCGGGAGGAACTTTCCGTACGACCCGGGCTTGAAGGCGCGGCCATCCCCCTGCCACTGATAGAGCTTGGCCTTCCGTTCGACGGGTGCGAACAGCTCGGTAAAGTCGCCGACGGTCTCAGAAGAGCCCAGCAAGAGCAGCCCGCCCGGATTCAGCGCGTAGTGAAAAAGAGGAATCAGCTTACGCTGAAGCTCTGGCCCCATGTAGATCAGCAGATTGCGGCAGCTGACGAGATCGAGCTTCGAAAACGGGGGATCCTTGATCACGTCGTGCTCCGAGAACACGAGCAGATCGCGGATGTTCTTGTGAATTCGGTAGCCACCGTCCTCCGTGGAGAAGAATCGCGCCAACCGTTCGGGAGAAACGTCGGTGGCAATGCTGGCCGGATACACGCCAGCTCGCGCGGTGTCGATCGCTCGCGCGTCGATGTCGGTCGCGAAGACTTGAACCTTGAAAGTCTTCTTCAGCGCGTCCATCTGCTCGCGGAGCAGAATCGCCAGTGAGTACGCTTCCTCGCCCGTCGAGCAACCGGTCGTCCAAACTCGGAAGGGAGAATCGGCCGTTCGTGCCGCGAGCACCGAGCCGAGTTGCTGCTGGAGCGCCTCGAACACTTCTTTGTCGCGGAAAAAGCAGGTCACCCCAATCAGCAGATCGCGAAACAGCGACTCGATCTCGGTCGGTGTTTCCTGCAAGAACCGCAGATACTCGTCGACCAGCTCGATTTGGTGCACGGCCATCCGGCGTTCCACGCGCCGGCCGACAGTGTTCTGCTTGTATTGCGAGAAGTCGTGACCGGTGTGCGCGTGGAGAAGCACGAAGATCTTCTTGAGGATATCGTCCGTCCTCGTCGCCGGATCTGGATCGCGAACGGGACGTTTGTCGAGTGCGTAGGCGGCATAAGCGATGAGCTGCGCGGGCATTTCCGCGGGCGCCAACGTGTAGTCGATGAGGCCGGTGCCGATCGCGCTGCGCGGCATCCCGTCATATTCCGTGGAGTCGGGGTTTTGCGCCATGGCCATGCCGCCCTCGGCTTTGATCGCGCGCACGCCTTGCGACCCGTCACTCCCGGAGCCCGACAGCACGACGCACATGGCGCGTTCGCGCTGATCGTGCGCCAGCGAACGGAAAAAGAAGTCGACCGACAGCCGCTGACCACGCTGTGCCGTGGCTTCCAGTAGGTGAAGCGTGCCGTTCAGCAGCGCCATGTCGCGATTGGGCGGAATGATATACGTGCAATTCGGCAATACGCGCATGCCGTCTTCGACTTCGAACACCTGCATGCGCGTGTAACGCTTGACCAGCTCGACCAAGATGCTCTTGTGGTCGGGCGCCAAGTGCTGCACCAAGACGAATGCCATGCCACTGTCGGAGTGCGCGGGCATCCCGGAAAAGAAGGCTTCGAAAGCCGCTAACCCCCCTGCGGACGCGCCGATCCCGACGATCGGAAAGCGCGGACCCTCGGCTTCGTCGACGCGCGGCGGGGGTTGTCGGTTGCTCTGATCAGCGTCGTTCGAGTCTTCGAGATTCATGACTAGCGCTACACTTTCGGGGGCCGAACGCCCCTCGCCATCAGCCGATCGAGAGCACGCTGTTTGCTACGCAATGCAAATCGATCATCGCGAACAGGGCAGGCAAGTCGATGGGCTTGGGCAGACAGACGAGCCCGGGGGGCGCCGCGTCGGGAGCCGACGTCGAGAGGCAGACGGGCAGCTCTGCCAGTCTGAGATCGCCACTCATCGCGCGCAGCAGCCCGAGGCCATCCATGCGTGGCATGAATAGGTCGAGCAAGACGAAGCAAATCGCATCGGTTGCGCGCAACAGGGACAGCCCTTCGATACCGTCCGACGCGGTCAGCACGCGGTAGCCACGCCGCTCGAGCACGGCTTGCAGCAATTCACGCGTGTCTTCGTCGTCCTCGACCACGACTACGACGCCGAGGCAGGCAATCGTGGACATCACGATGCCACCGCTTGTATGGGCAGCGTCACAGTGAACGTCGTGCCGAACTCCGCGTTCGATTCCACGACCGTGGTGCCACTGTGGGCCGCGACGATCTGTTGGCAAATGAACAGGCCTAGACCGAGCCCCTGCGCCGCCGAGGACTTGGCGTGCCGGGCCCGCCGGAAGGGGTCGAACAAGTACGGCACGAAGTCTTCCGGTATGGGCGTGCCGAAGTTATGCACGCTGCAAACGACCTCCGCCCGCTGCGCTACGACACTGATTGCTACAGGCTGGTCCGCGCCGCCGTAGCTGACCGCATTGGCGATCAAGTTCGAAAACACCTGGGCCATGCGATCGGTGTCCCACTGTCCACGCGCATCTCCGGAAACCTTCATCTCGATTCGGCGTTCCGGATTGGCGGTCCTCAGCTCCTCGACCGCTTGCGTGCAAATGGCGCTCAAATCGCACGGCTCGCGCAGCAGCGCGATGCCGCCGCCGGAACGGGCGCGGGTGAAGTCCAGCAATTGCGTGATCATGCGTTGCATGCGCCTGGCGCTGCCGCCGAGACGGAGGAGCAGACGTTTTTCATTTTCGGCTGCCGTGTCCAGGAGCAGGTGCTGGGCCATCAGCACCGCGTTGAGCGGGTTCCTCAAGTCATGTCCGAGGATGCCGATGAACAGCTCGCGGAAGCGCTCGCTCGAGTCCCGGTCGACGGCGATCGCGATTTGGTCGGCAATCGTGGCAATGGTCGCTGTCATGCCCTCGGACAGTTCGACTTTGGTATACAGCGCCAGCACGCCGACCAAGCGCTGACCGACGATCAGCGGGTAGCCGGCAAAGGACACCAAGCCCTCGCGTGTGGCCCACTGCTGGTCAGCCACGCGCGGGTCACCGATCACGTTTTGGATCAGCAGCGGCTCGCGACTCTTGGCAATCAGGCCGGCTTTCCGCGACCCGAGCGACGCGTGAACGTAGGGGCCGACGATTGGGTCGTACTCACCCGCGCTCGCGCGCAGTTCGAGCAGATCGTGCGTCGCATCGTAGGTCCAGATCCGGGCGAATGCGGCGCCCGTCGTCACCAGTGTCGTGCAGCAATGACCCAATTGCGCCGCTAGGGTTTCTTGCGTGACCAGCGCGTGTCCCACTTGCTCGCCGAGTTCTGCCCGGCTACGCGCTTCGAACTCGCGGGTTACGTCGAACGCGAATAGCGAGACGCCGTCGATGGCGCCGGTCACGTCTCGAGTCGGCACATAGACGTAGTTCAAGCGCAGCTGGACTTCACTGCCACCTCGCAGCACGGTCGCGGGAAGCTCGCTCCCGGACACGGCCTCTCCCGATGCCATTACGCGACGCAGAATCTCGTCCAAACCCTGACCGCGAAGCTCCGGCATCGCGGTCAGCAGCGGCTTACCCACGATATCGCTCGCTCGCGGTTTTTGCCAAAGCTCGAGGCAGCGCGGGTTGGCAAACACCACGACCAGATCCTGCCCTCGGATCAGCGCAATCGCTGCGGGCGCCGCGTTGAACAGGCCCTCCATCAAGTGCCGCGCTGCCTCCCGCTCGTGCTCGACCTGGTCGCGTAGCGCGGCGATCTTCAGCTGTGAGGAGACACGGGCGCTCAGGTCGCCAGCGGAAAACGGCTTGATCAAGTAGTCATTCGCGCCGGCCTGCAGCGCCTGCAGCGTCGATTCTTCACCGGCGCGGGCCGACAACAAGATAATCGGCAAGTTGCGGGTCGGCGGGGCTGCCCGCAGCGTGCGCAGCAGGCCGAAGCCGTCGAGGCGCGGCATCATCACATCCGCCACGACCAACGCCGGTCGCTCGCGGGCGATGGCCTCGAGCGCGGCGATGCCATCCTCCACCGCTTCGACTCGCCAGTTCTTGCTCAGTAGGCGAGTCACGTATTCACGCATGTCGATATTGTCGTCGACGTACAGCACGCGCTCTCGAACGGGAGCCACTAGGGCATCCGGCGGTGCAGGCGGCACGCTCGATCTGGAAGGACGCCGAACCGCATCCCAACTGCGCGCCTCTTCCACGAAGGCAGGCGCATTCGACGCCAGCGCATCGACATCATCGCGCGAAATGAGTTGCTCCTTCGGTAGATGCGTCGAGCCGCGCGGGAGGCGAATGGTAAAGGTCGTGCCAGTGCCCAATGCGCTTTCGACGAAGACTTCCCCGCGATGCATGCGCGTGAGTTCGCGTACGAACGCAAGGCCGATGCCCGACCCTTCATGACTTCGTGATCGGACGCCCTCGACGCGATGAAAGCGCTCGAAGAGTCGCGGTAAGTCTTGCGCCCCAATGCCGACGCCAGTGTCCGTTACGTCGAGCGCAATCGATTCGCGTTCTAGCCGCAAACGCACGCAAATCGAACCCGTAAAGGTGAACTTGAACGCGTTGGAGAGCAAGTTCAGCACGATCTTCTCCCACATGTCGCGATCGACGTAGACGAGTTCGGGGAGGGGCGGACAGTCCACGATGAGGTCTAGACCTGCTCGCGCGATGGTCGCGCGAAAGCTGGTCGCGAGGTCGACCGTCGAAGCAGCCAGATCGGTCGCTTGGTAGTAGGCCTCGACGCGGCCCGCTTCCATGCGAGAAAAGTCGAGCAACGTGTTGACCAATTTGAGCAGCCGCAATGCATTGCGGTGAACGACGTCCAGCCGGCCTCGGTGTGTCGTGCCGAGAGTCGACTCTGCGCGCATGTCCTCGAGCGGTCCGAGCAACAGCGTGAGCGGCGTACGAAACTCGTGGCTGACGTTGCTGAAGAACGTTGTCTTGGCGCGGTCGACCTCCGCCAGCCGCTTGGCACGCTGCCGCTCCTGTTGGTAAGCGCGAGCGTTTCGAATCGTCGTGGCCACATGAGCCGAGGCAAGATCGAGGAACGTCCGATACTGGCTATCCAGCTCGCGGTGCGGGTTCACGGCCACGACCATCACCCCGTAGGCTTGCGGTTGCTCCGGTGAGAACAGCGGCAAAATCACGACTTGGTCAGGCGCCTGCGCCCACGTGCCCCGAGGCAAACCCATCCACGCGACGCCAGTGACGACGAACGAAGCCCGCTTGTCGAGCGCATTCCGCATGCCTTGGCGCACGGCGCGATCCACTGGCCAGACCGCCGCCGGCTCGTCCGTGAACGTGATCGTCTGGGGCAAAGACCCGTCCCTCAGCGCCTGATCGAAGCCGGATGAGCCCGCAAGGTCAGCGCGGCTACCGCTGGTGTCCAGCAGGTAGAAGAGGGAACAGGGAACGTCGCGATCGTTGCCCGCAAAGACGAGCGCTGCTTGCGCGCATGCCGCTGCGCCCGTGGCAGCGTCGCCCGCTTGGCGAGCGAGATCGCGCAGCGTGGCGAGCTGCCTGCCCGCGTACACTTCTTCGGTGATTTCCGCGACCGTGCCGAGGACTCCGCCAATGCCCGGGCCAGGCAGCGATTCGTCCGGCACGGGGCTGTAGGCGAATTTGAAATGCGTCTCCTCGAGGTAACCCTTGCGGTTGACTAACAACATCAGGTCATCGCTGCCGGTTGCGGGTTGCCCGCGAAGGGGCGCCTCCATCATCGGTCCCACGACGCCCCAGATTTCCGACCAACACTCGGCGGCGCGCTGCGCTACGGCTTGCGGGTGCTTGGATGCAGGAATGGACTTGAATGCGTCGTTGTAGATTTGCACCAAGTCGGGTCCCCACCAGAGTACGAGCGGTGAACCGTTCTTCAACACCATCCCCACCATGGTTCTCAGCGCCGGGGACCAGTTGCTGACGCAGCCGAGCGAAGTCTTGGCCCAATCGATGCGACTGAGCAAAAATCCAACTTCGCCGCCGTCGGCGAAGAGTGATTTACCGTTGGATGAGCGAGACTCGAACTGGCTCGGTTCCGAGCTATTCACCCGCGGCGCGCTGGCGCGTGAGCCCCAGGTGCAGGGCTACGCGACCATCGTGGTCGGTCGTGTTGGGTGCCATGCATCACAGGATGTCAGCTTGTTGAGCCATAAACAAGTGAGGCACAATGGGTAGGAGTGTGACAATCCTGTTGGATCGCGTTCGGATCGCCTCGCGGTGCGAGTTCTCCCGTCGTTGGGTCCTGCGCTGGTCTCGAGTCCAGCCGCGCCAATGCGCAACGCTGTCTTCGGCCAGGCACCTCGCGACACGCGCAAGATGGGAGAGACGCGCAAGATGGGAGAAGGAGCGAACTTCCGCTAAGAGCGCCCGGCTCTAACCGAGGCGCTACGCAACGCTCGCGTCAGGTTTTTGATGACCCTCGCCAAGTTCTGCATCGTGTCGGCTTCGCGATCTCCCCAGGCCCAAAACGAGATCATCAGCTGGGAGCCGAGCTGTCCTGTGCTTTCTGGTAGCGCCAAATAGCGAACAGGGATCCGTGTAGTGCCGATCGCGCCCCATTGAAACGCCGAGTCGAGCTCCGCAAGCTCCACGTGCAGCTCATTCGTCAGCCCGGCCACACGCCGGTCGTCCGTATTCTGCTCGAGGGCGCGGAACAGCACCATCACTCGGCCACAGCACTGGAGTGCTTTGGGAATGGTCATGTCTTCATTCGCATGCGGCCCCGAGAACGCGCAATCATTCGACTCGAGCGCTGAGCGCGGATGGTTCAGCCGCTCCAGGAGCTCATAAAATGATTGCACTCCGGCGAAGCGACTCCAAGGCAGAAAGTCCTCGAGCGAGCTTCGGATGAGCGCTGGCGTCGCGGTCAGATCGTAGTACTGCGACTCGGGATTTTCTGCCGCGCCTTGCCAAGGATGAGAACGCGGTTCGTAGAATGAGTCGCCCGCGTACTGGTAGGTCTTCAATCCAATGCGCTTTCGATCAACGTCTCGAGTGCAACCAGGTCTGCATTGGCGAGCTTCACCTTGTTGAAGGCCGCCTCGAGTGCCTCACCAATCATCGACTTGTCGGCCCGCACGCCGCCCTTGAGCTCCCGCAACACCTTTCCGACATTTGCCTCGGCGTCACTCAGCTCTTGCCGTGCCACCTTGACTTTATCGAGAATCGCTTGCTTGTTCATCAGCGCTGTCCGCGTCTTTCGGCTGTGCTCATTCGAACTTGAGCGCCTCGAGCTCTCGGTTGAGCGAGTCTTCGATGGTTCGTTTGTTTTCGGTGCGCTCACGGGTCAGGTCGGCCTGCTGCGTCAACTCCGTGCGTCTCGTGTCGTTGATGTCCGTGATGAGCGCTTGCAAGGCGTCCCGTTTGCTCGCGACTTCACCGGGCTTCACCTCCACGTGCAGCAGAAATTCGGCGCCACGCTCTTCCGTCGTGACGCCCTCACCCTTGCCAGCGTCGAACAGCTCGCGCCAACGGGCTTCCGGGCTCCTGCTCAGGCGAAAAGTCACGCGCCCGGAGGGCTCGCGCCCGCTCGCACGCGCACTGCCGTGAATGGCACGCAGCAACTTGATCGCCTCGTTCACGCTGCGCTGGCCGTTTCCGCACCTGTCGGCGCAGATTTGCCGAAGCAATACAGGCAGCGCGTCGCGTTCTGTCGTATGCGTCCATGGCAGTGCGGACATTCGCGGCGGGTGGGCTCGGGTTCGAGCTGAATGAGCGCCATCAGTGCCTGCCACGATGCTTCCAGGAGCTCGACGCGCAGCGCCTCGCTCTCTGTTTCGCCTTTCGCTGAGAGGCCCCTCACGCGGACCTCCATTTCCGCGATCGCTCCGCGCAGCTTGTTGCGCTCGGGCGCGCCCCGTTCACTCTGGTCCATGCAGGCCTCTCTGGAGCCGACATCGACTCCGCTCGTTGGTTGATTGCGCGCGACCACTCGCGTGTCGCGCGCCACCGCCTTTTGCGGAAAGGGTTGGAAGACGCGGCGCTGAGCGCCTCGTTTCCGTTCAACGCACCGTACGCCTCCCTCGTAGAAAGTCAAAGACGCCTGGCCCGCGGCGTCTCACGCATGATTGGCCATGAATGGCCATTGCGCGCAGGCCAGTCATGGTTATTGTCGTGCCACGGCGGAGTTCGCGACTGAGGGCTGAGGTGTCTGCATTGCGCAAACCGCGCGTGTTCGCCTCGGAAACCGAGCGCGCGCCTCGAGTAACGGCCCACCGGGCTAGATGAGTGGTTTTCCATGGCGGCAAAACAGGTGTTTTATTCGGCAGATGCGCGAAAGCTCATGCTCGCGGGTGTCGATGCTCTCGCGAACGTCGTCAAAGTGACGCTCGGCCCACGTGGCCGAAACGTTTTGATCGAAAAGAGCTTCGGTGCGCCGACAATCACCAAGGACGGCGTGTCGGTCGCCAAAGAGATCGAGCTTTCGGACCGCTTCGAGAACATGGGCGCCCAGATGGTGCGTGAAGTCGCCAGTAAGACGAGTGATGTCGCCGGCGACGGCACGACGACAGCGACCGTCCTTGCGCAGGCCATCTACCGGGAGGGAATGCGGCTGGTGGCCGCTGGTCACAGCTCGGGTCAAATCAAACTCGGCATCGACCAGGCGGTCGAAAGCGTCGCGCTGGCGCTGAAACAGATGGCGAAACCCATTAAGGATCCGCAGGAAATCGCTCAGGTCGGGACCCTCAGCGCCAACGGTGATCGCGAAATCGGCGCCAAACTGGCCGAGGCCATGGAGCGAGTCGGGCAAGAGGGAGTCATCACGGTCGAGGAAGGCAAGACCGCGGAAACCACGCTCGAGCTGGTCGAAGGCATGCAGCTCGACCGAGGCTATTCGTCGCCTTACTTCATGACCGATCCCCAGCGGCTGGAAGCTGTGTTCGAAGACGCTTATCTGCTCGTGAGCGAAAAGAAGATCTCCAACATGGCCGATCTGGTCCCAGTGCTCGAGGCGATTGCCAGGGAACAGAAGGCGCTCGTCATCATCGCTGATGACATCGAGGGTGAGGCCTTGGCCACTTTGGTCGTCAACAAACTTCGCGGCACGCTCAATTGTGCCGCAATGAAGGCGCCTGGCTACGGAGATCGCCGGAAAGAAGTGCTGCGTGACATCGCCATCCTGACCGGTGCGCGTACCGTGAGCGAAGAGTTCGGCACCAAGTTCGACAGCCTCACCCTCGCAGATCTCGGTCGAGCCAAGCGCGTCACGCTGGACAAGGACACCACCACGATCATCGATGGTGGGGGGTCCAAGGATGCGCTCAAAGCGCGCATCGCGGAAATTCGGGCTCAAGTCGCGAACACCGAGAGCGAGTACGATAAGGAAAAGCTGCAGGAGCGCCTAGCCAAGTTGGTCGGTGGCGTGGCGATCATCAAAGTCGGCGCTGCGACCGAGCTCGAGATGCAGGAAAAAAAGGCACGCGTCGAAGACGCTTTGCACGCCACGCGCGCCGCGGTGCAAGAAGGGATCGTACCGGGCGGAGGCGTCGCGCTCATCCGCGCGCAAGCAGCGCTCGACACACTGAAGCTGAGCGACGAACGGCGCTTCGGCGTGGAAATCATTCGCCGAGCGATCGAAGAACCCATGCGCCAAATCGCCGAAAATGCGGGCGTCGAAGGCTCGATCGTCGTCGATCGCGTCCGAGCTGGCCAAGGCGACTTCGGCTACAACGCGGCGACCGACGAATACGGCGCGCTGATCGCGATGGGCGTCATCGACCCGGTCAAGGTAGTGCGAGCCGCCCTACAGAACGCCGCCAGCGTCGCCGGGCTCATGCTCGCAACCGATTGTATGATCGGCGAGCGGAGCGCGGATGCGGTAGACTGAGGGGAGCCGAGACGGTGGAGATGGGCGAGCGGATTGCGCTGCCCACTTCATCCAAACTTCAAT
>Ga0164308_10000072_pt1 | contig 46422 bp, 39 predicted proteins | sample Whisoiple_246_MG_FD_109983 | JGI IMG/M metagenome (GOLD analysis project Ga0164308, IMG submission 109983) | Soil microbial communities amended with fresh organic matter from upstate New York, USA - Whitman soil sample_246_MG | ecosystem: Environmental > Terrestrial > Soil > Unclassified >... | reverse complement strand
GCCAAATCACTCAGTTCCACGTCGACGGAGTGGGCGCGACTGCTTACCGCAATCAACACGCGCCGAGTGTTCTCCATCTCACGTGCCTGCCGCGCGGTCGTCCGCGCATCTCGCACGACGGCGCCAACGATCGCCACGCTCGTCAAAAACCCGAACAGCGAGAGAATCGCCATCGCCAGGACCGGCCGCCGCGCAGCCGCGCGCACGAGCCTTCGCGCAACGCCCTCCTCGTAGACCGAAACCGGCTCGTCCCGAATGAAGCGTCGCAGATCGTCCGTCATCGCTCGGACGTCTGGGTAACGAGCCCCCGGCTCTTTCTGGGTGGCGCGGGAAATGATCGCGGCAAGCGCGGGTGCCAGCGGGCGACCGTCGACGTCGACCGCGGGCGCGAGCTGATTCTGCAGTGCTTCCGATAGCGCCGCCATGGCGGAGGTGTGCGAGCGCGCGGGGCGAAGCGTGGCGAGTTCTTGCAGTATGACCGCGAGCGAATACTGGTCTGCTGCAGGCCCTATCTGATCGATCAAGCCCAGCGCCTGCTCGGGCGGCATGTATTGCGCGGTGCCCATCACCTCGCCCTGGCGCGTCGCGGTCGATGAGACCTGAGCCGTACTTTCGGCGGCGGGTGCGACCATGGTCGCCAGCATTCCCAGCGTGTCGTGGTCCTCGACCGCCGGCGCGATCGGCGGCACACCGGCCGCGCCTGGTCGCCGTTCGAGAGCGACGTCGACCGCGCTGCCCGCAACTCGCGCCAGGCCCCAGTCCATCACGTACACCTCGCGGTAGCGGCCGAGCATGACATTGTCGGGCTTGAGATCGCGATGAATGACGCCGCGTTGATGCGCGAAATGGATCGCTTCGCACACGCCGAGCAGCGTACCGATGCGCTCCTTCAGTGAGTACTCGCCGCGCATCGTGCGCGCCGACTTGGGGGCTTCCGCGGCGGTGTCGATGTAGCTCGCCATGGTCGTGCCCTCGAGCAGCTGCATGGTGATCGCAGGCGCGCCACCCTCCGAATGCTCGAAGCTGTACAACGGCACGATGTTCGGATGCTCGAGCTGCGCGCCAATTTGCGCCTCGAGCATGAAGCGCCGCATGAGGCCTTCGTCCTTCTCCAGTCCCTCGTGCAAGCGCTTGAGTGCCACCACGCGGCCGAGGCCCCGATCGTGCGCGACGAAGACGGCGCCCATTCCGCCTTCGCCGAGCAGCTTCTTTACGTCGAAGCGGCTCGCGACTTCGGCCGCTACTCGCGTGCGACGCGAGCTCGATTCGACGTCGACGAGAACTTTGTCGCCTTTCAGCGACGGTACATTCGTGGTCATTCGGTATTCGATTCCGGGTGAATTGGGCAGTCTCAACTGCCACGATCGAGTGTCGTGGAAGGCGTGGGGAGACCAGGGGCGGCCGGGCCGGAGACCGCTACCGCAGTCGCAGTGAGCGGGTGGACCTCGCCCTGATCGGCTTTGACCCACGCGGCGCATAGCTCGTACCCGACCGCGAGCACCACAGCGCCCACGAACAGACCGATGATTCCAGAACTAATCATACCTCCGATCGCTCCGATCACGATCACGAGGGTCGGAACGCCAGCGCCGCGACCGAGCAAGATTGGCTTCAACACATTGTCGATCACGCCAACGAACAGACCCCAGATCATGAACGCAACCGCCACGTTCGTGCTGGAAGATGCGAACACGTACACGATCATTGGGCCAAGGACGAGAATCGTCGGCAGCTGTGCAACCGCGCAGATCAGCACCAAAAGCGCCCACGCGCCCGGCGCTGGAAGGCCCACCAACGCCATGCCCAGCCAGGCCAGAGCGGCCTGAATCGCCGCCACTCCCAGCACGCCCTTCGCCACCGTGCGCACGGTCGAAGTCGCTAAGTCGAGCAGACGCCCGCCGCGACCAGGAGTGATGCGCTCTGCAACCGGCAATAGCGCTCGCTGGCTCGCATCCGCCTTGGCCAAGAACGCCACTGCCAGCGCGACCGCAAACAGCGATTGCAGAATGCCGAGCGTGAGCCCTCCGAGCGATTCCACGAGCCAGCGCCCAATGGCGCGTAGCTGCGGCAAGTGCGCTTCGACCACCGACTCGGGCGTGTTCACGGCCATCACCCAAAGCCCGTAGATGCGCTTGCCGACCAGCGGCCAAGCGGCGACCTCCGGGCGCGGCGGCGGCAGCTCGAGCTGACCTTTCGCCCACTGACGACCCACGTGAACGACGAAGCCAGCGACCGAGTCGAAGAACAAATACGTCGGCACGACGATCACCAGCAGCGCGACCATTGCGAAGAGCACTACCCCCAGCGCGGGGCGGCGGCCCGAAAGGCGGCGCGTGAGCGGATGCACGGCGGTCGCGATGATCGCTCCCCAGATGATCGGCACCAAAAACGGCAGCACGATCTGCAAGGTCCAAGCGAACCATGCGCCGAGCAACACGACGCGAATCGTGGCCGCCGTCACGCGACTCAGGAAGACGTCCTGACTCTCTCTCGATTCCATGACCGTTCGCCTCTCCACCAACGCTCTGGCGCGACAGCAGAGTCCTTAACCCTCAAAAGAGCAAGCCGAACATTGCTTCGGTAGCTCTTCGAGCGGCATCACCGTGAGCTCGAGGGGAACTGTCGGCGTGAAGGTCGCGGCCAGCACCGCTTACTCGCCTGAGCTCAGTTGGCGCTCTTTGGCGGTTCAGGCCGGCTCCGCGACACGTCCGCTCCGAGCAGCGGCTTTATTTCTTCGCTACTGCCGGCGCGGCTCAAGAGCGCGACGAACTCCGGCCGCTTCGGCAGTGCCTCGAGCTTCTCTCGCGACGTGCCCATGAAGTGCAGAATCGCGATGTCTTCCTTGTTGGTGCTGCGGTGAAGGCCCTCACCGATCACTGCGTGCTCGGCGAACAACGACAGATCTTCTTTGAATCCTTGCGTGAGCGCAGCAAAATCCGTAACCCGTAGTTTCAGATAGAGACTGAAAGTGGCGACTTCGGGAGGGGCTGGGGGGATCTTCACGAGCTGGTCTTCCGTGAACCAGACTAGTGAACTTTCCGGCGCGCCCTTGCGATCGAGGTAGCGCTCCATCTCGGGTGACTTCAGCGCGTCTTGCACCTTTGCGGGGTCGTCAGCGAACAAGTGCACGACCACCCGACCGTCGTCCAAGCGAGTCAAGAGATGGCCTTTGATGCCCGCCTGCGCGCGGGCGGAAGCTCCGGCCTCGAAGTACTTTTTGAAGCCGTCGAAGTCACTCATCAAGTGCACCACGAACAAGCTCGAGCCCCCGCGAGTCAGCGAGTCGTCCGCCGCCGTCACAGCGGGCGCGGTTGCAGGGGACGGCCCAGCGACGGGCGGCGACGCGGGCGCGGTAGACGCGCAGCCGAGCCCACCAAGGAGACTCGAAAGAACGAGAGCTCCGCCCAAACCCGTAACGATCCGAACCCGTTTTGCGCGCTGAACCATGGCCCACGAGACTGCCACAACCAGCCGCCCTTTGACGATGACGAAGCTTTGGACGCCGACGATTGCGGTCTCACGAGCCGTGGTCGAGACGGCAAGGCCGCTCGATGTCTATCCGCCCATGACCGCTTCGAGCGTTTGGGCGCTCAGCACGAGCTCGATCCAACGCTCGAGTTCGGCGTCAGTGGCGGAAATCAGGCGGAGCGAGACGGACTCCGGCGGCTCGCGGAACTTCAGGGTTAGCTGCTTCTGCAACGTCTCGATGCACCCTTTGGTTTTGCCTTTGGCTTCACCTCTGGGTTGACACAGGGCATCGTGCGGTTGCTTCAGCTCTGCCATTCGCGTTTGCCGTTCGAGAATTGGCGTGCCGTGTCTAGCTCTTGGCCTCTACAGCCAAGGCGGAGGGACGGTCGGGCGCTGGTGCCCGACGGTTCCGTTGATTTCGTGCTCGGAGGCGGCGGGCTGTCGAACTTGAGCGCAAACGGTGCGCAATGGGTAACCACCCTCACTGCAACGTGTTTCTCTATTGTCGCCGTCCGCGCAAAGGCGTAACGAACCACGGTTGGCAAAGGGACTCGGACCATGAAACCTCTCTCCTCCGCTCGAAAAGCAAGTCTGGGTATGACGGCAGTGCTTTGCATCGCGGTCGCCGCGGGCGCCGGGTTCGCACTGTTCAATGCGCATGCGGCGCCAGCGAGCGTCCTGCGCCCCGAGGCACCCGCGCGCGAAAAGGTGACCGCCGCCTCCGCACCCGCCACCGAAGACACCGCACCCGGGTTGAGTGGTTCGGTGCTCGAGACCTTCCCAGCCAGCCAGTATACTTATCTGCGTCTCGCGACCGACAATGGCGAAATCTGGGCGGCGGTGCCTAGCGCAACGATTGCCGTCGGCAGCCGCGTAACGATCGTCAATGCGGCTCGCATGACCGCGTTCAAGAGCAGCACGCTCAAGCGAACGTTCGACGTCATCTACTTCGGCACGCTGGCCAATGACGCCGCCCCGAAGGTCGCAGAGCGCGGGTTCTCGCCGGCCGACGCACTCGACAACGACGAAGAGGGCGAGTTGCCGCCTGGGCATCCGGACGTTGCCGGCTCTGCCGTGGGCGCCATGGGCAGCTCCGACAGCTTGCCCACGGGTCATCCTGATCTGGGAGCCACCCCCGCCTCACCCCACGGCTCAGGGCCGAGCAGTGCGTCGTCGGCACCTCCGGCGGTGGTCGTCGCGCCCGCTCGCGGCAGCAACGCTCGCGCGATCGCGCAGCTCTCGGCACAGCGCGCGCAACTCGCGGGGCAACGCGTGCGGGTCCGCGGCCAAGTCACCAAGGTGACCGCGGGCGTGCAGGGGCACACCTTCTTTCACCTGCGCGACGGCAACCCGAACGATCCTGGCCCCGTGCCGGATTTGGTCGTCACCTCGGAGTCGACGCCGGAGCGCGGGCAAGTCGCGACCTTCGAAGGCACGCTGCGCGCGGACGCCGACGTCGGTATCGGCTTCAAATACCCCATCCTACTCGAGAACGCGGTTCTGGTCAGCGAATAGCGCGCCGCCGCGTTCGCTCAGCGCTCGGTCGCCTGAATGCACGTGAGGGCGATCGTGTACACGATGTCTTCGACCAGCGCGCCGCGTGATAGATCATTCACCGGGCGCCTGAGCCCCTGAAGCATCGGCCCGATACTGATCACGTTCGCGCTTCGCTGCACTGCCTTGTAGGTCGTATTGCCCGTGTTCAGGTCCGGAAAGATGAACACCGTCGCGTGTCCCGCGACCGGGCTATCAGGGGCTTTGCTCGCGGCCACATCGGGGATCGCCGCCGCGTCGTATTGGAGCGGGCCATCCAGCGAGAGGTCCGGTCGAGCGGCTCGAGCAATTTTCGTCGCTTCGCGCACCTTGTCGACGTCGCTGCCCGAGCCCGACTCGCCGGTCGAATAGCTGATCATAGCAACCGAAGGCGGGATGCCGAAACGAGCGGCCGAGTCCGCGCTCTGAATGGCGATGTCGGCCAACGTGGCGGCGTCCGGATCGGGGATCACTGCGCAGTCTCCGTACACCAGCACTTGCTCCGGAAGACACATGAAAAAGATCGACGAAACCGCTTTGGCGGCAGGCTTGGTCTTGATCACTTGGAGCGCAGGTCGAATCGTGTTTGCCGTAGAGTGCACCGCGCCTGACACCAAGCCGTCGACTTCGCCCAAGGCGAGCATCATCGTGCCCAGCCAAACGTTGTCTTCTAGGTAGTCCGCTGCTCCCTGTGGCGACAAGCCCTTGTGCTTTCGCATTTCGACCAGCGGTGCCACGTAGTTTGCACGTATCGCCGCTGGGTCGACAATCTCGATGCCGGGGGGCAACTCCACCTCTTGAGCTTCGGCGACCCGGCGAATCTCTGTCGGGTCGCCGAGCAGCACGCAGCGCGCAATTCCGCGCTCCGCGCAAATCGCGGCCGCGCGCACGGTGCGCGGCTCGTTCCCCTCGGGAAGCACGATGCGCTTCTTTGCCGCGCGCGCGAGCTCGGTGAGCCGATAACAGAAAGCGGCGGGCGAAACGCGCTTCTGTACTGGGATCTGCGAGTGGCTCGCGATCCAATCGGTGTCGATGTGGCTGGCCACGAAGTCCATACCGCGCAGCACACGCTCTAGGTCATCGATCGGGATCTCGGGGCTCATTTGCGCCAATTGATTGGCAGTTTCCCAGGTGTTCGATTGGACTTTGAGCACTGGCAAGCCAGTCGCCAAAGCAGAGCGACAAAGCTCGATGATGGCTTTCGGCACGTCGATCCCCCCGGTCAAAATCAAACCGGAGATGGGCACCTTGTTGAGCACGGCGAGCGCGACGGCCAACACGACATCCGCGCGATCGCCGGGGGTGACGAGGATCGAACCGGCCACCAGCGTGTCGACCAGGTTGGGTACCGTGCGCGCGAGCAGAGTGATCTTCTTCGCGCGGCGAGTCATGATCTCGCCCTCGTGCACGATCTCGGCGCCCAGCTGGCGAGCGATGTCGATGGTCCGGCTGGCGGTGAGTTCCGGGTTCTCTGGCACCGCTCCGATCACATTGAACTCCGGCTTGCTCAGCCGGAAAGGACCTGGTTTGAGCTCGGCGAACGAACTAGTCCGTGCTCGCGAGTCGCGGGAGGGAACGCGATTCACGAAGCAGCCGATCACGCGGCCTGGCCCGAAGCCACCGTACTGGCTGGCCACCATCTCCAGATGCGACTCGAACTCCGCCATCGGTGTTTTACCGAGAGAGCCCACGAGGATGACTTCGGCACTCAGTGTGCGCACGAGCTCCCGATTCAAGCCTCCCTCTCCGAGCGCGTCGTTCGTGTGCGCCAGCCCCTCCACCACGACCACGTCCGCGTCGCTGGCGGACGCGTGAAAGTCTCGTAAAACCCGCTCGAACAGCTCATCCGTGCGATGCGTGAGGATGAGCCGCGAAGCCTCCTCGAGCGAGAGCGGGGTGGTTGGTTGAAGGGAGCTCGTGTGGCGGATGAAATGGGTGGAACGCTCTGGGCCAACGTCGTGCCCGTCGGGTTGGGCGATCGGTTTGAAGAAGGCCACGCGGGTACCGCGGTTATCGAGCGCACGCAGCAAACCGAGCGCCAGGGAGGTCAGGCCCACGCCGCTACCGCTCGGGACCAAGTATAACGTATGAGGCATGCTTTGCTTCGCTCAGGCAGTAGGGAGAGTGAGGCGCGCCGTTTCGCGCGCAATGACCAGTTCTTCGTTGGTCGGGATGACCAGTGCGAGCAGTCGAGATGATTCGCGCGTGATTCGCCCGTGCTGTTCGGCGCCGTGAACGCGATTGAGCTCCTCGTCCACGCTCGCGCCGAGCACGCGCAAATGATCGAGCGTTTGGGCGCGGACTTCGGCCGCGTGCTCGCCGATCCCCCCCGTGAAGATCAGCGCATCCAGACGCGAAAGGCCAGCGCACAGGCCGAGAATCGCCTTCGCCAAGCGATAGCAAAATACCTCGATCGCGAGCCGCGCGCGGTCATTCCCCTGCGCGCGCAAGGCGAGCAAGGTTCGCATGTCGTTGCTGACGCCGGACAGCCCCAACAGGCCGCTCTTTTTGTTGAGCATTTCGGTGATTTGGTGGAGGTCGAGCTGTGCGTGCTTGGCCAAAAATTCGTGCAGATTGGGGTCCACGTCGCCCGAACGCGTGCCCATCACGACACCCTCCAAGGGGGTGAAGCCCATGCTGGTATCCACGCTCTGCCCGTTTGCGATCGCGCACACGCTGGCGCCGTTGCCGAGGTGAGCGGTGACGAGCTCGACGGATTCGAGCGGTTTGCCGAGGGCGCGGGCGGCAGCACCGGCCACGAAGTGATGGCTGGTGCCATGAAAGCCGTATCGCCGCACCTGATGCTGCTCGTAGTACTCGTATGGGATGGCGTAAAGATACGCCGCGCGCGGTAACGTCTGGTGGAAAGCGGTGTCGAACACCGCGACTTGCGGCAACCGAGCGAACGCGCGCCGCGCCGCCTCGATGCCGAGCAGGTTGGCGGGATTGTGCAACGGCGCAAGCTCCGAACAAGCGCGAATTTGCCGAATCACCGCGTCGTCGAGCAGCACGCTGTCGGAAAAGGCTTCACCGCCGTGAACCACCCGGTGCCCAATGGCCGCGATCGAGACATCCTTCAACTCGTCGAGCAGCGCTCGTAGCGCTTCGGCATGTGCGGCCCCGTTGCCCAGCGCGCGCGGGGCGTTCGAGTCGAACACGAATGTGGGCTCGGCGCTGCCCAAACGCTCGGCGATGCCGTGCGCGATCACACGGCCTGAACTCGGTTCGAGTAGCGCAAACTTGAGCGACGAGCTGCCCGAGTTCAGCACTAATATGGCTTCGGACGTCATGGGGGATGCACCCTAACACGCGCGCTTGCTTCATTCAGCGTCTGGGTCGGGGAAGAGCGGTGCGCTCGGCTCAGCCTGGGAGCGGTCATCCCCCGTGGCCGGAGGAGCGCCCGCCCCGATGGCTGCAGGGGGCTGACGCGCAGCCACGGCCTGACGAAACGATGACGAGAGCTGATGGTCGCTGATAATCGCCGGACCCCAAATCGTGACCATTGGATGCAAGGGAGCCACCGCTCGCAGTTGCTCGAACTCGGCATACCTCGCGTCGACCGTGTCTGCGGCGAGTACGAGTTTGACCTGCGCCCGAACCATTTTCGGATTGAGCCGCAATGCTTCCTTGAACAGCAGGATCGCGTCTTTGGGCACGCGCCGGCGGTTCAGGGCCTCGAGCCCGCGCAGGTATACCAGCCCCGCATCCTTCGCTTCCGTCTCTGGGAACCAAGTCATCGCGGCATCGAAATCCGGCCATTCCCTAGACAGCAGCGAAAGGTACGCGGCTGCACGGTAAGTAATGGGATCTTTCGGGAATTGGCGAAGCGCTTGATAAGCGACGACTCGAGCACTGCGCAAATGCTCCTGTGCCAGCACCTCCAGCGCGAGCTTGGCCCTGGCGTCGAACTCTGCATTTTTTTTGTTTTGCTCGAGCGCCTTGGTTTCGGCTTCGGTCAGTGCGCGGCCGGAGTCGCGCTTCGTATCGAGCTGTTTGAGCGCAAATTCTGCGCCTCGTTTGAGCTCATCGAGGATGCGGGCAAAGGTCGTGAAATCGTCGCTCCAGACTAGCTCGATGGTTGCGTTTAGGGCCAAGGCCTCGATGCCGGGCTTGCCCGCCACGAGCTGTTCGGCGCTGGCAAAGCGGCCGATCTGATCGTCGGCCAGCGCTTGGAGCAGTTGGTCCATGTCGGCGACTGGGCTGCGATCGATGGCGATGCCGCGCTCCTGCTCGACCTGCGCGATGAACGCGAGAGCTTGGCTGGGGCTCATCGAGTCCGAGGCCGGCGAGTCGGCAGAATGCCCGCTTCCACCGCAGCAAGAAAGGGCAACGAGCAGCGCGACGCCGGCTGCGGCTCTGAAACCGGAGGGATGCATGACGGCCGACGCTACCGCGCAAACTAGCGATTGCCCATTGTCCTCGGGAGAACTAGCTTCGCACCCGACATGGCGCGAGTATCCGGGCGTTTGCGGGCGATTGCGCCGCTAGCACCGGCTCTGCTCCTACTTCAGCTGTGGGCCCGGCCAAGCAACGCAGAGGAGCCACCGCAGGCGGACCCAAAGGCGCAGAAGTCGGAAACCCCCGACCGCTTCAGCGTCAGCGGCCGCAGCGAAACGTACGTGCAGCTCTATCGGCGCGCGCTCGTTCCCGGGCAGAACGGGCAAGTGGTCCCCACAGAGGTCGCGCTGCCGGTGCATGAGTACCTGTTCGCGAACGCGCGTGATGTAGACGCTCCTTGGCAAAAGGACAGCATCGGTCTCGAATTCGCGGCTTGGGGCCGCTATTGGCCGACGGATTCCAGCATGGAGCGTCCGTTCGACGGCGACGTACAGACGGCCAGCATCCGGCTCGATGCTGGGCCTGCGTGGACGCGCATCGGTCGCCAGCAAGTAGCGGGCGGCGCGGCGCGCTACGCGCGATTCGACGGCATCATGGTCGGTGCGCGACACCTCGGATTGTTCGTGGAAGGCTACGCAGGCTTCACGGTTTTGCCGCGCTGGAATGCCCAACCGGGCTACCACCAACTCGGCTCCGCCGAAGACACGCTGCTCGTCTATCACCCGGCCGCGCCGCTGCGCGGCAATCATTGGCTCGCCGGGGGCCGCCTGGGTTATCAGACGTCGCACGTTTCCGGCAGCGTCTCTTTCCACGATGAGCAAATCAACGCTGGGGTGGATCGCAGGAATCTGGGGCTAGATGTAGGCGCCCAGCCGTTGGAGCAAGCTTCGCTCGGGGCGAGCGCGCTGCTCGAACTCGACAGCATGCGCTTTGCCAGTGCCAGGCTCTGGCTCGACACCACCCCCCACCCGCTGTTGAACGTGGGCGCAGAAGTATTTCACGCCGAGCCTGCGTTGCTCCTGTCGCGACAGTCGGTGCTCTCGGTGTTTTCGACCGACGGCTACGACGAACTCGGCGGCACCGTCACCGCCAAAGTCTTGCGCTGGCTGCGGCTCGATACGAACGGCTTCGTGGAAGCGTATCATGGCACCGGTCCCGGAGCGCGGGGTGAGCTCGCAGCGCGAGTCGCCACTGGCGAGGACTACCCGACCATCTTGCGCGTTGCGTACTCGCGGGTGATTGCGCCGCAAAACGGCTACCAGGCACTGCGCGTTTCGTTCAGCCGCAAACTCAGCCGTCGCATCGGTACCACTCTGGAAGCGTACGGCTACTTCTACGACATGCCCGTCGCCGGCTACACCACCTCCTCGGTGTATGCGGGAACGGCGTCGTATCAGCCGATTGACGCGTTGGAATTCTTGTGGAGTGCATCCGTCGCGCAGTCGCCGTACGCGGCGCACGACGCTCAAACCATGTTGCGTGTCAGCTATCAGTTCGACGCAGCGGCGAAGCCGAGGTTCCGTTGATGAACCTTCGGCTGCGAGCGCTCGTACTCTGGATCGCCGTGGCGCTGGCCGCGGTGGCTGCCTGCCGCAGCGAGTCGGCACCGCCTCGCTTCCCGCACCAGCTTCACTTGGCCGGCATGGCTTGCGGCACTCCCGGCAAACCCGCGTGCTTGAGCTGTGTGAGCTGCCACGACGTGGCCACGCACGATTCTGGGCAGCGAATGCCAGGCGCTGCGCTGTGCGCGCGCTGCCATCGCGACACCCACCAAGTGCAAGCGGTGCTCGCGGTAGCTCCGGTGCGCCTCAGCGGCGAGATCACAATCGACCACGACAAGCACCTCGCAATGCCGGAAATTCGCGGCCAATGCGTGCCGTGTCACTCCGGGGTGGTGGACGCGAAGCAACCCTCGCTGCCGCCCATGAGCCAATGTTTCAGCTGTCACGAACACAGCGAACAGTGGGCACACGCACAATGCACACCCTGCCACGAGCCCGAAAAGCTGCGGCGCACGATGCCCAGCACCTTCCTCAAACACGATACGGCGTTCCTGCGTCACCACGGCAGCGTCATGGCCGAGCGGCAACAGGCCCAACTCTGCCAAAGCTGTCACACCCAAGCGCAATGCCAGTCGTGCCACGACGTCACACAAGATCTGACCGTCGAAAAACGGCGACCGGAACAGATCGAATCCGGACAGGTGCACCGCGGGGATTTCATGGTCCGGCACGCGATCGAAGCGCGTTCCCAACCCGCGCGCTGCCTGTCGTGTCACACGGTCCAAACTTGTGACGCTTGCCACGCAGCTCGCGGAGTGAGCGCCAACGTCGCAAACCCGGCGAATCCGCATCCTCCGGAGTGGATCGGCACCAACACCTCCTCGAGCAATTTCCACGGCACGGCGGCGCGGCGCGATATCGTGGCCTGCGCGGGCTGCCATGAAGCCGGACCAGCCACCAACTGCATCCGCTGCCACAAGGTCGGCGGCTACGGCGGCAATCCCCATCCTCGCGGCTGGAAGAGCGCACGCGGTGTCGACGCCGAAATGTGCAGGTATTGCCATGATTGAGCGAAAGAGCGTGCACTCGCAGCGTCCGGTGCCCGGGGCGACGCTGTCCTTGGGCTTGACCGTGCTGGTGGCCGCGCTGCTCGCCTTCGCCGTCCCCGGCTGTCTCGAGCAGCGCAACCAACCCAAGAGCGACCCCGACGTGGCCCGCTGCACGAGCTGTCACGGTGATGCCAATCGTTCGGGGGACTATTTGCGGCGCTCGGCACCGCCCAAGGACCTCATGCAGCAGACGCTCCCCGGCTACCCCGGTGTTGGAGCGCACGAGATCCACCTGAACGCGAGCCCCACGCATGCCGCGGTGGCCTGCAACGAGTGCCACGTCATCCCAAGCGCGGTGGATTCGCCTGGTCACGCCGACGACGGACCACCTGGCGACGTGAAATTCGGAGCGCTCGCCAAGACGGGCGAACGCACGCCGGCCTACGATCCCGCTACCCGGACTTGTCAAAGCAGCTATTGCCATCGCGAAGCGTGGGCGGTGTGGAGCGAGCCGCGCGACAGCAGCGCTGCGTGTGGCACTTGCCACGGCTTGCCGCCGAAGGCCCCTCATCCACAATCTGACCGCTGCTACGCCTGCCACGCCGACGTGATCGACGCGTCGGGCCATTTCATCGCCCCCGAGCGCCACGTGGACGGCATCGTCGACTACGCCGCCGGTGACTGCAAGACCTGCCACGGCAGCGATCAGAACGCGGCCCCACCCCTCGATACCTTGGGCAACGACGCGATCTCGGCCATCGGCGTGGGCGCTCACCAAGCGCACCTGAGCGGCGGGGCAAACGGGCGCCCACTCGAGTGCAAAGAGTGCCATCGCGTGCCGGAAAAGGTGGAGGAGTCGACGCACGCCGACGGTTTGCCGGCCGAGCTGATCTTCAGCGGTGCTGCGCGCGCACGTATGCATGCACCGGAGTGGAACCAATCGAGCGCGACGTGCGGCGGGACTTACTGTCACTCGCCGTCGCCTGGTGAGGCGCGCGTTTCACCAGTGTGGACCCAAGATCGAGCGCTCGACTGCAGCTCGTGCCACGGGCTGCCTCCCGCTCTGCCGCACCCGCAGTCGGAAAACTGCGCCTCTTGCCACGGCGCGATCGTCGCCGCCGACAACCGCACGATCATCGACAAGGGTCGGCACGTGAACGGCGTCGTCAATCTGTCGGTGGACAACAGCTGCACCAATTGCCATGGCAGCTCGAATCCCGCACCGCCGGTCGATCTCGCAGGCAACTCGCAGACGACTCAGTCGGGGGTCGGAGCCCATCAAGCGCATCTGCAGGTCACTGCGCGCTCGCGTGCCGTGCCCTGCAACGAGTGTCACCTCGTTCCGGTGAAGGTTCTGGATCCGGGACACCTCGACTCCAACGCCCCCGCGGAGCTCACCTTCTCCGGTGTAGCGCTCGCGCACGGCGCACATCCAGAATTCGTGGCCGGGACCTGCCAGTCAACGAGCTGCCACGGCGCGGTCTTCCCGAACGGCGATCCCTCGGGCGGGACGAACACCGCGCCGAACTGGACTCGAGTCGACGGCACAGAAGCCAAATGCGGCAGCTGCCACGCGATTCCTCCACCGCCGCCGCATCCAAATCCGGGAAACCCCTGCCATAACTGCCACCAAAACATGGCCGAGGACGACGTGACTTTCACCCACCCCGAACTTCACGTCGACGGCATCGTTACCCTGCAGGTCCAGTGAATTGGAGGGGGCGATCGCGCGCCAGCCATGCAGCTCAGGGCGCGCGCCGTCTCCGCGAATCAGATCTTCACGACGCGCGTCCTCGACCACTTGTCGTGCCAGCCGTTCGGCGGGTTGCCGCCGAACAAAAACGAAAACGGTTCGAATGGCACGAAGCGCGCCAACGTGCGGCCCAGGATCTGCCCCGCGGAAGCGCGACTGCCGTCGTCGGATACCACGCGCGTTCCGGTCACGAACTTGCCCGGAGTGCGGGCCAGCGTCACTTCGAACAGGAAGTGGTAGCCGAGCAGGCCTACGAGCGCCGCGATGGTGCTCGCTCCCTCTAATTTGAGCACGATCAGCGGCATCATCAGCATGGCCGTGAACAACATGCGCCCGATCGTATCGACTACCAGGTTCGCGAAGCGAGCGCCGAGCGAAGCATCTTGCAGCCCTACGTAGAACGAAGGGGCTGCGCCATACTCGTCGGCTCGAGGCGGTGCATAGGGCGAAATTTCTGGCATGGTAGATCGAGACGATACTCCGTATGTCGAATGCGTTGAACCGCCAACCCGTTGGCAACAATGTAGGGTAGTCGCCTCAATTCAGCGGTGATTGGCAAATACCAATTCAATCACCGTTTCTTGCGAGCGAAGCTTCGCCGCTGCCCAAGTCCAATCTCGAAATGCTCGGTACGTATCGAATGCTCAATGGCGTTGCGCCAGGGTGCGCCGCCGAATCCCCGAACCGAGAAGAGCTCAGGCTTTGAGTTGCTCGAAGCCGCCCGGGTCATGGATCTTCGCATCTGGCACGGCGCCGAACCCACCGCAGAAGTCCTCGGTTCGGTCCGAGTAGCCGAAGTGCGTGACTTCGCTCGCCGGGCCGTCTTTGGTCGGAGAGCCCTGCGCGTCCGCCTTGAGTCCCATGGCGTTCATCAGGTTGCAGAAGTACTTGTTTACAGGGGCATTGCCGTACTTCGGATCCGTACCCGTGCCTTGACCGATGGCGTCGACCATCATGTCCGTTCCCGGTGCGCACTGGGCCGCGCTGCGGCCGAGCATTTGCTCCGCCGTGCCGCCGGATGCCGCGTCGAGGTCGATGATCTTGCCGGTTTTGAAGTAACCGCCGGCGCTGCCTGCTTGGATGATCGGCGCATTGTTTAGGTTGCGCGCGCAACCGTCCGAACAGTCGCTCATCCAGACCGCAGCGCTGTTGTCGAGGACCGTCCCCTCGCCCTCCGGAATGCTATCGAGCATCCGCAACAGGTTGGCAAACTTCAGCGCGTGGTAAGCATCTATCTTCAGCAGGTCACTGAGCACGTCGGGCGCGCACGGGCCGACCATGCCCGCGCTGCTCACGCGGTGAGCGAGCAGATCCGTGTCGGAATGGATGCCCAACCCGGAGTAGACGAAGCTGCCCGGGAACTTCAAAAAGATCACGGGGTTGGCGTTGCAGGCAGCCGCGAGCGCCGCAATCGCGAGGTACACGTCGGCATTGTCCATCGAGTCGCTGACCTTGCGGGTGATCACATCGCCATCCGTACTGCTGGCCATCGACTGCGAGGCGCCGAGCTTCATCGCCAGCTCTTGCCCGCATTGAGCCCGGATCCCAATCTTTCCGAGATCATTCGTGAGCTCCATCCATGCAGCGAGCTTTTCCTTGTCCCCCTTGCTCATGTCCTTGCGCAGGAGCGTGCTCAAGTCATCCCTGACCAGATCGGTGATGGCCTTGCCCTTGGCCGCGGCCCAGCTGTCCGCGTTGAGCGGTGCATCCGTGGCGAATAAACCGGTGAGCTCGGTGAACGCCTGTCGCGCGTTCTGCGCCGAAAAAAGAGTCTGTGCGGCCGAATACGAGATCGCCGATGGCGCGTCCTCTCTCACCACCCCGCCCAGGTTCATCAACAGCGGCGTCCCCTCGGCGCTCAGCTGCTGGGCCATGACGTGATCGAGCGAGGGACCAATGGGCATGGCCGCGAACTTCGTCGCCGTGTTGAAGCTGAACGGATCGTCGCTGTTCGGCGCGACGGGTTGACACGTGAAAGCCGAACCCGAAAGCTGGGTGTGCATGTCATTGCCTTGTCCGCGGCCGTGCCCCGGACCTTTGTTCTCGGCAGTCCATTCGTTCATGCTGCGGATGCCGCGCGGCATGAGCAGCTTCTTGGCAAACGGCGCGAGTGGCGCGAGCGACGTCGGCATCAGATCTTCGGCGTTGAGATCACCAGCGAGCTTTGCCGGGAACCAGTTGTTCGTGATGTGACCGTAGTGCGTGAACATCACGAGGGTACGTTTGGGCGCAGCGCTCGCGCGCGCAGAGCGTTCGAAGAGCGAGCCCAGGAACGGAGCCGCCACGACCGCGCCTCCCAGGCCGCGGAGGAAAATCCTTCGATTCAGGTTGGTCATGTCTCTCAGTCCTCCTCGCTTCAGGGACGCGCGAACCGAAGAATTCCGGTGCTTCGAGCAAGCGTTCGAACGGCACGCAGCTCCGGAAATCAGCCACTCAGTCGCTTTTAGCCCTACGAGTCCGCGCCGCGCAGATGAGCTTTCGCTCGTCTCAATCCGCAATTTTCCGGAGGTGAGCGAAAAACCTCACGCGCTGACCGAAGCGCGGTGCTCAGGGAGTCTTCGTGAACAAGTGGCAACCCGCGCAGCGCGGGCTCTGCGGGAAATGGTCCGCGCGATCCTTGTGGCAGCTGAGGCAGATGGTGCGCTTGGGCGCGGCCGGATCCTCGTGGCCGCTGTGGCAGAGAGTGCAGGGTCGGTGTTTTGGTTCCGCGTGTAGGCCGGGCAACTTTTGCAGCTGGTGGCAAGTCGCGCAGGCAGGTACGGCCGGCGTGCCCTTGGGACCGTGGGCACGGTGGCAGGTCTGGCAACCGCCGGCGAGCTGGCCGTGAGGGCTCTGCTGTTCGGCGCGGTGGCAGTCTGCGCACACTTTCTGCGTCGGCAGCCCACGGTGCGGCTCATGACAATTGGTGCAGAGCTGGTGGCCCTTCGGTGCGCTCTGTTGCTCGGCGCGGTGGCAGTTGGCACAGGGCGTGGCTTGCGCTCCTGAATGCGGTTCGTGGCAGCCCGTACAACGAGCATGTCCCGCGTTCACCGAAGAGGCCTGTGGCTTGTGGCAGGTCGCGCACGCGACCTTTTCAGCTTCAGGGTGATGCGGGAGCCCTTGATGACAACCGGTGCACGCTTGGTGCCCGGGGTTCAGCGAAACTTGCTGCACGCGCGCGGCGTGACACGTTGCACAACTAGCGGTGTTGCTCAGCGTCAGTTTGAACGCGTGCGGCTTGTGGCAACTGGTGCACGCGGTGCTCGCCGCGTGCGCGCCGTGATCGGATTGGACGAACTTGTGGCACGAGCTGCAGGCCTGAACCTGCACGGTTGCGGAGACTCGAGCCGGATGCGGGTCGTGACAGCCCACGCAGCCTCCGGCTTGGTTCGGATGTTCGGGGTGAACATCCTTGTGACACGTGGCGCAAGCCGCGGTCGGAGTCGATCTCACGTCGTGCGGAGCGTGGCAATTGGTGCAGCTGCTATGCGCTCCGATGCGGCCGCCGCCAATCACGTTGAGCTGCGCGTGGCAGCTACGACAAGGGGTCGCCTGCTGCTTCTCGAACTGGTGCGGCTTGTGGCAACTGGTGCACGCAGTGTGCCCCTTCCCGAACAGAGCCGAGGCCGGAATCACCGGCTGCTGTTTCGAGTGACACGTGACACACGTTGCGAGCGCATCCTTGGCTGGAGCGTGCCGTTGCGCGTGACAAGTGGAGCAGGTTTCCACCAGTGATTTGCCGCGCGAAGCGTGTGTGGTCGAAATCTCCTGGTGGCAATTCGAGCATGGAGCCGACTGCGGTGGCCCCTGATGGGGTTGATGACAGCTGAGACACGGCTGGCTGCCGTGCACCACTACCGCCGGGAGCGTGCCTTGCTGCATGCCATGACAGCGCTTGCAGTCGGAAGCCTCGTAGCTCTCGACCGCCACCGCCGTCTTCCCCAAACCAGCGTCGAACGTGCCTCCGTCGATCGCAACGCGCGCAGGCTCGGTCTTGAGCGCTGCTTCGCGGGCCGCGCCCTCCAGCGTGAACGCGTGGCAACTCGTGCAGGCGGCTTTGGTTCCCGCACCGAAGCGCTTCGCAGCATCTGCCGCGGCGTGCTCGATGTGCCCCTCTTTTTCGTGACAGGAGGCGCAGCGATCCGGCGTCACTGCACCCATCTTGTCTGCCGTGGACGCATGGCACTTCGCGCAGTCGATCTTCTCCCTCTGGACGTGGACGCGATGACCAATCACATCGCGCGCAAAGCTCCAGGCTTTGTCCACGTAAACGCCCGCCCCCCATTGCCCGTTGTGCGGCGCGGCTTTGTGCTCGCTTTGCGGCGCTTCTTTCTTGTCCGCGCACGCGGCGAGTGCCGAAAGCAGGAGTATTGGGATCAACACCCATGCAAGCACTGATTGCCGCTGTTCCACTTGCGGCCATCATAGCCATTTTTTGCGCTTGCTTGTGCGCGCAGTCTCCCGGACAATGACCCGTGCCTCACGCTGGCCCTTGGCTCGGCTACGTTGCGTTGGCGAGCGCAGCCATCGCTGCGATCATCCTCCTGCATTTTTTGCTGAGGCGGCCGCCGCTCGACCTGCGAACCAAGCTGATGCTGCTGCTCGGTCTGGGCGTGTTTCCCACGATTACGGCCGCAACATCCACCGTCGCAGGCATGGAAGCGACGACCCATCGTGAGTTCTGCGGCTCCTGCCATACGATGGACGATCACTTCGAAAACGCGACCAATCCGGACGCTCAGTCGCTCGCCGCACGCCACACCAGAAACCCGTTTTTTGGCGAAGAAAGCTGCTACGTGTGCCACGCCGACTACGGCATGTTCGGTTATGCCCTCACCAAAATGGGGGGCATGAAGCACGTTTATTACTACTACTTGGGCGGCTATCGCGGCATGTCCAAGGAAGAAAGCCGGCGTGACGTTCACATCGCCAAGCCGTACGACAACAAGAATTGTCGCCAGTGCCACACCACGACGGCCCACGTTTGGCGCTCGATTCCTGATCATCAGGCAATGGCCGCGCAGCTGGAGTCGAATCGCGTGAGCTGCGCGAGCCCGGGCTGCCACGGCTTCGCGCATCCGTTTAGCAAAGGGCCAGACGGCCTCGGCGCGATGCCTAGCGCCTCCGGTCACCCGGCCGCGGAGCCTCCACATTGAGCATCGTCGACCTTTTCCGCAAGAAGGCCGTTGCTTGGTTGGGCAAACATTCGCTCGTCAGCCACCTTCGGTTGGCCTGTTGGGTAGCGCTAGTCGGCCTGGCGGTCATGGCCGCGTCAATCATCGACCCGGCGCCGTTGACTGTCATTTTTGCAATGAGCGTCGGACAGGTGATCGGCATCGCCGCGTTCCTCGGTTTCTTGGTGTCGATTCTGATGGATGTCGTGCGCGGCAGCGACCATCCCCCGGATGCTCCGGGCCCCGCGCAAAGATTTCGCGAATCCGACACGAAGGCTGATGTGACGAGTTCGACTTAGACATGATCGCGTTGCACCGGCAAAAACCATCGCCGCAAGCAAAGACGAAACAGATCGCATTCAGCGCAAGAATTGCGCGTGTTTCGATTCCAACCTAGGCGTCATCGAGGTCAAGCAGATCGCGATTGGCGCTGCTCGAACGCGGTTGACGAACGTGAAGTGCTCTGCGAGCATCGCCCGCGGCCTACGGCCGACGAGGAGGATTCTCAATGAAGCTGCTTATGGGCGCCGCTGCTATCTTGACGCTCGGCATCGCGATGTTTGGTTGCTCGGGCGATGACGGCATGGACGGCGCTGCGGGTCCTCCCGGGCCCAAGGGCGAAAAGGGCGATCCCGGTGAACCCGGCGGCCAAGGTCCGCAGGGCGAACAAGGCGAGCCCGGTCCACAAGGCGAGCAAGGGCCGAAGGGCGACCCTGGGCCGCCCGGCACCGGCGCCGCGGGCGAAGGTAACGTCCCCGTCGGAACGCTCAACGCCAGCTGCATGAAGCCGTGCCACACGTTCACCGGCATCGTCGAGCAGTGGAAGACCAGCCGTCACTACGCCACGTACATCTCCAACCTCGGAGGTGAAGAAGTGGAAAGCTGGACCGGCGCCAAGTCCTGCGGCAACTGCCACGCCTCGGATGGCCTCGAGCTTCGAGAGTCCGGAATGGTGGGCCACGCCGGCACGGCCGGTCCAGTCGACTTGGCTCACGGTCAACTCAATTACAAAGATACGTCTTCCACTTCGGGCGCGATCAAGGAGGTAACGTACGCCGGCGCGACCACCGTCGCGGTCGTCGGCTGTAACACCTGCCACGACGCGATCAATCACGACCCCCACCTCAGCGGCGCGGATTACGTGCCAGGCTCCTTCCCCCTGCGTGCCCCCGTCGGCGCGGAGGACTACGCCGTCATCGAGCGCAGCTCGGCCATCGGGACATCCGATGGCACCAGCGTGGGTAAGTTCCGAGCCGGCAACGCCTGCATGTGGTGTCACAAGTCACGGAAGGACGTGACCAACTACGTGCTCGCGGGCACGAACAACATCACGAGCACGACCTGGGGACCGCATGAAGGGCCGCAAACCGACGTGTACTCGGGCAAAGGCGCCTACGAGTACGTGCCGAAGGCGTACCGGAACTCGTCGCACACGAACTTCAGCACGGGCTGCGTTCAGTGCCACATGCCCAAGGTTGCCGAGAACGGCAATATCGGAAATCACTCCTTTTACGCGCAGCTCTCCGCATGCAAGAGCTGCCACATGGACGCCACCAACTTCGACGTCTCGGGCGGCCAGACGCTCGTCAAGTCCGAGCTGCAGACGCTGCGAGTGGCACTGAACAACCGCAAGCTGCTGACCCGTGACGGCGTCAATGTACTCACCACGGAACTGTCCGATCAGGAGTTCGCTGCGGACGAGTCACTACCCGCGAGCGCGCCGGGAGCGTTGAATCGGCTACCGGTGGATGGCCCCGTTGCCGGTGCGCTCTACAACTACTTCGTGCTCGCGCGCGGGTCTGCCTTCGGTGTACACAACCCGACCTACGTCAAGCAGGTCTTGTACGACTCAATCGAAGCGGCCGGCGGAAGTCTCACGGGCATCACTCGCCCGTAGCGCTCTCCATTGAATGAAAACCGCGACCATTCGAGCAGATGTGGTCGCGGGCCTAACCGCGGCGGCCGTCGTGCTGCCAAAAGCCATGGCCTACGCCACGGTCGCCGGGCTCCCGGTGGCCGTGGGCCTGTACACCGCCCTCATACCGATGGCGGTGTACGCGTTTCTGGGCTCTTCGCAGGTGCTCAGCGTCAGCTCGACGACCACGCTGGCCATCCTGGCGGGGACAGAGCTCGGGTTGGTTGCGAACGGTGATCCCGCGCGCATCGTGCCCGCTCTGGCGATGCTCAGCGCGTTGGTCGGCGCCGCATTGTTGATCGCGCGACTGGTGCGCCTCGGGTTCCTGGCGAATTTCGTTTCGACCCCGGTGCTCACCGGCTTCAAGGCTGGGATCGGCCTGGTGATTGTGCTCGATCAGCTCCCCAAGCTGCTCGGCCTTCATCTGCACAAGGTCGGCTTCTTCCGCGACATCTTCACGCTGGCGACACAGCTTCCACAAGCCTCGTGGGCGACGTTCGCGGTTGCAGCCGCCACGCTGGTGGTGCTGATTGGAATGGAGCGCCTTTGGCCGCACTCACCCGCGCCGCTCGTCGCGGTGGGCGGCGGGATTCTGGCGTCCTTCCTGCTTCAGCTCGGGACGCGCGGCGTGTCCATTGTCGGACTCATTCCGCGCGGCCTACCAAAACTCACGCTACCGGACCTCAGCCTGGTCGAGCAGTTGGTACCTGGCGCGCTGGGCATCGCACTGATGAGCTTCACTGAGAGCATTGCGGCCGCGCGCGCCTTCATTGCCGAAGACGATCCCCCGCTGAATGCCAACCGCGAGCTGCTGGCATCGGGCGCCGCCAACCTCGCAGGAGCCTTCTTCGGCGCGATGCCAGCAGGCGGCGGCACCTCGCAGACCGCGGTGGTGAGAGCCGCGGGTGGGCGCTCGCAGGTTGCCTCGCTGGTTACGGCGACGACAGCCGCGCTCACCATGTTGCTGCTGGCACCGCTCTTGGGCCTATTGCCACAAGCAACGCTGGCCGCGGTGGTGATTGTCTACTCGGTTGGTCTGATCCAACCGAAAGAATTCGTCGCCATCCGCAAAGTGCGGACCATGGAATTTCGTTGGGCGATGGTGGCGTGTCTAGGCGTGCTGACGCTGGGCACGCTCAAAGGCATCCTAGTCGCGATCATCTTGTCGATGATCAGCCTCTCGATTCAAGCCGCTCATCCGCGTGTATACGTGATCGGCCGCAAGCGCGGCGCAGATGTTTTGCGCCCGCTTTCTGCCGAGCATCCGGAGGACGAGACGATCGAAGGACTGCTGCTGGCGCGACCGGAAGGGCGCATTTTCTTTCTGAACGCGGAAAGCGTCGCGACCCAACTCGAAGCGCTGATCAAGGAGCACAAGCCCCGGGTCATCGCCATCGATATGAGTCGGGTGCCCGACATCGAATATTCCGCTCTGCGCATGCTGGAGGATTTCGAACGACGCACACGAGCGCTGAACGTAGAATATTGGCTAGTTGCGCTCAATCCGAGAGCACTCGCAGTGGTCACCAACGCCGGACTTGCCGCGCGCCTCGGTCGTGAACGGATGCTCTTCAATGCTCGAGCGGCGATTCAGCGCTTTCAACAGCGTGGTTCGCGCGAGCCGCTCGTGAGCCCGACCGAGGCCATGCGCGGCCCGATTGGAGCATAAGCGCGCGCGGGTTCGTGCTACTGGCTCTCGAGTAGAAATTCGCACACCACCCGTAGGGAGATTTCGATGGGCAAGGGGAAAAAGAAGCACAAGTTGGCCAAGAGCGAGCCTGAGGCAGCACCGCTGGAGGGGAAGGTTCTGGGACGCAAAGAGTACGAGCAGGCGCTCGAGCTGCTGCACATCGAACTCGTGAAGCTCCAGCAATGGGTGGTGCAAGAGGGCCTGAAGGTTTGCATCTTGTTCGAGGGTCGCGACGGAGCTGGGAAAGGCGGGACGATCAAGGCGCTCACCGAGCGGGTGAGTCCACGCGTGTTCCGGGTGATCGCGCTGCCCGCGCCGACCGAGCGCGAGAAGAGCCAGATGTACATTCAGCGTTACATGGCTCACCTGCCCGCGGCGGGTGAAGTCGTGATCTTCGATCGCAGTTGGTACAACCGCGCAGGAGTCGAACGCGTGATGGGCTTCTGCAGCGCCAAAGACGTGCGCTATTTCTTGCAAATGGCTCCTCAGGTGGAGTCTGCCATGGTCAAGTCCGGCGTCATCTTGCTCAAGTACTGGCTCGAGGTCAGTCCCGAGGAACAAGAGCGGCGCTTAACCGCGCGCATCGACGACGGGCGCAAGATCTGGAAGCTCTCGCCAATGGACTTGAAATCGTTCGATCGCTGGGACGACTACACCGAAGCTCGCGACGAAATGTTCGAGGCAACGGACACGGAATGGGCGCCCTGGTACGTCGCGCGCTCGGAGAACAAGAAGCATGTCCGGCTGAACGTGATCAGTCACATCTTGGCGCGCGTCCCGCCCGGCAAGCTCGAGAAGCAGGCAAAAATCGAATTGCCTGAACGGAAGATCGGCCACTACACCCCGAAAGACCTGCCGCTCAAGTACGTGCCCGAGCGCTTCTAGGGTTGGCGGTTCGAAGCCTCGCGCGGGGCTTTGTGACCATTATGTCGAGAGAAGCGCTTCGGTGAGGTCGAGCGAAAGCTTCGAGGCGCTCAGCTGGAGCCGAGGCCGTTAGCCACGGTGGGGTGCTCAGCCCGGGTATTTTTTGACTCGTGTGCGCGCTCCGCAATCGCCCAGGTCCCCGAGCGCGGCTCGTCGTGGGCCGCGGCGGCGACCAGCGCAAGTTTGAATGCCTCGCCGGTGCTGGGCTTTGCCAGCAACGGCGGCGTCCACTCCGCGCCCACACGTGCCACAGCTTTCAGCAACATTGGGCGGGCGCCAGCAGGGTCACCGCTGGCGAAGACGAAACGTTGGGCCAGTCGTGGATAGAGGTCGTAGCAATGTTCGAACAGTTCTGGCCCTGACATGAGCGGCATCATCACGTCCGAGAGCACCGCGTCGAAGTCGGTGTCGTTGGTCAGAATGGCCAATGCCTCGGCGCCGCTGCGGGCGGAGACGATTTCGTAACCCGAGAGACTGCGCGCCGTGCACCGCCGAACCATGTCTTCATCGTCTACGAGCAGCACGCGCAGGGTACCTCGCCGTAGCCGAGCATTGGTCTGGTCTTGAGCGACGGGTTTCGCCAGTTCGAGGTTCTTCATTAGGTCTGCAGCTAACCGGTGCAAGGACGGTGCCGGATTGCACTCTGAAACATGCCGAAGTCTCGGCAGCGCGCGCATGTGGCGGTAAAGGCCAAACGTGCACGAGCACTGGCTTCACCGAACCACACACGTCCCTGCCGCGCTTGCGAGACGCCGTTCAGCGACGGACGACTACCGTGTGCGCAAGGTATCCGTTCGCGCGGCCACCCGCTCATCATTTCCGGAAGTCGCTCGCGCGAGGGCTATCAGCGTGCGCGACCGAATTTCAGTAACTCTTGCAGATCCCAAACCGGTCCGGCGATGAAAGACAAGCCATCGTCGCTGAACGCCGGTGCGCGCTTTTCGAATGCCGCGTGACCAACCAAGTTGAGCGCCCAGCCCGTCGCGAACGCCCCGAGCGAGCCCGCCCACAGCGCGCCGCTGACTGGACTGAGAGGCCTCGAAGCAAATAATCCTACGGCGCCGCCAAGGATCATCGGGATGCCGATCAAATGCAGCGTGCGGTTCGTGCCGTTTTGGTGCGTGTCGCGATAGAACGCGAGTGATGCCTGCCAACGTTCGGCAGGGGTGCCGACGAACTCGGGGTGACGCGCACGCCAATCTTTCTCCAGCAAGCGAATGCCAGCACCGAACAGCGAAAGCGCGCTCAACTTGAATCCAGCGCACAGCGCGCCCATTCCTGCGGCCGAAAGCGCGACACCGAGCGTTGCGGTAGACGAACGTCGAGGCATGTCGACAGATTATCATGCGTCCTACGCGCGCGGCCAGCTCACCTCAAAGCACGACGTCAAGCAGTAACCAGAGAGCAAGAAAGCAACCAGGCGAGCGACCGAGAGCTCACGCATGGGGGATGCGATCGATTCGGAGCAGCCAATTCAGAATCTCCACCGCTACTTTCGCGCGCCGCACAGGCAGTGCCGCAGCTTTGCGAACGAAGATGGGCAAGGGGACTTGCTTCTTTCTCGCTGCAAAACAGAAATCAGCAATAACGAGCGCCAATTCTGCGTCCGCGGTGCGCAGGGTCTGCGTTGCTGACAAGGGTTGCCCCATGCTGGTCGGAAAAACACACCGTATTTGGCGTGATTTGAAGCCTTCGCGTGCGCGGCACGCGTCGTGCACTTTGAGACTTGGTCGACTTCGAGTCGTTCACTTCGGAAGGTCGAAAGGAAAGCAACAATGGCAACTGAAGACATCACTTCGAAAATCGAGGAGGCGAAGGCCAAGGCGGACGCTCTCACTGCCAAGGGCGCAAATCTGTTGAAGGAGACCGTTCAGGAGGTGAGTGGGGTCGCATCGCTGCTCGCCACAAAGGTGGTACATTCGGCACAGGAGACCGCGCAGAAGGTCGTGCACCGCACTCAAGAAGCGGCGACTTTCGTGCAACATCGACTCGAGGAGAAGGGCATCCTACCGGTTGATGAATCCAATAAGAAGTGACCGCACGTTTCTGTCGGCGAGCGGGTTCTGACCGCGAGTCCGGGACTTGACGCCGTAGCTCGCAAGTCGATCGCTTCGTAACCGCGCGTCAACGAATTCGAACTTTCCTATTCGTATGGTCGACTCAGAGCGCTACAGTTCTTTCGGTGGAATGGATGACAACGAGCGCTCAGCGCGAGTCCTCGAAGCGAGTGCTCGATCCCTCAGATCGCATTTCAGAAGTGCTGTTCGGGGTGATCATGGTGCTCACGTACACCGGGTCCCTGAGCGTGGCCCAGGCGGGTCGCGACGACGTGCGCGCCATGCTGATCGGCGCCCTCGGTTGCAACGTAGCTTGGGGCGTCATCGATGGCGTTTTTTACCTCATGGCCAGCTTGGCGAGCAAACAGGCTGATTTGACCATGCTCTCGACAATCCGCCGGGCGCCTGACCATCGAGCGGTGGGCGCAGCTTTGCCGCACGCGCTAGCTGCAGTGCTGGAGCCAGCGCTGCTGGACGCAATTCGAAACGGCGCATTGAGGTTGCCCGAACCACCGAAACTCGCGCGGCTCGAGAAGCGAGATGCAATCGGCGCGCTGGGCGTGTTCTTGCTCGTCTTTCTGTCGATGTTCCCGCTGACTTTGCCGTTCTTCTTCATGCACGACGCGGCTCGAGCGCTGCGCGTCTCCAACGCTGTCGCGCTGCTGATATTGGCAGTCGCCGGTGCCGCCTACGGCCGTGTCATCGGGCGTTCTCCCTGGCGAGTCGGCGTCGGCATGGTGTTCCTCGGTAGCCTGCTGGTCGGGCTCGCGATCGCGCTTGGCGGATGAAAAGCGCTCCCCTCCTCACCCTGATAGTGGCAGCGTCGTGCCTGTTCGCTCCGCGTGCATCGGCCGAAGGCGCGACCCACGACGAAGGACACCGCTGGGCCGTGTCCGCGGCCGCCTACACGTTTTTCCTGCCCGACCACGGGGACTACGTTCAGCCGGTGATCGCAGTCGATCGCGATGCTGTCCATCTCGAGAGCCGTTACAATTACGAAGCGGCGCACACCGGATCGGCTTGGGTCGGCTACAATCTTTCCGGTGGGGAAGAGCTGACTTGGTCGCTCACGCCAATCGTGGGCGCTATTTTCGGCGATCTCCGTGGTCTCGCGCCCGGCTACGAGGGAACTCTCGGTTATTGGCGCGTCGCACTCGACAGCGAGAGCGAGTATGTCTTCGATTTCGCTGATGCGTCCGCAGGGTTCCTCTACAACTGGACCGAGCTCGCACTTTCTCCGGTCGAGTGGCTGCGCTTGGGAGCGGTAGTGCAGCGCACGCGCGCCTACCAAACCGAGCGCGAAATTCAGCGCGGCCTACTGCTCGGCGTTTCCAACGAGCTCGCCGGTCTGACTCTCTACGCGTTCAATCCGGGGGAGGCTGAAGCGGCAGTGTGGGTCGTCGCGCTCGAGCTCGGCCTCGAGCCGTGAATCACGCCTGCGCGAGCCCGCGGCTTAGACGTGCAGGAATGGTCAGCACGGGTGTCCCACCATGAACGCGAGCGAGGCCAGCGCTCAATCGAGGACGGGCCTAACGTCGCCCGTGATGGCGTCGGAGACACGTGGCCTGCTGACGGTCGACCATTGCATTCGCTCCGGCCTGGGTTTGCCCCGAGCGCGGGCGCACACCTGTGGCAGGCATCCGAGGCCGCGGACTAGCCAGAAAAAGTGACCGTTTACGGGTATTTAGCAATCAGCCCAGCGGCGCGTGCACGAGGCGCCGAGCCGGCCCAGGCTGAGGCAAACAAGAAGCTGATTCGATGCTCCGTTCGAGGGGACTTCCCCGCGTGGGCACTTTGACTAATAAGAAGCCGCTCCAATGACTCTGACCGACCCACGCACCCCATCCGCGCCTGCGTTCTTGAGCGGCACGACGCGGATGCTCAATGACGCGCGCGACAGCTACGTCGTTTGGTTGATGCTCCAGTCCGCGCTGGTTGCGGGGGTTGGGGCCTCGCTGTTCTTCTGGCCGTATGCGCTCGGCATTTCGGTTTGGTACGTCGCACCCGTGTATTGGGCGCTGCTGATGGTGGCGGTGATGGACCGCTTCACGCTGATGCTCCATTTCACGTCGCACCGCCCCCTGTTCAACAAAGACTACAAGGGCTTGAACCACGTCATCCCCTGGTTGCTCGGCCCATTCTTCGGGCAAACGCCGAACACTTATTTTGCCCATCACATGGGCATGCATCACCGCGAAGAAAACCTGCCGGATGACCTGAGCTCGACCATGCGCTTCACGCGCAATCGCATCACGCACTGGCTTCGTTACTACCTGCGCTTCCTGTTCATCGGCCTACCTGAGCTGATTTTTTACTTTTACAAGCGCAAGAACTGGAAGCTATTTCGCCGCGTTTTGCTTGGTGAAGGCGTTTATTGGACGGTCGTCGGGCTAGGCTTGTGGCTGCGCCCGCAGGCGACGCTCGCGGTGTTCGTCATTCCCCTGGTGCTGATCCGCACGCTGATGATGATGGGCAATTGGACTCAGCACAGCTTCATCAGCCAAGAGCACCCGGAAGATCCGTTTCAGTCCAGCATCACCTGCATCAACACTCGCTACAATCGTCGCTGCTTCAACGACGGCTATCACATCTTGCATCACGTCAAGCCACGCGCGCACTGGACGGAGCATCCAGTCGAGTTCGAAAAGGCGCTCGCGGAGTACGCCGCCCACGATGCGATCGTCTTCGACGGAGTCGATTATTTCCAAATCTGGCTGAACATGATGCTCGGGCGCTGGGGCTTTCTGGCGGACAAGTTCGTGCACCTGGAAGGCGCACCCGCGCGCAGCAAAGAAGACGTGATCGCCTTTCTGAAGAGCCGCGTGCAACCGGTATCCGCGCGCACGGCTATGGCGAACTGACGCGCCTCATGGTTCGGGGCCGCACTCGTGGCGCGACCCCGCGTGGCGCGGCTCCGTTAGTAGCGGTACTCCGTGTGACGTTGGATCTTGAATTTGACCGGCAGCTCACCGGCCGGGCCAGTGACGTGAATCGACATGTCCTGCAGGAAGTCGGCCCCGTAGTACTCCATGGTGGCCGGAGCCACTACGAGCGTGTCCTCGAGCTTCATATCCATGCCGGTGACGGACACCTTGCTCGGATCGCCGCCCTGCGATTGCACGTACGCGCCCACGCGCTGTGAAACTTCCGCATACACCGCGCTGCGATCGACGTCGTGATCCCGGCGTACCTGGACGCAGCGGCTCGCTGGACATTGCGCTTCGGCGAGGACGCGGATTTGCCGCGTACCGCCGGTGTTCGGATCGGTCGCCATCCACGTGCTGCCCGGCTGAGCAGGACGGCCCACGAAGTCGGAATGCAGCTCGACGCTGCGCTCGATGGCCAGACCCTTCAGTCGCTCGGGCGAGAAAATCCGTCGCAACGCGGGCTGCGATTCGGGCGCCCCGAGCGCTACGATTGCGGCAGAGAATTGCTCGGTACCGCGCACGTCCACGACGTTGCTGTCCTTGTCGGTGAGCACGTCAATCGTCACCGTGCTGGCCTTGACCTCGTCGCCGCGCAAGGTCGCGACACCATTTACGTTGAACTTCAAACCCACGAGCTTCATCGAGCGGCGGAACAGGTTGGTCTCTTTGTGCACGACCACGTCCCAATCCAACACCCACTCTTCGAGGTTTCGTAAGGGCGAGCCAGGTATCGAGAACTCTTCCGTGCGTCGCATCGTCTCGCGATGCGGGCGGTCGAGTGTCGGCGCGTAGACGAACGTGACAGCGCGGGCTTCGGCGGCAGTGTTCGACTCCTTCTCGGTGTTCGAAGGCGCACACGCGCAGAAAAAAAGCCCCAGCAACGTGACTCGTGCGGACGAAAGCATCGAACCTCCTGTAAAACGAGAGCCCGCTTAGCCGTCTTTCGCGAGCAAAGCAACCCGCCGGCTATGCGTGCGTCTGGCCGATCGCTGCCTTGACCGGCGACGTGACGCAGCTCGAAGACCGACGCTCGAGAACGTCGCGCACAGCGAAAGCTCATGCGCACACTAGGCGTGCGCTTGCAGTGTCTAGGCCTGGAACACGGCGGAATCGGCGCTTGCAGCGCCCGCGCAAGGTTTGCGTTTTCCTAGACCGACAAGGCTCGATCGCTGTCTGATACGAGGCGGTTTAGTGTTTCGCCAGCAACACATTACCGCCTTTTTTGCGCTTGAAGTGATGGAGCGAGGGGTGTATGACGCTGGCGTCAGGCGACGCAGAGAGCACGCCCGGAGAGGGCGACGCTCGGTGCTGCGAAGGAGAACGCATGGGCCCTACAATCGTACGCAGCATGATCTTAGCCGCGGGGGCGAGCCTGCTCGCGTGCCATCCGCTCGGCATCGACGATGCCTCCGAGACCGACACGGTCGTGACACGCAAAGCCAAGGACTACGACTACTCGGCCAATCTCACCTACGACATGCCGGACACGATTGCCGATCTGTGCACCATCGATGGCAGCAAATTGCCGGATGGCGGCAGCGCCGGAGAAGGCTCGCGGCCCAACCTCGATTGCAACGAGATCACCCACGCCTTCGACACCACGATCCTGAAGGAGATCGCGCGCGAGTTCGAGGCGCTCGGCTACCGGCGCGTCGACAGCGCGGCGGGTGAGAAGCCGGACGTCGCCATGTTGGTCGGCGCGCTCGCGTCGAACAATTGGGTCGCCTATAGCTACTACCCCTGGTACCCGTACTATGGGGGCTGGCCGCCTTATTACGGCTGGGGCATCTACTACCCGTATTACCCGGCCACCAGCGTCGTGAACTACCCGACGGGTACGCTGATGATGGAGCTCGTGTCTCTGAAAGACGCGGACACGGATAACCAGCGCACGCCGAGCATCTGGTCCGGCGCGATCTCTGGCTTGCTCGCGCAGGGTGAGACGACCGCCGCTACCCGCATCAACACCGGCATCGATCAGGCGTTCGCTCAATCGCCATATCTCAAGGTAGGGAACCAATGACTGCCGTCACGCTCACGAGGCTCGCCTCGTTCACGGCCACGCTCGCCCTGTGCGCGGGCACGGCATTCGCGCAGAGCGGGCCGCCCGCCGCCCCGGGTGCGGGCCCGCAGCCGACCACGCCTCCTCCCGCAGCTGCCCCAGCTGCACCACCCACGGTCGTGCTCGAACCGCAGTACACGGGCTATCCCCCCCCGGCCCCACCGCCTGCGTATTATCCGGCCTACCCCGCCGGCTCCGCCTACTACGAGCCCCCGCCGCCGCCTGCGAATCGTCCTCCGGGCCGCAAGCGCGATCTGATCATGGTTGCGTACAACACCGCCGTCGGCTTGGGCGACACCCATGATTTCGCGCCTAACTTCAGCTTCCTCGGTTTTTCGTTCGATTGGCGCGCGCGCGTCACGGACAACTTCTGGCCCGGCCTCTCGCTGAGCTGGCAGTCGCTCTACGGCAAAGAGCAAAAGACGTTGAGCTACGCCAACACCACCTTCACGGGCACGATCGCCACCAGCCTCAACGTGTTTCCGATGCTGGCCACCGGCAACTACTACTTCATGACGGATCCTCGCGGCGTGCGCCCATACGCCGGGCTCGGTGTCGGCGCCTTCGCCGTCGAGCACCGGTTGGACGTCGGCATTTGGACGGTCAATGACACCTCTTGGCATTTCGGTTTGGCGCCCGAGATCGGCGCCGTACTGCCGACCGGCACTGCGCGATTGGTCGTTTCCACCAAGTTCAACTACGGCTTTGCTACCGACCGCTGGGATCCGCTCATGTATCTGAACTTCAACGTCGGGGTAGAGCTATGAAATGCGCAGCAAGCGTCCTCGTCAGCGCGACGGTTGCCGTTGCCTTGGCCACGCTGGTCACTCCGGCGCAAGCACAGGAAGCTGCCAAGCCGCCGGCCCCCGCACCGGCTAAACCGGCACCGGCCGCCGCTGCGCCGGCCAAGCCAGCGCCCGCCGCTGCGCCGGCCAAGCCAGCGCCCGCCGCGGCCCCGCCGCCCGCCAAGCCCGCAGCTGCCGCGGCTACGCCCGCTGCGGCGGCGGCGGCAAAGCCAGCGACCACTCCGCCGCCCGTCGCGCAACCGGCCAATCCAGCGCCCGCTGCGCCGGTGGCTGTTGCAGCGCCCGTCGCGCACCCCACCGAGCCTGCGCCCGCCGCGGCCCCGCCGCCCGCCAGCGCACCTCCCACCCCGGGCACCACCGTCGTCGTCATGACGACCAACCCGCCCGCGCCCGCGCAGCCATTGTGCCCGCCGCCGCGGCAACTCGCACCGTTGTTCGCGCCTGCAGCGTTCCTCGTGCGCTTCGGCGTTGGTCCCGGCTACACCTGGGCCAGCGGCGATCCGAACACCTCACTCACTGGCGCATCGGGCGGTTTCGACCTCACGATGGGCGGCTTCGTGCTGCAGGACTTTGCGCTACACGCGGATTTCGGCTGGATTGACGTGTTCGATCCGGACTTCACGGTCGACGGCAACGTGCTCGACTCGACGAGCGTGCTGTTCCAAGCCTCCACCTTCCGCGCGGGCGCCTCGTACTACTTCATGCCCGTGCGAGCGTACCTATCGCTCAGCGCAGGCTTCGCAGTCGCTGCGCTCACCAGCTACTCGTACAACAGCGAGAGCGACAACAACGTCACGCTCGTCGGTCGTGAATACACCAAGATCGGTCCATCATTTGCCGCAGAAATCGGCAAGGAATTCGCGATTTCGCCTTTTTGGGGTCTCGGTCTTGCCGCTCACTACGAGCTGCTCTCGGTACCCCCGGGCGAAGATCACGCGAAGGCGACGATCGACTTCGCACAGCAGCTGAGCTTGCGTTTCATCGCGACGTTCGGCGATCGCTGACTCGAGCGGGCGCTCAGACTCGAGCGATCGCTGACTCGAGCGATCGCTGACTCGAGCGATCGCTGACTCGAGCGATCGCTGACTCGAGCGATCGCTCGGAGTCGAGGATCGCTCGGAGTCGAGGATCGCTCGGAGTCGAGGATCGCTCGGAGTCGAGCGATGGCTGACCCGAGCGGGCGCGAACGCTGAGCGTTGCCCCGCTGCTCGATGTGCGCTCGCAGCCGCTGCTGGAACAGCTCAGTGGTAGAGATCGAAGCGATACGCGAACGCCAGATCCACCACCGGCCATGACTTGGTCGTGGCCAAGCCGAGCACGGGTAGATAGAAAACGCCGTATCCGACGCCCGCGTTGAACTCCCAATGCTCCCATTCGAATGAGACGCCTGGAACCAACGTGAAGCGCTTCTGGAGCGTACTCTCTGCGCTGAGGTCAGTCGTCACGGTCACGGCGGCATCGCCCGAGGTGCTCTCGAGGCTGACCGGGCTTTGGTAAACTAGGTACCGAAACAGTAAACTGAGCGCGAAAACCCGGGACAGACGCCACTCACCGAGTGCGCGAGTGCTGTAAGTGTGCGCGGTCGAAGCGCCCTCGACCGATGACGTTTGCTGATCGGTGCCACCAATCGCGCGCAGATGCGCGTAGTCGAAGCCAAGACTCAGCGAAAAGCGCTCGTCGAATCGATAGCTGGCATCGAACTCGGCCGTGGTCGAGACGGCGCTGCCATTGGCGTCCTTGTCAGCGAGTTGGGCGACGGCTTTGGCGTTGACGTACATGGCGCTGCCGCCGAGCGCGAGCTGGAGCGGACCCGCCCAGGGACTTCGAACCTTCAAATACAGGTTCGGCACCGTCGTTTTCAGGACGGGGAACGCAAGCCACGGCAGCGGGTAAGTCCCGACCAAGAGCTCGTCGATCACGCCCAGGTCGCTCTTCAAAAACCCGACCGACGCCCACCCCCGCGGACGAGTGTAGGCCGTGTAATCGGTGCGTGGATTTTCGAGCTGCTGGGCGCTGGCGGCCAAGCTCCACGAAAGGAGGCAGGCACTGGCCGCGAGGCTTACTGTTTTGCGCAAGGCTCGCCCTCGTCGCAAAACCAAACCCCTGTCGAGTCACGAACGGTAAACCGCGAATCGCTCACCTCAATCACCACCGTCGATCCATCACTGAGCTGCACGAGGTGCTGAAAGCGCCCCTGGTCGAAGCGGCCACTGATGCTCTGAAAGGTGTAGTCACCGACGCGAAGCTCGCCGGGAAGCGAAGCCAAGAGTTGGCCAGTCCAACGTTGACCTACCCCGATGTCGGTGCCGACGTCGAAAAGCAACTGCCCCTCCAGCACGATGCGGGCCGGCTGCCCTGCGAGCGTGCCTTCCAAGACGCAAGCGTTGGCCTGCCCAGCAAAACTGCGCCGAATGCGATTTTCAGCGATCGCGAGCGTGAGCGAGAGAGAGCCGTTGATCCTTTCGTCGTACACCGGCGCGCTGCGATTGCCGGGGCAGCGAATACTTAGTCCGACCGATCCCTGCAGACGCACGCGGCTGCCGCCGTGATCGGCCGAAGTGCTCGCGTAGTCGACGTCTTCCATGACGTACTGGGCGGCCTGGAAGCCTGCGGCAAGCTCGTGTAAGTTAGGCGTGCTATCGAGCGCGCTTTGGATGCCCGCAGCATTGAGCGAGGCGGTGGGACGCTCGTACTTCTGGATCAGCTCACGCATATCGGGCGTGTCCGGAATATCCGCCGCGCCGCCACAGGCAGTCGCGCTGAGAGCAAGCAAGACGCAGGCAAGCAACGGCAGTTTCACGCCCCTACCCTAGCGCAGATCCCGTCTCATGAAGGCTGTCCGGATGCAGAACTCGATTACTGCTTCGTTTTCATGCCGGCGGAACGATAGAGAATGTAAATAGGCACTCGATGCGGAGAGCTAAGCAAGCCGCTCGGGGCCGCCAGTTCTCAGCCAGGAGGCGGCTTCGTGCCATCCGCCGCAGGAGTCCCTGCAGGAGCAGCAGCAGGAGCAGATGCAGGAGCGGATGCAGGCGGGGCCGACGAAGGAGCAGGCGCCGCCGATGGAGCCGCAGCGGAACCAGACGCGTTTTTCGGCTTCGGCACCGGCCAGCCCGCGCCGAGCGCTTTGTACAGCTGGACTAGGGACCGCGCGTGTTCACTCGCGATCGTGGCATCGTCGATTTCAGCGTTGAACAGGGAGCGTTGGGCGTCGAGCACTTCTAGGTAATTGCTCACTCCGCCGCGGTAGCGGAGCTCGGCCAGCTCGACGACCTGAGTTTCGGCGGTCGCTCGCAGCCGCTGCTCCTGTCGCTCTTGACCGAGCTTGCGCAGGCCGACCAACGCATCCTCCACCTCACGCAAGGCTTGCAGCAGCGTCTTTTCGTAGGCGTACACGGCCTGGCGTTGTTGCGACTCGCGGACTTCTACTTTGCCGCGCAACGCGCCCCCTTGGAAGATGGGCTGCAACAGGCTGGCAAAGATGTTCCAGCTTTGGCTGGCGGGGTTGATGAGCTCCGAGAGATCCGTGCTCGCCAAACCGTATGAGCCGGTGAGCTTGATGCTGGGGTACAGCGCTGCTTTCGCCTCACCGATGCGGGCAGTGGCCGACATCAATTCCATCTCCGCCTTGCGCACGTCCGGGCGACTTTCCAAGAGCGAAGCGGGCAGGCCCGCCGGTACTTCCGGCGGTACTGGCTGCTCGTCGGCGGATCGGTTGCGCAGGATTTCGCCCGGCGGGCGCCCCACCAAAAATGAAATCTCGTTTTCTTTTCGAGTGATGAGTTTTTCGAGGTTGTACAGCTGCGCTTGGACGCGATGAGCCTCGGCCTCGGACTGGCGCAGATCGACCTCGTGCGTGACCTGGCCCTCGAAACGTACGCGCGCGTATTCGACGTGTTCTAGACGCGACTTGAGCGTGTTCTGGGTGATCTGCAAACGGCGATCGAGGCCCCGAAGATCGATGTAAGCGATTGCGACGTCCGATACGAGCGCGACCGCGACCGCGCGACGCGCCTCTTCGGTCGCCAGCATCGTCGCCTGGGCGGCTTCACTGCCGCGCCGAATGCGACCGAAAAAGTCCAGCTCCCAGGAAAATGCCAGGCTGATATCGGTCAGGCCGGTTGCGCTGCTACCGCCACCTTCGTCGGGCGTGTGCGTGAGGCTGCCGTCGCTCGGATTGAGCGCCCCGGTGAACGCCCGGGCGCCGAGGTGCGGATAAAGATCGGCTTTGCTGATGCCGAAGTTCGCCCGGGCCTCTTCGATGCGCTCGACCGCGATCTTGAGATCACGGTTTTCCGCGAGCGCGACCTTGATCAGCTGTTTGAGCTGCTCGTCCTTGAACATCTCCCACCAGGGGACATTCGCGATCGACTCTTGGGCTTCAGCGCTGACCTGTGCTCCACGCCAACTGGTTGGCGTAACGACCGGCGGGCGCTCGTAGTCGGGCCCAACTTTGCAACCGAGCAGAACCACGCAGCAAAGCGCATACCGCGCGTAACGGAATCGACGCGCCATTTCAGTGCGCCTCGTCCGCGGTCGCGGCGACGACCAGAGGCGCGGTCTTGGCCAGCGCTTTCTTGCGGCCCAAGCCCTGAATGAAGGCGAAGTTGCCGGGGATCAAGAACACGCCAAACAGGGTCGCGACGAGCATGCCGAAAAACACGGCGCAACCCATCACGTTCTGCGAAGCGGCACCTGCGCCCTTGGCGCGCATCAAGGGAATCACGCCCAAAATGAAGGCGAAGGCTGTCATCAAAATCGGCCGGAAGCGCAAACGTGCGGACTCCAGCGCCGCTTCTTGCGGGTCCATGCCTTCGTCCTGCTTGGCTTTGGCAAACTCGACGATCAGAATCGCGTTCTTTGCGGCGAGGCCGATCAGCATGATGTTGCCGATCTGGACGTACACGTTGTTGTCGTAGCCCATCAGCCAGACGCCAAAAAACGAGCCCAGAACGACCAAGGGAGAGCCGAGCAACACCGCCCAGGGCAGGCGCCAACTCTCGTACAAAGCCGCTAGCAGCAAAAACACGAAGATGATCGCCATCGCCAGCGTGGGCGCGGCCGGCGGAGCCACCTTTTCCTGATAGGACATCGAAGAGTAAGCAAAGCCGAGCTCTGCCGGCATCGTCTTCTTGAACACGTCCTCGAGCGCGGCGAGCGCTTGGCCAGAGGTGTAACCGGGAGCAGGCACACCGCTGATCTCCGCCGAGCGGAAGAGATTGAAGCGGTTCGTGACCTCGGTACCCGGTTGGCGGTTCACGTCCATCAGCGTCGACAGCGGGATCATCGTATCGGTCGTCTTGCTGCGAACGTAGATTTCACCGATGTCTTCCGGCTTTTGGCGACTGGCGGCTTCGGCCTGTACATACACGCGAAACAGCCGCCCGAAGCGGTTGAAGTCGTTCACGTAGGCGCCGCCGAGGGAGGCGCTGAGCGCTTGAAATGCTTCGTTGACGGGCACGCCCAGCTTGCGCGCCTTTTCCCGATCGAGCTCCACTCCCAGCTGGGGGTAGCGGGGATTGAAGGAGGTAAAGAGATTCGCGAGCTCCGGCCGCTGACTCGCTGCCGTAATGAAGGCGAGCGTTTGCGCGCCCAGCTGATCGACGCTCAACCCACCACTGCGGTCTTGAATCAGGAAATTGAACCCGGACGAAGAACCGAACCCCGAGATGGTCGGGATATTGAACGGGATGATGATCCCCTCGGGGATGGCCGCGAAGGCTCCTTTGAGCTTGGCCATGATTGCCATTGCGCGCAGCGCCGGAGTTTTTCGCTCTTCCCAGGGGTGCAAACGCACGAACACCGTGCCGAAGTTCGGCTGGTAGGTGCTGGTGACCGCGCCGTAGCCGCCGATGGTCTGATAGGACTCCACGCCGTCGGTCTTGGCGAGGATGTCCTCCACTTGCTTCAAGAGCGCGCTCGTTCGCACCAGAGATGCGCCAGGCGGCAGTTGCACGGCGACACCGATGATGCCCTGGTCCTCATCGGGCACGAAGCCCGCGGGGATGGCCTTGCCGAACAGCCCTGCCCCGACCACGACCACGCCCACCAGCAGCACCGTGACGATCGAGCGGCGGACGAGCACGCGGGCAGCTCCTACGTAGCCGCGGGTCACGTAGTCGAAGCCATTGTTGAAGGCTTTGAAGAACTTGCCCAAAAGCCCGAGCTTTTTGCCGTGCGTAGGCGCCTTCAATAACAGCACGCTGAGCGCCGGCGAGAGCGAGAGGGCGCTGAACGCGGAAAGGATGACCGAGATGGCAATCGTCAGCGCGAACTGCTGATACATGCGCCCGGTGAGGCCGGGAATGAAGGCGACCGGTAAAAACACCGCGGACAGGATCAGCGCGATACCGATGACGGGCGCGGAAACCTCCTTCATCGCTTGGATGGTGGCGTCCTTGGGCGTCATGCCGTGCTCGAGATGGTGCATCACCGCCTCGACCACCACGATGGCATCGTCGACCACGATGCCGATGGCGAGCACCAAGCCGAACATCGACAGCGTGTTGATCGAAAAGCCGAGCAACGGGAAGAACATGAACGTGCCGATCAGCGACACGGGCACGGTGAGCAGCGGGATCAGCGTGGCGCGCAGATTCTGCAGGAAGATGAACACCACCAGCGTAACCAGAATCACCGCTTCCACGAAGGTGTGGACGATCGATTCGATCGACGCTTCGACCGCGGGCGTCGTGTCGTAGACGATCTTGTAGTCCAAGTCGGCCGGGAAATTGGCCTTGGCCCGCTTCATCGTCTCGTAGATCGCCTCGGACGCCTTGAGCTGGTTGGCGCCGGGGAGCAGGTACAGCGCCATCGCGCCCGAGGGCTTTCCGTTCAAGCGACCGAACGCGTCGTAACCCTGCGCGCCGAGTTCGGCACGACCCACGTCACGGATGCGGATCTGCGAGCCGTCCTTGTTCTCGCGGATGATGATGTTCTCGAACTCTTCCGGCATCACCAAGCGGCCGGGGGCGCTCACGGTATAGGTGAACTTTTGATCCGCGGGCGACGGCGAAGCGCCGATGCGCCCGGTAGGCGCCTGCAGATTTTGCTCCTTGATCGCCTGAATCACGTCGTTCGGCGTCAGACCGAGCTGCGCCATGCGGTCTGGGCGCAGCCAAATGCGCATGCCGTAATCAGTACCGCCGAATAGGTCGACCTGAGCGATGCCCGGAATACGCAGCAGCTGATCGCGCAGATTGATACCGCAGTAGTTGATCAGAAAGTTCGCATCGTAGCTGCCGTTCGGCGAGTACAGGCCAATCAGCATCAAGATGCTGGGGCTCATCTTTTTGACCGTGACGCCCTGAGCCACCACGTCCTGCGGCAAGCGTGCTTGCGCTGCAGAAACGCGATTTTGCGTGAGAACGTTGGCCATGTCCTGGTCGACGCCGACGCCGAAGTTCACGTCGAGTTGCATGCGGCCGTCGCTGGTGTTCGACGACTTCATGTAAATCATGTTTTCGACGCCGTTCACCTCCTGTTCGATGGGCGTGGCAACCGACTGTTCCACGCTGAGCGCGGAAGCACCTGGGTAGTTGGCCGTGACACGAATGGTCGGAGGCGCGAGGAACGGGTACTGCTCGATCGACAACCCCTTCAGGGAGAAGGCGCCGAGCATCACGATCAAGATCGCGATCACGATCGCAACGATCGGACGGCGGATGAAGAAGCCAGCCATGTTCAGCCTCCCGACGCAGAGGGTGCCGGTGCCGCAGCGGCAGCGGGAGCCGCATCTTCGAGCGGGACCAGTTGTGGCTTGACCTTGACTCCGCCACGCACCTTTTGCAGCCCCTCGACGACGATGCGTTCACCCGGCTTGAGGCCTGAATCCAAAATGATGAGTGAACCGATGCGCTCGGCAGGCTTGACCACGCGCATCTCGATGGTCTCGTCCGGCTTGACGACAGCGACACTGTAGATGCCCTGGGCCTCGACTACGGCACCCTGGGTAACGAGCACGGCGTCTTTCTTGGTCGAGGCTGCCGCGCGCACGCGCGCGAACTGGCCAGGCCGAACGATGCCTTTGGGATTGGGAAATGATGCTTCCAAGCGAATCGTGCCCGTCTTGGGATCGACGTTGCGATCGACGAACGACAGAGTGCCCGGATACGGATGGGTGGAACCGTCTGCCAGGATCATCTGGAAGGACAATTGGGGATCCGCGTCGGCAGCCGGCGCAACACCCGCCGCGCCGCCGGCCGTAATACCAGCCAAGTTCTTACCCTTCGCCTCGCTTCTCTTGGCGTAAAAGAGATAATCGCGCTCCGAAACGCTGAAGCGTACTTTGATCGGATCGATCTTGGAGATGCGTGTGAGCAGCGTGGAATCACCGCGGCCGACGAGTGTTCCCGGAAACGCTTCCGTGGTTCCGATCAAGCCATCCTCGGGCGCGACCACCGTGGTGTAGCCGAGGTCGAGCTGCGCCTTTTGAACCGTGGCTTTCGCAGCCGCGACCGTGGATTCCTGCGCGCGCTCATTCGCTTGCGCCGTTTCCAGATCTTGGACCGAGACCGCGTTTTTCGCGACCAACGGTTCGTAACGCTTCACGTCTTGGTGCGTGCGTGCGAGCTCCGCTTGAGTTTGTGCAACTTTGGCCGCCGCCTCGGCCACCGCTGCTCGGAACGGCCGACTATCGATGGTGTAGAGCCGCTGCCCCTTCTTGACGAAGGAGCCCTCTTTGAAGTCCATCGTCTCCAGGAAGCCTTCGACGCGCGCCGAGATGTCGATTTCCATGCTGCCGCGGGTCTGACCGACGGCCTCGACGGTGATCGGAACATCGCGCGAAACGGCCTCCGCGACTTTTACCACCGGCGGTGGCGGAGCCGCCGCCTTTTCCTCGGTCTTTTCGCAGGCGAGGGAAAAGCATGACAGCAGAAAGAGCGCGGCGAGACGTGGCGGGCGGAGAGCTTGCGGTTTCATTTCATCCAAGCGTGGCCGGGGCAAAAGCAGGCCAAAAATCGAAGTCTCCTCCGATTGCGCCCAAGCATTCCGCAGTGGTCGCGCGATCGCGCAGGGAAGTCAATGCCATTAGCCCCATCGTCGATTTTCGAAGACCGCTCCTTCCCGTTCTCGTTCTCGTCTTCCCGGCGCGAGCGGTCGGCGTCTTGTTCCAGCCACAACGAATCGATCCGCGTCGAGCGCTGCAGTCACCTGACTGTCTCTTAGACGTCGCGGGGCGGCGGTCGACGCCCCGCGACTCTCAGGCCGCGACGCAGGGCCTACTTCTTGTTGCAGGTGCTCAGGGCTTCGTCGGCGCTGAAGCCGTTAGCCATGAGCTTCTTGACGCATGCTTTCTGCTCCGCTTCGGACTGCGCGGGCGCAGCTGCAGGCGCAGCAGCAGCGGGCACGGCGGCGGCTGGAGCACCCGCTCCTGCGGCCGAAGTCGGCGCAACTGCAGGAGCAGCGGCGGTCGCGACTGTCGGCGCGGCCGCTGCCGCAGGGGCCGGAACGCGAGCGGGCGCAACCAGCGACAGCTCGAGAACGGTTCCGCGCGGGATGCGGATCTCCTTGCCGCGGGTGAGCATGGCCGCTGCGCCGCCGATGGCCGCGCCCTTGGCCGCGCCGCTACCGCCGCCGAATGCCCCGCCGATCAACGCGGCCGCCCCCACTTTGCGCGCGGTATCGCGGCCGCTGCCTTCGCCGACAGCTTGGACTCCCTGACTCTGAATCGGAAACAGGATGCCGTTGATATTCAAATCCGTGAACGCGATCTCGAGCTCACTCTTTCCGGCCAGGCGTCCTGCGGATTGCGAGTCCTTGATGATGCCCATCACCTTGGTGCCGGCGGGAACGATCACGTTGCCGCTGCCATCAGCCAAGGCGGCCTCGAGCGAAGCGGTGAACCGAAGCCCCGTCCCACGACCAGAATCGACGTTGTCATCAAGCCGCATGATTAGCCGGCTGCCAGCCGGGACATCAGCAGTGGGTCCATTAAACGCAGGCGCGGGCGGAGGCGGGGGTGCTGCCGGAGGAGGAGGAGGAGGCGGAGCACCCTGTCCATTCGGAGAGGCCGCTTGTCCATCCGGGGGCCGACATCCGCCCAGAAACGAGAGTAGCGTTACCAACAAGGCGAAGACCGAATAGGAGAAACGCATGGGCAAATCCGTTAATCGCGATTTGCGCTTGCGCCAAGTGACATTCCGTTCGAGAAGATGCGCATATTTTGCGCAAGCGACGCAAACGTGAGTGTCTTTGCACAACGGCTGTGCGCCCCACGAGATCACGGCAGCCCCGACCGGTTCTTTTTGATTAAAGGATGCTAGTTCGTTGACGAAAATCACTGCACTCGCCGTCACCGTTGCGCTCGCGTTCTCGGCTCGCTCCGCGCTCGCGCAAGAAGAGGCACACCGGGAGCGGCGGATCGAGGTCGTCGGCTTCGGGGGCATAGGCTTCACCGGGGATCTAGGCGTTTCCAGCGCCACTCAGGCCGGGAATGTGAGCTTCGACTCTGCTCCCGTTTACGGAGGGCTATTGGGCTTTCGCGCCCAACGCAACGGGTATGCCTATTTGAGCTACAGTCGAATGCAAACGACGGCCTACTTTCGACCCTCGGGCGGCTTCGACGCCAGCGGCCAGGCGGACGTGAGCTTCGACTACCTTCAAGTGGGCGGCAATCTCGAGGCGCCCCACGGTCGTGTGGTGCCTTACCTCGGACTAAGCATCGGCGCGACGCGCTTGGCACCCGTGGACGGCTCTGGCAACGACTTCAGCTTTTCCGCCGTCCTCGATGGGGGCGTGAAAATCATGTTGGCAGACTTTTTGGATGTCCGTCTGATCGGGCGGATGCCGGTGAGCTTCATCAGCGGTGAAGCAGCCGCTTTTTGCGTCGGTGGAGCGGGGTGCGCAGTCCGCTATTCCGGTCAGCCCTTGCTTCAAGGCCAAGCACTGCTCGGCCTCGGCGTTCACTTCTGAAGCCGAGGCTGAACCGCTTCATCAGAGCGTCAACAGACCGAACTGCAACGTCAGGCTCTGCACGTCGCTGACCTCGAGAAACTCCGCAGAGGGCAAAGCGGAATATCGAAGGGCGGTCATCAACGTCAAGCTCGAGTTCTGGAGCGGGAAAAGTGCACCCAGGTCGCCACCGAGTAAAATCGATGTCTGGTTGTCGTAAATGGCGAGATCAGCAGCGGCGCTTTGAAACGTGGACCAGCTGACTCCGATATTGCCCCCCGCGTACGGCAACACGGGACCATCTTTCAAGAAATAGTAGTGCACCGATGCGCGTACCGCGGCACTTTGCACGCTGTTGTACGCAGTAGCAGTCACTGCGCCATTTTCGATCGGGTAAGTGGTGCGCGGTCGCGTTGCGATGAAGGTTTGAAAATCCGTGCTCGCGCCAATGGAGAGCTGCGGCAATGCGAAATACCGAACTAGAAATTCGAAACCGAGAGCACTCGTCGCGTTCGTGAAATCGTGCACGCTGCCCACGGGAAAGGCAACATTCCACGCTGCGCCGACCAGGAAGCGTCGCGGCCGATTGCTGTTCGTTGGATCGGGCCGCGGTGGCACCGGCACCAACGCGGGCTCGGTAGACGGTGCGACCGGAGCGGGGGCAGCAACCGGAGCGGGGGCAGCAACCGGAACTGGGGCAGCAACCGGAGCGGGGGCAGCAACCGGAGCGGGGGCAGCAGCTGGTGCAAGGACGGGAGCCGGGGGAGCGGCAGCGGGTGACGCGGGGGCCGGCACCGTTTGCGCGCTGGCGGCGCCTGCAAGCGAGGACAAGAGTGCGATCAGGCGCACGGACTGCGTCGGTTTCATGATCAAGTCGTCCTCTACGGTGAAGTGACGAGGTAAGGGGATTGAGCGAACGCTTGCTCGATGCCGTGGCGCGCGCGGTCGACGTTACTCTCTGTATATCCGGTCTCGACGCCGTACACGCCACCGAACCAGATCATGCCCAGCAACTTCTCACGCGGTGCTGCGCCAGCCGCGCCGGCTGCGCTGTCCGGGGCTCCTCCATCAGCGTCACCTCCGGCTTCGTTTCGTGCGGGTGTGAGATCGACGATCATGGTGGCGAGGGTGCCGACACGCCACGCCGTCGATGTGCAACCGTAATATGGGTAATACGCCCAACCGGGATAGCCCCAGTAGTAAGCATCCCACCACGAGTAACAAGCCGTCCCCGAATTCACCGAACGCACATAGACCATCTCCACTGCGAGCTCCGCGTCGGCTTTGACGTCGACTTGCTCGTAGCCACGCGCGAGTAAATTTTGCGTGGTTTCGGCGAGCAGGATCGCGGCGTAGCGGTCCTCGATCGAGTCAGCGCTTTCACCGTCCGCCAGCACGCGGATCTCGGGCCGAATGAAGAAGGTGTGATAAGAGCCAAAACTCGCGTCAGGCGCGTGCTTGGTCAGCACGATGGAATCGGAGAGTCGCGCTTCGGGAGGAGGAGGCGATGAGCAGCTGCTGATCGAGCCCGCGATTGCGAGTGCCGCCAGCCCGAGTAGACGTCCTTGCATTCGCGCGTTTTCGGCCGAGCGGGAGGCTACGTCAAGTCCATCCGAAAGTCGGAGTCACGCGCCTCCTCAGGCAGCGCTCGAAGCGAGCGCCCGAGCGTCAGAGCGAGATACCGAAGGAAATCTCCGGATACCAGGAATCACAGTCAACGTAAGAATCGGACGTGCAATCGAGCGTGCGTTCGTACACGGCACCACCGCCCACATACATCCTGCCGTTGCGCGGGACGTAGTAAGCGCCGAGCCGGCCTCCGAGTTGATTGTAGTCGTCGTGATCCGTGACGAACGTGCGGCGGTAAAAGACGCCTGCGTACGGCTTGATCACTGGTACCATGTGGAAGACGTAGCGAGTTTCAGGGCTGACCCGTTGCAAAACCGGTTCGGCGAAAAGCCACGCCTCGTAGTCGAGCCCGACCTCCAACCCATTGAGGAGGAAGTAGCCGAGCCCACCGCCGATGATGAAATAGTTGTCTGTACGGGTTGAGCCGGTGCCGAGCAACAGGGTCAGGCGTATCGACCCTCTTGAAAAGGGGCCACGCGGCGCGGCCGCCTCCGGCTGGTCGATCGGCGGAGGCGGGGGCGGCGGTTCGGTAGCCGTAAATTGAGTGTCCGCCGGCGGGGGGGGCGGAGGCACCGACGCATCAGGGGGAGTTTGCATGGCCGGTGCGGCAGCCGAAGCAGGCGCGGCAGCCGGAGCGGGCGCGGCACCCGGAGCAGGCGCAGCAGCCGGAGCGGGCGCGGCACCCGGAGCAGGCGCGGCAGCCGGAGCAGGCGCGGCAGCCGGAGCAGGCGCGGCAGCCGGAGCAGGCGCGGCAGCCGGAGCCGTGGGGGTCGGAGTCGTGGTCTTGATGGTGACCGGCGCGGATTGGGCCGCTGCCACCGCAGCAAAAGAAAGCAAAGCTCCGGAGCAAGAGATAGCGACTACGGAGTGCGCGAGCCGTGACCCAAGCTTCGAGGATGCATCCATGCGCTCGTCGTTAATGTTGGGTGAGAGCAGCGTCAATTGGATAACGTGTCGGTCAGCTACGGACTAGCGCGCCATCCAACCCTCCACCAGATTGGAGCGCTCCAATAGCGGCCGACGAACAAGCGATTACTCGCAGCATCCGTTCTAGCGGCCGGTCCGGGTTAGACAAGATCGGCGTCGGCCGTCCCCTACCCCAGCGTCGCGCGACGTACCGCGGCCAAATTCTCCGCTCAGCGCTCTTGTCCTAGCGGCGCCAGTCGCCCTCGGCGCTTGTACAGCTCCGCAACGGGAGGCAGCATACACGCTGTACGATCGAGGATCGTGTTGGCTGTGTATGCAGCAGCACCCCAGACTCGTTGCTCGCCGCGCTGCACATTTATCGGATTTTCGGCTTCCAAGCGTTGCGCAGAGCTGCAGCTCATCAACCTCTTGCTCCGTTCCTCCGGCCAGTGAACCTGCTTTGCGACGCGAGCTCGAGGCGCGGCGATCGCTCGCGGGACTCCACGGTCGCTGGCTTGGTCGAGACCCTCACCCTACGTGGTTGCCGGTTGCCGGTTATCGACCCGCGGTAGCAATTCGACTAGACGCGAGGCATGAGGCACGCGCGCACGACGGCTCCCGGGGTGACACCACGAGCGCTCGGAGCCATTGCGTTTTTGCTCGCGGCTCCTGTCTTCGCCCAAACGACAGCAGCGCCGCCAGCGGCTGATACGGAGCCCTCGAAGCCGGCGACGCCCAGCGACAAGAGTGACGGCTTACCCGACCTCAGCAGCTTCCTGGACGAAAAATACGGGTTTCTGCCAATTGCCATGCCGATCACGGAGCCCGCGGTCGGATATGGCGCAATGGGCGGTCTGGCATTCCTCAGTAAGTCATTCGGGGATGCGAGCAAGGGTCTCGGACGCCCAAACATCACCTTCGTTGGGGGCTTCGGAACAGCCAATGGCTCCTGGGGAGCGTTGGCGGCCGACAGTCGCTACTGGCTCGATGACCACCTGCAAACCTTGACAGGATTTGTTTACGCATCGGTGAACCTCGACTTTCACGGCATCGGCGCGGACAGCAAGCTCGAGAACAACCCGCTTCGATATAACTTGGAACCGAAGGGCGGCATGCTGATTACCAAGTACCGCCTGGGCGAATCCATGGCCTGGGCGGGCCTGGGTTACGCTTTCGCAAGCACTCAGGTTTCGTTCGAGGCTCCCGACACCACGCCCGGCATTCCGAACTACGACCGTGTATCGAATCTCGGCATGCTCCTGCCCTCGGTGTTGCTCGACACTCGCGACAACGTGTTTACGGCCGTACGCGGTATCTACCTGGAAGGGTCGGTAAACATCGGGGGCAAGTGGCTGGGGGGAGACGACAACTTCGCCAAAGCAGGGCTTACGGTCATTCAGTACCTGCCACTACCTCATCGCTTTTATTTTGCCCTGAACCTGCAGGCCAACGCCGCCTTCGGCAACACGCCGTTCTACGTACTGCCCTACGTCGGCCTGCGGGGCGTGCCGATCATGCGCTATCAAGGCGAAGAAGTCGTGGCACTCGAAGGCGAGCTGCGTTGGCAATTTTGGAAACGCTTCAGCATTCTCGGCTTTGCCGGAGCGGGCAACGCCTGGAACCATTTCGAGAAGCTCGACAACACGCAAGGCGTGGTCTCGGGCGGCGGCGGCTTCCGCTACGAGCTCGCGCGCAAGTACGGCATTCACATGGGCCTCGACGTCGGCTTTAGCCGCGATACGACCGCCCTGTATATCCAGTTCGGCAGCGCCTGGATGCGGCCGTAAAACGCGGAAGCTCGAGCCAGCTACGCGGTT
>Ga0164308_10000071_pt1 | contig 46717 bp, 72 predicted proteins | sample Whisoiple_246_MG_FD_109983 | JGI IMG/M metagenome (GOLD analysis project Ga0164308, IMG submission 109983) | Soil microbial communities amended with fresh organic matter from upstate New York, USA - Whitman soil sample_246_MG | ecosystem: Environmental > Terrestrial > Soil > Unclassified >... | reverse complement strand
TCTACACACTCACGTAGGGCCACCGCTTTTGGGGGCGCCCGGGTACCCCACCCACCCCCTCCCACCACCCCGGTGCTTGTGCAGCACGCATGCCAACCGCCAGCATCACCATCCCCGTCCCGCTCCCTTCGGTCGCTTGGCCTTGCCGTTGCCCCTGACCTTGCCCAGTGTCGACGGCGGCAGCTGCTCACGCTGCTTGAGGCGGGCGTATTCGGCCCGCTTCGCCTCGCCTCTCAGCTTGCGCTTGTCCACGAACACGACCGCGTCCTCGTCGCTCCCGTTGGTCGCTCCAGCCGCAAGCCTCGCGAGGGCCGCGTCTCCCATCGAGAACCGCTTGCCCGGGTGCGACAGCAGCGACGCGCGCAACAACTCACCTGCGATCCTCGCACGCTCCGCAGCCCGCTCACGCTGTCGCTCGAGTCGCGCAGCAGCAGCCTTGCCGATGCGGTACGGCGTCTGGTGAGCCGCGAGGTACTCCAGTTGATCGAGGGTTAGCCCAGGTGAACCGGAAGCGAGAGCGGACGCTCTCAGCCTCTCATATCCAGCCAACTTCGTGGGACGCGCTCCGAAAACCCGGCCGACGTCGACGCCATTGAAGAGGCGCATCGTGACATTATGGCACGCTTGGCCCGAAGTGTGCCATGGAGGCGCGATGGCAGAGCGCACACCTGGAATGACGAAACCCGCCGGCTCCATGACGAGTGACAGCGGGTTCCGGTGAGCATCGGCGTACGGCCCTAGGAATCGCCCACGGCCTGTACCTCAACCCGCAACGTGTCCGAATCCGGCTCTGGCGTTGGTGGGGTTGTGGCTCGGCATGCCATACACCCGCGCAGCGCGGCAAATCAAGACCCCAAGAATCGTGCCATGCAAACTTCACACTTCTTTACATAGGAGCATCGCGGCAGGGTGATAGGGTGGTTGCCATGAACACGGTTGAATTCCCCGAGTACGCTGGGACGCGCTGCCTCATGATGCCCTACGTCCAGGGCGACCCTGACTCGGTGCCGTCCGAGTACGCCGCCTATCGTGACATCGTATCGTCGGTGTTCCTGCGCCGCGGTGACATTGGCTTTCTGACCATCGACGAGTCGCCTGTGGTAGCCGGCAAGCCGCATCGTGGGGCACGCGCTCGACACGCCAGGGCGCTCCACACGGAGGCTGGCATCCTACGCGGCGTGTACGGATGGGGCGGATCTCCTCAGCCGGGATGGGGCTCACCTGCGCCGGCTCCGCGTCCGAGTTGGGGCGGCAGGCACACGGTTACGCTAGACCGCGACGTTAGGATCCTGATTGCCAGCAGCGTCGACGAGAGCTGCGCCGTCTGGGATGCCGAGCACGAGGACACGTCCGAGGATGGGGATATCGGCCACGTCGCCGACCTGTATCCGTACAGCGCGGTCACTGTGCTCAAGGCGGGCGAGCTATGCGAGCTTGGGATCTTGACCCCCCACGAAAGCCTCCCGGTGAAGCGTGACGTGAATCGCCAGTTCTTGCGCATCGTCGGCGCTGGTGTCCACGGGCGCGAGGACTACTTCACCGTCAACCCGCTGTGCCCAATTCCCTGACCCCCTGCGCCTTCTGCCAGCGCCCCGCAAGCGAGCCTGACCGCGACCAGCTACGCGGGATGGCCGGCGACCTGAGTCCGTTGAGCCTGGGCGAAGCTGTGCCCATTGGGCGCGCTGTCTGTCACGACTGCTGCGTCCAGCGCATCACGGAGCGGATCATCCGCGAGGTCCACGACGCCGACGCTCGAGGCGTCAGGTGGGGTCGACGGGTCCGGGCTGTCCAGAAGGCTCACTCGGCGTCGCGGTAGCGTCCACGGCCTCCCTCGGTATGTCGACCCTGGAATGGACCCATGTCATCGGCGGGTGGATCGCAATCAATCCCTGCACGCACCGTCCCAAGTGCCCCTTCCACAGGTTGCACCTCACCCCCGGCAGCTCCTCGCCGCTGCGGTCGCGTATGGGGCGGTCGCAGGTCACGGGCGGTACTCGAATGGCGTGACGGGCTGCCAGGTCTTGCCGCCGTCGCCTGACCAGTCGAGTCGAAGCGTTCCGCTATGCGTTTGATTCCAGATGTTGGACCCGAATTCCTCCTGTCCGCGAATCGTCACCCGATATGGCGTGGTGACAATCGGTAGGTGGTTCACGCTGACCGTGGTTGCCACCGGCCCCAACAGCCTCTCAGCCGCAACCCGACGCGGCAACGCCAGCAGCGCGACGGCACTGGCGAATAGCGAGCGGCGGGTCAGGTTCATGGGCGAAGCTCCGTCCAGTTGACCGGCTGGTAGGTGTCGTGGTCAACGGCTTCCCATTCGGTCAGAAGCCGCGCAAGCCCGCCAGCCTGGTTCAGCACGTAGGACGAGAACGTCATCGGCACGCCGTCGGGCTTGCGCCTCCACATCACGGGCAGCCGACTCAACTCCGCTTGAATGGCCACGCCGATCCGAATTGCCTCGCACATCTGCCCATCGACCGTAATCGTGTTCACCGCCCACCCCCGAACGCAATCCCGCGCGCCGCGCACTCCTCGTACACGGCGATGAGGGTACGGACGCTGTCGCGGCGCTGAATCGCATCGGCTGTTGTCACCCTGTCGATGGCTGTCGCGCGCTGGAGGCGAACGTACTCCTCCCGCAGTTCCGCCAGCCGTTCCGCGTCGGCCTTGAGGGCTTCGCGTGCAATCTCGGCGGCGCGACGTAGCCCGTGCAGCCTCCCGGTCTCGTAGTCATCATGATCGAGACTGCCGGCCGGGCAGCTCTCGGCGAACTCATTGGCCTCTGCTTCGATCGCGTCGGCTATGCTCATCCCGCCCAATATACCCGCATCCTCGCTCCCCGCGCACGAAATCGTAGACGCTCGCGCGCGTCACTGATACACACGTTGCGTGACCGGACCTCCGACGACGCCCGAGGCGATGCTGGCGCTTGCTGACGAGCTTGAGCGCGAGAGCGACAGGCTGAAGGCGGAGGCTGCGGGTTGGCGGGCGGTGGCGGCTGCACGTGAATCGATTTCTTCGTTGCCTGTCCGCGCGCGGTCTGGCACAATCGACTCTATGAATTCAGCCGCAGTCGAACCCGCCACGCCAAAGCGGACGCGCGGGGTGCCCCTCGAATCCAATGGACCATACGCGAAGGTGGCCAAAATCCTTGGTGTTTCGCTGGCCGAAGTCGGGCGCAGGCTCAAGGAAAACGTCTACACCGTGCGCACCTGGAACGCTCGCAAGCACGTTCCTGAGGGCATCCAAGAGAAGCTTGACGCCTTGATCGCAGAGCACCAGGCCGAGCAGAAGCCCGCCAAGCGCCGGGCGAAGTAGCCTCGCCGAATTTATTTTCGCTCGGTGAGTTGAATTCGCTTGCCTGTTTCGAATCGATTGAATAGATTGAACACACCGATTGACCCACGACAAAGGAGTCCCATGACCACGATCAAGGTTGCCAATTTCCAGACCGACGTTCAGATGCCCGAGCCGCAGCGCGGCCGGAATTCGTCTCTGCTCCGGGAGCGTTTCCCGTTCGAGACGATGCCCGTGGGGGCTTCGTTCTTCATCCCCGGGGCGTCGCAGAAGATCTGCAACACCGTCCTGCGCGCAGCCAAGTCCGTCGGAGCAAAGGCGGCCGGTCGCATGGCCATCGAAGGCGGACTCAAGGGCGTCCGCTTCTGGCGCATCGCTTAGCCCACGAGAGGAACGGGTGGCCATGGACGCACGAACTGCAGACATCCTCGAAGCCTTCGGTCACGAAGTTCACGAGACCGACGGCGGATTCACCTGTGACCACCCGTTCCACCACGGCGACGCATGCGAGACACGGACCGAGTGCGAGCGGTGGTGCCTGGCTGCCGCGCAAGACCAGTACGAGGCGGACATGCTGCGCGACGGGACGCACCCGATGCTCAGCGGCTACGACGGGAGCGGGCGATGAAGTGCCCCCATTGCGACTACGAGCCCCGTACGCCCGACGCCGACTGGGGCTACCTCAACGGCCCGAAGTGGTCGGACTACTGCCAGCACGTCCATGCGATGCGCGAATGCGGATCTTGCTCAGAGCGCTGGTGGAAGGTCGGGCTGACCGACGAATGGGATATCGACGGCTGCGCCCGCGAGGTGTGTCCCGAGTGCGCCGCCGAGGGAATCACGCTCGACCAGTGCCGACGTCCGCCAGCTCGCGAGGACGGCGAGGAATGGCGCGGGCGTGAACGTGAAGAGTACGACCGCGAACAGCAGGCCCGAATTCAGGCGTGGAGGTAACGATGATGAAGACGAACCACAAGCGTTCTCTGTGCGAGCACGGCGCGACAAGCTGCCAACCGAACCGCGAGGGACACGGCGAGCCGCACGAGGAGATTCAGCCGAAGAACTTCGCCAACGTCGGCACATGCTGCGCCCGCTGCGGGCATGTTAGGCCTCACGGCGGATGGCGCGGCACCTGCGTCGGTCGCGTGACCGTCGAGCTGCGCGACCCCGAGACAGCCGGCACCCGCGCTGTCCCGACAGAGGTGTCCCGTGGCTGATTACGTGACCTTACTGGGAGCCGAGGACGTCCGTAGCGCCGCCAACACCATGAGCCGCGCGGCTGACCAGATGACCCAGGCCGCGATGAACATCGAGGGCGCGCTGGAGCGGCATCAGCGCAACATGGACGACTGGCTTTCGAGGTTCGAAGCCGCCGTCGACCGCCTGTCAACGGAGACAGCCGGCACCCGCGCGTTCGCGGCGGCGGTGGGGATGGTGACCAAGTGAGCGAGCGGAGCAACGTCGATTACTTCGTATCGATGTCTCGGAATGAAGGGGACAAGGCGTATCAACTGTCCGTCTCGGCTGCCATCCGAACGCTCGCCGACGATTTGGCCGAGGCCCGCGCGCTGCTGGAGGATGAGCACCGGGGCAGCCGGTGCTTCAGCTACGGAGCGGGCATCGCGGCGTGCGATACGCCAGGGCGCCCCTGCTACGAGCACCGCGTGTCTGCCTTCCTCGCGAGGACGAAATGATCCCCGTCCCCGCGTTCGACCTACCGCCCATCTCGCGGGCGCTGAAGTTCGCCGACTTCGACCGGCTGTGCGCGCGGCTCACTCGAAACGAAAGGACCGACCATGATCACGAACAAGAAGCGAGCGATTCAGAAGACCAGCGGCATCAAGACGGCGCCGCCCGGGCATCACGACACGAAGACCGACCGCCAGCGGTTCGCGCGGGAGATTGCGAAGGACCACAAGGCGGGCGCGGCCTGCACGTGCGGGAATCACTGACCGACTACTGGTCGTGCGGCCCGACGCTGCTCGGCGGTTACGAGGGCGAAGTTGCGATGGATTACGGCGCTGTGCCGGAACTTGAACTGGAGGGATGACCGATGAGCGACAAGGTTGAGCGACTGATCAAGGACGGCAAGGTCGCCGTGTTGGTGTCGCCCGGGTTCGGCGCGGGCTGGTCGACATGGAACACGGACCTCGGAGAATCCGCCATCTTCGACGCTGACATTGCGCGCGCGGTGCTGGCCAACGACGGCACCGCCTGGGCGGCGGCAGAGCGCAAGTATCCCGACGCGTATCTCGGTGGAGTGAATCAACTGGTGGTTGAGTGGGTCGACAAGGGAACACGCTTCGAGATTCAGGAGTACGACGGGAGCGAGTCGTTGCGGGAACTGAGCCCCGCAGACGGGTACGTGGCGTGATGACCCTCGCGCCCCTCGTCCCCGCCGAGCCCGCAACAACCAACCAAGGAGACCGACATGACCGTGACCACGAAGCATGCCCGCAAGCTGTACCGCAAGACCGCCATCAAGACGTCGTTTCGCGCGTGGGTGCGCTTCGACGTGGCGGCTGCGAATCTGATCAGCCCCAAACTCAGGCGAATCCGCAGCGGCGTCTGACTGCGCTCGTCCCCGCCGAGCCCGACGAATCGGTCAGCGCGCGCGTTGCGGTGATTCTGCACGGGTACGCGGTCAGCGTGGCCAAGGCCGACAACGCTTTCGATGCGGCGCGGGCCTTCCTGGACGCGGAACGAGCGACGGAGAACGAACGAAGGGGGAACGCATGACCGTGCTTGAGCAAAGGTTTTGGTCGAAGGTGTCATTCCCGGCTGGCGGGCGCGGATGCTGGCTGTGGCACGGAGGGAAGATGACGAACGGATACGGCGTCTTCTGGGTGTCCGGTTCCCTTCGGCCTGCCCATCGCGTCGCCTATTCCCTGATGGTAGGCGAGGTGCCAGCGGGGCTCGATCTCGACCATGTCCGCGCTCGCGGCTGCGTCAACCGCGCCTGCGTGAACCCGTCGCACCTAGAGCCAGTCACGAGAAGAGAGAACCTGCGGCGTGGCAACGTGGGGCAGGCAATCGCAGCGATCCAGTCGGCGAAGACACATTGCCCGGCTGGGCACCCGTACGACGCGGTCAACACCTACTATGTTGCGGCCAAGAGGCAGCGCCACTGTCGGGCGTGCAAGATCGCCAGGCAGCGCATCGCCCGAAGCGCAGCGAGGGCAGCATGAGCCAGCAAGAACAGAAACCGCCCGTCCTGCTGATCGACCTGTCGGCCTTGTATCACGCGAGCCATCACGTCGTTCATGAGTCGGAGCCGGTGTCGAAGGTCCATGACATCGTCTTGTCGTCGGTACGCCGCTGCGTCGACGCCGTTCCCGGCGCGCTGATTGCCATCTGCTGCGACAGCCGCACGAACTGGCGCAAGGAACTGTCGCCCGAGTACAAGTCGACGCGCGAACAGAAGCCGGCGAGCTTCTTCGAAGAGTTCGACAGGCTCAAGGATCGGCTGCGCCGTGACGGCTACTTGGTGTGGCAGTTCGACGGCTACGAGGCCGACGACGTCATCGCCAGCGCGGCGGACATCGCTGTCCTGGCCAGCCACCCCGTCACCATCGCGAGCCCCGACAAAGACCTGTGCCAACTCTCGGCCGAGATGGTCACGATGCTGTCGACGCGGACGTGGGAGCGGATGGACCGCGACGCCGTCATTAAGAAGTTCGGCGTAGCGCCACATCAGATCGGCGACCTGCTGGCGCTCATGGGCGACAAGTCCGACAACGTTAAGGGCGTGGACGGCATCGGCGCGACGCTCGGCGCGGAGCTGCTCCAGCGCTACGGCAACGTCACGGACCTGTACGCCGATGCCAAGAACCTGGTCAAGGTGGCGACCGACCCCTACTGGCGGACCGCCGACGGGAAGGCGCCGAAGAAGATTCACGACAAGCTGTTGCGCGCCGAGGCCGACGTGATGCTGGCGAAGAAGCTGGTCGCGCTCAAGTACGACATTCCCATCAAGTTCGATGAAATCTACGAGGAGCGAAAGCCCATGCCGCTGACCGAAGACCAGCCAGAGGACGCCGAGTTCGAGAACATGATTTCGCCGGGCCCAGGCCCGCAAGCTGCTCCCGCCGACTCCGGAGCTACGACTACGGGTCAGCCGGTGGAACAACCGAAACCCGCCCCGCCGCCGGTCAATGTGCCTTCGGGTGCCGTCAACGGCGGGGCGGGCGGCGGTCAGATGGTCATGGCGCCCCAGCCGGCGAAGCTCGACGAGAAGTCGCTGGCGCTCGCGCAGTTCGACGAGAACCTCCAGCCGACCGGCATGCGCGGGCTCTACTGGTTCGCCCAGCGCGCGATCGAAAGTCGCTTCTCGACGAAGTTCGGCACCGTCGACAAGGCGCTGATGGTCATGGCACGCGGGAAGGACTTCGGCCTGTCCCCCTCGGCGGCGATGGAACTGATGCAGGACATCCAAGGCAAGCTGACCTTGCCCGCGCAGTTGCTCGTGGCGATGGCCAAGCGTCACCCTGACTGCGAGTATTTCTACCTCGAAGACGTCTCGCCCGAGGCCGCCACCGCCGTCACAAAGCGCAAGGGCGCGCCCAAGGAGGAGCGCCGCACGTACACGCTGGAGATGGCGAAGCGCGCGGGCTTGCTCAAGCCGGGCGGCGGCTGGGACAAGAACCCCGAGGACATGTGCGTCTGGCGGGCAACGTCGAAGCTCGCGCGCCAGGTGTACCCCGACGCCACGATGGGCGCCTACAGCTTCGAGGAGATGGAAGGCGCGTGACCCTCGAAGACCTGCCACGCCTCACGCCCCGCCAGCGCAAAGTCGCGCAGTTGATCGAATTCGAAGGGCTGACGGCGGCTCAAGCAGCGGCGCGCCTCGGCGGGAAGTGGACGCGCAACGCGGTCGCGGCATGCATCTACCAGGCGCGCCACCGGCTGAAGACGAACTTCGTGCCGTGGAAGAAGTCGGGCTTCTGCCTCAAGGGTCACCCGCTCACGGACTACGGCCGGTACCGTCGGTGCAAGACGTGCGCGAAGGCCGCCCGCCAGGAACGCGAGGACCGCGCCGAAGAGCGCGGCCTCGAGACGCGCGCCGAGGTTCACGCCCGCGTCCTGCGCGAGGTCGCATCTGGCATTCGCTGCGCGTACCCGGGGCGCAAGGGGCCGTGCTGCTTGCTGCTACCCTGCGGGATTCATAGCTGACCCATCGAAGCGCGGCGCCCTCGGCCGCGCTTTCGTGCGTCGTATTTTTGACGCGTGCTATCTCGCCCCACGCACAGCCCCCGACGTTACCTCACCGACGGAAATACGAAACAAAACTGACACACGGGTCTTTCTAGAAACGTTTCGAACGGGTACCGTCCTGCGCGGCCTGCTCTGTCGGCAACGACAGGGCGGCCCTATGGGACGGACGCGACACGGACAACGCGGGATCGCGCAGGGGAGAGACAGATGCTACAGATGGAATTGCCTGGGGTGGCAGCGACCGGAGGACTTCGATACGGGCTGAACTGGCTCCTGGGGAACGCGCTGGAATGTAAGCACTGGACTCGGGTGATGCATTGCGAATCACGCCAGATATTTGCTGGACTGGTTCGGGGACATCGAAATGTCGACCATCGGATACCCGCTCATCCGTGGCTATTACTTGGACGAACAGAAACGCGGGGTAGGGCGCGAGACCATCCGTAAGCGTCTTTCCACGCTGCATATGACGCTGGCAGAGGCGGAGCGGCAAGGATGGATCTCGCGCGTGCCGCCGTGGGTCGTCATCAAGACGGACAGCCGGCCCAAGGATGCCTTCTGGACACGCACGCAGTGGGAGGCGGCCAACCTCGCTTGCGATGACGACGACTTTCGCATCTGGATCGCGGCTGGCTTCTGGACGGGGATGCATACCAGCGACCTGAACCGCTTCCGCTGGTGCGACGTCGACCTGGTCAAGAAAACGTGGACCCGCCGCAACACCAAGAGCAACGTCGACCCGGCTGTCTTGCCGCTGCCCGAGGCGTTTGGAGTTCTACTTGCGAAGCGCCTGGCGGAGACCTCGCCGCACCCGCGAGACCTCATCTCGGCGCGCAACATGGGCCACCCGAACCGCCCTCTGCGCGCCCTCTGTCACCGCGCCGGGGTTCCGCTCATCTCTCCCATCGGCCTGCGCCACAGCTGCGAGACGTTCCTTGAGGAGTGCGGCACGACCGAGCTGTTCCAGCAAACGTGGCTGGGCCTGAAGTCGCCCAAGATGCTCAAGAAGCACTACCGCCACGTCACCGGGCGGACGCTCGACGGAGGCATCGACGCGATCAACCGGTCGGTCGCCGGCACGTAGGTCCCGCTCGCACTGGCCACCTTTTCCGCGAACGCAAGAGGTGGCTTCACTTTTTTCTTGCGTTGCTGTCCGTTTTGGCTCAAGGTGGCTTGGTCTAGGTATGTTTCAACCAAGCAACATTTCGCGCATGGAGTTGGCTCCGCTCCGCCCTGCTGGTGGAACATCCCTAGACAAGATCGAAGTCGGTGGGTGTCGCAGCGGGGCCATCTCGACGCGCGAAACAAAAGGTTGAAAGGGGAACTGCTGCCATGTTAAAGCCTGCGCCCACAAAGGCCCAGGTAGCTCAGTCGGTAGAGCAATGGACTGAAAATCCATTGCCAACGGCGGGGTTACCGGGTCAGGCAGAGCGTCACCGTTCAAAGCTCGACGTCGCGAGCGTCGCCGAAATCAGGACCCGGCGCGCCGCCAATGAAAGGGCCAGCGATCTGGCCGCCGAGTTCGTCGTATCGACGTCCCTGATCTCGCAGATCTGCACCGGCCTACTGTGGGCCGACGCGCCGGGGCCGCTGAGCCGGGTCAATCGCAGTCGTCTCGTCCCGGCCGCCGATCGCTTCTGGGAACAGGTCGCCAAGGGCGGTCCTGACGAGTGTTGGCCGTGGACGGGCGCCATGGACCGCGACGGCTATGGGCTGCTGTTTGTCGACGGGAAAAACGTCCAGGCGATTCGGTTCTCGCTGGAACTGCGACTCGGCCGCGCGCTGACCTCGGACGAAGTCTCGCGTCACACCTGCGACAACCGGGCGTGTGTAAACGGCCTGCACCTGATCCCTGGTTCGATCGCCGACAACAACGCCGACAAGCAGGAGCGCGGACGGCAGGCGCGCGGCGAGGGCATCGCGACGGCCAAGCTGACCGAGGCCGACGTGCGCGAGATTCGGTCGCTCGCGCAGACGGAGACCTTCCGTTCACTGGCCGCCCGGTTCGGCGTCTCCGACCGCGCGGTCAGCTATGCGGCTTCCGGCAAGCGATGGCGTCACGTCCCTCTCGCGGGGGCAGCCCGATGACCCGGCCATCGCCCGCCGCTGTCTTGCTCGCGGAGCACGAGCGCGAGTGTTCTCGGTGCGCGAAGGTCAAGGCGCGTCGCCTGCCGCTGTTCTGGCTGTGCCCAGCGGCGTACTTGCTCGCCGAGTGCGCGTTGAAGGCGCGGGCACGGAGGGCGTCGTGAGCGCGCCGGTCGGCGAAGACGATCTTCGGTTCATCGCCATCGTGTCACCGAAGACGGGGGCGGCGGTAGTCAACGAACTTCGCGCCCTGCGGTCCGTAGCCGAGGCAGCGAAGGCGTTCTCTGACTGCGTGGCGGCCGACGACACGGCCAATGTCATTCGCCTTGGGATCGCGCTTGACGACACCCTTCGCGCGGCTGGGAGAATCCCATGACCCCCGCCCTCTCCCGCCGTTGCCTGGCCATCTTCGACACGCTCCGCACCCGCGTGGGCAGCGAACAGGCGATGTCCAAGGCGCTGGAGTACGCGCTCGACGCGACGAAGCGGCGGGCCATCGCAGCGGAAGCCGGCGACATGGACCCGAAGGCGCTCGCGATGCTGGAGGGCGTCGCCAAGTGGCACGGGCACACGCTGTCCGAGTTGCGCGCGGGCAAGCCGTACACCTGGGTCGCGACTGTGCGGCAGGAGGCCGTCTACGTCGCGCGGGCGGTCACGGGCGTGTCGTTCCCGGTGCTCGCGCGGTACTTCGGCAAGGACTCGTCCACGCTGGTGTGCGGCCAGCGGCGATTCGAGCGGCGGGTGGCGGCTGACGAGCTGCTGCGGTTGCGGGTTGGGCGGGTTGTTGAGGCGGCGCGGGAAGCCAAGGAGGCCGCGTGAGGTTCGTCGGCGCGGTGATAGTCGCTCTGTCGGTCGGGTCCGGATGCACATTCGTAGCTGACCGGGGGCGCTGCGCAGAGTCCCTGCGGGCGCGGGGATTCACCGACATCAGATGCGTCGGGGTTTCTGTTCACTGCCCCTGGTACTACGACTCTTGCACTGCGTTCGAATCGACCGCGCCGTGGGGATGGAAGGTTGGCGGAACCGTCGCCTGCGGGCGACATGGAACCTGCGACACCTACGTGGTGTTCGAATGACGCCCCCGGAGCTTCTCCACGTCCGCGCCACCCGACGCGAGGAACGCCGCGCCGCTTGGCTGATCGTGCTCATCGTGGCCGTGTGCGCCCTCATGGCGGGCGTGCTCGAGGACCGGGACGATTCGGCGGGATGCGATGGGGCGGGGGAGGTTTCGCGGTGAGCGTCATGCCGATTCAGAAGCCCGGCCGGTCGGAACAGACCGTCGGGACGCCGCGAGAGTTCCTCGACGCCGCCGAACGCTGGTTCGGGAAGATGGAGTTCGACCTTGCAGCGACGAGAGAAAACTGCGTCGTGTCGACCAGCGGATGGGATCACTTCGGTCCGGGCTCCTGTCTCACCTCCGACTCCCTGTCCGCTAATTGGGCGCGTCTCGCCGGCAACCTGTGGCTCAACCCGCCCTACGCCAAGATCGGCCCGTGGGCGAAGAAGTGCGCGGAGACCACCCTGGCTGGCGAGCGCAAGATCTTCATGCTGATCCCGCTGACGACGGCCAACTACGCCCTGGAGTGGATCTACCCGCACGCGCTGGTCATCGGGCTCAATCCGCGCATTCAGTTCGTTGGTCACGACATCGGGTTCCCGAAGGACCTGATGCTGTGCTGCTACGGCTACGGGCCGGGGTTCGAGACGTGGCGATGGAAGGGCGGCTAGGTGGCACGAACCCGCTCTATCCACCCCGGCGCCCCCGTCGACGAGGACGTGGCGACCATGTCGGTGTACGCCCGGCTCGTCTGGGCCTACTTGCCGTGCCACGCCGACCGAGAAGGCCGCCTCAGGGACGCGCCGTTCACACTGAAGCACGCGATCCTGCCGGGCGACGACGTCGACATGAACGCGCTCCTGGCCGAGTTGGCAGAGCGCAAGCACATCGTTCGGTACGAGGTTGACGGTCGCAGGTTCATCCAGATTCGGAGCTTCCTGCGCCACCAGAATCCGCACCCGCGCGAGGCGGCCTCGGAAATTCCAGCCCAAGGTCAGCCTGAGGCTAGCCCCAGGCAAACCTTGGCTGTGCCTAGCCGCGAAAAGGCTTTGTCGAGCCCTGCAGATCCGGATCCGGATCTGATTCCGGATCCAGATCCAGGGAGAGAGAGACTTCCCGCGCCCGCGATCCCTGTGGCAGTGGTACCAGAGCGGCCACGGACGCACGTCGTAGGGGCGGCCACGGTGGCGTTCCTGGACTGTTACTCGGCCTATCCAAACCAGAACGGCAAGAACGCGGCGGCTCAGGAATGGCACTACCAGGCCGCTGCGTTCATCGGCGGCGAGGCCGCGCTGCGCGAGACCATCATGCGCCGGTTCGACGCTGGGATGCTTCGAAACCACCCGTACAGCGAGGGCAGTTTTTGCCCGAATTTCGAGAAATTCCTGCGCGAGCGGCGCTGGGAGGACCCCGAGTCGAAACCGGCGCGAGTGGCCACCGGCCCCCCATCCCGAGGCCAGCCGTCGACTGCAACCCGAGATGCCGCCGCCAGATTCCTAGCCCGACACGGAGAGAGCCCGCCATGACCAACAAGCAAGCCGTCGCTACCGCCGTCACGATGCTATCGGAGTACTTCCGCCAGCCCCTCACGGAAACCGCCCTGGAGGCGTACGCCATCGGCCTGGAGGAGTTCCCGCCCGAGGCAATCGCGACGCTCGCGAAGCGGGCGATCCGAGAGTGCAAGTTCATGCCGTCCGTCGCCGAGCTGCTGGCCTTCGCGGGGCAAGCCGGCCCGCTCGTCCTCGCCGCCGAAATCGCGGAAGCCTGGACCGCCGCGCGCTGGGCGCGTCGCGTCCACAGCTACACAACTGGCGTGGACTTCGGGCCGCTGGTCAACGCCGTGATTCGCTCGATGGGCGGCTGGCTGGTGTTCTGCGGGCACAACGACGACGCGCTGGAGGCGTTCGAGCGGAAGAAATTCGAGACGACCTACGCGGCGTTTCGGGCGAAGGGCGAACAGGGCTCGATGGGCGAGCCGCTGCGCGGGGAGTTCCCTGGCGTGGAGCGCGTCGCCATCGGCGGGAAGGCGCCCGCGAAGCAGATTGCCGCGCCCGCTACGCCGGTCGCGGACGTGGTGAGTCGGCTGGCCGAGGACAAGGCGGCGCCGTTGTGAACCACGTCCGCATCTACGCGGTCACGCACGCCAATGGGAATTCCCAGCCGATGTGGCTGTGCCCCGATGACGCGCGGACCGTCAAGGCCACTCGCCTGGACGAGCCGCTCGGGTTCTCGGGCCGCTGCGACCTGTGCGTGGCGCGCGAGCAAGCAGCGCCCGGGTATGTGACGCCGACGCTGACGGTCGCGCCGACGAACAAGGGCGCGCGTCGCCCGACGGCAACGGAATGCCCGCCGCCCCGGCTGATACCGGCGTGGGTGAGGCCGGGCCAAGCATCGAAACAACGGACAGTGAGCGGAGAGGAGCGAGCATGAGCACGACGAAGTGGGAGTACGGACAGGCGTTGATCAATCGCGATGGAGTTCGCATCGCATTCAGCCCTGTATTGACGGGGATGTCGCAGGAGCAATACGAACTGGCTGGCTGGTTCGTCGACGCCACCGCCGAGAAGCGGGAGCGTGTGTTGGCGGAGGGCTGGATCAAGGGGGCATCGATATACCCGTGCGACCGCTGTGGGGCGACGATGGTGACGTTCATGCGGAAGCACGACCGTGCCTGCGAAGCCTGCGCGCCGTCGATGGGGGTGTTCGCCCCGTCCGCGCCTGCGAAGCCCGTCCGCCCTGCCGACGATGACCGCGCGGCGTGGGAGGCGCTCGTTCCGAGGGGGCCGATTCCGGGCGCTGGCATCGAGTCGGCGAACGTCGGAGATGTGGTCGCCTGGTTCCTGGGTGAACGAACCCGCGGCGTGTGCGAGGTCATTCGACTCACCGAAAAAGGAGTCATGACCAGGCCCCTGGGCGGATACGGAACCGGAAATTACGAGTTGTACTGGGACGGGACGGCAATGAACGCCGTCGTCCTGTTCCCCGCTGACGCCGCCCGTGCCAAGCCCGCCGAGCCGAAGCCCGCGCTTGGCCCCGCGCCGGCCGAGAAGGCGAAGCGCGAGTGGCGGGCGCCGCGGGAGATGGTCGACGGCGTGTTTGTGGCTGGCATCGCCCAGTCGCTTCACCATGAGATGGGCTGCGGCCCACGCGGCAACCTTCTGACCAATCTGGCCCGCGAGCTCCCTCCTGCCCGCGCCATCAACGTGCGCGGCGTGCGGTCCATCTACCTGCCGCCGACGGAGAGCCAGGGCGAGAAGCTGAGCCGCCTCGTCGAGTCGGGTCGAAGGGCGGACGTGCGGCTGGACGAGACGCGCTTCGAGGCGGGGATGCGAGGTGTGAAGTGAGTTCGCTGAAGAGAATCGCGGCGGCCCTCGAAAGGCTAGCGACTCCGCTGCCAGACGTTGATCTGGTTGGGCGCGAGATGGAGCGGGCGGCGCGTCTTCAGGACATCGAACGCGCGAATGCGCAGCGCGACGCCATCCTGGTCTGCGCGCGAGCCCAGACCGCCCTGCTCGAACGGATCGCGGTGGCGCTGGAGTCGCGCAAGCCATGACCGCCCAGCAAACCGCCGCCAAGGCCGAAGAACGCCTCCGCATCCGCCGCGCCCTTCTCGCCCTGTACGTCGACGCCCGGAGCGTGTGGCTGTACCGCGAGTCGGTGATTGCCGCGATCAAGAAGGCTACGAGAGCGCCTGCGAAGGGACGACGCCGCAGTCAGCCAGAGGCCGCGAAGGGTGCCGGCGTAATCGGACACCCCGACCGGTGCGTTTGCTGGCGGTGCGCCACACCGGAGCAGAACCGGCTCTCTCTTGAGAAGTCGATCGCCGCGAGAGCACGAAAGGGACGACGATGAGCAGCGAGACGTGGACGATTCGGGAAATCGAGGAGGCGTTCTACCGGGCCGGCATCGTAGAGGCGAAGAAGATCAGCATGCGTAGCGCCCTGGAGGACATCCTTGCCGCCCGCCGCAGTCAACCCGAGGTCGCGCCGGTCGGGCGAGAGCATGGACCTGGGAAGTGCGTCCCGCTGTTGCCGCGAGTCGACCGACCGCCCATTACCGTCGACGATGACGAGTCTGAGTATCCCGCCGACCACGCGAAGGCCAAGGCCGGGGCCGAGCAGCCAGCCGCGCCGCCAAGTCAAATCGAGGTCGACATCATGGACGGCAACTTCGGCCCCATCGCCGACCCTCCCGCGCCGGTCGCTGCAAGTCCGTTCGACAAAGCGCTCGCCGGGGCGACCGAGGCGCTGTCGCACGTCGGAACGACACGGACCGAGCTTCACCGCGAAGGACCGCGCAGCTACGAGACGACGACCAGCAAGCCCCCCGTCGCGCCCGCCAACCCGCAGCCGGGGGTGCAAGTTGTAGTCGCAGCGACTTCTGTGTCGTCAGGAAGCGAAAATCCCTCGACCGGCGTGTCGAATTCGAGAAATTCAGACGCGTCGCGTGGGCTGGGCGAGCGAATGCGGGCCGACCGCATGGAGTTGCGCGCCTTGCTGTTGAAGTCCCCCGGTGTCGGCGGTGAGCTTGGAACGCTGGCGCGGTTCATTGATCACGAGCACGCCGTGGACATCCTCGAAGCCGCCAACGCCGAGCTCCGCGCCCAGACGATACGCTGGGAGCAGCAAATCCAGGACAGCGCCAAGGCGCACGAACGCCTGCTGTCCGAGGCGCGGGCCGACAACGACCGGCTGCAACGGGAGGTCGTCAGTGCGGGGAATGAGCGGGATGCCCGCGACATTCGAATCGACGAACTTGTGCGGTTCCTGGAGGTCAGGGCGAAGGTGCTGGTGGCGATGGAAAAGCAATTGGACAACCGCGACGCCCGAATCGCTGGCCTCGAAGCGTCCTCGGCTGACCTGGTACGGCGGGCGCAGGAGGAAGGGCGACTGCGCGAAGAGACCGCCGACGCGCTTGCGAAGGTGACCGTGCGGGCGCAGGACGCCGAAGAACTGGTCGCCGAACTACGGGGGAAGCTGGCGGCGGCGGAAGCGATTGACTGCCCCGGCTGCCTGGCGCTGCTGTCTCGCGCCGCCGACATGCTCGCCGAGGTTCAGGAGGAGCCCGACGGCTTGCACGAGTGGCAGGAAGACTTGGCCAAGCATCGCGCCCCCGCGCCCGAGGTCGGCTGATGGGATACCAGCGCCGCCGCACGGATTCGGTTCACAAGAAGCTCGGCAAGGTCGCCCGCCAAATCGACCCGGGCGCCATCGACACGCACATCTTCGGGGCCATCGGATGCGATTACCTCGCGAGGAATATCAAGACGGGCGAACCGGCGTTCCTCGAATTCAAGGACCCCGACAAGCCGCCGTCTGAGCGCCAGCTCACCGACAACGAGAAGGCGATGCAGGCTGCATACCCGCTCCACTGGCACCTGTGCATGACCGAGGATGACGTGCGGGTGGCGCTAGGACTGACCGTGGTCGTGGCGCTCGACTTCAAGCCCGCCGACCTGTCCCCGCTGGCGAGACGGCTGAAGCGGCGAGGGGCGTGATGAAGCGGTTTCTGTGCCGGCTGTTCGGCCATCGCGTATGGTTCGAAGTCATGCACGACCGGCTTCTGGTGCCGCCGTATCGGGACTACACGCGCGTGCTCTGCGAGCGATGTGGCGCGATCATCTGGGACATTCAGAGATGACAAGAAAACATAAGACGACAGAATTCGATGAAGATTGCCTGAAGGAAAGAGGAAGGATTCTAGACGGAGAGTTCGCCCATTACTGCCCGGACTGGGACGGACTGACGATAGACGAAACGACCGCAGAATTTCCGTGTGTTTGCTACAGGAACACGGTTCACTGGTGCGAACGAAACTTCGAACCAGCATGCTGTATTTGCGGAGCCACGCCAGCTGACTACGCGGACGCGGATGGAAGGCTGTACTGTCGGCCGTGCGCGCGAGGCAAGCGGCGAGGGGCGCCGTGAAGCGCTGGCTGTGTATGAACTTGCCGTGGCACAAGTGGCTACATTCGTTCTGGGCGAGCGAGCGCGCCGAGGTGTTCCATTGCGTCAGGTGCGGCACGGAATGGGTGGCGAACCACGAAATGCAGGCGGTCATCGCATGGGACGACGAGACGAAGGCGTTCTATCGCTCGCTCGGATGCTTCCGATGACCATCCGCGACGCCGTCATCGCCTGCGTGCGAATGGGCATGGACTTCGATGTCATCGCGAAGGCGTACAAGATGCCAGTGTCAGACGTTGAGTCGCTGGCGGCGATTCATGACATCGTCAGGGCGCGGACTGGCTCAGCGGACAAGTCGATAAAGCAGAGCAGCTCGCTCCGCTTGCGCGTGCGTCGGTAGACGCCGTCGCCTTCGACGGAGCCGCCCGGGTTCGTGTTCCCTTCGATGGTCACGATCACCCCGTCCGCCGTGGTCGTCTCGATGAACCCGGTGTGCTTGTGGCCGTTGAGCAGGAAGATGGCCCCCGGCGCGGGCTGGCTCGACCGCATGTAGGGCGGCGCCTTCTCGTCAAGCGTCCAGCACCCAGCCGTCAGGTGGATCGGAACGGGAACGCCGAGCACATCGGCCGCTCGTTTGACCATGGCCGACACGAACGTCGCGCACCACGGGTCCGCCTTCGTCGGGTCGTGGCCGATTTCCCGGCAGTAGCCGTCGATTTCCGGCCCGCGGTTCCGCCCGTGCTCGCGCACGCCGATTTGCGTGGCGGCCAGTTCCAGGGCCTTCTGAGCGAGCCGGCTCATCGTCGTCTCCTGTCGTTCGTGACGAGCATCGCATCGTGCCGCCTGTCGTACGACACGCGTAGCCCCTGCGACGGCAACGCGACCTCGCCAAGCTTGCGGCACCAGCGCCAGCGCGTCGGGTCCTCGGTGCCGCAACACAGGACCATCGCCCACGCTTCGACGGGCTTGTCGGGCGGCTGGACGTCGTTCTCCAGGACGATGGCGTCGGGGTTCGCGCAGTCCGGGCACACGCGCTGCCGCTTGGTCACTTCCTCGTCGAAGGGGGCGTCTATGGTGATGTCGGTCATTTTTGTCCAGGCTGCGAGTCGCCGCGCCGCTTGATCCGCTTCGTGGTGGTCGTGATTTCGTCGGGGTCACGCGGCGCTGGAGGGTCGAAGGCGTCGGCCACCTCGGCGAACGTTGCGACCATCAGCCGAAGTTGCAGCGCGACCTCGCGGTCCGTAGGGCGGCGGTCAATTGGCGCAACTCCTCGCGACCTGCGGAGAGTCTCGCCGAACTCGTCAAGAAGGGTTCGGGATGCGTCGCACGTACGACCGAGGGTATCGTAGAACGCTGCGCGCGCCGCTTCACCAGCTGCTTCACTCTCCTCCACGCCACCGAGCCACGACCTTCCGCTGTTGTTTGCGCCATTTTTCAAGTCACTCCTCGGTTGGCTTGGGTTTCTTCAGCTTCTTGACGACCTTCGGCGCCGTCTTCTCGTCGACGTACTTCCGCATGTCGTCTGAGTCCTTGGCGAGCTGCGCGCCCACGGAGTCGATGCGGGCGCCCAGCTTCTTTTCCTGCTTCGCCAGTTCGTCGGTCAGCTGGTCGTGTGTCACGCCGCCCCAGTGCGAGCCCGCCCAGCTGCTACCGCCCGCGATAGCCGCTGAGACGAGCAGGAAAAGCAACTGCTGCCACCACGTCATGCCCGGCTTCAGATCGACGTGCGGGACGGGGACTTCCGAATGGCTGACCGCTCGAAGCGCTGGCGGGGTGATCATTTGTGGCGCTCCCGGTACGACGTGACCGCGCTCGCCCGCGCCGCCGCCATTCCAGCCGCGATGGCCTGCGCCTGTTCCGTGGGCAACTCGTGCGGGACAATCCCGTACTCGTTCGCCACGTCGAGCAGCATCTCCAGCACCGCGACGAACGGCGCTACCTCAGGGAAGAGCACGGTCGCCCCGTCAGCAAGCTTGAGCGCGAATCCCTCGATGTCAGCGGCGTTCATTAGACACCTCCTCCGAAGAACATGGGGTTTGATGCCGACGAGCCGGCACCGAACGTGTATCGGTACAGCCCGACGTGGTCGCTGATGTAGAGACGTCCCGACGGAGCGAGATGGATCCGTGCGGTGCCGACGAAGCTGCGCCCGAGAGTCGCGCTGATTTCCGTCCAGTTCGCGCCGTCGTCGGTGGACTGGTACACCTTGCCCGTCGGTCCGACCGAGTAGATGGACGACATGTAAATCGTCCCGTCGCCCTTGAACGCGAACCCCGAGATGTTGTTGCTACCGGAGTTGTCCATGCCGTTGACGTGGTGCCAGACGCCCACGCCGTCCGCGTTGCGGTGGACCTGGCACGTCCCGGCGCTCGGGTTCGGGGGAAACGGGTCTCCGATCGTCGCGAATAGCGAGCCGGTAATCGGGCTCTGCTGGATGTTCCACAGGTTGCCGTGGTAGTCGCTATTGCCAGCCGGCGACGGATGCGTGAGCCCCCAGCTGACGAACGTCGTGCCGCCGTCGCTCGAGATGTTCGCGTCGCCGATTTCACCCGCCACCGCCAACCCGTACGTCGTCTCGCAGATGGCGTAGACGTGGCCGATCGAACCGCCCGGGTACGAGACGGCCTTGGACGTCCACGAATGCCCGTGGTCCGTCGAGTGGTAGATGTTCCCGTCGAAGTCAGTGACAGCCCACATCGACCCGCTCACGTCCGCCGAGATGCGGTTGATACCCGTCGCGGCGTTGGTCAGCGTGCCCGTCGCCTGCGTCGTGCCGCTGGTCGTCGCGTAGTAGATTTTGGGCGGCGTCGCGATGGAGCCGAAGACGACTTCCCCGAGGCTGTTAGCAACCAGCGAATCCGTGCGGCAAGTGATGCCCGATGAGCCAGGGACGGCCGAGAAGGACGCCCCGTCGTTGGTGCTCATCTGAAGCGCCTTGTTCCCGTCGAAACAGAAAATGGCGCCCGACGCCAACTCGACGACGTTGGTGACCTCGGTGTTGAGAAGCACGGTGAGGCTCATGCCCAAGCACCTCCGCTGCCGGCTGCTGCGTAGCCGTCGTAATTTGTCCCGTCGTACAAGAACGTCACGTAGTCGATGGCGTTGGCTGCGGTGCTGAGCGTCGGGGCGGTCGCGCCTGGCCAGCGAACGCCCGACGGCCATGCGGCGATTGTGCGCGAGCCGGTGGCGTCCTGCTTCACGCGTAACGTGAGCCGCGACGGTCCCGTGGGCGCCGTGAACGTCGGTGTTCCTGTGATGTTGCCGATGACGATTTCTTGAAAGCTGCCCGCCGTCCAGTCGACGAGCGCAGGGCTGGCGCCGCTCTTGGCGGCGGTCGGAACGCTGTTGAACGTGACCTGCTTGACCCCGGTCACGTTGTTGTTGCCCATTGCGATCGGGCCGGTCATGGCGCCGCCCGACAGAACCAGGACTGCCCCGCCGCCAACGTCCCCCTGGACGGTGGACATTACGAGCTGTACTCCCAGACGACAATGAGACCAGGTCCGCCCTGCCCGCCCGTGACAGCCGCGCCCGATGAAAGCCCGAGGCCGCCGCTTCCGCCGCCGGCCGGACCCTTAGCGTCCTGTCCCGCGCCGCTGGTGCCGCGCGCGTCCCCGCCGTTCGGACCGCCGCCGTATCCCGAGATGGAGCTGTTCGCGCCGCCTGTTCCGGTACGGATGGCCATACCGCCGCCAACGCCACCGAGGTTGCGAATGTTGCCGTTGGTGGAGATGGCGCCCCCTGCCGCGCCCGCGAGGACGGTCGTCGCGGTCCCAGAAGCAACACCCGCCTGCGCGCCCTTGCCACCCTTGGCCGTCAGGAGCGTGGACCCATCGGTGAACGTGGTGTCAGCGCCGTCGCCAGCCGCCGCCCCGGTGTTGGCGCCCTTCGCCCCGCCGACGTTGCTTACGGTGTAGGTTCCGGTCGTGATTGACGAGTAGCGGTGGCAGAAGTAGCCGCCCTCGCCGCCGCCGCACGCGATGGATGCCTGAGACGCCGACGTCGCCGCGCATCCGCCTCCGCCGCCGCCCTCGGCCCATCCTTCGACGACGGCCGATGCGGTCCCTGCCGTTGGAGTGTACGTCGCCGCGCTGCCGGTCGTAAGCACTTGGACGCCGATGAGGCGGCCCGTGATTGTTTGGTCGCCGGTGTTAGTCCCGCTGACCGTGGCGTTGTTGCTGACGGTGAGCGTCTTCCCATCGCTGATAGTCAGGGTCGCGCCCGTGGCCGGGGACGTGATCGTAATCTTGTTGACCGTGGTCGCAGTCGCTGCGCCGATATCCGGGGTCACCAGGGCCGGCGAAGTCGCGAAGACGAGAGACCCGCTGCCCGTCTCGTCGCTGATGGTGTTCTTGAGTTGGAGCGACGTCGTAGCCGCGAACTGGCTGAGCGGATTGCTCGTCAGGGCGTCGCCGCCACCAGGAATGGCCGCCCAAGTACCGTCGTCCTTCAGGAAGCTGCCGACGTTCGTGCCCTTGGGAACGAAGCCGTGCTTGGTCGTGCTGAAGTTGTTGGTGGTGATGTCCGACGTGGAGATAGTCGCGTCGCTGATGGTCTGATCGCCCGTGTTGGTCCCGCTCACGGTCGCGGTCGCCGACGCAGTCAGCGTGGCACCGTCGGCGATGACGAGCGTTGACCCCGACGCGGGCGCCGTGATGGTCACCTTGTTGACGGTCGTTACCGTGGCGACGCCAAGGGTCGGCGTGGTCAGCGTTGGACTCGTCCCGAACACCAGCGCGCCACTGCCCGTTTCGTCGGAGATGACCCCCGCGAGTTCGGCGCTGGTCGTCGCGGCGAACTGGGACAGCTTGCCGGTGGTCACGGCGGTGTTGGCGACGTCGCCCGTGTTAGTTCCCGAGACGGTCGCGTCGTTCGAGACCGTGAGGGTTTTCCCGTCGGTGATGGTGAGCGTGGATCCGGTCGCCGGGGCGGTGACCGTGACCTTGTTGATGGTCGTAGCCGAGGCAACGCCGAGCGTGGGCGTTACGAGCGTTGGCGAGGTCGCGAACACCAGGGATCCGGACCCGGTCTCGTCGCTGATTACGCCCTTCAGTTGCAAGGACGTAGTGGCCGCGAACTGCGACAGGGGATTCGCGACGAGCGCATCCCCGCCCCCTGCGATGGTCTGATAGGTGCCGTCGTCGCGCCAGAACTTGGTCGCGGTGCCAGGAAGCTTCGGCATGAAGCCGTGCTTCGACGTCGAGACATCGTTGGTTGTGATGTCGCTGAACGTGATGGTGGCGTCCGTGCCACCTCCGCCGCCAACGTCTCCCTGGATTACGCCCATGTTACGTCGGTCTCACCAGCAAGATGGAAATGTCGTGCCCGCCGATTCCGCCCCTGGTCTGAACGACGTGCCCGTGCGACGAGACGGTGCGCTCGAAGTACATGGAGACGTCGTGGCCGTCGGTGATGTCTCGCGCCAGGCGGACCCTGTCTCCAATGGCTACGCCAGGAACGATGTGCGAGTGTCCGCCGCCGTCGCTGGCCGCGACCGCCGCTTGGATCATCATGCCGATGCCGTGGTCGCCCTGAACGACGCCCATTATCCGTTCCCTCTCTCCATGACGTCGCCCATGACTGAGCCGCGCCAGGTGGTCAGCACGTTCGCGCTGTTGTGGTAGCGCACGCGGACCTCGGGCGCGGAGACCTTCTTGTAGGTCTTGGTGTAGCCGCCCGCCGTGGTGATGCTATCGCCCGTGCCAACCACGTCCCAGGTCACGCCGCCGTCGTTCGATTCCTCGAAGGTGAGTCCGTTGGCGGCGCTGTCGGCGGACGTGATGATGTTGACGATGATCATCTTGTAATGCCGGCCGCGCTCGATGAATCCGTTGTTGGACGAGCTGTCCCACAGCGTGATCGTCGCTCCGCTGCCCGGGGCGCCAGCCAGGGTGAGTTTCTTGAGGAGTTCGTATCCGCGTTCGGTGACTGCTGACATGTGGTTCCTTTACTGAGCGTTGAGTGCCGCCGCGCGGCTACGGTTGAGTTCTTCGTCGCGCTGTGCGGCCTGAAAATAGGCCTGAATGACCGGGTTCCACTTGGCCGAGAAGTTCGTGAGTTCCTGGCCGACCGGCACCGCCGCGCGGGCCGGGTTGTAGAGCAAGCGCCCCGCGATAGGCGCTGCGTTCTGCGCGGCAAGCGCACTCGCGATACCCATGGCCGCGCCCTTGAGGCCGCCGTGGCCGCCGCCCGCCGCTGCGCCGAGAAGGTCGCCGATGACGGCACCTGCCGGGACGCCGACGCGATCGAGCAAGCCGCCGTGCGCGGGCGTGCCCACGTGAAACTGGAGGTCGGCCTTGGCGCGCAGGAGCTCTGGCGAGTCGGCGATCCGTGCCAGCGCGGGGTCCGACGCAAGCATCTCCTCGAGGCGCTGAGCTTCCTTGCGCTGGATGCCGGCTGTCCGCGTGGAGTCCCCGCGGCGACTGAGCATGTTCGCTGCCTTGCGCTCGTCGACGGCTTCGTTGGCTGCCGGCGATCGATTCAGCCCGAGGGCCTCGCGGAAGTCGCCAGATTCGGTCTTTGCGGCAGCGTAGCGACGGTTGGCATCGGCGTACGGGCCGGCTTCGCGCATCTTCTGCCCAACAGACGCGACGCTCGCGACCTTGGCATCGCGCGGGGTCATGTCTCCGAATCGCGCCTTCCCGACGTTAGCCATGTCCATCAACATGGACGTCTTGCCGTTGACCCACGACTCGGGCGCGTACTGCCGTCCGTTGTCGAGCGGGAACTGCGCGTCCATTTCCTTGACCTGGCCAAGCAACGCGGAGCGGGTCCCTGGCAGGGTTGACGGGTCGTTGGCGACGCTTAGCAGCTCGCGACGCAGAGGAATCACGTCGACGAGGTTCCGCCCTTGCCCTCGGTCAATTTCGGCCTTCGCCGCGCGGTACGGGCGCCGCCCCTCGGCATCGAATCGCGCGTCGTTCGCGGCCAAGAGCTTCTGGCCTGCCGTTCGCGCTGACTCGCTGATGTCGGCGTCCGTGATCTTCCCGCGCCCCTCAAACTCGGGCAGCCCGGAACCGCTGTCGCCGATGCCGACATTTCCACCGCGCGCTTCGATGAGTTGCCGAGCCTGGCCGCCCTTGCTCGCGAGAATTCCCCGTCCGAGTCCGGTCAGACCAGCGCCAAGCGCCGGGATGGCGGCTCCGAACGCAGCGTCCTTGACGATTTCGCCGCCCGAGTTTCCTGCCATTGCCGAGGGCACCGCGCCCGTCATCGCACCGCCGCCGATGTTGGCCACGCCTGGCGACACGCCGAGCTTCATCAGGCCGCCAGTCACCAGCGGGCCGAGCGCCTGTCCCACCGCGAACTGCGAGAATCCCTTTGCAGCGCCCTCGGCATCGGCGGCTGCCTTGTGCCCCGGATGCTGCCGCATGTATGCGATCTGGTCAGACGTTCCGCCGTCCACCAGGTCGCGCTCGTCGGCGCTCCCCAGCAACAGGGCGTTCGCCTCGGCGCGATCGCGCGTATCCGCCGCCTGGCGCTCGGGAGTGTACGGGCCTGCCTTGTTCTCGGGTGCTCCGTATTGGGTCGGGCTGTACGCCGGCTTGGCGGCGGGGCGCTTCCCGATGGCGCCGCGAATTTCCTCGTCGGACATGCCAGCGTCGACCATGTCGCTGATGACGTCTTCGAGGCCGCGCGGCGGACGGCGAATGTCAGGCGGGACGGCGCCCGCTGCGATGATGAGCGGGTTACTCACCGACCAACCTCCGCGCTTCCTCGATGAGTCGCTTCTTGCGCTCCTCGTTGGCCTGGGATGACTTTGTCCCGCTCGTCAGCCGCTCGCGCACCGTCGGCTTGGGCTTGTTCGCCACGGCGCCAGCCCCGACGGGGGGCAGGGCGTTCGCTTCGCCGGGAAAGATGTCCTCGGCGGGCGCGCCCATGCCCTCGGCAATCTGCCGGTATCGCTCGTTTACCGAGCCGCGCATGTTCTGAAGGGCCGGGTCACGCTCGAGTCGGCCCTTGATCGCGGCCAGTCGGCGGTCGCGGGCTGCGCTCATGGCCTCCTTTGCCGCGTTGCCTTCGTGGACAATCGCCTCGATTTGTCCCGGGGCCATTCCGCCGTCGATGGCGGTCTGAATCGCACCTTCCAGGCGCGCCCATGCGCCACCGAGGTGGTTCTGCTCCATCTGGTCCATGTACTGGGTCGGCGGGCCGCCACGGAGCGCACGCTCGAGCGCCATCCTGCCGCCAATCTGGGCAGCGCCAGACGGCTTCTGAAGCTCCTTCAGCGCTAGGTCGATGGTCGACAGCGACTCATTCAGCTTGGGAAGCCCAAGTTCCTTCGCACCTTCCTTGGTGACCTGGTCGACGTACTTGTAGCCAGCGAGATTCGACTGGTCAGTTCGTGCGCCGCCGCCGCCCTGCTTGGCGGCCTCGATCTTTGCAGCGCGATTCTTGGCGTTTTCTGAGAGCCGCTCCGCAACGGTCATATTCTCGCGCTCGTGCTGCGCGCGGGTCGCTTCGAGCCGTTGGTCGAGCAGCATTTGCCGCTGCGCTGCCGCTTCCTCGGCCTTCTTCGTCGCGATGAACGCCTGATCCACTTCAGGGGGCTTCCCCGTGTTGCCCAGCACCAGCGCGGACGCCTGGGGGCCGAAGTTGAGCGCCTCGTACGCGCTGCCCACGCGCTTCGCTTCCTTGGCACGCTCGGCATCCGCCGCCGCCTCGGTCGCGGCCGGGTCGTAAGGCGTCCCGTTGATGGTCCACCCGGTCGGCGGCTTGGGCGCTTGCGGGGCGTTCGACGCGATGGCGTCCGCGTTGCGCTTGAACACGGCGTCGGTCGTCTCGCCTTCGGCGGGCGGCGCGGTCAGGTCAACGCCCAGCGGCGCCATGGTCGTGTTGCCCGGCATCTGCGTCACGGACGGCGCTTGATGGGCGATGGTCACGCCGCTGGCCACGGCGATTTGCTTGGCGAGGTCGTGCTGTCCAGCGTCGAGCGCCTTCATGATGGCCTGGCGCGCGGTCAAGTCGCGCTGCTGCTGGCGTGCCGTCTCCTCGGTCGCCCGCTGGGCCGCCTCCGACTGGTAATTCTGGATCTGGGCCTGCTGAAGTTGCCCTTGCTGCTGCTGCGCCTGCTGCTTCAGGAGCAATTCGGCGCGCTGCTGGTCGGCCTGCCGCGACGCCTCGCGCGCTCTAAAGATGCGATCGAACGCATCCCCGAAGTCACCGGACCCGCCCGGCATCTGGATCGGCTGGTAGGCGGCCATTTACTTCTTGCTCCCGCCGCCCATGAGCGCGCTGAAGATGTTGATCAGGTTGTTGACGCCAGAGTTTTGGCCTTGCCCTGTCAGCTGGGCAGCGTTCGCGCCTGCGTTCGCGCCCGCAGTACCGGCGTCGACGGACTGAGAGCCTCCCTGGCCGTAGAAGCCTCCGTAGAGCCCCGCCTGCGCCATGGCCTCCTGGAGCGCCCGATCCAACTGCGAGTTGATGCGCTGGCCGCCCGCCTGCTGCGCGTTACCCGCCTGGTTGAAGTAGCTGTTGAGCGAGTTCAGACCCTGCGTGTCCGCCTGGTTCGCGAGCCCCGCTTGCCCGGACAGCCGCGCGAGGGTCGTCTGGTCGCCGTTGTTGACCATGTTCGTCAGGCCGGCGAGCCGGGCAATCTGCGACTGATCGGCCGCCGAATTGCCCTGGATGCCGAGCCCCGCCGCCTGCATGCGGTCACCGAACATGTTCTGGTAGAGCGACGAGAGCGCGTTGCCCTGGTTGAGCGCGGAGGAGTCCGCCGCCTGCGACAGCGACCCGCCGAGCCCCAAGCGCGCCTGTTGGGCCGCCTGCGCCGCCTGCTGGAGTTGGGCCTGCGCCTGGTAGTTCTGCGCGTCCATGCCGCTCTGGTAGTTGCCCAGAGCCGCCAGGGTGCCGTCAGCGCCGTACGCGCCGCGCGCGATGGCTTCCTGGTTGATGGCGTCGCGGCCCTGCTTCGCCAGGCGGGCATAGTAGGGGTTGTCGCCGGTCAGCGAGGACGCCGCGAACTGCTCGAGCGCGCCCGGGCCGCCGAGTTGCTGGCCAATCTGCTGGAGGTAGCCCTGCGAGTTGTCGGCCTGGCCGATCTTCCCGGCGATGCCCCCCGAGTTCTGGGCAAGCTCCGATGGCTGCCCAAGTTGGCTGGTCAGCGCCCCGAGCGCGTTCTGGCTGTTCGTCGTGTTGCCGTACATCGCCCCGGCGTTCCGTCCGAGCGCCTCGCCCTGGAGCGGCTGCGCGAACGGATTCGAGGCGTTGAGCTGCTGCGTGTTCGTCGGGTTCAGGAAGTTCTGCCCGTACTGCCCGAAGGCGTTCTCGAGCGACGCCTGCGCGGGGTCTCCCCACCAGGTGTTGTTTTGCAGCTGGCCGGGATTGCCGGGCGCCGTCGGGCTGTAGCTGCTGGCCGTGGGCGCATAGGCAGGCGGGGGGGCAGCGCCGTAGGGATTCGATGCGCCGCCGCCGCCGTACGCCTGCTGCGCGCCGCCGTAGCCGGGAATCTGACCGCCCTGGCTGCCACCGCCGCCGTACGATCCGCCCGCCTGCTGCCCCCCCCCGAACATCGACGACGACTGGTAAGCCTTGCCGGCCGCCGCCCCAGCTTGTCCGTCCGTGCTGAGCCCACCGGAATATCCAGCGGGAGTCGCCGATCCGTAAGAGGCGTTCGCGGTCTGTGGAGCGCCGGACTGGCTGCCTCCCCATCCGTTCAGAACCGATCCGCTCGCTCCCTGAGAGCCCGACCCGACACCCCCTGAGTAGCCAGCGGGAGTGGCGTTACCATATGACGCATTGGCGGTCTGCCACGGGTCTCCTCCGCTAGCCTGCGATGGGCCGTGTTGACCGCCAATCGACCCAGAGCCAAGGCCGCCTGAATAGCCTGCTGGCGTGGCAGACCCCTGGGATGCATTCGCGTTCGTGAGCTGGTTCGCTAGCGGGACAAGCCCCCCCTGGCCCTGTCCCCCATACGACTGGGTCGCGTAGGCGGCGGGGTTCCACGTCGGGTCACCCGAGCTGCCCGGCGTGATGCCAGCCGCGCCCATCGAGGACGCCTGGCCGCCCTGGTTCACCCGGAGCGCGGGGTTGTTGAAGTCGTAGTAGTACCCGCTGACGTCGCCCTTCGCGTTGCTTGGGTCGTAGTACACGCCCATCGTGTTGTTCGGGTTCGACCGTGGATCGGCCTGCCAAGCGGCGTTGTCCGCTGCCGTGCGCGGGTTGTAGGTCTGTTGCGCGACCCACTCGGCGCTACCAACGGCGGCCATTAGAAGTGCCCCCGTCCGCTACGGGTCATCGCGGACAGCATGGTCAGGATGTTCGGAGTGGACGTGTCGACGACGGTTCCGCCCGGAGGCGGGAGGGCAGTCGGTGCGCCGGCGGGCGGCGGCAGTTGCGGCATGGCGGGAGCCGGCTGCGGCATGGCCCCGGGCGGCGGGCCGTACCCCGTCTGCGCGACAGGCGGACCGGCGCCTCCGAAGTGCGAGATGCCGCTGCGGCCTTCGACGGATGGGCCGGGCACAGCCGAGCCAGCACCTCCGAAGTGAGCCACGCCCGAGCGCCCTTCGATGGCCGGCCCGGTCGACGGCGGGATTCCGCCCCCCGGGGGCGGCAGGGATGGCGGCGAGCCAGGAGGCGGCCCGCCCGGCATTCCACCACCGCCTTGCCCGCCGTGGCTCGGAATCAGCTGTGACTTGAGCGCGTCGTAGCCCTGGAACTGCCCGAGCGCGCCCTGAAGGCCCTGCATCTGGCGGTCCCATGCCGTCTGGGAAAGCTGCTGGAGGTACGCCTGCGCTTCCTTCGCCCCCTGCGCGGCGGTGTCGTAGCCGGGGGACTTGGCGGCGTCCACGACCTGACCGCCGACTTGCTTGATTGCCCCGAATGGAGCTCCAGCGTCGAAGTTCGTGTTTTTCGTTCCCAGGTCCCAGAGGTCGCCAAAGAAGCCCATTTCAGCCGCCTTTCGTCATTGCGACACCACTCGGTAGAGGCTCGCCGTGGAGCCGGCGTCGATCGCACCGGCGATGACCGCCAGCGTGATGCGCGTGATGGCCGCCGTGCTCGTCCAGAAGCCGAACCCGCCACCAGCGACGCTTTCCGGGGCGTCGTCGGTCGCCATGACTCCATTCCCGTCGATGGCCCGCATCGACCCCGACAGCGGGTTGGGAATCACGATCATCCCCTGCGCCAAGTTGTTGGCCCCGACGCCGCCAGAAAGCGCCACGGTCACCGACGTCGGGGTGCCGCCGCCCTGGCGGTAGTTCGCGCCCGAGTCGTTGTTGAGCCGCGCGCCCAGCGTGAACCCCGCCAGCAACGCCCGCTTGACGTTGATGTAGATGCGGAATTCGACGAGCCCCGTGGCGTCGCCGTTGAGGCTCGTCCAGTCGAACGCCGTCGGCGCCGTGATGGTCGAGACGAGGTAGACGCCCGTCGTCGAAGTCGGCGGCGCATTCCAGGTTCCGTCGGCGCGGAGGAAGTTCGTCGTGCCGCCGCCCGACGCGGGAGCGACTCCCTGGAGCGTGCTCGAAAACGGGTCGAGGATGGCGGTCACTTGCGTCCCGGTCCCCTCCTCAATGTCGCCCGCGCCGGCCGAGAAGCGACCAAGCACCCGTGCCGTCGCCGAGACGTTCTGAATCTTCGCGTACGTGACCTGATCTGGGTTGATGTCCGCCGTGTCGATGAGCTTCGAAGCAGCGTCCTGCACGCCGCCCGTGACGTGGACGAGCCCCGTGCCCGTCGCCGTCGCAGGGATGGCGTCGACGGCAACCTGAAGCTCGCGGGTTGCCGCGCGGTGCTCCTTGTCGGAGATGTTCTCGGTGACGCTTCTCACGCCGCCGCCTCGAGGTCTTCGACGTCGTCGTACAGTCCTGCGATCGAAATCTCGTCGCTGCCGGCGTAGCGCAGCCAGTACCGCCGCCGCCGAAACACGCCGCCAAGGCGTACGTCCTTCGACTGCTGCAAGTCCGACGGCTGGCCCACGTCAATCTGCTTGAACGATGACCACCCGAGGCCATCGTTCTGCACGGCCACTTCGACCTGACCGCCTGTCGCGCCAAGGGTCGCCGTCCCGCGCCGCATGGTCACGCGCAGCCGCGCGCTCCGCTTCCGGTTCGCGGTGCCGAAGTCCTGGTAGCCCGTGATGAGTTCAGACAGCAGCGTCGAGCCGTAGTCAGTCCGCGTGTTCGTGTCGATGTACGACAGCCCGGCGACGCCCGAACGCGCGCACACGTTCAGGTTGAGCGCCGGCCAGTACGTCGAGGCGATGACCGGATAGGCCACGTTGCGGCTGACGCCATCGTAGATGCCCCGCTCGTGCCACTTCTTCGAGCCCATGTCGTAGGCCCAAGTGCGCCCGGCCGTCGGGAACACGAAGACGAGGCAGTCGTTTCGGTCGGTCGTCTCGCGGTAGCCGTAGCAGTCGGAGACAGTGCCGAGGTTGCGCAGGTCGCGCTGAATCGCCTCGCCGATGTTCTTCTGCCCGCGCCCGTCGGTCTCGACGATGCGGCGCTTGGAGTCGAGAAAGAAGTACGCCGAGTTTTCGTCCCCGTCGACGCGCACCACGGAGTTCGCCGCGAGTAGGCCGATGTTCAGCGTGTTGATGCGCTGGAACGGCACGAGCGGGTCCGTCGAGATGCCGAACACTTCCAGCGTCGACGTGCCGAAGACGGCCATTTCCGCCGTGTTCTCGGCGACCGTCACGATGGCGTCGGGGCGTGCCTCGGCGAACTGCCCCGCGCCCGACCAAGTGGCATCGTTGCCTTCTCCCGCGTCGCTGTAGACGAACTTGCCGGGAATCGTGAGGCTCGGCGCGATGAGCCGCTGACCCAGGTTGATGAGGCTCGCGGCGTTCGGCGACGTGCCACCAAGCCGCGCGGTAAGGCCGATGCCGGTCCACTTCTGGATCGCCCCGCCACCCGCGATGTACAGGTAAGACGGCGACTCTGCGAAGTTCGGCGTCAGGACGTTGTCCAGCTGCGTGGCGGCCGTCGCGTCGGAGAGCGCCTGCCAGGTCGTCGGCAGACCATCAGCCAGCGCCCAAATCTTGCGGTCGGCGGTGACGGCGACGATCCAGGTCTTCCACCGGTACAACGCCGTGATGGGCGACGAACCAAGGCCCGTGGTCGTGTACGTGACCAGGCCCGGCCGCATGCGCTGGACGCCCGCGACGTCCGGCATGAAGTTCATCACGCGCGACGGGGCGGGGGAGACATCGTCGGCGGTGGATACCAACCCGGCCGAAATGTCAATAGGCGTCAGCGCCATCACGCCGACCCCCGGACTTGACACGAGGGGGGCGTCAAAGTCACCCTTTGGGGTGAATAGACGACGGGCCACCTGGTGGAACAGGCAGCCCGTCTAACCCCAGAGGCGGACAACCAACACCCCGCCAAGGAGCCTGCCCAATGAATACCAAGAAACTTGCCCTGGTTCTGCTGTTCTTCTCGGCCGTCGGATGCGAATACGTCGGCCCCTCCCTGGGAACGGTCTCGGCGGGCGGGGACTGCGGCGAGCTGGCGTTCGTTGCTCCGTGCGATCCGAAGTTCGCCTACGCCTCGTCTCGCGACGGCATGGGCGTCTGCTACAAGACGGTCGACCAGGAGACCGGCGTTGCGTCCAACCCCGCCACCGGTTGCGTCGGCACGAAGGGCGCGGTCACCGTGAACTGCGCCGCGTACTGCTACTAGGCCGCGCATCAGATCGCCATCGACGCAGACCGCGCCGTCTCCCTGTAGACCGAGTTGATCGGGTCGTACTCGAAATGCGAGATGATGAGATTGCCGGTAGCTGGTGCTGGAGCTGCGCCGCCCTGGAGCTTGTACTGGGCGTTGAACGTCCAGGTGACTGCGCCGCCAGAACTGTTCACCAGCATGATCGAGAACTTCCGACCGAAGCCGAGGGCGATCGCGGCGTTAATCGTGACCGTAATTGCGGCCGTCGCGATGATGCGTATGGACTCGGTCTGGTCTGGCAGCGGCGTGACCGACCCGTTCACCGACAGGGAATAGGCGACCGGGGCGCCCGTGCGCTGGTCAACGACGGACGCATTCAGGGTCGTCGCCTGCAACTGCATCGCGCCGCTGGTCGTCGCAGTCCGGACGGGAGCGGTTGATCCTGAAATCGACGACCCGAACGACCGGAGCGTTGAAGATGCCCCGGTCATGTCGATTCCGTAGGTGCCCGCACTGACGGACGACGCGACCAAATAGATGTTCCCCGTGTCGGTCGACACGCCCTTTCCAGCGGACGACAGCAGGCTTGACCCGATAACGTAGACGCGGCCCGTTCCCGTGTGCGCGATCGCCGCCACCACGCTCCCCGTCGAAGTCGTCAACGACGAATTACCGGCCACATAGAGCACGGTGTGGTTCGTCGAAATCGCAGACGCATGGCTATCGACCTGGACGTTCTCGAAGATGTGGTTTCCGGCGCCCCCGGTGAAGGAGACGCCGAATCCCGTGGACGACGACGAGTGAGTGATCGCGAGGTCTTTCCACCTCGTGAAGGTCGACGTGACAGAGAAGGTGTTCGCCGCCGCTCCCGTATTCCGGATGATGCTGTTGCCAGGGCCCTCGCCCTCTACGTTGACCTGCGTTCCGCCGAACGAGATAGCGGACGAGTTCCGATAGAACCCCGACGGGAAGTACACCGTCACAGTTCCCGAGGCATTTGCCGCGAACGTGAACGCATTTTGCAGCGCGGTGTGGTCGTCGGTGATGTCGTCTCCGACCGCGCCGAACGCTTTCACGCTGACCTTTAGTTCTCCCAGAACAGTCTTTAGGTTGCGCTCGGTCGCTGACGTATTGACCTTTACCTGCCACAACCCCGCCGTGCCGCCGAACGACGTACCGATGCCGTCGAGCAACGTCTGCAACGTCGTCTCGGTCCCGCCGTTCACGGACGCGCTCTGAATCTCCAGCTGCTCGGCGCGGTGGATGTTGACCAGCCCATCGAAGTAGGTGGTGGTCTCGGTGCTGTCCTTCAGGATGAGCCGCGTCGGGACCTTCGTGTACGCGATGCCCGTGCCGCCAGCCGTGAGCGTGAGCGGGGGCGTGATGGCCGTGGTGCCCGCGCTGTCCGAGTAGACGGAGACGGGCGTGAGCGTGCCTGGGAGGTAGAAGCGAGCCTTGCCAGACGCGATGGGCGCGCCCGTAGACGTGAGGGCGCCCGACGCGAGCATCTGGATCAGTGAGACGGTCGCGGCCATCAGCCAGCCCCCCCGAAGTTGCCCATGGCCCCGTACGGGACCAGCGTCATCGGTCCGCGCTCGTTGTCGCTGTTGACCAGCTTGTCGAGTTCACGGTCGAACATCGGCTTGAACCGGTCCATCAACGCCGACTGCGACAACTTGGGCGCCAGCTCGACGACCAGCCCGTAGACCAGGCAGTTCAGCCACTCGGCCCAGAAGTCGGCCGTGTCCGCGCCCGTGACGAAGTCCGCGCCGCGCACGCACGCGGTGTACTCGACGGTGTCACCCGTCGCGTCGGGCACGGGCCACAGGTAGACCGTGGTCGTCGTCAACAGCTGCTCGACGTAGTAGCGCGTGGACGGTCCCTGGGTCGTCCGGTCAGCCAGCGCCATGTAGTCGTCGCGCGACATGGGCAACGCCTGAAGCGCCGCCGTCGCGCCTGAGCGCGTGTAGCGGACCGGCCCGTCGAGGCCGAGAACGTCAGAGGCAACGACGAAGGACGCCGTGCCCGCAGTGGTCGTGGTCGTACGGCGCTGGTAGTGCCACAGGTGCACGCCGCTCGCGTCGATGGACTTGACCACGCGGTTGAGCGCGCGCTCGCCCATCGTGAATAGGTTGCTGTTCGTCGCGTCGCGCGTGCCGCCCGGTTCGATCGCCCCGCACGTCTCCAGCGCCTCGGCGATGATATCGTCGCGCGACTCGGTGAACGTGGTGGTTGCCCCGATGGTCATGCTAGCTCCCCGTAGAGCTTCGCGATTCCCGTCATCGTCGCCCCGGTCACTGATGCCGTGATGAACGTGACGTCAGTGGTCGTGTCGCAGAACGCGAACTGCACAGCGCGACCCATCGAGTTCGCCAGGGTCCCCGAGTTGTTGTCACTCATCGACTCGGACAGCCCCAGACGAGTCCGCCCGGTCGTCAGCGGCCAGAACTGCGTCCGCATGACGTTGTTATTGCCGGCCGCGATGCAGACGCCGACCCGAGCGAAGCCGTTGGTGCCCTTGACCGCTGAGTCGTTGGCTACCGCCGAGTTGTTGTTGTACCCAATGTCGGTGTAGACCGACGTGGCAACGGCGTTCGCCTGGAAGCGGAAGTAGCTGAAGGCCGAGCACGAGACTTCAAGCTCGAGGATGATTTTCCGGTACAGCCCCGCCGTCCAAGTCGGCGACGTGTACGTGGTCGCCGCCGTCAGCGTGGCCCCGGGGTCGATGACGCCCTGACGTCCGATCCACATGCGGAACCACTTCCCCAGCGCGTCGCTCGACGAAACGATGACGTTCGACACATCCGTCGCCGTGGACCCGGGGATGAAGTTGAAGAAGTCCCCGAGGCTGTCGACGTAGCACGTATTCGCCACGGCGGTGTTGAACCCGCTGGTCGGGGCGGCGCGCATCGCTGTGACGGTTGCGTATCTGACGCTCACGGGAACCCCATGTCTGAGTCAGTGGGAAAGCTAGGGTCGAACTGCGAGCCAATGCCGATGCCGGTATCAGGCTCGGGCCGCCGCTGGCGTGCAGCCGCAATCTGCTGGTTGTATTCGTAGGCCGTCAGCTCGTTGCACTCGGTACACCGCCACAGGCGGTCCGGGGAAAGGACCACCTGTGACGGGAAGAGACGGCGTCGCCCGCAGATGGAGCAGGCCGTGAGGACTTCGCCATTGACGAACTCCGTCGGCCTGGTCCCCATGGGTTACACCGACGGCGTGCCGAGCAGGATGCCCGTTTCGTTGCTGTTGTTGACGCCGTAGTTCTGGAACAACTCGACGTCACCAGAGGTAACGACGATTTGCGCGTTCGATCCGTCGGTCATGTTTCGGCAGTAGTTGCCGTAGATGTCGCCGGTCGTGCTGGCGAGGGCCGCAGTGATGCAGGCCGTGGAGCTGGCCGCGTTGTTGTGCAGGATGTTGTTGCTGATGTCGATGTTCGTGCAGACCGTCGTCAGTTCCTGAATCACGCCCACCGCCGCTGCCGTGGTGCCGCAGCGGATGCGGTTGCGGCGGATGGCCGGAGCATCGACGTTGGTCAGTCGAATGAACGTGGTCATGGTGGCCAGGGCGGCGCCCGTGACGTGGTTGTCTTCGAACACGAATTCATCGCCACCGGTCGTGACGGTGATGCCGATGGTCACCTTGTTGTTGGCGTCGGTGCCGGTCTTGATCCGGCAGTTTCGAATCGCGCATCCCGCCGCCGAGACGGTGAAGGGCGCTGCGACGTTGACGGTTCCGGTGGTCGGCTCCAGGTTCAGCCGGACGCCGTCGATGGCGACGTTGGCAGTGTCGAGCAGCCAGGTCGACGTCGCGGTGGTCCACGTCAGCGAGGCCCGGGCGCTTCCGGTCCCCAAGCCGACGATAGCGAAGTCGCTCGCCGCGGCAGTGAGGCTCGCCCAGTCGGCTGCATCGACCGAGTAGGACGAGCCAGGGAGCAGAAAGATCACGTGCCCGCGCCCGGTCGTGCCCTGGAGCGCCGCGAGAGCGCCCCCGGCTCCGACGAGCGATGACATGGGGTTGTTCGGCGTCGAGCCGTCGCCGGCTTTGAGGCCGGAGCGGTTGCCGACGTAGATGACCTCGCCGCCGCCCCAGTACCGTGCGATTCCGGCTGCAACGCCCGAGGGGTTCGGCTGACCGTAGCTGGCGACGATGCCGGGAAACCCGGTGATCGTCTTGCTTGATCGAAGTCCCATGGTCGTTGCTCCTTAGGTGGCGTCGGATGCGTAGACGCAACGGGCGTTCTCGGCGCCCCACATCGCGCGGAAGAAGCAGATGAAGATCGCCTGCATCGTCAGCGAGACGTTGTCGCGCTCGAAGGTCGGCTTCTCGCGCCAGTTCCAGTAGAAGCCGTTGTCGGCATCGGTCTGGACGTAGAAGCGCGTGGTGTTCGTCAGGTAGTCGAACACGATCCGCTTCATCCCCTGGATAACGCTCGGGTCGTTGTTCGCGCTGCCCAGTGTCTTCTCGCTCTTGGTCAGCTTCTCGGACAGGACATCCAGAGCCGACGGAACGATGAGCGCCTTCGGGGTGACCGGCGCCAGCATGCCGTCCGGCCCGATGGTCGTGCGCAGCGCGGTGCGGATGTCCTCCAGCGAGGTCTCCGACAGCGCGGCGGGGGTCGCCAGCGTGTTCGCGTACGTGGTGCCGTACGGGGTCACGTGGCTCGCCGAGCACAGGTTGATGTTGTCGGCGGTGACCGGGTACGCGCTGTTGTGAGACCGGTCCATGAACTGCGCGAACAGGTACTCCGGCGTCTTCTTGGCCGCGCGGCCGAGCGCCTGAGCCGGCGTCTTCAGCTGCGAGATCTTGACGTCGGTGACCGCCTCGCGGCTGATTTCGATGGCGCCCGCGAAGGTCGCCACCTGGACGCGCTTCGGCGTGCCGAGCATCACCGTTCGCACGTTCATCGCCTGGTTTTCCGGCTTCAGCTCGAGCTGCTGAGGACCGCCCCATTCGCTGAACTCCCGGATCGGAACGTCGATGGAGTCGACCTCCGCAATCTGGGAGAACTGCTCGACGATCTTGGCCATCGCGGAGTTGAACCACTTGCGCTCGACGGGCTCGATAGCGGCGTACCACTGGGCAATGTTGAGTACTGACATGGTTACACTCCCAAGCTGGCCGACAGGGCCGGCTCGTCGAAGGTGCAGTTGGCGGTAACGAACGCTGCGGTGTTGATGAGGTCGACGTCATTGATCGGAGACCCGATGACGAGACCCTCGAAGCGCCACGGGATGGTCGCGGTGACCGCGATGCCCGTGCGGGTCAGCGTGTGTCCCGACAGACCCGTGGTCGTCGACCCGGCGCCCAGCACCATCGCCAGGTTCAGGTTTTCGTCGGTCAGCGTGACGGCTGCGCCGGCAATCGAAGCCGTGAACACCGTGTTGACCAGGTTGTCGACCAGGTAGACGTAGCTCGCGTTGTCGGGCGCGTTGCCAGACGACGTGTAGAGCGTGGCGGCCGGGAGGTACTTCGCCTCGCGCCGCGTGCCCGCCGCGTCGGTGTAGACCACGCCGCCCGAGCTGCCCTGAGTCGCCGTGGTGGTGACGGAGGCAACCGTGTAGTCGCCGCCAGCGGCCCGCACGACGGCGTCGTACTGAAAGATTGCGGTGGTGTTGTTGGTGAGGACTCGCCCGCGACGGTAGGTGACGGTGCCGCCACCCTTCACGTAGACGGGGCGAAACCCGGGAAGAGCTGAGTTCGCCATGACTTACTTGCCTCCGGTCAAATTGGCGGAAACGACCGGAGCGGCATGAGCGCCGCTGGTGACGTCGCCGCTGAATACCTGCGCCCCGAAGCGGGTCTGTTCGATCTGATTCCGCTCGTTCGAGTGCAGCGCGGCGCTCTGGATGTTGACCATGCGGTCATTCATCAGGTGCACCTTTTCGGCGTTCGCCTTGGGCGTACGCATGAGCACCATCGAGCCGTGGGTCACCTTCGTGTCCACGCCCTTGGTGTCATCCGCGCGCTTGCGGCCCTGCTCGACTTCGCCCTGGTGGACCACTTCCCACGGATCGACGAACACGTACTTGGCGACTTGATTTCCGATCTCGCGTTGCTTCAGGTAGTTCCCGAAGTACTGCGGATGCTTCGGATCAAGCGACTTGTACTCGTAATGAAAGTTCGGGTCTTTGCCCGAAAGTTCATGCGCTCGAGACTGCGCGTGAAGGTCCAGACCGGCAGGGGCGTCGTTGCGACTCGGAACGTGCATGAGTGACCCTTGACCCTGTTTCACGCCTCTGACCCGGGTTGGTCAGCGCGGAATCGGTGCCAGGCTCACTCGGTCGACTGCCCCGAGGAATTACGCCCTAACTACATCGTCAAGTAGACCTGACGAATTCTGGAATGTCAATACTCAGCGGAGAACGCGACCCGGATTCGACTGCGCGACGTACCGCGCCAGCTCCGTCTCGTCGGTGAATCCCGCCGCCTTCCACATGCGGCGCTCCTCGGCGTTCAGCTCGACGCGCGGCTCGCCCTTGCCGGGGCCGCTGCTGCCCCCAGCCGGGCGGGCGGTGGGCGTGCCCGATAGCGCGGCGGCGCTGCTCGGATCGAACCCAGGGGCCTGTCGCTGCGCGCCCTTGCCGGCCTTCACGGTCGCCTGGACATGGTCGAACACGGCCTTCACGCGCCCCGGGCCTTCCGGGTACCCGAGCGCCTCCAGCTCGGCGTTCTTGGCCATCAGCAGCTTGTCTCGAGACGGGTGCGTCGCCACGTCCGGGTAGGCCGCGAAGTACGCCATTAACTCGGCGGGCACCTGCTGCTGGACGGGGGCTTGCGGCTGCTGGGCCACGCGCTGTAGCGCAGGCGCGATGGCGCGCATCGTCGCGGCGGTGTTCGCCTGCTCGAGCAACTCGTGATACTGGTCCATGTCTCTGGCGTCCAGCGCCTTGAGCGCCTGCCGGCGAAGGTCGCGCGGATCAGGAATCTGCGGCGGGGGCGGCTGGTATGCCTGTACCGGGGGCGCGGCCGCGCGCTGCTGGGCGAGCGCCGACAGGTGGCCGGTCAGCTCGCCAAGCTGGCGATCACGCGCAGAGTCCCGCTCGCGCAGTTCCTTGATGGTCTCGGACATCCGCGTCAACTCTGCCTTGCGCTCCTCCTCGGCGCGCTGGCGGCGCGACTTCGGTGCCTCGACGGACACGGACTTACCCGGTTCGGGCGCGGGCGGTACAGCGGGGCCGTCCGGCTCCTTGTCGGCGGCCGGGGCGCCATCTGCCGCGCCTCTCAGCGCCGCAAGGTCTTCCGCGTCGCTGGTGTCGTCGGTCTGTCCTTCAAGCAGCATAGGTCACTCCGTTGGTGGGGTTGGCGGTCGTGTCGATGGGAGCGGCGTTGGCGCGCTCGTACTTGTGCACGGTCGGGTTCTCGTAGCGCTTCAGCGTCAGTTCTCCGCTGCGGATGCGCTCGGCCTTGGTGATGTTCGTCAGGATGTCGCCGACGTTCATGATGAGAATCGGCTCGCGGTGACGGATGGCGCCGCACGCGTCGCACTCGTACGCCTCGGAGCGGTAGCCGGGAGCAGGGCGCCGCGCCCACGCGTGATCCACGCCGTCGGGGCACATCTTCTTGCCCGCCTTTACGATGTGGTCCCACTCCTCCCAGACGCCCGCGAACTGGCCGAACTCGATGCGGTCGCCGATTTGCTCGCCGTTGTCGAACATAATGTCCATCGCGCGCAGGCCCGCCGACAGGATGGTGCCTGTCCGCGCCTGAATCTGCGCCGCCTGCGGGATGAGAATCCCGCCCACTGACTCCTCGGGCGGCTCGTCCTGCCGGACCATGATTCGGTCGTTGAGCGGGACCGACGGCAACTCGTCAAACTTCAGCATCTTCGTCCTTTCGCGATGGCCTACGGGCCGGGTCTTTGAACTTTTCTTCGGGCAAGTCGGCAATCGCCAGCGGCGTGTGCAACGACTTCAAGATGTGGTCGATGGCGATGACGGTTCCCGACCGTAGGGCTGGGTCTTCCTTCATGACGGTCGCTTCGTGGACGAGTTCCAGCGCGGCCGCGCGTTCCCACTCCAGCCACTCGGTGAGCATCTGGATCGCGGGCAACTCGCGAATTTCGGCCATGGCCTTGCCGTCGAGGGACAGCCAGCGGGGGCGGGTCACTGCGGCGCTCCTCGGTAGAGAGGAAATTCCCACTGCCAGCACTTACAAAGCCGACATTGCAACGCGCGCCCCATCGATGGGTGCGTGTCCACCTGCGTTAGGTCGTGCTCACATCCGGACGGCATCCGCGACGCCACCTCTTCTTCTCGTTCGCGCGACAACGTGTATTCGACGTCGGTCACTGCGGCGCTCCGTTCATCATCGGAGGCATCGGCGCCGGCTGTACCGTCCCGCCCATCAAGTGCTGATGAAGCTGCTGCACCTTCTGGCCGGTCTTCTCAATGTCCTGTGCCACGTGGAACCTGATGTGGCGGTCGAGCATGTCCTTCCCTGCCTTGTCCATGACCGCGCCGGCCGGGCCGTTCTTGATGCTCATGTGCCCGGCAATGTGCTCTTGGTCGTTGTCATCCTTGTGCACGGGATGGTCCTGGCCACGGACGAAGCTCGCGTTTTCCTCCCAGTACGGCGCTGGCGGGGGAGGGGGCGGCGGTTGCACGGGCTCGGGCGGCGGGAGCAGCTTGACCAGCTTCTCGGCGCCGTGGACGCGCAGCACGTCCTCGGTTACCTGGCGCATCAGCGCGTCGCGCACTGGCGGCGGCTGGTTCATCAGGTACGGGTTGTTCGTCACGAGCCCGAATACCTGCATCGCCTCCTCGCGGCGCTGCGTCTTGGTGCGCGGGTCGGCGGCGGGCGTGACGTGCGCGTTCGGCGTGAACATCGCGCGGCCGATGCGAACCTGCGTCGGCTCGTTGTCGTGGCCGATGAGGTCGACGACTTCCTCGTCGGGAAGGAACACGCCCCAGCACCGCCAGATTTTGTCCAGCTCGTGCTTGAAGGCTTCCTTGATGCGCCTCGCAAGGACGGTGATTTGCATCATCATCTGCTCGCTGAGGATTTGCGCTTCCTTCGCGGTGCGGTTCGCCCCCGAGGTCTGCCCGCTCATCATGTCGGAGCTGGCGACCATCTTGTCCGACTCTTCGAGGAGCAGCTGCACCGTCCGCATCAGCGACGGGTCGGCGGGCGGGAACTGCGGGAAGAACATCCCGTCTTTCAGCGAGCCCATGGGCGCGTCGACTTCGATCATCTCGCCCGGCTGGACGTTGATGGCGCCGCGCTGCCCCTTCAGCTGCGCCGAGATGAACCCCGGCATGCTGATTTGGAGCGTGCCGCGGTCGATGGTCTGGTTGAGCATCGTGTTCACGGCCTTGTTCGCCCCCGACATGAAGTCGCAGAGGCCGAGGCCGTAGAAGCCCTCCGAGGGGAACGCGCGGTAGTGCGTGAACAGGCTGATAGGCCGCACGCGCTGAGGCTCGGGCGGCGTCGGCATGCCTGATTCGTCGGTCTTCAGGCCGGGCGGCGGCGCAGGAGGTTGCGGAGGCTGGAAGTTCGGATCTACCGGCAGGCCAGCAGCGGCGGCAGCGTCCTGCACCGTCTGCGCGGCCTGCGCCTCGCGAACGAACGCCTCGAGCTGCTGCATGTGCCCGTCGAATGCGGCTTGTTCCTTCGTGAAGCGCGCGAAATCGTCGGGGTCGGGCTCCTCGCGGATGATGAGGCGCAGAAGCGTGCGCGACTGCTCATCGACGGTCGCGACAACGGCGTGGGGCTTGCCGTCGAAAGCGGGGTGTACGTCTGGCGCGTCGGGCGTGCGCCACTCGAAGTACTGCTCCAGCACCATCCGCTCTTGCGACTCGATGGTGGTTTCGCTCGTCGAGGCGCTGTGGCCGTCGATTTTCGCGAGCTGCTGCTTGAACTCGCTGTCGGCCTTCTGGTCGGGAGCGGTCAGTTTGACCAGGTCGAAGTTGGCGTAGATGCCCTTGTCGGAGTATCCCTCCATCTTGAAGTAGGTGGGGCGCTGCACGTGGGTGTAGCGCGGGACGTCGCGCATCGACGGGTCCTGGCTGCGCTGGCCGTGGGCGACGACGAAGTCCTCGATGGGAATCCAGTCGGAGCAGACACGGCCCTCGTAGCTGTTCCAGTACGTCTTCCGGAACCCCGAGCCGTAGCCGCACGTCTGGTGGAGCGTGTCGTCCATGCCCTGGGACATCTCGGGCATTTTGTGGCGGATGTAGCTGTTGCCGAACGTCTCCGTCGCGGCGGCAACTGGCGCGTCGCTGATGGACGTGAACGACGAGTAGAAGACCTTGCCGTCGGCCGGCCAGACCATGTCGTAGAGGCGCCCCTGAATCTGGAGCCACGGGCGCGCAAGCAATGGCAGGTTCACGTTGGCGGCGTTCTTGAAGGGGAATGACTTCGCCTTCATGACGGAGGCGTAGAGGCCCTGTGCCTCTTTCAGCCGGCGCATTCGAGGCTCGCGGCTGTCGACGTCAGCGTCGAAGTCCCGTATCACTTGCTCGACGAGCTTCTTCTGCTCCTCCTCGTTGAGCGACGGGACCATGTTGGTGTCTTCGGACGGCTTGCCGGCGACGGGGGCGGCGCGCGGAGGCTGCAACTGGACGGTGAGCGCGCCAACGTCGGGCGGGGCGTCGTCGGCGGGAGGCTGGTCGAGAGGGGGCATGTCCATGTTCAGTCTCCGTAGCCCGTGGTGATGGTGTCACCGGGCGATTCAGATAGTTCTTTCCGTCGAGCAGCCATCGCGAGCCAACGCTCGACGTCCTGGTCGCCCTGCTTGTCCTTCGGGCGCGTTCCCTGCACGGGCCAGTCGAGCAGCAGGTATTTCAGCGCATCGAACGCGTGGTCATCCGGGGCATCGGGGTCGACGTCTTCCGGGTTGCGCGGGTCGGACATCAGCACGGGCAGCGTTCGGATCAGATTCGGGCAGCGGTCGCCGAAGATGAACAGCGACGGCTTTCCGTTCGGCTTCTTGAGCAGTCGCTCCAGCACTTGCTCGTTCCCGGCCGCGCGGTCCTTGTTCGCGGGGAAGATGCGCCACCCGCACCACTGAATGCCGGCCGCTGGCGTGGCAGAGCCGCCGCTCCCGACGTCGGCGGCGGTCGCTGCCATGGCCTGGCGGTCGATGAGCCCGTACATGTCCTTGGCGGTCCACTTGCGTTCGACGCTCCACTTCTGGAGTTCCAGGCGCTTCAGCATCGCCGCGCCGTACGTGCGGCCGGTGATGCCGGGTCGCCACAGCTCGTCGATGATGTAGACGTTGCCGTCGTTGTCGCGCGTGCCCCAGAGCGTGCAGGCTGGCGCCGTGGTGCCCCAGTCGAGGCCGAACTTGATGGGCCAGTGCCCGGGGATGGAAAACGACGGGATGACATGCAGGTCGCGGCTCCACAGGTTCGCGAAGTAGGCGCCGATGACAACGTCCCAGTCGCCTTCGAGGTACATCCGGCGAAGGTGCTCAGGAAGCGCCATCATGTTGGCCTCGTACGTTCCGTCAGAGGCTAGGTACTTGTTGTCGTAGAGCGTGGCGGGTACGAAAGCCTTCGTCACCTCGCGCGGGGTGCCGTTTCGGAGCTTGACCGTCGACTTGATCACCGTGTTGTGCGGGCGACAGCCCTGAATAAAGTCTCTCTTCACCCATTCCGCGTGCGGGCCGCCCGGATTCGCCGTGTAGCGCACGAAAAGCAGCTTCCGCATGTCGGCGTCCTTCGATCGGACCTGCATCACCAGGAACAGGCGCACCTCGTTGGCGATTTCCTCGGCTTGGTCGATGCCCACTCCGGTCAATTCCTGGCCGTGATAGCCAAGGTGGTCGTTCGGGCCGTCGAGGTGCGCGAAATCGACCTTGTAGCCGCTCGTGAACGTCCAGCGCTTCTCCATGACGTTCCATTTCGCGCCCGGATCAATGACCGGATAGAGCTCCTCGGCGCGCTGGATGATGTCCGCGAGGTTCTTGACGTTCTTTCGGAAGATGATGTAGCGCCCGCGCTGCTTTCGCTTCGTCGCGAGCCACTTCGCGTGGCAAAGGGCGAGTTGCGCGACGCACGCCATGACCAGGAAGTCAGTTTTTCCGCCCCCCTTTGCCCCGCCATAGCAAAGTTCGAAGGCCGGGCACGACAAAGCGACCGCTTGCCGTGGTTGCGGCTCCCAGACGACCTCTCGGCCGTCGACAGAGCGCACTTCAGCGGACGGAATCGAAGCCCTCCCGACGCTGAAACAGGACCAGCTTGTGGCCGAGCGCCTGTAGCTTCTCCCAGTCGGTCACTGGCATCATGATTCCCGACGTCTTGCCGTGGCAGGACGCCTCGGCGACGAACATCGGCTGGCCGTCGTGCTCGGGAACGGGGTGGACCGTGAAAAGCTCGACCGGCATGTCGCACGAAGCGCAGAACGGAATCACGAACGGCGGCGGCTTGCCGTCGATGAGGACGGAGTAGTCGATCACTCTCGCTCCTTCGGGCGACGCTCAGGCCAGACCAAGTCGGCCATGCCGTCCCGGTCGCTCTCCATTTGCTGTACGTCGATGCGCCAGTTCTGGCCGGTCGTGTCCTCTCGGTACCACCGGATGATCAGGTCGAGCGCGTCGACTACTTCGCGCGGCGTGACGGGTGGGCGCTGCGAACCGTGGTCGATGTAAGCCACTACTCGCCATCCTCCGCGACCATCTCGGCCGCCACGTCAATCGCGTGCGCCCGGCGCTGCTCCTCGTCCACCCGCCGCGCCTCCGCGTTCCAGTCCGCCTCGTCCATTCGCCCTTGAAGCAACACCACGCCCAGCTTCGTCGCGTTGGCGTTGTCGGCGACCCGCTTCGCCATCATCTGCTTGTAGACCGTCATCCCGAAGTGACTCCGGGTCGTCGCGTCCGCCAGCGGCACGTCGGCGTCGGCGTTGTAGCCCTCGTCGCCGGCCTTCATGAGCAGCCCCTCGGCCGTCTTGAGCCCGCGAAGCGCGATGCTGTCGATGATCTTCCCCTGCTCGTCGAGTTCCTGCTGCCTCGTGAGCTTCGCCAGCTGCTTGACGGCGTCATTCCGCGCCGCCTGCGCTTCTCGCTCGCGCTTTTTCTTCGCGGCGCGCTTTTCTTCGCGCTCTTTCGTACGTGCGATGCGCGCGTTTGTGGTCCCCGCAGAGAGTTCCGCCAGTTTTGCTTCGACAGCCTTCCCGAGGACAGAAGCCCTCGGCTGCCCGGGCGAGCTGGTGTCGTCGCTGCCGGCTGACATCATCCGCCACGGCCAACGCTGTTCATCTGGCCACGAGGACGCGGGCGCGCCGCTCGCAGCAGTCTTCCTGGCTGACCAAGGCAGCCGTGCTGCACGATGCTCCTGGCGAATAGCCGCTTGGCGCGGGCAGCGACGTCCTCGGGGCGTTCGAGTTCGCTGATGTCCAGCCACTCGACTGCGCCGTGACACCAAAACACCGCGCGCCATCCGAGCGGCGTTGGATGCAACTCGGTCTCCTCGGGCGGCTTCCCGCAGCTAAGGCAACGGGCACCCCGAGGGAGGTACTGCCGAAGTCCAGCCGTCCACTGGGCGGTATTCACGCAGCCTCCGGCGGCTCGTCCGCCTCGATGTTCGGCCGGCTGAGACGCGCGAACGGGTCGTGAGCCGGCAGTTGCACCACCTGGAGCGGCGTCGTCTCGGCCGCCGCCAGCAACGCAAGCTCAGCCTGCTTCCGCCACCGCGCCTGCGTGTTCGGAGGCACCGACTCCCACGGCTCCACGTCGTTCGCCACCCGGGGCGCGTTGAACCGGTGCAGGGCGCGTGCGGCTGCTTCGATTGCGGCGGGGGTCAATTGGCTGACTCCGGCGGCAGAGGCCCGGTGACGTGCTGTTTCTTGAGATGCACGGTCGTCGCGTACCCGTGGCACTCTGCGGTCAGGACGACCGTGTCTCCGTCCTTGACGACGGCCTTGAGCGGAGGCGACTTCCCGCACACCGGACAGACCGACTGCTTCTGGATTTGGGCGACGGTCACCACTGACCCCCGCTGGTCAGCCCCCGCACGACCCAGTACACCGCCCGCAGCGCCAGCCAGGCCACTGCACAAAGCCCGATGAAGCGCAAGACCTCGGCGACCATCTCCACGTAGTTACGTCAAGGTCACCACCCGGTCAAGAAGAATCGGGGCATTTTGCCCCAAGGCGTGGAATTATGCCCCGGTCAGCGCCGTGCGTTGGGCATGGCGGACAGCAGCCCGCGCTCCGGGGCCGCGAGCAAGTTACCCGCGAAGGCAGGCGCAATGTCGATGTGCGCCAGGTTGTCGAGTAGTTCGCCGGGCACCGAGACCGCCTCCGACTTGCCGTGGCAGTGCGCCGTGTAGGTCACCTCGCGGCGGGAGAGATTGACGTCACGGCTCACCGAGTCCACGCGCTTCTGGCAGATGGCGCAGCGCAGGTAGCGGCTCAACTCGGCCTGGAAGTCACCCGTGGTCATGCCAGCAGTGTACCGTCAAGTACACCTGGTGATGTGGGAATTTTGTAGAGGGCGAATCTACACACTCACGTAGGGCCACCGCTTTTGGAAACGCCCGGGTACCCCCCCCCCCCCCCCCCCCCACCCCCGGGGCTTTGTCGGACCGCGTTCCAACCCCCCACCC
>Ga0164308_10000070_pt1 | contig 47379 bp, 41 predicted proteins | sample Whisoiple_246_MG_FD_109983 | JGI IMG/M metagenome (GOLD analysis project Ga0164308, IMG submission 109983) | Soil microbial communities amended with fresh organic matter from upstate New York, USA - Whitman soil sample_246_MG | ecosystem: Environmental > Terrestrial > Soil > Unclassified >... | reverse complement strand
GTGAAGGTCGTGGCCGCGGTGACGGCTCCGTTGCCGAGCGCGTAGCTGTAGAAGATCGGCTTGAAGGTAGAACCCGGTTGGCGCCTTGCACTGGTCGCGCGATCGAGCCCGCCCGGCAGTGCTTCGTAGTTGCCGACCAGCGCACGCACCTCACCCGTCTCCGGATCGATGGCGACGAGTGCGGCCTGAGGCCCGAGCTCGAGAGCCAGCGCGACCGGTTCGCCAGCGGCGGCTTGGTCCGGCGCCTCGAGGACCCGCACGCGCAGGGCCGCTTGCGGTCCCACGAAGTGCGTGGGCGACAAATGCGTCGGGTTGTAGCGCTCCTCGCGGGAGAGCTTCACGCGCCCACGAACCGTACCCACCATGACGTCGATGGTGCCGGCCTGGTCGTCACGCTCCACGACGCGACCGACGTAGATTCCATGGCGCTGCGGGGTCCCAGAAAACGGCTTGGCCCAGAGTTTTCGGCTCTCGAGCGTGTAGGGGGGCCCGAGCTTCTGCCGCTTCATGTAGGCGTCCAGACCGGCTTGCACGGCCTTCCTGGCAGCCACCTGCAGGGCCGGCTCGATCGTCGTCTGCACTTGGAAGCCGCCGCGCCGCGCGCGCTCTCCGAGCGCTTGCTCCAGCAGGTTGCGCGATAGGCTCACGACCTCCGGAGCCACGTCGCTCTCGTTCTCGGGCACGGGCGCGAGCTTGAGCGGTGCGTCGACGTACGCGAGGTACACCTCTTCGGTCATGAAGCCCTTGGCCTTCATCTGCCCGAGAACGTAGCGCCGCCTTTCGAGAGCGAGCTTCTCGCTCTTGCGCGGGGAGTAGTGCTCCGGTGCCGAGATGATCCCGGCCAAGAGTGCACTCTCGGCCAAGTCGAGCTTGTCCATGTGCTTGCCGAAGTAGTAGCTCGCCGCTTCCTCCACCCCGTACCGCCCGTGTCCGAGGTAGATGTGGTTCATGTACATGGCGAGGATCTGATCCTTGCTCAGCGTGCGCTCGATCTCGTAGGCGAGAATCGTCTCTCGGACTTTGCGGCGATAGCTGCGCTCCTGGTCCAACAGCACGTTCTTCACGACTTGCTGGGTGATGGTGCTGCCGCCCTGCTTGACGCGACCTGCTTCTAGATTCTTGGCCACGGCCCGGAGCAGGCCCAGGTAGTCGAGGCCCTTGTGCTCGTAGAAACCGGCGTCCTCGGCCGCCAGGAACGCGCTCTTCAAGTGGTCGGGCATCTTCTCGAACGGGACGACGGTACGCCGCTCCGAGAAGATGTCGGCGAGCACGCTGCCATCCCGAGCCAGGATGTGCGTCACCTCCGGCGGCGCATAACCACCTTCCAACCGATGTACATCGGGCAGGCCCTGGGACATCTGGCGCACGAAGAGTACGGCGGCCACCAGCGCCAGGACCCCCAGCCCCAGCAGCGTCCAGGCCGAGACGAGCATGACTTTTCGCCACGGAACCCGGCCGAGCACGGCCCGCAGGTCGCCGAGCGCCCGAGCGAAGGGGGAATCGTCCTCCTCGTTCATTGCTCGCTCGTCACGGGCGAATCAGTCCAAAAGTCGCATGATCAGCATGGCGGCCACGCCGCCCAGGATCATGCAGGTCAAGGCGACGCCGAGCAGCGTCCCCAAGGTCGGCGTGCCACCTCGCCGCACCGGATGCTTGGGCGGGGCATCCGAGCGCTTGGTCGGCGGGGCCGAGTGGGTGGGTGGGTGAATAGAGCCGAGCCCGGAGGTCGCAAAGCCGGGAGGTGCGAACGGTGCCAGCGCACGCGCGAAGTCCGTAGCCGATTGGTAGCGGCCGTCCTTCTGCTTGGCCAGCGCTTTGCCGATGGCTTTCCACAGTCCATCGGGAAACTTCATGCCCGGCACGCGATCGTTGAGCGGTATCGGCTCCGCGGTCACGTGCTTGCCGACGTATTCCATGGGCGTCGTGGCGTCGAACGGCAGCTTTCCCGTCAGGGCTTCGTACAAGATGCAGGCGAGGGAATAGATGTCGCTCCGCGCGTCCAGCGTCTGCCCACGGGCCTGCTCCGGGGACATGAACTCCGGCGTGCCGAACACCATGCCTTCCTGCGTCAGGATCAGTGATCCGGGCCGCATCTGGGCTTCGGTGACCTTCGCCAGGCCGAAGTCGAGCACCTTGGGGTAGTCGACGAGCCCGGCCTGATTGCAGATGAAGATGTTCTCGGGCTTGAGGTCCCGGTGCACGATGCCCATGTCATGCGCTTCTTGCAGGGCCTGACAACACGCGATCAGAATGGGAATGGCCTTGTCGACTGGTAATGGGCCACCACGGCGCACCGTTTGGTTGAGGTTCTTGCCCTCGAGCATCTCCATCACGATGTAGAGAGAGCCATCGTCGAGCTCACCGTAACGAAAGACGCGAACGGTGTTGGGATGACTGAGCTGGCTCATCGCCCGCGCTTCGCGACGGAAGCGACTCACCAAATCCTGCCGGCCCTTGAGACGCTGGTGCAGGATCTTGATCGCCACCTCGCGGCCCATCGCCGGTTCCTCGGCCCGGTACACGGCGCCCATGCCCCCGGCCCCGATACGCTGGGTTATGCGAAACTGACCGTCGAGGATCTCGCGACCGACGAACGGATCAGCCTTCGGGGACGACATGCGGCGATCGTGTTACCACTTGCTTCATGTCGGCTCCAGAGGCAGCACCTGAAGGTGCCTCCCTTGGCATTCCCCCGTTTCTGCTGAGTCCGCTCTTGACCTCGGCGGGCGTTCGGCATGCGTTCTTCACGCGCGCCGGCGGCGTATCGCTCCCGCCTTACGGCAGCCTGAATCTTTCCTTGTCCGTTGGAGACGAGCCCGCTGCCGTCCTCCAAAATCGACGGCTGACTGCGCGCGCACTCGAGGTCTCGCCCGAGCGCGTTTTTCGTGCCTCTCAGGTGCACGGGTGTGGTGTGGTCGTGGTTCACGGACCGGAAGCCAACACCGAGACCGCGAGTCGCCCCGGCGACGCCATCGTCACGGCGAGTGCCGGCGCTGCGTGTGCCGTGATCACGGCCGATTGTGTCCCCATTTTGGTTGCCAGCCGACGCACGCCGCACGTCGCGGCCATTCATTCGGGCTGGCGCGGCTTCGTTGCCGGCATCATCCCGCGCGCCTTCGACACGCTGCGCGCGGCCGGCGCCGACGATTTCGTCGTGGCGGTTGGCCCGCACATTTCGGTCGACGCTTTCGAGGTCTCGGACGAAGTGGCAGCGGAGCTCGGGGCGCTTGCCCCGGGCATCGTGCAACCGGGAAAGCAGAAGCCGCACGTCGACCTGCGGCGTCTGGCCCATGCCCAGCTCCGTGCGGCCGGTGTCAGCCCCGGTTGTGCGGACGACGTGCTGGGCTGCACCTACCTCGAGCCCGCACGTTTCTTTTCCTACCGCCGAGACGGCGCGCGCAGCGGTCGACAGCTAGCAGCCATCGTGGCCCCATCGCCCGTGTGAGACAGCGTGCTCGGGTGTGTGAGATTGCGGCGCCTCAGGGACGGTGACACCCTCGTGTCATGGCTTTCTCGTCGCTCGCCCGGCACGCGCTGGCGTTTGGTTTCGGCTGCGCCGTAGTCAGCGTGGCCTGCTCACAGACCGATCCACCGGCCGGGACCGGCGGCACGGTCTCTGATGGCAGTGGCGGCCAGAGCACTGGCGGCACCGGCTTGGGTGGTGACGGCCAAGGAACGGGCGGCTTGACCGAGAGCGGCGGCGGCCCTGGGGCGGGCGGGACCAGCGCCACTTGCACGCCGACGGCCGATTGCGAGCCGGAGCCTTTGCCCAGCAGCGGCGATGTGCACCAGGACTGCGTCGACCGCATCAATCAGTTTCGCGTCGGCTGTTGGTGCGAACAGCCACTCGCTCGCTGGAGCGAAGGGGAAGCGTGTGCCGACGAGCAGGCGGGCTACGATGCTGCGCGCAATGAGGCCCACGCCGGCTTCAGCGATGGCATCTGCGAATCGGGCTTCGGCCAGAACGAATGCCCCGGCTGGGATTCCGAACAGCAAGTCGTCATTGGCTGCCTACAGATGATGTACGACGAAGGGCCCCCGCCGACGGGATCCTGCAGCGGCCAGTGTTTCCAGGATCACGGCCACTTCATCAACATGACGGACCCCGACTTCGGCCGGGTCGCTTGCGGCTTCTTCACCACCGAGAGCGGCGAAGTGTGGGCGACGCAGAACTTCGCGCCCTGACGGTTGCCCGTCCGCCGCCGTCTCACGAAGCGCGCAGCGTCGCCCCGAACTGTCGGCTGGCTCGAGCGACGACCTTGTCCTGAACCTGGTCGATTTCCTTGTCGGTGAGCGTGCGCGCCTGCTCGGGGTTCCGCCTGGCCTCTGGGTCTCGGTAGACGACGCGGAAGGTCACGGAGCGCTGTCCACTGGGCACGTTGCCGCCGCGGAACTCGGTGGCGATCTCGACGGACTCACACAGCTCGCCGGCCTCGGCCCGAATGGCCTGCACCACGGCGTGCGCCGGTGTCGTCTCGAGCATCACCAGGCTGAGATCTCTGGTCACCGCCGGCAAGCGTGGCACGGGGCGATAGCGGGGCGTGACCTTGCCGAGCGCCTCCACGGTGCCCAAATCCAGCTCGATGACCATGAGGCCGGCGCCGAGATCCCAGGCGTCGACGACGTCGGGGTGCAGAGGTCCGAACGTCCCGACCTGGACCCCATCTAGCAGGACTCGCCCGGCGCCGCGCGGGTGCAAATGCGGCACGCTCGCCAGCTCGGCGGCTTCGACTTGCGCGCGCTTGCCCGCGAGCCGTTCGACGACCTCGATGGCGATCGCCTTGGCGTCGTAGACGTCGAAATCCGCGGGCTTGAGGTCGAGGTGCTCGGGCCGAGGCCCCGACAGGACGGCAGCCCAGCTTGGCTTCTCGTAGGGGAGCCCTTCGGCGTCCATGCGGGTCGATGGCCGCGCCGGCGAATAGGGATGCTCCGTGCCCACGGGCCAGAACGTTGCTCCGAGCGTGAACAGCTGCGCGCGCTTGTGGCCTTGGCGCCGGGCGCGCAGGACCGCATCGAGCAAGCCGGGGAGTAGCGACGTGCGTAGCACGCTGCGTTCCTCGCTGAGCGGGTTTTGCAGCCGGACGACGGCTTTCGGGGCGCGGACACGGTCGAGCTCTGCTGGCGAGACGAAGGAGTAGGTCAGGGCTTCGGACAGTCCCAAGGACACCGAGATACCGGCCACGTCGCGCTCCAGCTGGCCGGACGTGCGCGGCGTCTGGGGGGCGATGGCCGGGAGCACGGTCGGGATCTCGTCCAGGCCGCGGATGCGGGCCACTTCTTCGATCAGATCCTGCTCGATGCGAACGTCCGGGCGGTGCGAAGCGCCACGGACCACCGCCTGCTTCACACCATGATCGGCATCGCGCAGATATTCGACGGAAAGGCCGAGGCGATTGAGCGTGCGCACGGCCTCCTTGAACGGAATGGGCACTCCCAGCAAACGGTCCATGCGATCGCTGCGCAGCTCGATGCGGGGCAGCTCGATCGCGCTGCCATCGGCGCGGAGCGTGCCGGCAGCACTCTGGCCGCCCGCGAGCTGGCAGAGCAGCGCGCGCGCGCGCTCCAGCACGAGTTCCGTACAGCCGTAGTCGGTACCGCGCTCGAAGCGGTGGGACGACTCGGTGTGCAGGCCGAGCCGCCGGGCCGTGCGCCGTATGCCACGAGGCGCGAAATACGCGCATTCCAAGAGCACGTCGCGTGTGGTGGAGCGAATCTCGCTGTCCTTGCCACCCATGATGCCGGCGAGGGCAGTCGGGCCTTCCCCGTCGGTGATCAAGAGGTCGTCCGCAACCAGATTGCGCACTTGGCCGTCCAGCGTGGTCATCGTCTCGCCGGGGCGCGCCAGCCGGATCTCGATGCGTCCCCCGCGCACCAGGGCCCCGTCGAACGCATGCAGGGGTTGGCCGAACTCGAGCAGCACCCAGTTGGTGACGTCGACCACGTTGGAGATCGGGCGCACGCCCAGGCGGTGCAAACGCCAACGCATGAAGTCGGGTGCCGGCGCCACGGTCACCCCGCGCACCAGTGCGGCGCCGTAGCGGGGACAGCGGTCCTTGGCCTGATTGACCAGCGCGATCGACGTCGAAATGGCGGGGCCAACGGCTGCCGGTTCGTCCACCTCGGGCAGGTCGAAGTCGATTTCGAAAAACGCAGCGAGGTCGCGGGCAACGCCGACGTGGCCGAGCGCATCGGGCCGGTTGGGTGTGACGTCGATCTCGAACAGAACGTCGCGGGTTTCGGGGAAGGCATCGATGATGCGCGTGCCCGTGGGGAAGGCGCCGGGCGGCAAGGTCCAGATGCCAGCACTCTCTGCCGCAAGACCCAGCTCGGCCTCGCTACACAACATGCCCTCGCTGCGGACGCCGCCGATATCGCGGGGCGCGATGACGAAGTCGACGCCGGGCAGCTTCGCTCCCAGGCCAGCGTAGAGAACCTGGCCGCCCGGTGCGGGCACGTTGCTGGCGCCGCAGACGACGGTCGTCAGGTCCGGAGACACCTGCCTCATCTCGCGCGAGGGAGGGAGCGAACCGGAGGGCGGCACTGGTCCGTCTCCGCCATGCACGCGAACGGTCACCAAGGACAGACTCGGCCGGGTGGGGTGTCGGTCGACCTGTTCGACGGTCGCCACGACCACGGGGCGGAGGGCCGAGCGGAGGTCGGACACTCCATCGACGGCCAGGCCAATGGCGGACAGAGCTTCGGCCACTTCCTCGGGTTCGCGGTCCAGCTCGGGCAAAAGCTCGCTCAGCCAGCGGTAGGAGACCAACATGGTGGGCCCTCCTAGCATGGGGGGGGCGAAACCGCCCCGCGGCCGGGCACGTAGATCACCAGGTGCAGCTTGGCTGGAGTCCCGCACCCCTTTCGGAACCCCATCCGGCCGTATTACCCAGTTGGGCGATGGCGACCTCCCCCCTGCCCAGCCCCGGCCCGAGCGCCGTCGGGCCGGCCAGCGCGGAGGACTTCATGGCTCGCTACGCGGCCGGCGACAGCGCGGCCTTTGCCCCGCTCTATCGACTGCTCTCGCCGCGCCTGTTTGGCTATCTGCTGCGGCTCACGCGGGACCGGCATCAGGCCGAGGATTTGGTGCAAGTGACGTTTTCCAAGGTACACCAAGCGCGTTCGGCGTACTTCACCGGCTCGCCCGTGTTGCCTTGGCTCTTGGCCATCGGGCGCCGCTCGTTTCTCGATCTCAAGCGGCGCCAGAAAGTGCGGCCCGAGGATTTGACGGGTGATGGGAGCGTCCCCGAAAAGACCCCGGAGCTCGGCGGCACCGACGATCTCGCCCGCGAGCTCGAGCTAGCGCTCGATCGTCTGCCGAGCGCGTATGCGGAAGCCATTCAGCTGACCAAGGTCACCGGTCTGAGCGTGGCCGAGGCAGCCGAAGTGCTCGGTACCACGCAGAGCGCCGTCAAGCTGCGAGTCCATCGCGGCTACCACATTCTCAGAAAGGAGCTGGAGGCCTTTGGTCGCGCCCTCTGACGACAGCCCGCTCTTCCGGCATCTGGCCGACCAGGCGCCCGTGGTCGACGATCGGGTCCTGCGCGCGCTGGAAGTCGAAATCGGCGCTCTAGCCGAGACCTCGCGCCCGTGGTCTCGACGTTCGCGTCTTTTGACCTCATTGCTGCTCGGGGCGCTTGCGCTCGGGCTGACCTCCCTCGGCGCCATGGGCACCCCGACGGCGCCTGTGGTGCTTGGGGCTGTCCTCGGCAGCTTGGCCTTGGGTGGGCTCGTCGTCGCGCTCGCGGCGCCCGGCGGTGTTCGCGGGAACCGCAGGGGGAGGCGGCTCTTGGTCGCGGACATCGTCGCCCTGTCGGTGACGTATCTGGCCTTCGTCATCACCGGGTTCGAGCCGCTGGCGTCGCTCGGCCACGCCGAGGCGAGCGCGCAGCTCTGGCGCTGCGGTTTGCACGGCGCGCTCGTTGGTGGTTTGTGCCTCGTCGGCCTGCTCTGGCCGTGGCGGAGGACCGATCCCTTCTCACCGGCATTGCTCGGTGGGCTCTTGGGCGCGGCCAGCGGCCTTGCCGGAATGCTGGCCGTGGATGCTGGCTGTGCGAGTCGTGAGGGCTTCCACGTGCTCTTGGGTCACGGTCTCGGCGTCCTCGTCTTGGGCTTGGTTGGCATGGCGCTTGGGCGCCGTTGGCTTCCGCCGTGACGGAGCAGGAGGCAGCGCGCACGCGTCTCGGGCGCTGGGTCGACGGACTTCTCGTGGTCTTCGCCCTCGGGCTCCTGGTCTATTTGACGTACGGCCGAGAGTCCGGTCCGAGCGAGCAAGCCAAGGCCACATCCTTCGACCTTCCGCTCCTCGGGAGCGCAGGGCGGTTTCGCTTCGACGGCCCGCGTGAGCGTCCTCTGCTCGTCGAAGCGTTCGCCAGTTGGTGCGGGGCCTGCCGGCGCTCGGCCCCCACGATCGACGGTCTGCGCGACGCGGTGGAGAGCGGGCAGCTCGACATCCTGCTCGTCAGCGTCGACGAGAGTGCCTCGGCCGCGCGGTCCGCCCGGCGGAGCTGGCCGATAGTCTTGCCCGTCGCTTTCGACGAGCGCGGCACCTTTCAGCGCGCCTATCACATCAGCGTCTTGCCCACCTTCGTGCTGATCGGCACGGACGGGCGCGTGCTCGACGTCAGCTCCGGTCCACCGGGTGGGCACACCATCCGCAAGTGGCTTCGTGCCGGGGACGACTGAGATCGCCCGGTCAGGGGTGACCCGGTGGCGTCGGCCCTGTCGGCGGCCCTGTCGGCGGCCCCGTCGGCGGCATGCGGAGCATCGGGGGCGGGGCCTCGCCCGACAGCTCGCCCTCGAGCTTTGGCAGATTGCTCTTGCTGGGCAGGCTGCCGACGACGCGCCAAGGCTGTTTCTCTTGCATGTTGCGCTGGATGCGCAGCACACGCAGGACACTACCCCCGGGCGCGCCCGTGGTGGTGACCGCCACGATGGCGTCGTCACGGGCAGCGCGCAGCACCTCGGCCACGCTCTGGATGTGCTTTCGTGCATCCCGCTCGGCCTTGCACGCGCCGCAGCTCTCGGCCTTCTTCACCAGCTCCTGCGCGGCGGGGAGGGTCAGGCGCTTGGCCGACTCGAAGTCGGCGCCCGACAGCGCTTGTGCGAACTCGACGGCCACGCCCTTGGGATTGCGGGTGCGCTCCTCCAAGCTCACCTCACGCGGGGTGAGCCCGTCACCGGGCACGTGGTAGTTGCAGGCGGCGCGCCCGGCGGCCCACATGATCAGCGTGGCCACGGTGATGGCGCCGAGCATGATCAGTGTCTGCCGCGTCGGGGCGTCGATCAGCGTTTCGTCGATTTCGCCAACGAGCGGTCGTCGACCGCTCTCTGGTCGCCAGGCAGCGGCCTTGGGCGAGGGCTTGGCTCCACTCGGATTCATGGCGGCGGGAGCATCCGCTCCAGCCCCGCCCGGCGCAAGGATCTCCGCCAAGGCCTACGATCCCACGGAAGTAGTCGGGGCCCCTACCCTATGGTAGCCGTGAAGCGATGCGGGCGCGTGCCTTTCCCTTCTGGCTCGGCCTGCTGACGACCCAGCGCGCGGTCCAAGGAGGGCGCTTCAAGAGTGCACGCCTGTCGGGCTGGTTCGTGGCCTCGAGCGGCGTCATGTCCGTGGCCCTCGCGGTGTGGATTGGAGCGGGGGACGTGGCCGATCTCTTGGCGCTGCGCGTGCTCGCCTACGCGGCATGGCTCTATGCGCTAGTGGGCTTGCCGGCGCTCCTCCACCCCGAGTTCTCCGCGCAGACGGTGTCGGAATTGTCCCGCCTTCGGGGCGTGTCGGAGATCGGAGCCGTTGCCCGCGTCTTCGGCCTGTTCGCTCGCCTCGCGCTGGGTCTGCTCCTGGCGGCGTTGCCCGGTGTTGGTCTGGCGGCCCTGTCGAGCGACACCGCCCCCGTGGCGGCTCTGCGTCTGGCCCTGATTCTTGCGAGCGCCCTCTACCTGCTCTTCTTGGCAGCCAGCTTGGCGCTGGTCGGCGCCCTGGCCGAAAAACTCATGCCCCAAACGCCCCGACGCTGCGCGGTCGCGCTCTTGGTCGTGCCGTATTTGATTGGTCTCTCATTTCCCGGTGTACCGAGCGTGCCCGGGGCTTTTCTCTGGGCGTTCGAGCATCTGGTGATCTGGGGGGGGTACGCGGCGTGAGCGTCCTCGTCGATCACGTCGTGCTGCGCGCTGTGAGCGCCCGCAAGCTTCCAGCGTGGACGCTGGATCTCGGCGCCGGGACCCACGCCCTCGTCCTGACCGACACGGACGTGGCGCTCGGGCTCAGTCGTGTCGTGGCCGGAGTCGAGGCGCCCAGGCGAGGACGTGTGCTCGTCGACAACGACGAGCCGTACCGCACGCCGGCTCTGCGGGCTCGGCTCGGCATTCACTACGGGCGAGATTTCGCCACTCTGGGTCGCTGTTCGGCGCACGACTTCAGCGAGCGGGTGCGCGAGCTCCGGGCACGCCACGGGGTGGTCACGGCCGAGCCCCTGGGCTTGGTCGATCCGGCCCGACTCGCGCTTCCGCTGGCCCAGCTCACGTCGCAGGAGCGCTCCGATTTCGAGCTCGAGCTGGCCTTGTCCATCGAGAAGGCGCCGCTCGTCTGGCTCAGCCGCCCGCCCTGGCCCGCACCGGCTGAGGTTCTGGAGCGCCTCCGACAGCGAGCGGCCGACGGCGCTGCCGTCGTCGTCGTCGTGAGCACGGACAGGGAGGCCAGCGTGTGGGGTGACCAGCGCCACCCGCCAGGACAACCCGACCAGGGCGATCGACTGCGAACGATTCAGATCGTGGTCGAGCGCCCGCGTGAGGTGGCAGCGGAGCTTCAGCGTGAGGCTGCGGTGCTCGGGACGGAGCTCGATCCACAGCGTCCCAACGTGCTGCTCGTTTTTGGCACGGACGAGCTCGCTCTGCGCCATGCCTGCGGGACGGCGGTAGTGGCGAGGCGCTGCGAGCTTTCGGAGATGGTGAGCCTACCGGGTCGATGGCGCGACTCATCGCGCGCGGGTGCGAGCGGGGGCCACACGTGACGGGCCGCTCGCTCTACCGCACCAGCTTGGCGGGGGCCCTGCTCACCGTGGCCATCACCGGAGGGCTTTTGACCGACGGTGGGTCGACTCGGGCAGTGACGGACCAGGCGCTTTCCGCGCTACTGCTGGCGACACTTCCCCTGATGGCCTGCCTTGCCGTGTGGGGCGCGGGCGGCGCGGAGGACTCGCTGCTCGCCTTTGGCGGGAATCGGCGGTGGAGCATCGCTCGACAGAGTGCCGCCTTCCTGTGGGGTCTACCGCTCGTGAGCTCGCTCTTGGCAGCCCTGGTGCTGGTCTGGACGCGTGGTGCGAAGGACCCTCGGCTCGTGGACGACCTCGTGGTGACGCTCCCCGTGGCGACCATGGCCGCCCTCGCCACCATCTGCGCATTTTTGGCCGTAGGGCAGTGGTTTGGTCGGCCCGGACTCGTGGTGCTTTCGCTCGTCTGGCTCACGTTTGGGCAGGCGGATCTGCTCCTAGCGGCGGCCTTGCCTGGCGGCCACGTGCGACACCTCCTGGGTGTCGGGATGGCGCTGCCCTTCGACCCAGCTTGGTCCATGGCGGCCCTGTGGGGCTTCTCGCTCTTCGGCTTCGCTGCCTGGATGCTGCGCGTCCCGCCGTAGGCAGCTCAATCCAGCTCAGCGATCGAGCTCGGGGTCGTCTGGCTCGAGCGACGTGCGCAACGCCGCCTCCAGGTCGAGCGCGGGCTCGACCGGCGTCACTTCGCGCGCCGCGTGGTGCGGAATGATCATGCGATTGATGAACCCACCCTTGTTCTCGACGCGCAAGAGCCAAGCGTGAGTCTCGGGCGGCACGCCGGCGTATTGGTAGACGCGCCCAGTGCGAAATTCGACCTCGAGCGTCTGCGAGCTTTCCTCGTAGCCCAGGCTGCGAATGGCACCCGATGCGACGGCCGTCCGTTCCATGATCTGGACCTTCAATCTCGAAATGCCTCGGCCGGGCGCAAGCGCGACGCATGCAAGGCCGGCCACGCCGTGGCCACCAGGCACACCAGGACGGCGAAGACGCCGACCAGCGCGAAGTCGAGCGGGCGGGCGTCCACCGGCAGGTGCGAGATGAAATAGACCTTCGGGTCGAGCGGCAGCGCGTGGGACAGCAGCCAAAAGCAGGTCACGGCGCCGAGTACCAGACCGAGCAGCGCCCCCAGCACGCCCACGATGCCCCCCTGGTAGAGGAAGGCACGCAAAATGGCGTTGTCCGTGGCGCCCATGGCCTTGATCACGGCGATCTCGCGGCGCTTGTCGAGGACGACCATGATCAGCGTGGCGATCACCGTGAACGCGGCCACGATGATGATCAATGCCAATACGAGGCTCATCACGACCTGCTGGATGCGCAGCGCCGTGAAGAGGCCGTGGTTCAGCTCTTCCCAGTCCATGGTGTAGTGCATGCCACCGGCGAGCTTCTTGTCGATGCTGCGCGCGATGGTGCGGGCCTGGTCGATGTCCGCGACCTTCATCTCGATGCCCGTCACGCTGTCGCCGCCGTCGGAGAACTCCTGCGCTTGATAGAGGTCGGTGTAGACGAACTTGGCGTCGTATTGGTCGAATCCGGCGCGGAAGATGCCGGTCACACGAAAACGCTTGGCCACCGGTGGCCGGATGGCGCCCCCCGCAATGGCGAAACCGATGGTGGGACTCGTCACCTGCAGGCAGTCCCCGAGCTTGGCCTGCAGGCTCTTGCTCAGCGTGACGCCGATCACGATCCCCGGCAGGACCTTGGCGTCCCCCGCGCAGGGATCCTGGGCGATGTCCGCTGGTAAGACATCGTCTTCGGGCAAGGCGCTCTGATAGCCGCCTTCGGGCACGATGTTGCCGACCGGTGCCCCCGGGGCGAGGGGGGCTTGTGCTTCGGCATCCTCGGCTCCACCGACCAGGCGCGTGATGCGACGCGCTTCGGCCTCGAAGTCGGCGTCCGTCTCGGCGGCTTTCTCGCTACCTTTGCTGGGGCTTTCCTTGGCCGCCAGAGCCAGGGTATCCAAAAAGTTCGGGCGGTCGGTCGGATCGTCGTCCGCCTTGCGGTCGGGATCGAACAGCCCCGTCAGCGTCTTGATGCGTCGCATCTCCGGCGGTTTGCTGCCCGGGAGCCGTAGGCCCTCGAGGTTGCCCTCGATCATCTGCTTGGGCAGGTCGAGCACGTCCCGCACTCGCGCGGGCTCAACCCCTTTCAACATGACGCCGGTCGCAGTTCGGTCGCCCTTGGTGACCATCATCGGGTTGATGGTGAAGGGCGCGATGCCGGTCACACCGGGCACGTTCTTCGTTTGTTCGATCAGCTCGCGATACTCCGTGAACGAGTTACTGCGCTTGAGGATGAGCACGTGGGCGTTGACCCCGAGCACCTTGTCGCGAAACTCCTTGTGGAATCCGCCGGTAACGCTCATCGCGGTCGTGAGTCCGGCCACGCCGAGGGCGACGCCGAGGACGGCGAAGAAGGTGCCCAGCGAGATGGAGGACCGCTTCTTCGAGCCCATGTAGCGGACCGCCAGCTGGAGTGGAAAACCCATGCCCGGACGCCTCTACCACCGACTCCGGCCGGACGACCACAGAGGACGCCTGGCCGGGCACAGACCCTTGCAAACCTTGCGCAGTTCGCCGGACCTGGCCCGGCGGCCCGCCGGGCCTCGTGGCCGCTTTCGTCAGAATTGGCTCGGTTTCCGTGCGTGAGGTGTTCCTCTCACCTATGCCTACCAGGCGGGCACATGGCTTGCATGTTCGTTCGGCCCGAGACCCTCTAACATGACCACGCTGCCGTGAAGAATCAGTCGTCACACAGCCCAGAGCTTTCCGACCTGGCTCCTGCGTCCAAGGAGACCATGGGCCTGCGGCGTGTGACGGTGACCACTCGGGCCGGGTCGGTCAGGCCGCCGGCGGCCGACGGCACCTTGGACCCGTACGTCGGCGCCACGGTGGACGGTCGCTACGACGTGGAGAGCGTTCTCGGCGAAGGCGGCATGGGCGTCGTGTATCGCTGCACCCACACCATCATCGGCAAGAAGGTGGCGATGAAGGTGCTCCGGGCCGACATGGCACGCAACGAGGAGGTGGTGGGGCGCTTCTTGAACGAGGCGCGGTCGGCGTCGTCCATCGGCAATCCGCACATCATCGACATCAGCGACTTTGGGCGACTGCCGGACGGGGCGACGTATTTCGTCATGGAGTATTTGGAGGGCACCGTGCTCTCCGCAGCGGCCGAAAATGGTCCGCTGTCGCATGACCGCATCGGCACCATCGTGATTCAGCTGGCCGAGGCGCTCGGGGCTGCTCACGACGTTGGCATCGTGCATCGCGACCTCAAGCCCGAGAACATCTTCCTGGTGCGTCGGGGCTCGCAGCGCGATTTCGTCAAAGTGCTCGATTTCGGCATCGCCAAGGTCGCGAACGCAGGCGGCCGCATGACCCAGGCAGGGCAAGTCTTCGGCACGCCGCACTACATGGCGCCCGAACAGGCGGCGGGCGGCGACGTCGACCATCGGGCGGACATCTATGCCGTCGGCATCATCCTCTACGAGCTCGTGACCGGGCGCTTGCCCTTCGATGCCGATACGTTCATGGGCATCTTGAGCCAGCACATGTACAAGGAGCCGGAGCCGCCCAGCACGTTCCTGCAGTTTCAACGCCTCGACCCCGACCTCGAGCGCATCATCCTGTGCTGCCTCAAGAAAGACCCCCGCGATCGCTACCAACGCATGTCGGAGCTCGAGGCGGACCTGCGCATCGTCTTCGGGGATTCCGGCGGGGTCGGCAGTGTCAGTCGACCGGAGTTGCGCGCCACCGCAATGAGCGGTGCCGCCGCGCTGCCCGCGCCCGTCCAACCTGGTCGCAGGAAGTGGCCAGCCGTGCTGGCGCTCGGTGTGCTCCTTGTCGCCGGCGCGGCGGGAGCCTGGTTCTACCGCGAGCGCCAAACGGCACAGCGCGTCGTCGACCAGCCGATTGCGGCCCACCCAACCCCACCCGCCCCGCCTGCATCGGCACCGGCCTCCACCTGGATCGCCGTGGCCGTCGAGCCCTTGGCCGCTCACGTGTTCCGTGGCGAAGAAGACCTCGGAACGAGCCCCGTGATGATCGAAATCGCTAGTGATCCGGTGCCGCTCGTCGCCCGGGCCGAAGGCTTCTTGCCGCGCGCCTTCGTGGTGGACGGCACGGCCAAGGCCGTCTCCATCAAACTGGAGGCCGTGACGTCCCCACCCACTCCGGCCGCCCTGCCACGCCCTCAGAGGAAAGCGACCAGGTCCGCGAACAAGAGCAGCACGAAGAAGTCGGCCGAGGGCTCCGGCGAGCTGGTCAATCCCTGGGACTGAGTGCAGGCTCGGGCGCCGTGAGCAACGCCGCAGAAAGTTCGGAGCACGAGCGGGCGCTGTGCGCCTCGATCTCGGCGGCCGTGCCCGAGGAAGCCTTCACCATCTCCCGTGTGCTCGCTGGCGCCGGCCATCACGCTTGGCTCGTGGGCGGCTCCGTGCGCGATCTGATTCGCCTTTGGCACGGGCACGCGCAAGCGACCTTGCCCTCCGATTTTGACCTGTGCACCGACGCCAAGCCGGAGGTCGTCCGGCAGCTATTTCGCCGCGTGATCCCGACCGGCATCGCGCATGGCACGGTCACCGTGGTGCTCGGGCGCCGCCATTTCGAAGTGACGACGCTGCGTGGCGAGCGCGGCTACAGCGACGGTCGCAGGCCGGATGAGGTCTTCTTCGTGGAGGATTTGCGGCAAGACCTGGCGCGCCGGGACTTCACCGTGAACGCCATCGCCTTCGACCTCGAGCATCCGGCCGTCATCGACCCGTTCGACGGTCGGGGCGATTTGGAGCGAGGCGTGCTCCGGGCCGTCGGGGACCCGCTCCAGCGGTTCTCCGAGGATGGATTGCGGGTTCTGCGTTGCGCCCGCTTCACGTCGACGCTCGGCCTCGAGGTCGAAATGGCGACGCGGGCGGCCATGCGTCCCTCCTTGGCGAGCTTCGCGAAGGTCGCCGGCGAGCGTGTACGGGAGGAGTGGCTGAAAGCTCTGGGCAGCGCGGCGCCGAGCCGCGCGTTTGGGCTCCTGCGCAGCGAGGGACTGCTGGCGATCACCTGCCCCGAGCTGTTTCCCGAAGGTGACGAGGGTGCGGATCGCGCCTACTCGAGGGCGTGTGCGCTCTTGGACCGCGCGCCCGTCGACCCGATCCTGCGCCTCGCGCTCTTGCTCGTGTTTGCGGCGGAGCCCGCACGTGCGGTTGCTCTCCTGGCGCAGAAGCTCAAGTTGTCGGGGGCGGAGAAGACGCGCCTTGGTCGCCTGAGCGAGCCGGCGGCCCAGCTGGTTCATGCTCCTCCCGACTTGCAGGATGCCAAGGCGGTGCGCCGCCTCCTGCGTGCGCTGGGCGCCGAGTACACCAAAGACATCGTGCACATTGCCGAGCTGGCCGCACCGCCGCTGCGTGAGCTCGGTGGACGTCTCTTGGACGAGCTGAGCCGAGAGCCGCCGCTCGCTGTCCGTGATCTGCGCGTGAACGGTGGGGACCTGATTTCCGAGCTGGGTATGCCCCCGGGTCCAGAGGTGGGCCGACTCCTCGAGCGCCTGCTCGAAGCGACACTCGACGACCCAGCCGTCAACGACAAAGCGCGGCTGCTTTCGCTCGCCCGAGAGCTCAAGTAGCGTCGCCGCATGCCCGAGTTCGTTTTCACGATGCAGGGGGTGACGCGCGTTCACCCGCCCGACAAGAAGGTCCTGGACAACGTCACCTTGGCGTTCTTGCCTGGTGCCAAGATCGGCGTTTTGGGTGCCAACGGCTCCGGCAAGAGCTCACTCATGCGCATCATGGCGGGCAAGGACGACGGCTTCGTCGGTGAAGCCAAGCCGCACCCCAGCATCAAGGTGGGTTACTTCGCGCAGGAGCCCGATCTGGGCTCGGCCAAGACGGTGCGTGAGGCCGTGGAAGAGGCCGTGCAGCCAACGCGCGACTTGCTCCAGCAGTTCGAAGACGTCAGTGCCCGTTTCGGTGAGTCGCTGAGCGACGACGAGATGAACGCGCTCATGGAGAAGCAGGCCAAGCTCCAGGATCGCATCGATGCCATCGACGCTTGGAGCCTCGACCAGAAGCTCGAACGCGCGATGGACGCGCTGCGCCTGCCGCCGAGCGACGCCCTGGTAGAAAAACTCTCCGGTGGCGAGAAGCGTCGTGTCGCCCTCTGCCGCATCTTGCTCGAGAATCCGGACATGCTCCTGCTCGACGAGCCGACCAATCACCTCGATGCGGAGTCGGTGGCGTGGCTCGAGCGCTACCTCAAGGAGTACCCGGGCACCGTGGTGGCCGTCACCCACGATCGCTACTTCCTGGATGACGTGGCCGAATGGATCCTCGAGCTCGATCGCGGCCGCGGCTACCCGTTCCACGGCAACTACTCGGCGTGGCTCGAGCAGAAGCAGGCGCGCCTCTCGCAAGAGGAGAAGCAGGAGAGCGCCCGGCAGCGCAAGCTCAAGCAAGAACTCGAGTGGGTGCAGAAGAGCGCTCGCGCCCGGCAGGCCAAGAGCAAGGCGCGCCTGACGGCCTACGAAGAGCTTTTGAGCGAGGCCAACCAGAAGAAGGTCGATGGCGGCGAGATCACGATCCCGCCCGGTCCGCGTTTGGGCGATGTGGTGATCGAGGCCGAAGGCTTGACCAAGGCATTCGGCGATCGGCTGCTGTTCGATGGCCTCTCGTTCCGATTGCCGCGCAGCGGCATCGTCGGCGTCATCGGCCCGAATGGCGCCGGCAAGTCGACGCTCTTCCGCATGCTGGTCGGCGAGGAAAAGCCGGACAGCGGCCAGCTCTCGCTCGGCGACACGGTCAAGATCTCCTACGTCGACCAGTCGCGCGATCAGCTCTCCGCGAACAAGAGTGTTTGGGAAGTGATCTCCGGCGGGGACGAAGTGATCGACCTCGGCGGCAAGGAAATGAACTCCCGCGCCTACTGCGGCTGGTTCGGCTTCAAGGGCTCCGATCAGCAAAAGAAGGTGGGCACGCTGTCCGGAGGCGAGCGCAATCGCGTGCACCTGGCCAAGACGCTGCAGCAGGGCGGCAACCTGCTCCTGCTGGACGAGCCCACGAACGATCTCGACATCGACACACTCCGTTCGCTCGAGTCCGCGCTGCTCGATTTCCCCGGCTGCGCCGTGGTCATCAGCCACGATCGCTGGTTCTTGGATCGCATCGCGACCCACATGCTCGCCTTCGAAGGGGACAGCCAAGTCGTGTGGTTCGAAGGGAATTATCAAGCCTACGAGGAAGACTACCGCCGCCGTTTGGGCGACGACGCAGAGCAACCGCGCCGCATCAAGTATCGGAAGCTCCAAGCGGGCTAAAAGGCCAGTAGACAGCGAGGCGCCCCAGGTGCAGGCTGTTTGTGAGTAGCGCGCCCATGACCAGGAAGACCCCCAGTCCGCCGCCGACCACGCCTCCGCTGGTGCGTCGATCGCGCCCCGTCACGACACTGGCTGGGTTTGCGGCGATCTTCACACTGGGCACGGTGTCATGCAGCGATGGTTCGGGCACGTCCGGGACGGGCGGTACTTCGTCCGGAGGTGCCGGTTCCGGGGGCGCGGGTTCCGGGGGCGCCGCGTCGGGAGGAGCCGCCTCTGGTGGTGTGCCGCAGGTGTTCCCCCAGGTCCCACCGCAGATCGCTCCAACCGGCGGTGGAGCGCCGCAATGGTTTCCGACCGGCGGAGCTCCCCAGGTTATTCCGCCCCAAGCTCCGCCGACTGGCGGGTCGGCGCCCCAGGCTCCGCCGACGGGCGGCGCGCCGCAGGTCATCCCGCAGGTTCCACCGCAACCGGCTCCGACGGGCGGGAGTGAAAACGAACCGTAGCCGTGAGCGGGCCAGCGCCTGTGTCCGACGAGGAGGTCCTCGCGCCCGAATGGGTCGACTGGCTTTTGGAGAACTACGTCGAAGGCGTGGCCGGGGCGGAGCTCGTCACCACCCTTGTGGGCGCCGGTGTCCCCTCTGGGCTGGCGGAATCCGCCGTCCGCGAGGTGAGCGAAAACACCCTGCTGCACGCGTTCCGCCGCAAAATCATTGCGCGCGATCAGCTGCAGGCGCTGGTCAGCTTGAAGCGTGATTTGGCGCGCACCGCACCGTCGGCGTCGGTCGAACGGCGGGCCGGAGTGAGTGCCGAGGACTTCTTCCAGAACTATTACGCGGCCAATCGTCCCGTCATTCTCACGGACGTCGCACACGACTGGCCAGCGCTCGAGCTCTGGTCGCGCCCCGAGTACTTCGCCGAGACGTTCGGCGACGCACCGCTCACGGTGTGCATGGGACGGGCGGGCGACCAGCATTGTGATCGCGACTACACCAAGTACCTCCAGCAGACGACGATGCGACAGTACGCGGCTTGGGTCGCAGGTGCTGGCATAACCAACGACGGCTATCTGATTTCGAACAATCGTCTCCTCGAAAACGAGAACTTCGACCGCCTGCTCGAAGACATCATCCCACCGGAAAAGTACGTCGACCCGGCTCGTTTTCGCACGCACATGTCGTTCTGGTTCGGCCCGGCGGGCACGCTCACGCCGCTGCACCACGACGGCAACAACATTCTGTTCTGTCAGGTGGCCGGCAAGAAGGAGATCTTCCTGGTCAGCCCCTTCGAAACCGATCTCCTCACTGCGGCCGAGGGCTACTACGCGCATCGACGCGTCCCCTTCGACATGGAGGGTGAGGGGCCGCGCCCACCGGACGAACAGTTCTCGTGGCGCGCCGAACGCGTGGTGCTCAAAGCAGGGGAAGCCTTGTTCCTGCCCGTGGGCTGGTGGCATCAGGTGCGCGCGCTCGACCTCAGCGTGAGCATTTCGTTTCTCAATTTCCGCGCCGACAATCAGTTTCACTGGTACGCGCCGGGGAAGGTCAACGAGCCCTAGGTGCGTTGCCGACGCCGGGCGCCCACACCATCCCACTCCGATTCGGCAAACGAGGTGGTGCGAGGGCAGAACCTTTCGCCATCCGTGGAAACCTGGGTTATAGCGATCAGGCTATGATCGAGCCTTCACCTGCTTCCCGACCCGCCCTGCTTCGCTCTCCCCGTCGCTGGGCGATTGCGCTGACCCTCTCGACGCTTGCCCTGGTGTGGATCTCGGCAGGCTGTTCCTCGCCCCCGTCGGACGACGACGGCTCTGGTGGCACGCCATCGGCGTCGGGCGGACAGACGGGTTCGGGTGGATCAACGCTCGGCTCTGGCGGCGCGATCGTGGGCTCTGGCGGCGCGATCATCGGCTCTGGCGGCGCGATCATCGGATCGGGCGGCATCGGCAGCGGTGGCGACCTCACCTCCGGTGGCTCGGGCGGTGACGACGGCCTGGGCGGTGACGGCTCGGGTGGTGACGACGGCTTGGGCGGTGACGACGGCTTGGGCGGTGACGACGGCTCCGGGGGTGAAGATGGCGCGGGCGGTTCCGGCGGTTCTTCGGGCGGTTCCGGTGGCACGGGCGGCTCCGATGGCACCGGTGGCACGGGCGGCGGTTGCGCCGAAGATCCGTTCCCGACCTTGGAGGTCGATGCACGTGACGACGACAACCCCTGGGGCGTCAACGATTTCGACGACGTCCTCTTCGACGACGGCTGCGGCACGGTCGAGGTCGAGGCCACCTGGCCCCACGAGGCTGGCTACGCCGACGCCGATCCTTCGGAAGCCAACCAGGAGCAGGTCCACTTCACGGCGAGCACACCGTACACCGACGACCTGACCGGCAAGCAGATCAACCTGACGGTCACCCTGCTCGATGACGGCCGCGGCCCGAACGCGACCAACGGGGGCTACAACGTGTACTTCGGCGCGCAAGACAGCGACTTTTCCGAGAAAGCATCTGCGTGGCAGGACGGCGAGCTCTACGGGGCCGGTAGCACCGTGACGATCTCGTACGTGATTCCGGACGCCGGTGGCGGCTGGGATCCGGCTGATGTCATCCGCCTCATCGTCCGGGTCGAGAGCAAATACTGGAGCGGCCCCACGTTCGACTACGACACCTCGGTGCTCGAGCTCTCGGAATTGACCGTTACGGACGTCATCCCGTAGCGGTGGTCATTGCGCATGTGCTTCGGCCGCCGCAGCGCTTCGTCGCTGTGACGGCCAAGAGGCCAAAACTATTGCTGACCCAGCAAGAGACCTGCTCTACCTACCGGCATTGCCCTTACCGGGCAGCATGATCACACTGTGCCGGCGCCCCGCACTGAAGTGGGCGAAGGAGCAGAGCACATGTCCTGGAAAATTGATGGGTCCCACAGCAAGGTCGGCTTTGCCGTCCGCCACATGATGATCACCACCGTGCGTGGGGCCTTTGCCACGCCGACGTTGGAGCTGTCGTTCGATCCCAAGGATCTGAGCCACTCCAGCGTGAAGGTGACGATCGATGCGAAGAGTGTCGACACCAATGAGCCCGCGCGCGACGCGCACTTGAAGTCACCCGACTTCTTCGACGTCGAGAATCATCCGAGCATCACGTTCAAGAGCACGTCCGTCAGCCGCAAGGGCGACGAGGTCGAGATCGTCGGTGACCTGACCATCCGCGGGACGACGCGGTCCGTCCGCTTGAAGGGCGACGTGAACGGTCCTGCCAAGGACCCCTGGGGCGGTAACCGCTTCGCCTTCAGCCTCAGCACGGACATCGATCGCGAGGACTTCGGCCTGACGTGGAACCAGGCGCTCGAAGCGGGCGGCGTCTTGGTCGCCAAGAAGGTGAAGCTCGAGATCGAGCTGCAGCTCGTCGAAGGCTGACGAGCGGCGATCACCCGGGGCCGATCGGCCTCGGGTGGTGGTGCGCTCAATCCGGGAGGCACAGGAAACGGGACTCGACCGCTGTCAGTGCTCCGCACTGACAGGGCTGTCCCGCTTCTGGTTCGGCACACGAAGGGGGGGCAAAGCGCACCTCGCGGCAGCTTTCGCCGTCGGCGCATTCTCCATCGTCATCACAAGTCGTCCGGTAGCAGCCAGCGGACGTCCACGGCGAATCGTCTCCGCCGCAATCGTTCTGGTCGCAGACCAAGGCGAGACATTGCTCAATGCGGATAGCGGGTTCACAGTCCGCAGCTAGCCCTCCCGATCCTGTCCCAGCTCCGCCATCCGGCGGAGCGCCTGACTGCGCGCATCCGCCGAGAATCGACGCTGCAAGAGACATCTGCAGTATCAAGTTCCTCATGGGTAGCTTGATGGATGGTCGGGGAAGGCGGCGGATTACGGCGTCTTCACCGTAGCCGCGCCGCCCGCTTTCACCGGCGGTGCTGCCGGCGTGGCGGGCTTCGCCGGGGCGGCTGGCGCTGCTGGCGTGGCAGGTGCTGCAGGCTTGGCGGGAGCCGCCGGGGCAGCCGGCTTGGCAGGAGTCGCCGGCGTAGCGGGCTTGGCGGGAGCTGCGGCGCCACCGACGGCTGCACTGCCACCGACGGGAGCAGCAGCGGGCTTGGCCGGCGTGGCGGGAGTTGCTGGCTTAGCGGGCGCTGCCGGCGTAGCGGGCTTGGCGGGCGTTGCCGCAACCGCGGGCGTCGCGGGCTTGGCGGGCGTAGCCGGAGCTGCCGGAGTGGCGGGCTTGGCTGCGCCGCCGACGGCTGCACCACCGGCAGGCTTGGCCGGAGTTGCCGGGGTTGCCGGAGTGGCGGGCTTGGCCGCACCGCCGACGGCTGCACCACCGGCAGGCTTGGCCGGAGTTGCTGGGGTTGCCGGAGTGGCGGGCTTTGCCGGAGCAGCTGGGCCGGCAGCTGCTGCCCCCGGCTTTGCGGGCGTCGCGGGTGTCGCTGGCGTAGCCGGAGTAGCCGGCTTGGCTCCAGCCGCGCCGACTGCTGCGCCGCCGGCTGCCGCACCGCCCGCTGCGCCTGGCTTGGCGGGCGTGGCCGGGGTCGCCGGAGTTGCCGGCGCAGCGGGCTTGGCGGGAGTTGCGGGAGTTGCTGGCGTCGCAGGTTTGGCGGGAGCCGCCGGCGTTGCCGGCTTGGCTCCGGCACCGGCCGTGGCGCCGGGTGTCGCGGGCTTGGCGGGTGCGGGGGGAGTCGTCGACGGCGCCTGGGTGACGGGCGCCGACTTGCCAGCGGTCGAGCCTGCGGCGGCTGCACCACCTGCGGCGACGGGGGCTGCGGGCGCTACCGGAGCGGCGGGAGCTGCCGGAGCAGTCGGAGCTACGGCGACTGGAGCGGGACTCGTTCCAGGAGCGGGAGCGCTGAACGGCGGGGCGCTCGCGTCCCCCGTGAGCTCGAGGCAGAGCACACGGTCATCCATCATGCCCGGGATGAGCAGGCGATTGCGCTTGCTGTCGAAGCCGATGGCGGCCGGTGAGTTCATTTCGACCACGATGGGCGTGAACTCGGCGCCGACCTTGCCCTTGTAGACGGTTTTGGCTTCCCAGCTCGAGATGAGCAGTGTGCCGTCGGCGAGCGCGACGAGGCCGTCGAGCTGCGTTTTGGGCAGCTTGGTCACGGCGCCCTTCTTGTTGTCCTTGCCGACGGCGTAGAGCTCGCCAGCCCAGTTGACGATGAGGGCCCCGTCCTTGGTGGCGACGATGCCATTCGGGTTGGCCAGGGTGGCGTCCTTCAGAGCCACTTCGACCTTGACCTTCTTGGGGTCGATCTTCAAAAGCGCGTCAGACCCGCTCGAAGCAAAGCCCGTGGGGCTCGACTTCCAGCCGGTATCGGTGACGAAAACGGTGCCCGCTTCGTCGACGGCGACGCCGTTCAGGAACGTCGTCCCTGCACCGTGCAGCTGGCTGCGTGCCGCGCCGGACTTGCGGTCGAACACGCGCACGTGGCTGATGTCGGCGACGTAAAGCAGGTTGCCGGAGATGGCCATGCCCTTGGGCCCGTCGAGTTGCGTCTTGGCCAACGCGCCATCGATGAACTTCAGATCGAGCACCTGACCATCGGGGCTCACCTTGCTGATGAAGCCGTTCTTGTCCTTGGCGGTCGGATCGCCACCGACGTTGCTGACGAAGTAGACGTCTTGCTCCGCGTCGTAGATGACCGATTCGGGGTGGGACAGGCCGACACCTTCGAGGGCAAACACGAGCTTGGCTGCCGGCGTGGGAGGTACTGGTGCAGGCGCTGGGGTGGCTTCGGCCGCAGGCGGAGCGGCGTTGGCTGCACTGGACGCGCTGGACGACGAGGCGCTGGCTGCGCATCCAGTCGTCAAAAGGCACCACAGGCCCACGGCACCGAGGAGACTGGCGTTGTGCAAGCGTGTGTTGGTCTTCATTTGTTCCTCTCCCAATTGGTCGAATCTTCGGGCGCAAGGGGCACCGAAATGGTGCATCCGGGCAGGAGCCCACGGCGCCGGCCACCCACATCGCCCGCGCCAGGCCAACAAACGACGCCGGATTGCGCAACCCACGAGCGCAGGTCGCACCAGCGGTGGCCTTTCGCTCGAGCACGAGGTTGGACCAGCTCACGAACGCGCTTGTGCAGGCCCGGGACCCTAGCGTCTGTGCCTGGAAATTTTCGATGTGAGAGAAGTTTGTGGTGGGCCGACCACTCGGCCATTTTTGGCTGTGCTGTGCACACCGTCGTGATGGGGCGGCTTGGAGGAGCTATCTTGCCAAGATGGGGGTGAGCCTCGCACACGCGAGCCTGCTGACGGTGGGTTGCTTTGCCTTCGGCTGCGCTCCGGCGAGCATGCCGACGGATCCAGATGGCGCGGGCGGTAGCCCGCCCGCGGGTAGCGGCGGCAGTGGTCAGCAAGAGAATGGCTCGGGCGGGACGGCACCGATCCTCATGCCTGACCCGTCCGACCCCGACCCGGACCCCGAGTGCGGCATTCACTGCAGTGGTGATCTCAAATCGGTGCTCGACTGCGATGGCGCCGTTTTGGACGAGTGCACGGACGGCCAGGCATGCCTCGATGGCGCATGCACCGACGATGCCTGCGAGGTGGCTCAGGCGAGCCAGAGCTCGGTTGGCTGCGAGTACTGGGCGATCAAGCCCGACCTGGCCGTCGACAATGCCAAGGTGGGCTGCTTCGCCGTCGTGGTCGCGAACACCTGGAACACGGCGCTCACGCTCGATGTCAGCTTTCAGGACCAGGCGCTGTCCGAGAGGCCGTTCGTCTACCTGCCGCGCGGACAGGGAACGGAGCTCACGTACGAGCCGTACGACCCGGGCGTCGGCGTGGCTGCCGGTGACGTGGCGATCCTGTTTCTCGCTGACGGCTACGAGCCCGGAAGCCTGTACCCCGGCTGTCCGGTCGAGCCGTACTTCAGAGAGGAAGTCGGTGTTTCGCACACCGGGCGCGGAGACGGATTCCACCTGACGACGACCGCGCCAGCCGCAGTCTACTCGATCGTGCCCTATGGTGGTGGTGCAGGAGCGACGACGTCGGCGTCGCTTCTGCTGCCGACGGGCCGCTGGGATCTCGAATACATCGCTATCAACGCCTATTCCCCCAGCGAGCTCGAGGAGGAAGGGCTGCCTGCGCTCGACATTCTGGCCAGCGAGGACGGCACGACAGTGGACATCTTACCCAAGGTCGCCGTCGTGGGAGGCGCCGAGGTGGACTCGGCCTTGGCTGGCGAGCCCGTGAGCTATCAGCTCAGCCGCGGCGAGTACCTGCAGATCTCGCAAACCGAAGAGCTCACGGGCAGCGTCATCATCGCCGACAAGCCAATCGGCGTGTGGGGCGGCTCGGGCTGCATGAACATCCCAGTCGATGCCCAGGCCTGTGATGCGGCGCATCAGCAGCTGCCGCCCGTCCAGGCCATGGGACGAGAGTACGTAGGTGTTCGTCATCGCAACCGAGCGGCGGCGGGCGATGTCGAGGAGGAATCACCTTGGCGCATCGTGGCTGCGGCCCCGGGCACGGTGCTCGACTGGGAGCCTGAGGCGCCCGCCGATGCGCCCGCCGAGCTCGACCAAGGGGACGTGTACGAGTTCTGGAGCGCAGGCCCCTTCGTCGTCAAAAGTCAGGACGACGACCATCCGTTCTACGTTGGACAGTACATGACGAGTGGCACCTTCGTTGCCGAGAACAGTCAGGAGGGCGACCCCGAGTGGGTGAACGTCGTGCCCGCCGCGCAGTTCCTCCGGAGCTATGTCTTCTTCACGGATCCGAGCTACCCCGAAACGAGTCTGGTGGTCGTCCGTCAGCCCGACGACGAAGGCACGTTCTTCGACGTCGAGTTGGACTGTGCTGGTGTGCTCGGCGATTGGCAGCCGGTCGGCGACTACGAGTACACGCGCACGCGCCTCGTGAGGGACAACTTCGAGGACGTGGGCGATTGCTCCAACGGCGTCCAGCGCATGACGAGCGAGGGAGCCTTCGGCGTCACCGTGTGGGGCTGGGGCACGGCGGGCACCGAGCCTGGGAGCTCGTCCGTCTCGTACGCCTACCCTGCGGGCGTCGGCCTCCGCCACGTCAACGAAGTGAAGCTGCCGCCGATCGTGGTGAAGTAGCCCGGCCGTGCAGAAAAAACCCTGTGGGGCGAGCCGTCAGGCCTCGCCAGAAGCGGGCTTCGGCGGACCAGCGAAGATCGGGCCGCGCTTCTTCTCTTCCTTTTCCTTGCGGCGGCGCTCCGACCAGGTCGGGATGATCACGCGCTGGCGATCGGGGAGGGCGCGGCCCTCCATGCACGCCGCGATTTCCTCGGCGTCGAGCGTCTCGCGCAGGAGCAGCTCTTCGGCCAAACGATCGAGCTGGGCGCGGTGGCTGGTGATGGTGCTGCGCACGAGCTGGTACTGCGAGTCGATCAGCTTGCGCACTTCCTTGTCGATTTCGCGCGCCGTCTCGTCCGAGTAGTCCTGACGGCGCTGCGTCATCTCGCGCCCGAGGAACACGCTGTCCTCGTTCTCGCCGTAGGCGAGTGGCCCGAGTGTCGCGCTCATGCCGAACTCGCACACCATGGCATGCGCCAAGCGCGTGGCGCGCTTGATGTCGTCGGCAGCGCCCGTGGTCACGTCACCGAAGACGATCTCCTCGGCGACCCGCCCGCCGAGCATCATCGCGATGCGGGCCAGGGCCTGATTCTTCGACATGGTGTGGCGGTCTTCGACAGGCAAGAGCTGCGTCACACCGAGGGCCGAACCACGCGGAATGATGGACACCTTGTGCACCGGGTCGTTGCCCTCGACCAAACGCCCGACCAGCGTGTGCCCGGCCTCGTGCCAGGCGGTGACCTTTTGCTCCTGGGGGCTCATCACCATGCTGCGGCGCTCGGTGCCCATGAGCACCTTGTCCTTGGCCATCTCGATGTCTTCCATCTGCACCGAGTCTTTGTCCTGACGAGCTGCCAGGAGCGCGGCCTCGTTGACCAAGTTCTCCAAGTCCGCACCGACGAAGCCGGGGGTGCCAGCTGCGATGACCGAGAGGTCCACATTGTCTCCGAGCGGCACTTTCTTGGTGTGCACGGCCAAGATGCCTTCACGGCCGCGGATATCCGGGCGCGGCACGGTGATGCGACGATCGAAGCGGCCCGGACGCAGGATCGCCGGATCGAGCACATCGGGGCGGTTGGTGGCCGCAACGATGATCACGCCTTCGTTCGATTCGAAGCCGTCCATTTCGACGAGCAACTGATTGAGCGTCTGCTCCCGTTCGTCGTGTCCGCCACCGAGGCCTGCACCGCGGTGCCGACCGACGGCGTCGATCTCGTCGATGAAGATGATGCAAGGAGCGTGCTTTTTGCCCTGCTCGAATAGATCGCGCACGCGGCTAGCACCGACGCCCACGAACATTTCCACGAAGTCGGAGCCGGAGATGCTGAAGAAGGGGACGCCCGCTTCGCCGGCAATGGCGCGTGCGAGCAGGGTCTTGCCCGTACCGGGGGGGCCCATCATCAGAACGCCCTTGGGGATGCGGCCGCCCAGACGCTGGAACTTCTTCGGGTCCTTCAAGAAGGCGATGATCTCTTCGACCTCGTCCTTGGCTTCATCGATGCCGGCCACGTCGGCGAAGGTGATCTTGTTCTGCGCCTCGTTGAGCAGGCGCGCGCGGCTCTTGCCGAAGCTCATCGCCTTGCCGCCACCGCTCTGGAGCTGTCGCATGAACAGATAGAACATGACGAGCAGGAACAGCATCGGTAGCATGATGGTGAGCGCACTCATCCAGAACGCTCCGCTGTCGTCCTTCTGGTAGTCGACCCGTACCTTGTGCTCGAGCAGGATCGAGGGATCGGCTTCCGCCGGGCCGACGGTGATGCCCGTCTCGACCTGGCCGTTCGGGCCTTCGATCTTGAACTCGTAGTCGCGGTCGCGGATCTTGACCGACGTCACACGCTTCGCACCAGCTGGCGCCTTGGCGAGCTCGACGAACTCGCTGTAGGGCATCAGCTGCCGCTGGGGGCTCGCAGGGTCGAGCAGCTGCCAAACCGCGAGCAAGGAAACGATGACGACGACCCAGAGCAGAAGGGTCTTTTGGGGCTGCTTCACTGTGTCTACCGGAAGGGGCTAGAGGTTTTGAGGCCGACCCGGCCTCACGCGCTGCACTATGCCACTCAGCGCGCGAGGCGTCGATTCTCCGGGCGGGGGGCCAGGTCCCTAACCACGCGCAGGCCGCTGGCAAGGGGTAGGTCGAGCGGGAGATGGGGGTTTTCCAGGGCGCTTCGCAGTAGGCGCCTTTGCGCACGGGTGAGCAGGGTGGGCCCATCGAGCAGGGTGGCCTCGTCTGCGAGGGTGTTCAGGGCGTCCACCACCTGTGGCGACATGTCGACCAACAGGGGGAGGAGCTCCATGCGCACCCGGGCGCGGAGGAAGCGTGGGTCCTCGTTCGACGGATCACGGACTGGGTCGAGGCCGTGCCGCTCGCAATGGAGGAGGACATCCCGGCGCGTAGCTCGCACCATGGGTCGAAGGCGGCGCCCGTCCTTGGGCGGCAGCACGCCCAGGCCCTCGAGTGAGACCCCTCGGAGCAGGCGAAGCAGAACCGTCTCGGCGCGATCGTCGGCGTGATGGGCCGTCGCGATCAGGCCGGCTGGACCGAAGTGCCCCTCAGCCGCGCTCTCCAGCGCTCGGTAGCGCGCTTCGCGAGCGGCTGCCTGGACCCCACCCGCTGCGTCCACGCTGACCACCAGGCCCACGAACGGCAGGTCGCGCTCGGCGCAAAAGGTACGCACGCGCTGGAGCTCGGCAGCGCTTTCCGGGCGCAGACCGTGATCGACACAGGCGACGAGCAGGCGTAAGCCGCGCCACTTGCGGCGCAGATCGCCGAGCACGTCGGCCAGGGCCAGAGAATCCGGCCCGCCCGAGACGGCGACGACGACACCGGTCTCGGTGCGCTCGTTCATGCCGCATTCCTTCTCCAAGCAGGTCTGCACGGCGCGCGAGAGCGTGGGGCCGTGGGTTCGACTCATCGCCCGCCCTCGAAGAGCTTGCAGAACAGGAGGTCGGGCCGGTCGAGATCGCGCCGCCGATGCTCCTCGGTCGGGTAGCCTTCGGCGCAGCGGAGCCCGACTTCGTCGTAGTGCTGACAGTCTTCGCACGAGAAGCGAAAGTCGAAGAGCGCCGTCTCCCGGCGCAGGGTGTCATCCACCGGCGTGCGCATGCTCCACCCTCGTGCTTCGCGGCCGGCTCGGCACGATGACGCCACCTCCGAGCACACGCTCCCCGTCGTAGAACACCGCGTATTGACCGGCAGTCGGTGCGACGACCGGCTCGGTCAGGGTCACGGTCGCGTGCCCGTTGGTGCCCGTTGCGCTGGCGCGAGCGGGCGTCTTCTGTCCGCGGTAGCGCACCACCACCTCGGCAGACAGCGGCAAGCCGATGCCGGCCTGCAACGTCAGCTCGGCCACCTCGAAGCTGCCCGCCAAGAGGTCCTCTTTGCGCCCGAGCCGCACGGCCGCTTGCTCGGTATCGATGTCGACCACGTAGGTGCGCTCACCAGCTGCGACGCCTAGGTTTCTGCGCTGGCCGAGCGTGAAGCGGTGCACACCCGCGTGCTGTCCGAGCACGCGACCATCCGCGCCGACGATCGGTCCTGGACGTAGCCGATCCGGCGCTCGCGCCTGCACCAGCTCGTCGTAGCGTCCCGTGGGAACGAAACAGAGCTCCTGGCTTTCACCTTTGTGCGCACCGGGCAGACCGAGCTCGGCTGCTTTGCTGCGCACGGTCGCCTTGTCGAGCTCGCCGAGCGGAAAGACCAAGCGGGCGAGCGTCGACTCGGGCAGCATGTGCAGGAAGTAGCTTTGGTCCTTGCCGAGGTCCCTGGCCGCCAGGAGTTCCACGCCACAGTCCGTCTTCCGCAAGCGGGCATAGTGCCCCGTGGCGATGAGCGGTGCATCCAAGCGATCCGCCAAGGTCAGGAGCTCCTTCAGCTTGACGCCGCGATTGCAGCGCACGCAGGGGCTCGGCGTCTCGCCAGCCAGGTAGGATTCGACGAAGGGGGCCACGACTTCCCGTTCGAACAGCTCGCGCCGGTCGAAGGCGTAGTGCGGAAATCCGAGCAGGTCAGCCACGCGCCGGGCGTCGTGCACGTCTTCGGGCGCACAACAGCGACCCTTGGTGGTGCCGTCGTCCGGGTAGTCCCAGAGGTGCAGCGTCACGCCGACGATGTCGTAGCCCTCGGCCTGGAGGAGCGCCGCCGCGACGGAGGAGTCCACTCCTCCGCTCATCGCAACCAGAACGCGCTCGGCCATGGCCGAACGCTAGCTCAGGCCCGGGAGGGGCTCCAATCCGGAGCCCGGACCCGGCGCTCAGCGCAGTTTGTCCTTCAAGCGGGAGCCGAGTTTCTTCAGGGCGCGCGTGTGGATGCGCGACACCCACGATTTGCTGCAGCCAAGGTCTTTGGCAATGTCGTCCAGGCGCTCGCCCCCCAAATACATGCGGCTGACGACTCCTTGATCGGGCTCTTCCAGCGAGGACAGGGCTTGGCGCACATTGGCTGCGAGCTCTCGCTCGGCGAGCTGTTCGTCCTGCAAGGCGGAGCCGTCCCGCGGTACGATCGCGTCGCCGTCGTAGGCGTTCTCGGCGAACACCCCGACGGTCACGGCGGTCACCATGGCCGCCATGTGTTGACGCAGGCGTTCCGCGACTTGCTCGGCGGTGTCGGTGCCCGAGCTCGGGCTCGCTTCGCTTGCCTCGCTCGCCTGATCCAGGGCCGAGAGCATGGCGATGCGTTCGTAGCCGCGCCGCGTCCAGGGGCCCATCTTGCGCAGGCCGTCGATCATCGCGCCGCGCACTCGATAGTAGGCAAACCGCTTGAACTCACCGCGCCCTGGGTCGTAGCGCTGGGCCGCTTCGAGCAATCCCTGCTGCCCGAACGCCAGTAGGTCCGCTCGCTCGCCACGCATGCCTTCGGCCTGCAGGCGGGCCAAGGCCGTAGGCACCAGATCTTGGTTCGTCCGCAGCAGATCTTCGACGGACGTCGGCGCAGCCTCGCTCTCGGTCTTCGGCGCGACCTCCTCCCCCTCGGGATTCCCCGTCTTCACGGGGGCACGATACCCAGCCCACCGGGGTCGTGCCATAGTCCGGCCATGAACCGGGTCGGGCTCGTCATCGGGGTCTATGCGACCTTGGCCCTGCTTTCGGGCCTCTCGACCTGGTGGCTGCACGGTACGGTCCTGCTCGCGCGGGACGCGTGGCTCGAGCTCACTCCGCTGGCGGCCCACGTCTACGGCGGACTACTCGGTGTCACGCTGGGCTTGCTCGTGGCGCGGCTCACCCCCGGCTCGGTCGCTCGGTTCGGTTGGGCTCAAAAGCTCCAGATGGAACTGTCGCCGCTCGCCCGGGGACTTTCGCCGCGCGCCGTGCTGGCGGTGGCCGGGCTGTCCGCGCTCGGGGAAGAACTCCTTTTTCGCGCCCTCTTGCTGCCACTGGTGGGACTCTTGGGCCAGGCAGCCTTGTTCGGCCTCATGCACCAGCTGCCCGGACGCGCCCGCTGGATCTGGGTGCTCTGGGCGAGCATCATGGGGGTAGTGCTCGGCCTGCTCTATCGGACGACGGGATCTCTCCTCGGACCACTCTTGGCGCATGCCGTCATCAACGCTCTGAACCTCCGCTTCATGCAGGCGCACGAGGTCGTGACGACCCCTCGTCCCCTGGGCGGTGTGCTCGGACGGGGCATGTGATGAATCCAATCTCCTCCGATCAACCACGGGTCCTCGTCGTCGACGACGAAAAATTCATTCGCGATATCCTGGCAGACTTCCTGACCATGGAGGGGTACGCGGTGCGTACGGCCGAGGATGGTGCCCAGGCGCTCAGCGAGCTGTCGCACAGCAGTTTCGATTTGGTGATCAGTGACCTGAAGATGCCCAAGATGGGCGGCCTGGACCTGCTCCAGCACGTAGGTCATCTGCAACCCGAGGCGCTCACGGTCATCATGACCGGCTTCGGCACGGTGGAGACGGCCATCGATGCGATGAAGCAGGGCGCTTATGACTACATTCTGAAGCCCTTCAAGGTGGAAGAAATCGTCCACGTGGTGCAGCGTGGCCTCGAAAAGAAGCGTCTGGCCACCGAGAACCTGCGTCTGCGCGAGGCGCTCTCGCTGTACAAGGTGAGCGAGGCCATCACCGCCAGCCTCAGTCTGGACGACGTCGTCAGCACGGTCACGCGGAGCGCCCTGTCGGAGGTCGACGCCGATGCCGTCTTCATGTGGCTCGCCGACGGAGAGGGCGGCTTCTTCGAACGGCTGCGGCAAACCCGCGACGATCCGGGAATGGCCCGTACGGCCGGGCGACTCGATCCGGCCGCAGTGCACACTCGCATCCACAGTGATGCGCCGCTCGTTCTTCACGGCAGCGACGCCGTCCCACTGTTCAGCGAGCAACCGGAGCCCGGAGTGGTCAGCACCCTGACCATCCCGCTGCGCATGCAGACCCGCCTTTTGGGCTGGATTTCAGTGGTGTCCTCGACACCGAGCAAGAAGTTCACCGAGGGACAGCGCAAACTGCTGTCGATCATCGCCTCGCGCGCGGCTGCAGCCATCGAGAACGCGCACCTGTACGAGGACCTGCAGGCTACCTTCCAGCAAACCATCCAGAGTCTGGCCAACACCATCGACAAGATGGATCGTTACACGGCTGGTCATTCGCAGCGCGTGGCGCTGTACGCCTCACGACTCGGGCGCTGGCTCGGTCTCGACGAGCGAGAAATCGAGATCGTGCGGCAGGCAGCCTTGATGCACGACATCGGCAAGGTCGGCTGTGTCATGAATCTGAACAAGCCGGGCAAGCTCAGCGCGGACGAGTACGAGAGCTTTCAGCTCCACCCCGGCTACGGCAAAGAGATTCTCGATCCGATCGCCTTTTTGCAGCCGGTGATCCCGGGCGTGCACCTGCACCACGAGCGCTGGGATGGTCGGGGCTATCCGCTGCGTCTCGAAGGCAACAACATCCCGCTCATTGCCAGGATCATCAGTGTTGCGGATACCTACGACGCGATGACCAGCAATCGTGCATACCGGCGCGCATTGCCGCACGAGGTCACCGTGGGCGAGATCGAGCGCTGTAGCGGTACGCAGTTCGACCCCGACATAGCGGGGCCATTCGTCGAGCGTATCGATCGCCTGCGCGACGAGCTCGTCGCAGACGGTCAGAGCATTCCCGAGTAGTGCAGAACCCTGGCGAGCGTCCGCTGTCGAGCTACTACCTGGGCCGTAGGCCGTACGGAGTCGTGCATGGTTTGATGCAGGAGCTCGTGCTGGCGCGGCAACGCGGGCTCGTCCCGGACACGGTGCTCCTGCTCGAGCATGAAGCCGTGATTACGCTTGGGCGTGGGGGTAAGCGCGAACACGTGCTGGCGGCGGCGGAGAGCCTGGAAGCCCTAGGGATCCAGGTCGAGGTCAGCGGCCGGGGCGGTGACGTGACGCTCCACGCGCCCGGCCAGCTCGTGGCCTATCCAATCCTCGATCTCGCGCCCGATCGGCAGGACGTCCGCCGCTACGTTCGCGATCTGACCTCGGTCATGAACGACCTTTTGGCACCCTACGACGTCCGCGGGGGCACGGCCTCTGGTTTGATTGGGCTCTGGGTCGACGCCGAGCGGCCGCATGACTGGCCCGGCGAAGCGGAAGCGATGGTGCCGCAGAAGATTGGCGCCATCGGCGTGCGCATCTCGCGCTGGGTGACGAGCCACGGCTTCGCGCTCAACCTGACCACAGACCTCGATCTCTTTCGCTTGATCGTGCCCTGCGGCATCAGCACACGTGGCGTGACTTCGCTCGAGCGACTGACTGGGCGACGCTTGGAGGTGCGCGCGGCGGCCGAGCAGGCTGTGGGGCTATTTTCCAAGCATTTCGAGCGTGCAGCGCAGCCGCTTCAGGACGTGTCGGCCCTCGATGAGAGCGAGCTTCGGGGGTTGGTGCTGCCTCGACTTGTGCAGTCGTAAGGTCCGTGAGAAGAGGTGGCGCTCTGTTACCCTTTCAAACCATCGCCCAGGCCCGGCTCGACAGCGGTTCCGAATTCACGTTGGTGCGGCGAGGTGAGGAGTGGGTTCTGCGTGCGGGTTCGTCCACCCTGATGTCCAGCCGTACGAGCACTTCGGAGGTGACGTTGGCCGAGGAGACGCTGCGGCGCGTGACCGACGCGCGCGATGTGCTCGTTGGAGGGCTTGGCCTCGGATACACCTTGCGAGCGGTCCTCGACCGCGTCGGCCCACAGACGAACGTCACGGTTGCGGAGCTAGTCCCGGAGCTGATCGAATGGAACCGCGTTCATCTCGGGCACCTCGCCAGCTTTCCGCTCGAGGACCCTCGCTGCAAAGTCGCGCTGGGCGATGTGCTCGACCACATCAAGACGGCGCCCAGCGCTTTCGACGCCATTCTGCTCGACGTGGACAACGGCCCTGCTGCCCTCTCCACGCCGCACAATCAGCAGCTCTACGGTAGTCGGGGCGTCGACTACTGCAGGCGCGCGCTTCGGCCTGGTGGAGTCTTGGCAGTCTGGTCTCAGGGGCCTTCTGCTCGCTACGAGCGCACGCTCGCTCGCGCTGGGCTCGAGGTGGAGGTGCTGAGTGTCGGCGCCTTCGATACCGGGCGTGCACGGCACGTGCTTTTCATGGCCAGGAGCGCAGCCCGCCCGTGAGGCCGTAGCTATTTGCTCCGCAGCACCCGAACCGCTGCACGAACGCAGCCAACCATCAGCGCGAGCGCTCCCGGCGGCACGAGCACGATGCCGAATCCTGGGTCGCCGTCGTGTGCGCCGAACCCGCCCAGCAAAAAGCCAAGCGGCAGGCACACCGAACCGAACAGGAGCCAGCGGGAGGTCACCTGCCAAGAGCCTGGTACTCGGGTCATCGTGAAGGCGAAGCCGAGCGAGATCACCGACAAGAGCCCGAGGTGTGCGTGCGCCAGGCGCCAGAGCAGGCGCGTCGTCGCGTTGTCCGCGTCGAGGTAGATGGGCGCTTTGAAGGCGTGGAGCGTCTCGAGCGCGATGCCGACGACGACCACCACCGAGAGGCCGATCCAGCCGAACGCCAGGTGGCGGTGGACCAGCCGGTCAGTAGCGCCAGGGTCGTCGGTCACGGTCTAGCGCAGCGCTCGCCGCAGGATCTTGCCCACGTTCGTTTTCGGGAGCTCGGTTCGGAACTCGACGACCTTCGGGACCTTGTAGGCGGATAGGTTGGTCTTGGCGTGAGCGATCAGCTCCTCTTCGGTCAAGCTCTGATCTTTCTTGACCACCACGACCTTCACCACCTCGCCCGATTTTTCGTCGGGGATGCCGATGGCGCCGGCCTCCTGAACCTTGGGGTGGGCGCACACGACGTCCTCCACCTCGTTCGGGTACACGTTGAAGCCCGACACGATGATCAGGTCCTTCTTGCGGTCCACGATGGAGAGGAAGCCAGCCTCGTCCATCTTGGCGACGTCACCCGTGTAGAGCCAGCCGTCGCGGAGCACATGGGCCGTTTCTTCGGGCTTGTTCCAGTAGCCTTGCATCACTTGTGGTCCGCGTACGACGAGCTCGCCCGATTCGCCGGGCCCAGCCGGATTGCCATCGTCGTCCAATAGGCGCACCTCGGTGGAGGGGAAGGGCAGGCCGATCGTGCCGACCTTGTCGCGGCCGTCGAGGGGATTGCAGCAGACGACCGGTGACGCTTCGGTGAGGCCGTAGCCTTCGATGACGGGCGTCTTGGTTTCCCGTGCCCAGCGCTCCGCCACCGAACGCTGCAGGGCCATCGCGCCGGCCACCGTAAACTTGAGCTGGCTCCAGTCGATGCGCTCGAAGCCAGGCTGGTTCATCAGCGCATTGAGCAGCGTGCTCACGGCCGTCATCACCGTGAAGCGCTCGGTTTGTAAGAGCTTGATGAACGTCGGGAAGTCCCGTGGGTTGGCCACGAGCACACTGAGTGCCCCGTAGCGCAGGAAGAGCAGGCAATTCACCGTGAGCGAGAAGATGTGATAGAGCGGCAGAGGCGTCAGGATGACTTCTTTGCCCTCGGTCAGCCGCGGCGCCATCCAAGCTTCGGCTTGCTCCATGTTGGCGATCACGTTGCCGTGACTCAGCATCGCTCCCTTGGCGACGCCGGTGGTGCCGCCCGTGTATTGTAGGAAGGCCAGATCGCTGCGGGTGAGCTCCACGGGCGTAGGCGCTCCCAGCGCGGCTCCTCGGGCCAGGGCGCGCCGGAGCGGCACGGCGCTGGGCAGCTGGAACGCGGGCACCAGCTTCTTCACGTGGCGGACGACCAAGCTCACGATGGTGCGCTTCAGGCCGGGAAAGAGATCGGCCAGGGTGCTTACGACGACGTGGGGCTTACGCTTCAGATTGGGCCAGATCGCCTCCAACTTGCTGGCGAAATTCTCCAGAATCACGATGGCGCTTACGTCGGCGTCGTTGAACTGGAGCTCCATCTCACGCTCCGTGTAGAGAGGATTCGTGTTGACGACGACGAGCCCAGCGCGCAGCGCCCCGAACATCACGATCGGGTACTGAAGGACGTTGGGCATTTGGATCGCGATGCGATCGCCTTTCTTCAGTCCGAGATCCCGCTGCAGGTAGCTGGCGAAGGCGGCGCTCTTCTCCTCCACCTCTCTGAAGGAAAGCGTGACCCCCATGCTGCGCAAGGACGGGCGCTCGGCAAAGCGCCTGCAAGCGGTGGTGAACACTTCCGCGATGGATCCGTAGCGGGTGACGTCCACCTCGGCGGGAACACCTGCCGGATAACTCTCGAGCCAGACCTTCTCCATTGGCCGCGAGGCTACAAGGAAAAACGCTCGCTTGGATCCCTACGATTTCCGCGCTCGGTCGGCCCGGCGTGCGCGCTCGATCAGCCAGCCCAGTGCGTTTTTGTAGAATGAAGGGAAAAGTCGTACCCCGAGGTCGATCAGCCGAGCATCCGTGCCAATCAAGAGGCGCGTCCGCGGACGGAGCATGACCTGGGCGATGTGCTCGGCGCAGTCCGCCGCGGACATGCGCGCGAGATCGCGCTCGAAGCCTGCGGCCGCTTCCTCGGGGGTACTGGCCAAGCTACCCGTTCCGCGCACGCGCCCACGGCGGACGAGCGGCGTTTTGATGCCACCCGGGTGGACGCAGGTGACGCAAATGGAGGGGTGCGTGAGTGATAACTCGATGGCCAGCGTTTCGGTGAAACCACGCACGGCGAACTTCGATGCCGCGTAGGCACCGGTGCCGGGGAAGGCGCCGAGCCCGAAGACACTACTCACGTTGATCAAGTGGCCTCGCTGTCTCTGCGCGAGCTGGGGCAGAAAGGCCTGGCTGCCGTGCACGACCCCCCAGAAATTGATGGCCATCACCCAGTGGAAGTCTTCCGGTGACGTTTCGTCGAGCGGGCAGTGCAGGCTCACGCCGGCACAATTGACCACCACATCGGCGCCACCGAAGCGGCTCGTCACCTCGGTCGCCCAGTCCTCCACCTGCTCACGCACGCTCACGTCGACCCGGCTCGTCTGATAGCGCTGCGGGGGAACGGCGAGCGCTCCGAGCTCTGCCTCCAACGTGGCCAATTCCTCGACCGCCACGTCGGCCAGGGCCAGCGTCGCTCCACGCCTCGCGCACGTCAGGGCCAAAGCGCGACCGATGCCGCTGGCGGCGCCGGTGATGGCCACCACCCGGCCAGCGAGCGCGGAGCCGCGTTCGCGCCTAGGGCTCATGGTTCGATTCCACCGTTCCTTGGCTCATTTGTGCTGCTATTTCGCGCAGGGGACCGCGGTCGCTCGCCCGTCCGGGGCCCCGGTGATACACCCGGCGCCTTAATGAATCAGGAGCTCAACTTCGAAAAGTTGGCGAGTGAGGAGATCGCGCAGGCGATGGCGGCACTCGTGCGGCCAGGTGCGGGCTATGTCGGAGCGAACGAGACGTTGCTCACGGCACTCGGCTTGGCCGAGGACGCGATTGTCGACTTCCGCTCCCTGCCCGGTGGCCGCGTTGGCAAGCAGATTCTGGCCTTGCGTTACCTCTTGCTCAATGGCCCGACCTGGCAGCGGCACTTTGCCTGGCAGGCGCCGCTCGAACGGGCGAGCCCTGGTGCGGCCAAGTTGGCCGAGCGACTGCTCGAAAGACTGGAGCAAACGGCACGCAAGAAGGACGCCATCAAGAGTCTCGCTCGAAAGCTGGAGGAGCTTCCGCTGGCTGAGCTGGTGAAAACGCTGTCCAAGGACCCGACCAGCGATGAGGCACTTCTCTTGCTCGTCACCGTCACCCTCGATGGCGGTACGCGCCAGGTTTTGCGCCGCCGCGCCTGCGAGCTCGCACACGACCTCTGTCAAGGCGACCACGACTCGGCGGATCTGCTTCTGCTCTTGAGCCACGACTTGGTCGACCTGCCCCTGGCCACGGTCTCGGGGGGCCGACTCGAGTACCTGATCGTCGCCGACAAGGGCGAGATGGGCGCGCGAGCGGTGCGCGAAGCGGTCCGTTTGGGCCTCGTACCGGTGGCCGTTTACAGCGAAGCGGACGACAAGGACGCGCTGGCAGTCCGCCTGGCCGAGCAAGGTGGTGGTTTCGGCGTGCCTTTGGCGGGCACCTTTCGCGAGAGCTACGCGAATCCGGTGCAGATCGCTGATCGCACCTGGGAAGCCTTCCGCGCCCGCTTCGGCGAGGCCGCGGCCGAGCACATGGCTCGGGCCGCCGTGTATCCCGGGTACGGGCCGCTGGCCGAGAATACGGTGGCGATCGCGCATTTCCGCCGCTCGGGCATGTGCTTCGTCGGACCGACGCAAGACGCCGTCGAACGCGCCGGTGACAAGCGGCGCTTCCGCAGCCTGGCCGAGAGCATCGATCCCAAGGCGGTCACGCCGGGCATCACGATGTCCGCCACGGACCCGGCGGAGATCACCGCGGCGATCGAGCGCGGCCATGCCGAGGGCAAGTTCACGTTTCCTGGCCGCATCAAAGCGGCGAACGGTGGTGGCGGGCGTGGCCAGGCCGTGATCCAGAGCGTGGAAGGCGTGTCGGCAGGCGTCCACAAGGTCTTGGCCGAAATCGCCGCCAACGGCTGGGATGCCGGCGTGATGTTCGAGCAGAACATCTTCCAGACCACGCATCTCGAGGTGCAGGTCGTGCGTGATCGTTTCGGCAATACGCGTCATTTCGGCATGCGGGACTGCACCGAGCAGCGCGCCAGCCAGAAGATCCAAGAGGAAGCGCCCCCGGCCTTGCTCGCCAAAAACCCGGAGCTCGAGCGGCGTGTCTGCCAGATCGCCGTCGAGATTGCCGATCGCGTAGGCTACCTGGGCGCTTGTACGGTCGAGCTCATGTACAAGGACGGGCACTTCTACCTGCTCGAGATGAATACGCGCATTCAGGTGGAGCATCCGGTCACGGAGGAGGCGCATCGCATTCGCCGCAAGGATGGCCTGCATCCTCTCAATCTCGTGGCGCTGCAGTTCGCCGTCGCGCGCGGGTTGCCCATCGATTTTTCGCAAGAGGACGTGGTCAAGACCCACGTCGCGCGCGAATTTCGCATCAACGCCGAGTCGTACAAGCAAGACGTCAAGGATCCGCGCGACGGCAAGCTCGGCCTGTTCTTGCCCAATGGTGGCGTCTTCGACGTCATGGAAGTCCCGAGCCAGGAGAGCGTCCTCGCTGCGCTCGCAGCCGCCGGGGTGAAAGGCATCGCGGATTTGGGCGTTCGCTTCGACTGCGGCTTCGAGGTGGGCGATACCTTGGTGAACAAGGACCCGACGTTCGGCAAATTGATCGTCTCCGTGCAGGCTAGCCCCGGGCACCAAGCGGAGGAGTACGAGCTCCTGCGTTTGGCATCGCTCGAGGTCCTGCGGCAGGTGAAGATCGAAGGTCGCCAAATGACGCCGGCGGGCAAGGTGCTGGCCGGTCATCCCTTCCAGACGAACCTGTCGGGGCATATCGATGTGCTCGAGTCCGAGATGATCCGCGCCCACAGCCAGGCTCAATTCGGCCGCGCCGGCGTGCGTCACGTCGGTTGGGTGATCGACCATCTGCGGTCGCGGCACGCGGCCGGAGCAGGCTGAGGCTTTGGTGTGACGCCGGCGCGCATCTCTGGCGACTCGAATCGGGCCGTCATCCTGCTGGCTGCGGGCGAGGTCGTCGGCCTGCCCACGGAGACCGTGTATGGCCTGGCAGCCGACGGCTTGAACGAGGACGCGGTCCGGCGTGTGTTCGCCATCAAGGGGCGCCCAACTGGCCATCCGGTCATCCTGCATGTCGGCTCGCCCGCGGATCTTCACCGTTACGCCGAACGGGTCCCCGAAGCGGCTGAACGATTGGCGCGTGCCTTCTGGCCAGGCCCGCTCACTCTCGTCCTGAAGAGGAGCGCGCTGGTCCCGGACGTCGTCACGGGCGGCCTCGACACGGTGGGGCTACGCATGCCGGCCCACCCGCTGGCACTCCACGTGCTCCGCCGCTTGGGTCGGCCGCTGGCGGCGCCTTCGGCCAATCGCTTCGGCAAGGTCAGCCCGACCCGTGCGGAGCACGTGCAGGCGGATCTGGGCGGCGATATTCCCTTCGTTCTCGATGGCGGACCTTGCGAGGTCGGCTTGGAATCGACCATCGTGGACTTGAGCGGGGAGCGGCCGCGTCTGCGCCGTCCGGGCAAGATCACGATCGAGGACATGTGGCGAGACGCAGGGGTCGCCGTCGAAGCCGACGATGGCGTCGGTCCAGCGGTGCCGGGTTCGCTGCCGACTCACTACGCGCCGCGGGCTGCGGTGAGCTTGGTCGCCGGTCCGGACCTGTGGCCACGCGCGCGGCAGGAGGCACAGCGCGTCAAATTGGGAGTGATTTGTCAGAGCGAGGTGCCCACGGACCTGCCGCCGAGCGTACTCGTCGAGCGTCTGGGCCAGACGGGAGCCGACTTGGCGCGCGACCTCTATGCGGCTTTGCGCCGGCTCGATGACCAGGGTGCGGAGCTCGTGCTGTCCGTACTGCCAGAAGCCGTTGGTGTCGGAATTGCGGCCATCGACCGGCTCGAGCGAGCCGCTGCTCCGCGGGACTGATCCCGGACCGAGACCCTGCTAGGCTCGGCGCGAGCTCCGATGTTCGTTCGCAATCGTCTCGCCTTGCTCCTCCTCTTGGTGCCCGGCACCCAAGCCTGCGCCTACGCCAGCACCGACGGGTTCGTCGAAGACCTCGACGGGAGTGGTGATGGCTCGGGTCCCTCCGGATCGGGCGGCCAGAGCTCGGTCGGCAGCCCGCCGAGCGGTGGCAGCACCGCCACGGATGGCACGGGGCCGCAGGGGACAGGGACCGGCGGTGGAGCGAGCAGCGGTGGTTCGAGCAGCAACGGTTCGGGGACCGGCGGTGGGGATTCTGACCCCACGCCAGGCCCAGGCCCAGGCCCATTTCCCTTCCCGGGGCCTGGCAGCGGCGCCGGCTCTGGCGGTGCGAGCGGCTCTGGCGGCTCGGCGGGCAACGCGTGCACGCCGGTGACCTGTGGCGGCGGCACCTATCCGAAGCCCACCGGCAACGTCTGCTTCTCGTTCACGACGTCCCAGTTCGGCGGTTGGCAGGCGTCCAATACGGCCGGCTGCACGCTGACTTTCGACGGCATGGTGACCGCGGCCCCCGGGGTCAATCCGACGAGCGCGGGAGCACATGAGCTCGAGTTTGCGGGCTGCACGAGCCCGGACATCGGCTGGAGCTGCTGGAACTAGTCCAGCTTGCCGCCGGTGATCTGCTCACCGGTGAGGCCGAAGCGGCGCTCGATGCCCTGGTAGCGGGCGACGGCAGCCTGGAGGTGCGCCTCGTCGAATTCGGGCCACATCACGGGCAGAAATGCCAGTTCGGCATACGCGGCTTCGAACAGCAAAAAGTCGCTGACGCGAGACTCGCCACCGGTTCGAATGAGTAGATCCACGTCGGGGAGATCATTCGTCGACAGGTGCTGACGCAAGAGCGTCTCCGAAACGTCTTCTGGTCGCAGCCGACCGAGAGCGACCTGCTCGGCCAGGCGCCGCGCCGCGCGCGCCAGGTCGTGACGTCCCCCGTAAGACAGAGCGAGGCTCAGCGTCGTGTGAGTTCCACCCGCCGTCGCCTCCACCAGGTGCTCGACGGCGCGCCGCGGTCCGCTCGGCAAATCATCGAGCGTACCAACCACCTGCACACGCACGCCCTTCTGGATCAGCTCGGCTTGCTCTTTCCTCGCGAAGCGAGTGAGCAGGCGCATCAGCGCCTCGACCTCGAGACGAGGGCGCTTCCAGTTGTTGACGCTGAACGCGTAGAGCGTGAGATACGGGATGCCCAGCTTTCCGGTCGCCTCGAGGGCGCGCCGCACGGCACGCGCACCTTCCGCGTGACCCTCCCAGCGCAGCTTGCCGCGGCCCTGAGCCCAGCGTCCGTTTCCGTCCATGATGATCGCCACGTGCTTTGGCAGGGGGCGGGCGGGAGAGCCCGTCGGCGGGGCGGACGCGGGTAGGTTCAAGGCAAGGTTCAGTCTGCCAGAAATGCCCGCCCGGATCGCCTTTTCGTCCGTGGAGGTTGTGTGGAGAAACGGCCCTAGGCCAGGGACTCTACGCTAGGGGCAGGCGCAGCTCGAAGGCGACTCGGGGTGGTCCGGCCAGCACGAGCTCCACCTGGCCGGAGTGTGCCTCGGCTACCGCGCGCACGATCGCCAGACCGAGCCCAGTGCCGCCCTTGTCGCCGCGCGTCGTGACGAACCGGCGAAAGAGGTTCTTCTGGACGTGCGTCGCTACGGCCCCGCTGCTCTCGACCCGCACCACGCCCGAGCTACCACGCACCTCGACGGTCACGACAATCCCCGATCCCGGTGGCGAGTGGAGCTGCGCATTTTCCACGAGGTTCGAAATGGCCCGAAATAGCCAGGTGCGGTGCCCCCGCAGGATGGCTTCCGCCTGCGTCGAGACCTCGATCCGGCGCTCTGCTGCCGGCACCTGACAGACATCCTTGACCAGCTCCCCGAGGCGCACGCGTTCGAGGTCCGTTGCGCCTTGCGATTCCAGCTTGGCCAGGCTGAGCAGGTCCGCCAACAGTCGCTCGATTCTTCCCGTCGCCTCTCGAATTCGGCGTACGAACTTGGCCGCCTCGATTGGTTCATCGAGCGCTCCTTCCTCCAGCACTTCGGCAGACGCACGAATGGCAGCCACGGGGTTCTTGAGCTCGTGTGAAAGGTCTGCCGCAAACGCCTCCACGAACGGGCGACCTTCGAGCTGTCTGCGCATGGCGTCGATCGAGCGCACCAGGCGCGCGACCTCTCTCCCGGCCGCTCGCGCCGGCACTTGGGCTGGCTCGCCGTGTGCTACGCGGTCGGCGAAGGCACTGAGCGCCTCGATCGGCTCGGCGATCGTGCGCCCGATCCAGGCCGCGGAAAGCGCTGCTGCAGCCCCCAAGATCAGGCTGATCATCAGCACGGTGGGAGCGAAGTCGGCCAGCATTTCCTCGACCACGAGCGTGGGCTTCACGACCCTCACGATGCCCACGACCCGTCCGCGCTCTTGGATCGCAGCATCGACGTAGACCGCACCTGCCTCGTGCGCGCGGCTACCCTCCGCCTCGGGAAACAACACTCGGCCGCTCGGGGTGAGCAGCTCGAGGCCCATTTGAGCGACCGAGGTAGCGAAGTTGCTGGACTGCCAGCGTTCGAGGTCGGTGGCCAGCGGAATGAAATCGATACCGCTGCGCGCCATTTCACTCTGCAGGATGGTCGCCACGGCGCGCGCTTCGTCGTGCGCCGCGGCCAGGGCGAGATTCCTGGCGCGGACCTTGACGCGATCCACCACCAGAAGGCCGAGGCCGAGTGCAAACGCGCCCACGATGACCGCCAGCGCCAGGAAGATCTGCATGCGTACCGAGAGTCCACGGGTACGGGAGCGAATCAGTCTCGAGGTGAGCAGCGTGACGAAAAGGATCAAACCCACGGCCGACGCTGCGGCCACGATCAGGGGCGTCACGCGTCGCGCTCGCTGCTCATTCGGTAGCCGATACCGCGCACGGTCTCGATCGAGGCTGGCGGCCCGCCGGCTCGGGCAATTTCCTTGCGCAAGGCTTTGATGTGCGAATCGATGGTGCGATCGCTGAGGGCGAAACCAGGACCCCACACCAGATCGATGATGTTGGTGCGTGAGAACACGTGACCGGGCTTGCTCATCAAGAGCGCGAGTAGGTCGAATTCGACACGCGTCAGCTCCAGCTCGTGCTCGCCAAAGGTCGCCCGCCTGGTGTTGCTGGACAGCCGCAAGAGCGGCTCCGTCCGCTCCGCGGTCGGCGTGCGGCGGAGCACGGCTTTGACCCGGGCCGCGACCTCACGTGGCGAGAATGGTTTCACGACGTAGTCGTCAGCGCCCATCTCCAGAGCCCTGACTCGATCTGCCTCGGCGTCGCGGCTGGACAGCACGATGATCGCTGGCCGCGCTCCGGCCCGAGCCGTGACCTCGGCGATCAAGTCGAAGCCGCTGCCATCGGGCAGCATCAGGTCCAAAAGTAGCAGATCGGTCTGCTGTTCGAGCTCGGCACGGGCATGTTCGAGCGTGCCAGCTTGCCGCGTGCGAAGATCCGCCTTGCCCAGCGCGTAGGCGATCGACTCGGCGATCGCCGGTTCGTCCTCGACCACGAGGACCGAGCTTTGGCTGTGGGAGGACACGACGACAAGCGTGCTTTCGCGCGAGGTACTTTTCAATCGGCGCCGGATTTTGGCCTGCAATGGCCGCGATCGCGGCCGGCCTGGTGGTAGGAGGACCTACGGCTAAGCTCGTAGCCATCGTGCGCACCTTGTTCCTCATGCGTCATGCCAAGAGCAGTTGGCGCGATCCCGGAATCGACGACCACGAACGACCGCTGCTCGGGAAAGGGAAGCGCGCCGTACACCAAATGGCTGCCATGCTGCAGGCGGCCGGCATCGCGTTCGACCTCGTACTGTGCTCGACCGCAACCCGGGCGGTCGAAACGGCGAACTTGCTCACGGAAGCGCTTGCGTACAAGGGGCCGCTCGAGCTGACCCGGAGGCTCTACTTGGCCGAGCCGTCCACCTACCTCGAGGTGCTCGGCGAGCTCGAGGATTCGGTGAATCGCGTCCTCGTGATTGGTCATAATCCGGGGATTTCGGAGCTGGTCCTCCGGCTGACTGGCCAGGAGGTCGACATGCCGACCGCTGCCCTGGCGCACATCGAGTTGCCCGTCGAGTCGTATACTGCGCTCGATGGCAACGCGCTCGATGGCACTGCGGAGGGACGTCTGGTTGCATTCCTACGACCCTCGCGTGACGAAAAAGCACGGGACGACGCCGGTAAGGACCGCCTTCGCGAGGGCAAGGACAAAAAGCGCAAGGGAAAGCAGAGGACCCCGTGAGCGATTCCAATGACGCGTCGATCCTGCCTCCGAAGAGGGAGGTCGCTTTGGCTCTGGTCCAGACGGCCGCTTCGGTGTTCATCCATTTGGACCCGCGTCCCGCCGACGTGAACGTGCCCAGCTGGTTCAAGAGCCAGCCGGAGCTGGTGCTCCAGGTGGGCCTCAGTCTCGTGCCAGCCATCGTGGACCTCGACATTGGGCAGGATGCCCTGTCTGCAACACTCAGCTTCAACCGGCGTCCGGAATATTGCCGCATCCCTTGGTCCGCGATCTGGGGACTGGTCGGAGACGACGGGCGCGGCATGATCTGGCCGGAGTCCGTGCCACCCGAGGTGGCCGCCCGTGCACCTGGGCGCGCCACTTCGACGAGGACTGGCGGTCCCGAGCGTTCGCCGCGCAAGAGTGGTGGCGGGCATTTGCGCGCTGCCGGCCCACCCAAGGAGTCGCCGGAGAAAGGGCAGGAGTCGCCTGCGCCCCCGGCGGCCAAGCCGGAACCATCGCCGACCACCGCTCCGGCGGGCTCGCCTTCGCCTCCAGCCAAGCGGGAGTTGCCGCCGTACCTCCGCATCGTGAAGTAGCGGATCTCGAGCCATGGACGTTGCCTGCAGCCGCTGCCGTGCCGAATACGAATTCGACGACGCCTTGATCTCCGAGCGCGGAACGACGGTCTTTTGCACGAGTTGTGGGCATCAGTTCAAGATTTACCCAGCCGAGCGGCGAAACGCCCCGGAGGAATGGACCCTCACCCCTGCCGTGCCTGGTGTCGGGCCGCGAACCTTTGGTTCGCTCCGCGAGCTCCAGCGCGCCATCCTGGACGGTGACGTGCGCGAGAGTGATCTCCTGGCACGCGGTGGAGAGAAGCCGCGGACGCTCGGCAGCATCGCGGAGCTCGAGTCCTTGTTGAAGCGGCCGCGCTCGGCCCCACCGCCGGCGCGCGCGGCTGGCACGGCGCTCGGCTTGGGCGCTTTTACCGGCGGACCGGGTCAGCGCCGGACGGCTGGCGGGACCGTGATGGGCTTGGCCGCACCGCGGGTGCCGAAGTTCGCGGCCGACAGCCCGCCAGTCGACAGTCTCCCCCCGCCCCTCGCGGCCGCCCGGCAGACCGGGTCGCTCGACCTCGGAGCAGGGGACGATGCGATCGTTCCGTCGTCACCGAGGGAAGACGGGCAGCTCGCTGCGGAAGAGCCGTGGCACGGGGCGCCCGTCCAGACCTTGCGACCCAAGATCCAATCCGTGCTCAATCGGTCGCCGGCCGTTTCGCATCCGCCCGAGAGCTCCGCGTCAGGCCCTTCGTCGTCGTCGCGGCTGCGCGACAAGCTCGCGAGCTCGGCTCCGATCACGCCGCCAGGCGGGAGAAGTCAGCGCGATTCGAGCCCGGGGGACAGAGTTTCGGATGCTCCGCCCGCTCGGCCTTCCCGCTTCGATTCCGAGCCGTTCAGCGTCATTCCCGGCACCAGGCCCCGGCCTCTGGCGCGCGGCGCTTGGATCGTGGTCTCCGTTCTCGTGGGTGCGACGGCCTTCGCGCTGACCGCGGCGCGCCAGCGCGTGTTCGCGTTGTTCGACGACGGCAAGGGCACCGAATCATCGGCTCGCCTGGTCTCCGCCGAGCGCGCTTTGTCGGCAGCCGTCGAGCTGGCGGACCTTGCCTGGCTGCGCGCGCGCATGGCGAGTGAAAGCGAGCGCCCGGCGGCGGCAGCGGCGCTCGACGCGCGCCTGGCCGCGCTCGAGCAGGCGCTGAACGAAGGCGCGCGGGGTCCACTCGCCAAGACCGACACCTGG
>Ga0164308_10000068_pt1 | contig 47494 bp, 42 predicted proteins | sample Whisoiple_246_MG_FD_109983 | JGI IMG/M metagenome (GOLD analysis project Ga0164308, IMG submission 109983) | Soil microbial communities amended with fresh organic matter from upstate New York, USA - Whitman soil sample_246_MG | ecosystem: Environmental > Terrestrial > Soil > Unclassified >... | reverse complement strand
GCGTCCCCAAGGGGATTCGAACCCCTGTTACAGCCTTGAAAGGGCCGTGTCCTGGGCCGGGCTAGACGATGGGGACGTTTAGGGCGGCGGAACATAATCCGTGGGGTCGGGTTCGACAACCCTGATCTGAATGGTTTGGGCGATTTGCGTCGATTGGGGGAGCGGGCCGGACCGGCGGCGCGTTTTGACGGCATTTCGCGAGTTCAGAGCAAGTCGTGGCCGGAGACGTCGAGGGCGCGTAGGGGCAGGTCTGGGATCGGGCCGCATTCGTAGTCGTCGCGCAGCAGGGCGAAGACGTTGACGTCGCAGGGCCGTCCGTCGGCGTCGCGGGAGATGCCGCGGAGCGTGCCTTCGCGGACGAACCCCAGCGCCTCGGGGATCCTTCGGCTGTGTCGATTCTCGGTCCAGACGCGCAGTTCGATACGGCTCGCCGCATCGACCTCGAAACCGACCCGGAGCAGGGCTCGCGTGACTTCGGTCGCGTAGCCCTGGCGGCAATGCGGGCTGGCTACCCAGTAGCCGATTTCGCGTACGTTCAGGCCTTGGCGGAGGTGGAGCCCGGCTCCGCCGATCACCTCGGACTCGTCCTGGGAGAATATGCCGTAGTAATAGTCGAGGCCGAGATCGAACTCGCCCCGGCATTTGCGTAACCAGGCCACCTTCTGATCGATCGGCGTGGGCTCGCTTGCGGCCCACGGCACCCAGGGCCGCAGATGCGACAGGCTGCCGTCCACGGCGAGCTTTAGGGAGGCCGCATCTCGTGGTTCCCAACAACGAATGACCAGCCGCTCGCTGACGATCCGGTAAGCCGGTCCCCGTGCCTCCGCGGAAAGCATGCTGGCATTTTCAGCAAGAAAACGCGCCCGCCGCAACCGGGCTGTTTGGCGGCATTTTGCCAGGTTTGTCGCGCGAGCAGCGCGGTGACGCGAAATGAGGCAGGCTCGGCCCATGGCGAGCGGTCTCGGCCACCTGCGATTTCGCTGCACCGGTTGCGGTAACTGCTGCCGGGATTTGCGAGTTCCGCTGACGCAGGCGGACGTTCGACGCTTGGTCGATGCCACAGGGCGTGAGGCCACGCAGATCGTAGCTTGGCTGCAGACGAACGAGGTCGATTTGATCGGCGAACCGGGCAGCCTGGTGCTCCTCGATCACGACGGGGGGCACGCGCTGATGGTGCTGGCTCAAGAGGGAGGCGCCTGCATCTTTCTCGGCTCCGACGATCGGTGTGGCGTTTACCCGGCGCGCCCGGGCAATTGCCGCCTCTATCCATTCGCAGCAAGCTTCGGGCGACGCGGAGGGATTCGCCGATTGCGTTTGCTCTCCGGCACTCAATGTGACCACGAGCGTGATGGCGACACCGATCCGCACGCGCTACGTGTTGCAGATGAACGACGCTGGGCGGAACATCGCAGCTATTTGCAGCAAATCAGGCGCTGGAATCGCAGCCAGCGTCACCGTTCGTTGTTGGGGCGCAGGCTCGGGAGGGCTGAAGATTTCCTGGCCTTTTTGGGCCTGGGCGGCTCCGAGCGCGCAAGTGACGTGTAACGCTCAGCCCGCGCGCGCGGCGTAACGGCGTGCTTCCAAGCATTGCCAGCTGCCGCGTTCGAACTCACCGCAGATGTTTGGGCGCACGTCGTAAATCGAACAGTGGTGAGGCAACCCCGGGCGTCCCAAATGCACGCAGGCACCGTCAGCGCGAGTCTCCATGGCCTCGTCACCGAAGTGACCAGGCACGATGCGCTCGGCCAATTCCGGTCGCCCGGCACGGCGAAAGCGCAGCAGATCTTCAACGCTGACCGGAATTACCCCCGCGTGGCCGCGACAACAGGCCGAACAGGTCAGGCAATCGAGCTCTTCGCTGGCGGCGGACACGGTGCGGCTGGTTTAACACTGCCGATCCTTCGAGACCAGGGCGGTTGCCGAAGGGCAGATTCGTGGAGACTGGCCGGTCGAATCCTGGGCGCGTCCGCGCGGCGGACTCGACCGGCGTGGCTCGCTATTGGGCAGCTTCTTCGTTGGCGTCGGCCACCGCGCCCAGCGTGACTTGCACGGTGTGTTTCCCGTTGTCGGCGAAGGCGGGGATCACGTTGCCGGCGACAGGCGCGCCATCGACCACCAGCCGGCGCACTCCCTTGGACACGTGCTCGGGGTTCGTGACCTCGATCAGATACTCGGCACCGCGGAATTGACGGCGCACGCTGAAGCCATCCCAGGCCTTGGGGATGCAGGGGTCGATCTCCAGACCGGCGTAGCTCGGCATCACGCCCAAGATGTGCTTCGTGCCCACTTGGTAAACCCAAGAGGCCGTTCCGGAGAGCCAGCTGTTACGCGCGAGGCCGAACAGCGGGTGCTCGTTGCCTAAAATGTTTTGCGCGTAGACGTACGGTTCGCACTCGTAGGTATCGATGACGTCGTTCTTCGCCGCAGGGTTGATCTGGTTGTAGTACTCGAACGCGCGATCGCCGTTGCCGAGCAACGTTTCCGCGATCATCACCCAGGGATTGGCGTGCAGGAAGATGCCACCATTTTCTTTGGCACCCGGCGGGTAGGTGGTGACTCCACCCTTGGCCGGATCGAAGCCGTCATAGCCCGGCGCGCTCAGCTTGATGCCGTTCGGTGTGTTGAGCAGCCGATGCACGGACTCGAGCGCGCGCTCAGCCCGATCACGCGGCGCGAAGCCGGAGATCACTGGCCAACTCTGGCCGTTGGTCCAGATTTGACCCTGTGCGTTCTTCTTCGAGCCGATGGCCGAGCCGTCGTGATCGAAGTAGCGCACGTACCATTCGCCGTCCCAGGCGTACTCGTTGACCAAGCCGCGCATGTGCTCGTAGTCCGCCCGATAGCGATCGGCGCGCGCGTGCTCGCCGCGATACTCGAACAACTCGATCAGATCCAGCAAGGCTTTGCCGTACTGGTTGGCGACGAACAAGGACTCCGCGCCGGTCTTCAGATTGACGGTATCGTTCCAATCGGCAAAGCCGAGCAAGGGTAGACCGTGGCGGCCGACGTTGCTCTTGGTGAACTCGACCGCGCGCTCGAGGTGGTTCAGCACGGTGCCGTGCTCGCGAGGCGCGCCGTGTTTGTCCTTTTCATAGTAGGGCAGCACGCGATCGAGGAAGGCTAGATCGCCGGTTTCCTTCAGATAGGCGCAGACCGCGAACACGATCCATAGGTGATCGTCGCCGTAGAATTTCGGACGATCGTCGGCCTCGCGCGCATCGCCCTCGTTGGCGACCATCGTCGAGGCGTAGAACTGATGCATCGCCGAGCCATTGCTCTTCATGACGCTGAGCAGCTTTTCGATCAGCTCGCAGGCTTCTTCCGGCATGGCGCTCATCACGCCCATCACGTCTTGTGAACTATCGCGGAAGCCGATCCCGCGCCCGCCGAAGCCCAGCTGATACAGCGACAGGTCCCGCGACCAATTCTTGGTCATGTAGCACTGCCGCGGGTTGTGCACGTTCAGCATGCTGTTCATGCTGGGGTCTGGGGTGTTCACCTGAACGCGACCGAGATAGCGGTCCCATTCGGCGCTCATGGCCGCTTGCGCCGAGGCGACGGCCTCGTGGCTGCGGTACTTTTCGAACAACGCCCGAGCCCGCCCCAGGCTTTCGCTTCGGGTTCCTTCTTGCTGGGTGAGCAGGGTGACGAAGCGCTTGGTCTCGCCGGGGGCGAGGGTGCCGAGCCGCAGCATCAGGGCGCCGATGTTGTCGCCGCGCAACGCCAAGCTGTTCGACAGCTCCGGCTGCTCGAGGCTCTTTGGATGCTGAAATGTGCCGTATTCGTTATCGCCCAAGAACACCCGGCGATCGGTCTCGAACGAGCTGACCGGCACGCTGGCGGTGAAATAAGTCTGCCGCTGGTCGCGATTCATGAACGCGAACTGCGCCAAGATCTTGCGTCCCTCGCCGTCGTCGTGCGCCTCGCTCATCATGGTTTGCGGTACCCAGTCCGCGTTCATGAACTGCTTGAGGGCGTCGAAGTGGGTGTACTCGAGCAGCGGAATGGCATCGAGCTCGACCGGTTCGTCGCTCGAGTTCGTGAGGCTGACCTCCTGCACGAGGATCGCTTCTCCCGTTGGGACGAAGATGCGGATGTCGCTCTTGATGCCGTGAAACTCGGTGGTGAAATGACTGTAGCCGAGGCCCACGCGGCACTCGAAGCGGTCGTAGGCATCGAGCGTAGGCACGAACAGCGGGGAAAAGATGCGCGTGCCAGCGCTTCCCCGTTTACGCAAATAGAGCGTGTGGCCCTTGAACTGTGACCCAGGCAGCTGCGGGATGTACTTGGTGATCCGATTCAGCGCAGGATCGCCCTTGCACAGCAGGAGTCCGCCCGTGTGGTCGACGAAGCCACCGAAGCCGAGCGTGCCAACGTAGTTGATCCATTTGACCGGCGTGCGTGGATTGGTGATCACGTACTCGCGGGTCTGGTCGTCGAAGTAACCGTACTTCATGTAGCCGGGGTCCTTGCCGAAACGGGGCGGGGTATGGAACTAGTTCCGTATTCTGGCATTGGCCCACGCCCTGGTGCAACCGGTTGTTGCGGGGAACCGGTTCCAACTGCGAGCGAACTTTCGGCGTGGAACGCGCTTCGTCTCGGCGTGACACACTGGGCGTCGGCCCCGCTCAGGACTCGTGCGCGACGCCCGCCATGAACGCCCGCTCGACCGCGGCGTAGTCGACCTCGACGTCGAGCCGAGCGAGCACGGAATAGAAGCCGAACTGCAAGCGGTTCATGAACACCATGCCCTCCGGCAGCGGCACGAAATTTCCGCCTTTTTTGAAGATCACTTGTTTCATCTCGCCAATCTCGAGCACCAACTTGCGCACGAACTCGCGCGTGACCCGAAAGGGCGACGAAAACAGTGGTTCGAAGCAGCGGCGTGAGTAGGCAATGGCCAGGTCTTCGTACAACCCTCCGCGGGTTTCCATGATCACGCGCACCTGCTGTGCGAAGGCTTGCTCGTCGCGCGCGACGGCCGCGCGATGCAGCGCTCTCGCAGGGCCCAGGCGCCCGCCGTGAATGGGCTGCACGCAGCCGAAATCGAGGAACGCGATGCGCCCCTCGGGTTGGAACAGGTAGTTACCCGGATGCGGGTCTGCGTTGAACATTCCGCCGACCAGGTTGCCCTTGAAGACGAAACGCCAGAGCGCCTCGGCATAGGCGCGACGCTCGGCTTCACCCAACGTGGCGGCCTCGTCCAAGCTCGTCCCGGCTACGAATTCGCTGGTGAGCACGCGCGTGCTGGAACGCTCGGGCACTACGGCGGGCACGAAGATCTGCGGGTCACCCCGAAAAATCTGGGCGAACTCGGTTTGTCGTCGCGCTTCGAGGCGGTAGTCGAGCTCCTCGCGGAAGCGCGCTTTTATCTCGTTCAGCACGCCGCGCGAGTTGACGCCCTTGCCAACGAACGTGCCGACCAGCGACTCCAGCATGCCGGCGTTCTCGAGGTCGCTTTCCACGGCTTTGGCGATGCCGGCGTGCTGGACCTTGACCGCCACGACGCGCCCGTCCGAAAGCCGAGCGCGGTGAACTTGGCCAATCGAGGCGCTGGCGATGGGCTCGTCCTCCCAATTCTGAAAGAGCTCGGCAATACTGGCGCCGAGCTCGCGTTCGACCAAAGCTCGGATCTCGGCGCTGCTCGAGGTGGGCGCTTGATCACGCAGCTTTCGCAGCGCAGCTTCGTAGGCTTCACGCTGTGCCTCGGGCACGACGCCGTCCACGTAGCTCGCCATTTGGCCGACCTTGGCCGCGACGCCGCGCAGCGTGCCGAGCACTTCGGCCGCGCGCTCTGCGGCGCTCTCGCCGGTCTTGGAAAACAGCAGGCTGGCGCTGGTTCGTGCGCCCAAACCGGCGAGGCGAACGAAGCGCCCCACGCGACCTTCGGGAATTTTTCGATCGTCTGACAAGCGCTGCGGAAGATGGCACCGACCGCGGTCCAGCGTAAGGCGCTGTAGGCAGATCGCTCAAAATACCTGGCAATCACTCACGCCTCACTAGAAAGGGTCGGCGCGCTCGCTCGCGGGTCCTGACCGATGTATCATGGAAAGCTGCATGCTTCGTCGGTTTGGCTCGAGGTTCGTCCGCAGTCAGCTGCTGGCCGCGTATGTGCGAGGCTGCCTGTTCACACTGCCAGTGCTTTCGGTCGGGCTCTGCGCTCGGCCAGCCGCCGCTCAAGACAAGAAAGAGTTGTCCAAGGCGCGCGCCCAATTCCAGCGTGCGATCGAGCTGGAGCAAGCGGGCAACTACAGCACCGCGCTCGAGCAATTTCGCGACGTCGGCCAAGTGCGAATGACCCCGCAGGTGCGCTTTCACATCGCTTCCTGTGAAGAGAAGCTCGGCCGTTTGGTGACGGCGCTCGGCGGCTACCAGTTGGCGTTCGCCGATGCGGACAGCGTCGGCGAAGAATTCAAAGCCGAGGTCGATGCGGCCGTGACTCGACTGCAGGCGAGCATTCCCAAGCTGGTGATTCAGCGCGGCCCGGGGGCGGAGGCAGCCGAGATCCAACTCGACGGCGTCGCGCTCGGGGCAAGCTCCGTGGGCGTCCCCGTGCCGCTCGATCCGGGCCCACACGCCATTTCAGCCAAAGCACCGGGCGCCTTGCCGTTCAGCCAAACGGTGACCATCCTCGAAAACGAGCAGAAGACGGTGGACGTCGCGCTCACCGCCGAACCGGAAGAGACGCGACCCAGCGTGGGCGTCGCCGCCGGAGGCCCAGCGGAAAAGAGCAACCCGCGCTTGATCCCGTACGTGATCGGCGGCGTGGGCATCGCCAGCTTGATTGGCTCTGGGGTGCTGTTCGCCTTGCGTCAGAGCACGTTGAGCGAGCTCGAGGCTCAATGCGGGCCGAACCACGACGCTTGCCCCAGTTCCGCTGCCGGCGACTACTCGAACCTCAAGCTGTACAACGTGACCTCCCAAGTGGCACTGGGCGTGGGCGTAGCTTGCGTGGGGACTTCCGTGGCGATGCTGCTCCTTCAGCGTAAGCATGCGCCGCCAGCGCGCGCCGGGATGACGCTCGTGCCGAGTGCACCGGGCAGCGTAGCCGGCGTGTCTTGGGCCGGTAGCTTTTAAAGAGCTGGCGCTCTCAAAAACCCGGGTCTTGCCGCCACTTGGAGGTGGGAGGCTTGCCCTTGGCCGAGCCCGCGGGCTGAGCCGCGGGAGCGGGGACCACCGGATTGGCGCGCGGCACCACCGGATTGCGGGGAGCCACCGACGCGGCGACGCGCGCCGACGGTTCGGGAACGTCACTGACGTTTTCGGACGGCGAAGACGGCACACTGGCCTGCTGGGCGCTAGGTGGCGGGGATGCGCTCTTGGCGCTGGCATCGGCTGGTGCGGGCTTCACCACTAGCTTCGGCTCCGGTCTCGATAGCACGAACACCAAGCTGCCAGCCAACAGCACCGCGGCGCAGAACGAGAGCACGAGCCACGTGCGCCTGCGACGGGGAGGCGGAGGAGTCACTTGCTGAAGGCCGAGGATGCCGAAGGTCTTGCTCTCTTCACTCGAGGCCGCCGCACTCGCGCCGACTTCGGTCAGCGAGCGACGCTGTGACTGTGTGAGCGGATTGACGGAGCCGTCCTGCCGCAACCGCGTGGCTCGGTTATCGGCTTGAGCGAGCGCTTCGGCCAAAGCCGCACGGCTTTCTTCACGGCGATGACCGAACAGCTGCCGAATGAACACGCCCACGTCTTCATCGGTGTTGGCGCGCTGGGTCGGGGGCAGGCACTGATGAAGCGCGCGTTGAAACTCGCTCGCGGTGGAAAAGCGCTGGGCCGCGTCCTTGGCCAGCGCTTTGAGGAGGACCGCCTCCAAGCTGGGCGGGTAATTGGGCAGGAACTTGCTGGGCGGGACCACGGCCTCGTCCGAGGCGATGGTGTACATGGTCGCCGCTTCACTTTCGCGCCGAAATGGATGCTTTCCGGTGGTCAGTGAATACAGCACGATGCCCAACGCAAAGACGTCCACCCGGCGATCGATAGCCTCGCCGCGCACTTGTTCGGGCGCCATGTAGCTGACCTTGCCCTTGAGCTGGCCCGCGACCGTCGCACTCCCGCCCATCGCCGTAGCCTTTGCTACGCCGAAGTCGACCACCTTGGACACACCGTCGTAGGTAACCAAAATGTTTTGCGGTGAAACGTCGCGATGCACGAGGCCGATCAATTGGCCCTTGGCGTCCCGCAGCTCGTGTGCGGCGTGTAGGCCGGCGCAGGCATTCATCACGATCCGCACGGCAATGGGCAGCGGCACTCCGCCTGCGGCCTTCGCCGTCTTCATCAGTTGATTGAGCGGAACACCGTCGATCCACTCCATCGCCAGGTAGAGCACGCCCTCTTGCTCGCCCAGGTCCGAGATCTCGACGACGTTCGGGTGTCGGATCTGCGAGGCGAGGGAAGCCTCGTCCAAGAACATTTGCTCGAACTGAGCGTCTTCACTCAGCTTGGAGAGCATCGTCTTGACGGCGACGATCTTTTGAAACCCGCGCGTGCCCTTGACCCGCGCCGCCCACACCATCGCCATCCCACCTGTCGCGAGCGGCAGCAGAAGCTCGTACCTCCCGAGCACGTGCCCTTGGGAGATTTCCCCCGCCACGGGGCGCGGGGGAGGGGCGTGAGGCGCGGTATTCACATTGGATCTTTAAAGATTTACAGACTCGGGCCCCCGGCTCAAGGGCACAACTCGATCTTTTTTGGATCGGGTCATCAGATCGGCTGCGGGGGCGCGTAGGATGTCCCCGCTTTTTGTGCGCAGTTCGAGACTACGCTGCGACTTGTAAGCCAGAGGCCCCCGAGATTCAGTCGTGAATCGTCACTTTGACCATTTGCACAGGCGTCACGGGACGGTCCCCGGCAGCCGTGGGGGTGGTTTCGATCTTCTTCACGATGTCCATGCCCTTCACGACTTTGGCGAAGACGGGGTGCTTCGAAGCTCCAGGCGTGAACCAATCCAGGTAGCTATTGTGCACCGTGTTGATGAAAAATTGGCAGCTACCACTGTCGGGGCGGCCCGTATTGGCCATCGATAATGTGCCGGGCTCGTTGGAGATCTTGGCGTCCGCGGGGTGCTCGTCCTTGATCGTGCCGTCGGGCCCGTTACCGGTTCCGGCGCGCGCGCTCTTGGGATCCTTGCTGTGCGGACAGCCGAATTGGATCATGAAGCCGTTGATCACTCGGTGAAAGTGCAGCCCGTCGTAAAAGCCGGCTTTGGACAGCTTGATGAAATTCGCTGCCGTGAGCGGCATCTTGTCACTGAAGATTTCGATTTCCACGTCGCCGAGCGAAGTGGAAAGGGTCGCGGTAGGGTTCGCCATGGGGGCGCAAGCTAGCAGCTCACACCGATGCGGTCACCAGCCCTGGACGCGGCGATCGCGCCCCGGCCCAATCGCCTCAATCAGTACCAAAAACGAGGACATGGCCAGGCCAACCGACTATAACCCCTCGACCGGTAGCTCCCATGAAGGACCTTCTCAAGACGTCCGATCTCGGTCGGGCCGACTTCAAATATTTGTTGGCCCGCGCGGTCAAGTTCAAAGCCAAGCCTTACCAGCGCTGCACCGCGCTGCAGAACGACTCGGTGGCTTTGTACTTCAGCAAGCCATCTACGCGCACGCGAGTGTCGTTCGAAACCGCGATCGGTCGGCTCGGCGGGCAAGCAATCAAGTTGGGACCCAACGATCTCCAACTCGGCCGCGGGGAAACGATCGAAGATACCGCACGTGTGCTCAGTCGCTTCGTGCGCGCGTTCGTGATCCGCACCTTCAAGGACGAGGACGTGGAGCGCTTCGCGGCGGCGGCTTCCATCCCGGTCATCAATGCACTCACCGATGGCCACCATCCCTGCCAAAGCTTGGCTGATTTGATGACCTTGGCCGAGCAACGTGGCCCGCTCGACAAGTGCAAGATTGCCTATATCGGCGATGGAAACAACGTCGCCGTGAGCCTGATGGAGGCCTGCGCGTTGATGGGCACTCAGTTTGCGATCGCCGCGCCGAAGGGCTACCAAATGCCGGAAGCGCTGGTGGACGCCGCGCGCCAGGTGGCCAAGAAGAGCGGCAGCGAAATCTTGATCAGTGAAGACCCTGCGGAAGCGGCCCGTGACGCGGACGCGCTGTACACCGACGTTTGGCTGTCGATGGGGGACTCGGAGGATCAAAAAGCAGCTCGCCAACAGGCGCTGAGCGCGTATCAGATCCAAGAAAAGACGTTCGCCACGGCAAAGCCGGAAGCGGTGTTGATGCACTGCTTGCCCGCCCATCGCGGGGAAGAGGTCTCGGCGGAAGTCGCCGATGGTCCGCGCTCGGTGATCTTCGATCAGGCCGAAAATCGCCTGTATACGGCGCAAGCGGTGTTGTACGCGCTGCTCGAGCGCAAGCTCGAGGGCGCCAAGCGCTAACGGCTCTTCGCGCTAAAGTTTGCCCGGTTCGGTCGTTCGTCGAACCAGGATGTCCATCGCTGGCGACTTGTTGGCGACTGCGATGCCCGCGCGGCTGTTGTTTCGTCGTGGAACCGTGGGTCTTGGAGCTGGTCAAGCTCGTCCGCGTGCCTTCGATGCGGTGGACGGCGATTGGGTGCCCGGTGAGCTTGCGCCACGGCGCGAGCGCGTGCAACGGCTCGAAGCACAGTGGAATGCGGCCGGCCGCGGTCGCGAAGTGCTATCGATCGCGCCCACGCCTTCGTTCGCCGCTGGCGCCGGGATCCTCGATTGAGCGACCATGGCTCTCGAGCGTGGGCTCGCCTGCGAGCTACAAGAGAGCGCCGGATTGCTATTCCTGTTCGCGCGTTGATAGCGATCGCGCGCCTTCGCTCGGCTCTCGGTGCACGGGAGTCGGCGGGGGGCGCCGTGCAGGCACGCGCACACGTTCGGTGTGAGGGATGCGAACGCCACTACCGCTGAGCGGAATGCGATACACCGCTTGCTCGTGAATCAAGGTCGAGCGCAGCCCGTTGGCCTCGCGGATGGCGCGCACCGAACTGCCGTATTTCTTGGCGATCATCGCCAAAGTCTCGTTCTTTTTGGCCTTGTGCGTGGTGTATTGCTGCGGGGCCCGAACTAGCTGATGACGCGCCAGGGCAGGGTAACAGCGGCGCGCGGTTTCTTGAGCGAGTGGGTTCCAGAAGCGCAAGTGGAGGTGAGTGGCATGGCCCGGCGCATGGCGGATAATCGCGCGTAGCGCGCCCTTGCCTTGAAAGATCTGGGCCAGCCACACCGGATCTTCACCCACGCTCAACGCGTACTCTTTGAGCGGCTCTTGCAGTCCGTGATCGAGCAAGATCAAATCGATGTCCGTCTTTTCGATCAAGGCGCGAACGAACGCCCACAAGCGCGGGAAATCCAGATTGTCACGGGTCCCGCGCGCGTACCAATGGGTGCCGTCTCGATAATAGAAGCTGATGTCCAGATCGCGACCGGCTTGATGACTGATGTGCGGGCGTAGCGGGCCGCCGCGACGCGCGCCGATGTCACCGAGCGCCAATGGTGGCGTGTCCGGGAACTGGTCATGGACCGCCTGCACGGCGGCGTTCAAGTAGTCGATCGTTTCTTGTGTGCCCCACGCAGAACCCGGGCTGACCAACGAATACAATGGCGATGCAACGGCTTGAACGCCGTTGACCAAGCCGCCTGCGTTGGGAGTGCCTACGGACATCGAGCCAAGCGACGGCAGGTCTGTCACCAGCGCTTGCTCGATGCGGGCGTCCGACCAACCATCGAGCGGATGCGCGATGGGCGCGCTCTGGGGCACGCCGGCCAGCTCGCTGTCCTCCAGATGCTCGTCCTCGCCATCGCCCTCGTGCTCGCTCTCGCCGGAGTCGTCGAGGACGGGCTCCGCTACGGCCGACGGCGGCGAAGCGCCCGGGGTTGGCGCCTCGCCGAGTTCCTGGGGGCTGGGCGCGGCGGCGGCCGTGCGCGCGGGCGGCGGCTGCGCCGCGCACCCCGCGACGAGCAGCGCGCCGAGCGCGACCGGTCCGCGCCTCACTGAAGCGAGCGATACCATTCGAAGGTGTGCCGCAAGCCCTCGCCGATCGGCACGGGCGCGCCCAGCACGCCGACGAAGCGCTTGGGGTCCAACACCGAGCGCCCGATGTCGCCGGCGCGCGGCGGGGCAAACACGGTGCGAAGCTCCGCGCCCGCTACCGCGGAGATCTCGCGGGCCAAGTCCAGCGTCGAGACCGTCGTGCCGGTGCAAACGTTCATCAGCCGCTCGGGCAAGCGACCCGCAAGCGCGGCCAGGTTGGCGCGCACGGCATCGCCAACGTAGGCGTAGTCTCGCAAGCAGCCGGAATCACCTTCAGCGCGCATGCCGTTCACGCGCAGAGTTTTGCCGGCCAGCACCGTGTCGAAGAAAATGGCGACCACTCCCGCTTCACCGTGGGGGTCTTGACGCGGGCCGTAGATGTTCGCGTAGCGGAGCACGACGCTTTCGAGGCCGTGGTGAGTGCGATACACGTCGAGCAGCTGCTCGAAGGCAAGCTTGTGGATGGCGTACGGGCTGATCGGTGCAGGCCGCCAGTCCTCATCGGCTACTTGTCCCTCGGGCACCTCGCCGCAAATCGCACCGCCGGTGCTGGCGAACACCACACGCTTCACCTTCAACGCGACGCACGCATCGAGCAAGTTGAGACCGCCGAGGATGTTGACCTCGCCGTCGAGGTACGGCTCGCGAACGCTGACGGCGACGCTGATCTGCGCGCCTTGATGACTCACTAGGTCCGGTTTGAACCCAACTAGAGCATCGCGGACGGCACCGCGATTGCGCAAGTCCACCTCGAAGAGTGGCACGCCCTTGGGAACGTTGCTGCGCTTGCCTGAGCTCAGGTCGTCGAGCACGGCCACTTCATGACCTTCCGCGAGGGCTCCCTCCACGACGTGACTACCAATGAAACCTGCACCACCGGTGACCAAAACTCGCATCCCGCTGTCATATAGCGGAGATGCAGGGCTCTGCAACCGAAGCGGCTCAGGACCTTTCACTCGCTCAACTGCCACGGCGAAAACCGATTTCTCGCTCGTGCGCAAAACGCGCCTTCCGGGTGACGATCGGTGCGTAGCGTGGCGTGGTCAGCCTTTGGGCGTCGGCGACTTCGGATTCTTTGGCGTGGGCGGGGTGGGCTCTTTAGGCGTGGGATCCTTAGGCTCTTTGGGCGTGGGATCCTTGGGCTCTTTGGGGGTCGGCGGCGCCGCGTCGGCAAATTGCTTGGCCTTGATGATTTCCCCCTGGGCTCGCATCAAGAGCTCCACTGCGGCCGTGCGATGCCCGCCGAATTCCTTCTTCGCGTCCGGGGTGTGGGCTGATTTCAAAGCCGCGACCGCCTTCGTGATCAGCTCCGTTGCCTCGTCCAGCTTGGGATCCGCCGCGTAAGCCGCCCCCGCAAAGAAAGCGCCTGCCAGGGTCAAAGCCCCCGCCACCATCAGGGCCGACCGCTTCATTGACGCATTTTGCATGTACGAAAATCCCTCGTAGAAAAGCTGGAGACGATGATACCGAGCCTACGCGCGCGGGCCGCATTTCTTCCCCAATCATCGGCTCGGCTGCAGCAGGAGCCGACACGGCCCCAAGGCCGAGAGCGCCTGGCGAAATCGCAAAGAGACACGTGTGCCCGGTGGATTCGCGCTAAATAGACAGCCCGTGAGTCAAGAAACCCTCGCTGCCGATCCGCTAGCCGTGTTCGAGAGTTGGTTCGCCGAAGCGCAGGCGCAAGACCCGCGCTTCGCCGACGCAATGACGCTCGCGACCGCGACGCCCGAGGGGCGCCCCTCTGCACGCACCGTGCTCTACAAGGGCTTGAGCGATGGCGCAGTTTGCTTCGTCAGCAATTACGGAAGTACCAAAGGTCAGGAGCTGGAGCTGAATCCGCGCGCAGCTCTGGTCTTTTACTGGCCGAGTTCGAACAGGCAAGTGCGGCTCGAGGGAAGCGTCGAGCGCGCACCCGCTGCCTGGTCGGATCGCTATTTCGCCGGGCGCGCTCGCAGCAGCCAGATCGGGGCTTGGGCGTCCGCGCAAAGCCAAGTGATCGCGTCACGCGAGGTGCTAGAGGCCCGCATCGCCGAAGCCGAAGCCCGTTTTCGCGATCAACCGGTACCGCGCCCGCCGTTCTGGGGGGGCTATTGGCTGCGGCCGGAGCGGATCGAGTTTTGGCACGGGCAAGACGCGCGGCTCCACGATCGATTCTCGTATCGGGCGAGCGAGTCCGGATGGAAGATCGAGCGGCTCTCCCCTTGAGCCGCTCATTCCTCACTCGAGCGCCGCGGCCGCAAGCTCCGCTCGATCGCGGCTTGAAATTCAGGCGGGGGCGAACAGTACACGGCCTGGTGCCCCGCGCCCTCGGAGCGCAGCCCGGTCGGCATTTCCGGACACTCGTTCTTCTGTAAAAACTCCCGCAAGTGCAGCAAAAAGTGCTGCGCCGTGCCTTCGGCGCGAGGGCCGAAGAAGTCCCAGAAAAAGCTCTTCATGGCGACGCGCTAGGTCGAAAAAAAGAGTACGCCGAGCAGGATCAACCAGATCACGCCCAGATAATCCCAGTACTGCCCACACAGCTTCACGCCCTCGTGATTCGAGCTGGAGTATTCGCGCCGCTTGGCTTTGCCCAGCACGATGAGCAACGGCACGAAGCCACCGATTACGTGCAGCGCATGCAGGCCGGTCAGCATGTAAAAGGTGAACGCGTACAAAGTGCGAGCATCCGTGGCAACGGCGGCCGCGTACATCGCTCGCCAGTTTTCGGCTTGACCGACCACGAAGGCCACGCCCAAGAGCAACGCGATCGTGAGCGCACGCTGCAACCTCTCGAAGCGATTTTGACGCACGGCGCGCAACGCCACATGCATCGCCACGCTGAGCCCGCCGAGTAAAATGCTGCTGGCTACCAGCCCCAGGGGCAGCCCGGGCATGCTGGCGGTCTTCCAGACGTCGTTCTGCGAACGCGTGATCAGATAGCCGACCACGCTCGCGCCGAACAGCATGCTCAACGTGCCGAACAACACGATCATCGCCAGTTGCTTCGCAGACACGGCGCCCGGCGGAGGTTCGCCGGGAGTGGTCACGATGCGAGACAATGGCGAATGGGGCTCGAGCATTTTTCGACGCGCTTCTTGCCCTAAAACGTTTCGCTTGCCGTGACAACGGTGGGCGGGCTGAATATGCTGACGCCCATGGCGCCCCAGCGCTCGTGTCGAGCGCGCTCACCCCTGGGGCGTACGCACTCTGGCAGCCGAGCTCTCCCCACCTTCAGGCACTAGCCCTTTGAATTTCTTGGGTTTACTAGCACGGCTGGTAACCGCGGGGGTGCTTGCTACTTGGTGCATGGTGGCAGCCGATGCCTGCGTGCGCTCGGGCTGGGCGTACTTTTCGGTCTCACATCACGTGCTGGGCGCGCTGGGCCTGTACACCGTGGTCGGCGCGCTGCTCGGCGTCTTGGCAACGTGTCTGGTCTGGGTCGAATGGCGGCTAGTCGGGAGACGCCTGATCCCAGACCAGCGACGGGCGCTCTGGCTTCGGCCTGCGTTTTACGGAGCAGTGGGTGCACTCGCCAGCATGAGCACCGCCATCTACACCTTCAGTGGCGAGCACGTCGGGCGAACGCTGCTGGGCAGTGTCGGGCCGCTTTTGTTCATGCTGATCGCCGGCTCGATCGCCGCTCTCGGCACGACCGCGCTTCTCGTGGCGCTGCGCTTCCTCGCGGGCGAGCGCTGGCTTTGGTTCGGCGCGGTCGTGGCGCTGTTCGCAGCGACCGGCGCGCTCGTGGTCTGGATCGACCTCACCCAGTACGTCTCGCTCTATTCGCGCATCCACACCATCTTGGAGCTCGCAGCCGCGCTGATCTTGGCCGCCGCGTTGGCCCTGGGTTTGCACGCGCTGACGCTTCGCTTCACGTACGGCGAAGCCATCGTTCGAGGCCTGGGCGCGCTGGGCGTGCTTTGGCTGTTGTCATTCGTCACGTTAGCCAAGATTCGTTTGCGCATCGACGACTGGCTACGTCACGTCTGGCTGGAGGAAGCCTACGTCGGACGCGTGCTGCGCCGCGAGCAGGTAGCCGAGGAATTCCTCAAGGCTCCGCGGCACTGGCCGGGACTGCACATGTCGCGTGTCGCGCGCGTGCGTGAACGGTTCCCGCTCGGCGCAGCCAGCGTTGCTCCACAATGGCTGGAGCCCCTGACCGAAAACCCAGCGTTTGCCGCCCAGATCGAGGCGCTGCGCGGGCCCAAGCGCGGCTACAACGTAATCGTCTATTACGTCGACACCCTGCGCAGCGACGTCGCCAGCGATCCGCACGTGATGCCGAACTTGGCGCGCTTCGCCGAAACGTCCTTGGACTTTCGGCGCGCCTACGCGACCGGCTCCGACACGCTTCGTTCGCTCCCCGCCCTCACGGGCGGCAACTACGACGTGTCGTACACGCGAGACGACGACCTGCTACGCGTCGCCGCCGCAGCGGGCTACGAGCGCCAGTTGCTGATCGCCAAGTCGGCGCGCGAATTCATCGGCAAGTTGCGCCCGGAATTTCACTTCGACCATACGACGGACGTCGAAGATTATCCGAAGGAGATGCAGGTCTGGGGTTACGGCGCGCAGCAAAGTACTGCGCGACCGATCGTCGATCGCGCGATCGAATTTTTGGGCACGCGGACGCACACGGCCAAACCTTATTTGTTGTGGCTCTTCAACTTCGACCAACACAATTGGCACGAACTCGATACTGCCCATGTCGAGCAGTTGGCCGCCACGCACCACATCGCGATCGAGAACCAGGATCAAAGTTGGCGTTACCGGGCAATCGCCGCCGGGATCGACGCGGAGTTTGGGCGTTTGGTCAAAGAGCTCGAAAAGCGCAAGCTCATGGACAACACCGTGGTGCTGTTCGTTTCCGATCATGGCGAAGCGCTCGGCCGGGACGGCTTTTGGGTGCACTCGGTGTTCTTGTGGGATCAACTGGTCCGCGTGCCGTTGCTGATCCACGCCCCCGGCCTCGGTTCGCGCCGGATCCACGACCGCGTATCGCTGGTCGACGTGGCACCGACGCTGTCGCGGTTCATGCTCCCGAACCCGAACATGCGCGACTACCAAGGAGAGGATCTGCTCGGCTACCTGGTGCCCAATCGGCCTCCGCGGCGGCTGCCGCTGCTGCTCACCGCGGCCTCGAAAGACGTGTTGGTGCGAGTTGGCGTGGTGGATCCGGTGCGGGACTGGAAGCTCGTGCTCTCGTTCGAAGCCGCGCTGCCCGAGCTCTACGATCTCGGTTCCGCCGATCCCGATGCGGCAAACCTGGCCGAAGCCCATTCCAAGCTAACCCTCGAGCTGCTGCGGCAAGTGTACCATGCGCCAATTTTTCCGCGTTCGAGCGACGACTTCGACGTGCGGGAGACGAAGGAGCAACGCGCGCGCTCAGCAGCCGAAGCAGCGGCCGAGCGCGGCGTGCACTGACGCTTTCAGCCCACGTTCAGCTGCTCGAGCGCCAGCGCGGCTTCTTCGCGCACGAAGGCTTCGGCGTCGTGCGCGCTGGCGCAAGTCAGGACGGGCAGGGCATGCTCGCGCGCCTGACTGCCGAGCTGAGCCAGCGCCCAGGCGGCGTGGCCGCGCACTAGGCCGCTCGGGTGCGCCGCGACCGCGCGCGCGAGGGGGATTACCGCGCGCGGGTCTTTGCTGTTGCCGAGCGCAATCGCGGCGTTGCGAGCCAGCTGAGCGCGGTGGGTGCGGCGCAATGCCGTGCCTTTGACCAATTGCCGATAGCGTGCCGAGCCGAGCTCCAAGAGTTGGATCAAGTCGGGTGCGGCCAGGTTCGGGCGCGCCGCGAACTCGGGCGCGGACGGCTTGCTCTCCGCGCTGGCGTTGAACGGGCAAACGTCCTGGCACACGTCGCAGCCAAACACGCGTGCGCCGATCAACGGCCGCAGCTCCCGCGGAACGGGTCCGCTACATTCGATGGTGAGATAGGAGATGCAGCGCCGCGCATCGACGACGTGGGCGTCTACGATCGCGCCCGTGGGGCAGGCGTCGAGACACAGGCGGCAGGTGCCGCAGCGCGGCGCCATCGGAACGTCCGCTTCGATCTCGGCGTCGACCAGCAGCTCACCCAGCATGACGTAGCTGCCCACGCCGGGAATGATCGTCATCGTCGACTTGGCAGCGAAGCCGAGGCCTGCGCGCTCCGCGGCCGCGCGTTCGAGCAAGGGTGCCGTGTCCACGCAGTGGCGAGCCAGCACCGGCCGACCGAGTAGGTTTGCCACCGCGTCCGCCAAGCGGCGCAGCTTTTTCCGCATCACGTCGTGGTAGTCTTCGCCGCGCGCGTAGCGCGCGATGATGCCCAGGAGCGGCGGCTCGTCGTCGCCGGGCCCACGGCGCAGGGGCACGAGCCCTGCGCTTGCCGGGTAAGCGAGGGCCACGGCGATCAGCGTTTTGGCTTCGGATAACAGCTGCCGGGGATCGTGGCGCGGACCTTCGTTCAGGTAGCGCATCTCGGCGTGCCGCCCCGCCCGAAGCCATTCGGACAAGCGCTCCGCGCCGAGCTCGAGCGGATCGATGGCGGCGAAGCCGACCCGCACGAAGCCCAACGCTTGGCCTGCCGCCCGGACGCGCGCCCCCAGCTCAGCGGCCGAAAGAGCTTCAACTGCAACGCTCGACATCGGTTGATGTAGACGCGCGCCGTCACCACCGTAGGCTTCACTGAGGGGCTGCAATTGGAGTTCTGTCGGCACTTTAGCGAGTTGGGGAATAACTTGCCACGCTCCGGGGTCCCAGGCGGCGGCAGAGTGTGGTAACGGCGGGTCCACGGTTCGGCCGGAGGGGCCGCCCGTCAGCATCTTCGGGAATCACGTGATCGAGATCCAGGAACTTTACAAGTACTACGGCGATCGTCGCGCAATCGGCCCGCTTTCCACGCGCATCGCGCAGGGGGAAGTGATCGGTCTGCTCGGCCTGAACGGCGCTGGGAAAACCACCACGTTGCGGGTTTTGGCCTGTGATTTGCTGCCCACGAGCGGCAGCGTCCGCGTGGCAGGCTTCGACGTCGTGGAGCGACCGGACGACGTACGAGCCAAGGTCGGCTACTTGCCGGATCGCCCCCCGCTCTACGACGACATGACGGTGCGCGAGTACCTCACTTACGCCGCGCGGCTGCGCAACGTGCCCGCGACCAACGTCAAAAAGCGCGTCGCCGACGTGGAAGAGCTGACCGAAATCGGGAACGTGGCCAATCAATTGATCGGCTCCCTGTCGCATGGCTTCAAACAGCGAGTCGGCATCGCTCAAGCGATCGTTCATGGTCCCGAGCTCGTGGTTTTGGATGAGCCGATCTCCGGCTTGGATCCGGTGCAAATCATGGAAATGCGGGAGCTCGTTCGCGGGCTGCGCGGCGCGCATACGGTCGTGGTCTCCAGTCACATTCTGACTGAAATCAGCGAAACCTGCGACCGGATCTTGGTCATCGACGACGGGCGCATCGCCTGGTCCGGCACCGAAAGCGAACTCAGCGCCACGCTCAAACAAGGCATGCGCATCGCGCTCACCGTGCGCGCGCAGGGTAGCTCGGCCGCTGTCACCGCCGACAAGGCTCGCGCAGCCGTGACTAGCCTGAACGGCGTGCGTGAGGTGGAAGTGCTCGAGCCAGCCGAGGCCGGGGAGGGGATCGTGACGCTGCGCGTGGCGGTCAGCAGTGACGTGCGCGAAGAGGTCGGGAAAAGTCTGGTGCAGGCCGGGCTCGGGATTTTGGAGCTGGCGCGCGAAAGGGAGCTCGAGAGCATGTTCTTGGAGCTACTCGGCGAAGGTCACGAGCACGCCGGTCGCAAGCGCCGCAAAAAGAAACAAGGCGAGCAAGACACCGCGGCCAGCGAAGCGCCCGCTCCGAGCAAGGAGTCACTCTGATGCGCGCGCTGATCATCGCTCGTCGCGAGCTCTATGCGTATCTGCGCTCGCCGTTGGGCTCGGCCATCATCGCCGCGGCGCTGCTCGTTGACGGCATTCTGTTTTACTTCGCGAGCCTGGATACCAAGCGCTTGTCGGCCCAGCTGCTGACACAGTTCTTCTATGACTCGTCGGCGGCGACGATGGTCGCCGGACTCCTGCTCTCGATGCGACTGTTGGCCGAGGAGCGCCAGTCTGGCACGATCACCCTGCTCAATACCGCGCCCATCCGCGATCGCGACATCGTCATCGGCAAGTTCATCTCGTCGTTCGGCGTGCTGACGTTGATGAACCTGCTGACCGCTTACATGCCGCTGATGGTCTACATTCGCGGCAAGGTCAGCGTCGGCCACATCCTGGTCGGGTATCTCGGCCTGATCCTGCTGGGGGCAGCGGTTACGGCGATCGGTTTGTTCGCGTCGTCGCTCGCTCGTTCGCAGGTAGTGGCAGTGATCATCGGCGCGGCCATGGTCGCGTCGCTGATCTTGCTCTGGGTCGTCGCTCGCGCGGTCAATCCGCCGTTCAATACGTTCTTCTCGGGCCTGGCGTTACACCACGAAAATTATCGCCCGTTCATGGTCGGGACGCTGTCTTTCGATCGCGTCGCGTATTATCTGATGGTCACCTACTTCTTCTTGCTCTCTGCGACCAAAGTGCTGGAGGCCCGCCGATGGCGCTGAAAGAAGCCTCCGAAACATCGCTCGCCAGCGGACGCGCGGCCCCGGGCTGGGTCTTTCCGCTGTACGCGGGCGGAATGGGCCTCGTTTTCTTGGGTGAGCGCGTGCTCTCGGGTCTCGAAAAGGGAGCAGGGGCGGCCACGGCGCTCGGCGTACTGTGTGTGGTCGCGGCGACCGCGCTCCGCTTCTCGCCGCGCTTCAAGACGGGTGGTGAGCGAAAATCGATCGAGTCCGTGTTGGCTGTGCTGTCATTGACAGGCCTGGCGGCGCTCGCGATTTACTTCGTCACTACGGACACCGGGATCGACAAGCTCGGCTTGTCGAGCATGCCGGTCACGAAGAAAGAGCACCTGCTCGGCATCCTGCGCGTGCTGTGGATCGCGCTGGTGGCGGTCAGCTTGATCCCGATGCTGTTCGCGGAAACCGCGCTTTGGCCGATGCGCCGCGCCGATCGCCCGGAAAGCCGGCGCGTGCGGTCAGCGGCGAGCGCCGGCCTCACGCTGGTGCTCGCCGCGGTCTACGGCGCGCTCCTGGTTTACGCAGCGGGCGGTGTGCCTTGGAAGGCGGACTACTCGTACTTCAAGACCTCGCGCCCCAGCGAATCGACTCGTAAAATCGCCGCCAGCCTGGCTGAGCCGGTGAAGGTAGTCGCGTTCTTTCCAGACGTGAACGAAGTCCGCAACGAGGTCGCGAGCTACTTGCGTGAGCTCGCGACCGGCATGCCCAAGCTGCAAGTGCAGGTGAGCGATCGCTTGTTGTCACCCAAGCTCGCCAAGGAGCTCCGCGCGACTCAAGACGGGGTGATCGTGTTTTCACGCGGCTCGGTCAATTACACGGTCAACGTGGGCACGGATCTGGAGGCGGCGCGACCCAAGCTGAAGACCCTGGATAAGGACGTCAAAGAGCAATTGCTCAAGCTGGCCCGCGCGCGGCTGACCGCATACCTGACCGTCGGTCATGGTGAGTTGAACGACGCCGGCAAGGGCAAGGAAGATCCGGCGCGCTCGGCCAGCATCGCCAAGCTGTTGCTGCAGAAGCAGAACCTCACCTTGAAAGACCTGGGCTTGGCCCAGGGCTTGGCGAGCGACGTGCCGGACGACGCAGACGTGGTGCTCGTGCTCGGCCCGAGTGAGCCGTTCGCGACGGAAGAGATCAACGCGCTCACGCGCTATGCCGACCGCGGCGGCCATCTGTTCATCGCTTTCGAACCGGACGCCAACACCGCGCAAATCACCGCTCCTGGCGAAGCCGCAGCCCCCACGCCGTCTGCAACCTCCACGCCTCCCGCGGCAAATAGCGCCCTGCCCGCAGCGAGCAGCGCCAACAAGAAGGGCGAACCGTCGCCGAAGGCCGAGGCAGTCGAGCCCGTGGAGCCCGCGCCGGCATGGGCTGCCGCGCTGGCCAACATCGCGCAACTGACGTACACGCCGACCGTGCTGGCCAACGATCACGCACACGTACGGCTCTCCTACAACAATGCCGATCAGGTGCGCCTGATCAGCAACAGCTTCTCGTCGCACGCCTCGGTCTCCACTTTGAGCCGCAATTCATCCGCGGCGGCGGTGGTGTTTTTCGGCAGCGGTGGACTCGAACGCGCGAACAATGCAACGGCCAAGATCGATTTTGCCGTGCGCGCGCCGAGCGGCAGCTTCCCGGATCGCAACAAGAACTACGTCCAAGACAAGGATAGCGAAAAGACCGGGAGCTTCAACCTCGCTGCCGCCGTCTCCCGACCCATTGCCAGTGCCGCCGCCGCACCTGCTCCCGATCAAGACAAGAAGCCGAGCGACAAGAAGCCGGACAACAAGGAGATGCGCGCGTTCGTCGTCGCCGACAGCGATGCCTTCGGTGATTTGGTGATGAGCAACGTGCGAGGAAACCAAGTATTCATGGCCGACGCGGTGCGTTGGCTGGTAGGCGAGGCGAGCTTTGCCGGCGCCGAAACGAGTGAAGAAGACGTGCGCATCGAAACCACGAAGCAACAAGATTTGAGCTGGTTCTACGCGACCATCTTCGGGGCGCCGTGCCTGGTTCTCGCCGCGGGCGTCGTGATCAGTCGCCGCTCGCGCCGCGTGGGAGGAGCCAAGCGATGACACTCTGGAAGGGCCAGGTTCTGCATCTGAGCGTGCTCGGCGTCGCGGCGGCGCTCGCCTTGGGCGTCTGGACCCGCGACGACGACGCCAAAGTGAGCACGCAGTCGACCCAGGTCGAGGTTTGGGGCGGTGACCCCGACGCGGTGAGCGCGCTGAGCTTCGAATCGAGCACACGCAAACTGCGCCTCGAGCCGAAGAAGGACGCGCTCGGTCGCTGGTACGTCGGCACCGTCGACAAGGACGAGCCTGCACCGGCCGTTTCCCCGCACGGGTCCGCGGGCGGTGGGCCATCGAATGAGCCGCCCGCGCCGGCCAAACACACAACGACTCGCTTCGTGGGCGTAAAAGCGGCCGACGACTTTTTGAAGAGCCTCGCCCCACTGCACGCTCTGCGCGCGGTCGGTAAAATCGAAGGCAGCCGGGCCGAAGAGTTCGGCTTCGACAAGCCAGAGGGCACACTGAAGATCACGATTTCGGGCAAGCCGCAGTCGTTGTTGATCGGTGGTTCGACGCCCGGAGGCACCGAACGCTACGCGAAGTCGCAGACCGGCGAGGTATTCGCGATCTCTGGTGATATCGTGCAAAACCTGATCTACGCGGACTCGCGGCTCGCCGAACGCGACTTGCAGCCCTTCAAGCCGGAGGAGGCGACGCGCGTCAAGGTCAGCAAGGCCGCGAAGTCGCGCGATCTCTCGCGCGTGCCAGGCAAGAACGAAGGTTGGGCCGATAGCGCCACCCCGACCAAGCTGGACGAAACTGCGGGCAACTGGATGTCCAAGCTCGGGCGGCTGCACGTTCAAGATTGGGTGGAGAAGCCCAGCGCCGCACCGGGACCGGATAAGCTCGTGGTGCGAGTCGACTACTTCGCTGGCTCCAAACCGCTCGGCAGCCTCGAGCTGTACAAACTTTCCGGTGAGAAGGGGAACGAGTACCTGGCCAAGACCGAATACGGGCGCTGGTTTGCGCGTGTCATCACCAGCGCCGCCGAACAAGTCGACCAAGACTCGAGCTCACTGGTCAAATAGCCGAAATCGACTGGCGCGCCCGGCTCGGTCAAGGGCGCGCCAGCTCAGCGTCGGCAGCTTCAGGCGTGACAAGTGCAAGAAGGCGTCCGAAACTTGCACCAAGAATTGCCGCGAGGCTCCGCCCTCGAGCCCGCTCGACGCTCCAAGCAGACCGCCGCCCGCCCCGAGCGCGGCGCCTAGCACATCGGGGAAGAAACCAGCCCCGGAGCAGGCACCGGCGGCTGTGCCCAAGCCTGCGCCAAAACCGTGACGCGGCTCACTTGGGCGCGGAGGGTCCCATCGGTCCGCGTGCCGACGCCCCGCCTTTGAGCGTGGCGCCGCCGTAGGGCTCGATTGTCGGAAGCGTTTCGTACAGCTTGCTGTAGGCGCGCTTGAGTTCGGCGAGTTTGGCCGGCTCGCTGTCGGCCAAATCGGTCGATTCTGCGGGGTCTTTGCTCAAATTGTACAGCTGGTATTTGCGGCCATCGAGCACCAGCAGCTTGTAGTCACCGAGGATGAAGGCGCGTCGCAGCGGATTGTGCGAGTCCTCCGTGAGCTCGCTCAAGATCGGCTCGCGGTTGTCGGCAGGCGCACCGCCCAGCTCCGGCAGCAGGCTCTTGCCCATGAACTCCGGTTCTGGCGCAAAGCCCATCAGATCCAAAATCGTGGGCGCGAGATCGAGGTGTGATCGGCGCTCGTCGATCCGGCGCGGCTTGATCCCGGGACCCGAAATCATCAGCGGCACTCGTGTCAGCACTTCCCAAATCTCGAAGGCGTGTTTGTAGAACCCGTGCTCACCGAACGCCTCTCCGTGATCTGCGCTGATGATCACTATGGTGTCCTTCCACCATTGTTGTTCTTTTGCCCAGGTGAGCAATTTGCCCAACCACAAATCGGTGAAGAACACCTCGTTGTCGTAGCGATCCCGGTTCTTGTTGCCAAACTCGGGCGAAGCCTCGGGATGCTTGTTGTACTGGTCGTGCGGGTCCATGTAGTGGGCCCAGGCGAAGAACTGCTTGCTGGTGTTCTCGGGCTTTTTCAGCAACTTCATGCCGAGCTCGGTCATCGCTTGGCTGGTGATTCCTTCATCCGTCTCGGGATTGAACTCGATGCCCGGAACGAGTTGCCAGGTGTCGAAGCCTTGATCCAGCCCCGCGTTGCGAAAGTAGCCGTGGCCATGCCAGGCGGTTGTCGACACCCCGTGGCCTTTCAAGACTTCGGCCAAGAACAAGTCGGACTTAGGGTAAGTGGCGAAGAAGTAGCCGCTTCGGTACAAGGTGGACGGGTAGCGGCTGCTCAGGAAGCCCGCGACACTCTTGGCGGTGTAGCTCGAGAGCGCATAGGCGTTGTTGTAGACGACACTCTGTTCGGCGAGCTTCGTCAGGTTTGGAGCGATCGCCCGCGGATAGCCCGCCCACGGCATGTCCGCACGCAAGCTGTCGATCGTGAGCAACAGCACGTTTCGCGGCGCATGCGGGGCTTCGACCACGGGTGCGCTGGCTTCGCTACGCGCGCTACTGGCGCTGACTCGCGGCGCAACACTGGCAGCAGTGGAGGATGGTGCTGCGGGGGAAGCCGGTTGCTCCGGCTCGCTCTTACAGGCACCGGCGAGTAAACCAAGGCTGAACAACATCCAGCCAATGCAGCGCACGAGGTCCACGCTGACCCGACCACTAGGGAATCCGAAACGGCGACTTTGCGACAATTGACGTATCACTGGGCGAAGCTCCACGCGCCGGGTTGGGGGCCGGCATCGTCGCTCGAACAGTAGAGAAACCTCCTCGAATGGGCGAGGTTTCAGTGCATGGCCCCCGAATGCCGGTTGGCTCGCCTCCCTCTTTCGATTTCGTAATCTAAATTTCAATGTTGAAATCACTACGACCGATGGAGCGTCGCAAGTTGTTGAAATTACTGACACCGAAAACGGTACGCCTCGTGCAATAAGCAACCATCGGCAGCAGCCCGAGGTGTCCCCCCCCTCCGCCCGGGCTGCTGCCCTTTTTTTTGCCTGCCGCTCGCGCCCGTTCGCCGATTTGTGGCCGAATTGAGCGCTTCGTGCGATTTCGCTGCTGGAGATGCGAAGAGCCAGCCTGATCGCGCTGATCGTGGCCGTTGGATGCCATAGAGACGCAGAAAATGGCGCGCCTGCGCTTGCCAGGGTCGTGACTTCGGCTCCCGCGACGATCGCTGCGCCCAGTAGCTCCGCGGCGCCGGGCCCGCGAGCCGCTGCGCCCCGCGTCATGCTGGACGGTGTGCTCCAAGACCAGCCACCCCCGAGCAGCGGCTCTACAGCCAGGCAAGTGTTCGCCAAAGGTTTGCGCGCTTGGGTGTTCGCGGCGCCCTCGCCATCGGCCGCCAAGCTCGGATACCTGCGCGCGGGGGCATCTTCACCGACTACCGAGAAACCCGCCGGCTATGAGGGCTGCCCCGGCGGCTGGTTCCGCGTCGACCCCGAGGGCTTCGTATGCACGGGGCCGACCGCGACCATTGATGCCAACGACCCGGCGGTGATCGCAACGCGAGGCACGCTGCCCGATCTCTCGCGGCGCTTGCCCTATATCTACGGGACGGTTCGCAAACCCGGACCGATCTATCGGCGTGTCCCGAGCGCAGCCGAGCTCGCGGAGGCGGAACCCGATCTGGGCGAACGCATGAGCGCTTGGCTCAGCGCAGAGGGGGAGATCGGCGCGCAGTATGCGCCGCAAGTCTGGCTGGGGGGCGCGCCTGTGGCACTGAGCGCTGCGCAAGCGTGGGCCACGCAAAGTAGCGATCCGCTACCACCTTATCTGGAGCTCGCCGCTCGAGGTGCCACGCAAGCGCCCGTTGCGGAACGCATGAAACCGAAGGTTGGCTACTCCTTGCTCGAGACCTTCCTCAGCGCAGGTAGACGCTACGGAGTGACGAGTGATCTGACTTTGATCCCGATTGACCGGCTCCGCCCCATCCAAGGCTCGAGTTTTCATGGAGTCGAGATCGGCAAAGAGATCGAACTGCCGTTCGCCTTCGTACGCGCGCTCGACGCCAAGTATTGGACCTACGACAAGCAGGCTCGGAAGTTCCGCGAAGCAGAAGCGGCCGAGTATCGCTCTGCGGTACACCTGACCGGCAAGCAGCAGTTCTTCCACGGCCGACTGCACTTCGAGGTCGACGGCGGTAAATGGCTGAGCGACCAGGACGCTTCGCGCATCGATCCGGCCAAGCGCATGCCTGCCTGGGGGAAGAATGGCGAAAAATGGTTGGACATCAACATCACCAAGCAGACTTTGGTCGCCTACGATGGTGAGAAGCCGGTGTATGCGACGCTGATCTCGAGCGGCGAAGCAGGGCTCGGCGATCCAGAGCATACGACCGCGACCAAGCGCGGAATCTTTCGCATCCACACCAAGCATCTCACGACCACGATGGCCTCGGACGAAGTGGGAGAGGAGTTCGAGCTACGCGACGTGCCTTACGTTCAATATTTCGAAGACGGCTACGCGCTTCATGGCGCCTACTGGCACGATCGATTCGGCGTTCCGAAGAGCCACGGCTGCATCAACCTAGCGCCCGAGGATGCGCGCCGCTTGTTCTTCTTCACCGAACCCGAGGTGCCAAGGGGGTGGCACGGGCGCTTGCTGCCGGTCAAGGGCACGGTCGTATTCGTGCACGCCTGAGCGGGCCTAGATTTGCGGTTGCACGCTGGTCGCACCGCCTTCTGCGGCCCCCGCGGCGCCGGCCGTTGCCTCAGCGGCGTGATCGCCCGCCGAGCCGCCGCTGCCAGCCAGCGCGTGATCGCCCGCCGAGCCCGCATTCCCCTCGCTCGCGTGAGCGCCGCCGGCCCCCGCGCTGCCAGCAGCTTTTTCGCACTCTTCGGGCTTGGGCACGGTCACCCAGAGGTCGCGCAACGCGGAGCCATTGCCACCATCTACCTCGACATACGGCTTGCCCGAGTCTTCGATGAGCTCGGCGCGAATCCGATACTGATACGGGATGGCATCAGCAGGCAGCGCTGGATTGGCTTGACGCACGTCCAGCGATACGCCGTTGGCTGCGGCCATCACCTGCAGCAACTCGGCGTCTGCCGAGCCATCGGGCATCGGCGCGAGCAAAGTCACTCGCAGTTGTCCGCACTGCAAGGCCCCGCCGCAGCGCCCCGGGGAAGACAACGCCCAATTCGTGGTCTGCACGTTGACGCCGATCCGGTAGTCACAGGCCAAGGCGGACGTAGCGGGTTCATCCCCCCCGAAACCGTATCCCAGCGAGATGCCGGTGATCTCGATGCTCGCGGGGCCGGCTGGCGGCGTCGGCGTGCTGGCGTCATCCCCGCTGCAGGCCTCGAACACGGTCAGTAGCAAGGCGGCATATGCAAGACCACGAAGGGCGCGTAGGAGCGTCGGATTGGAAGCGTTCACTTTCCCCCCATATAGCCGGCGAGCGCCGTCTACAACCTCACGCGACATAGTTTTGCTTCGAAGCTGCCCTTGAGGCTGGTCGCCACGTGCTCGGCATCACCCGGGAACTCGAAATTGAGCAGACCGCGCACGCGGCCGTCTTGAGTCGTGGTCACGCTCTCTAGCTGAATTTCCCCGCCTGCGGGCAGTGTCAGCCCGCGATGACCGAGGCGGATCGTGGGCAAAGCGTAGGGCCTGTCGGGCTGTTGTTCGCTGCCGCCGTGCGCGAGGGGGCCGGCCCAAGCGTAGCTGCCCGGCCCCAGCTCGCTGGTTCCGGGGGCGATCACCGTGACCGTCGCGCTCGAGTCGCGCTCGGTGGGTGTCACGAACGAATCGCACGAGGCTTGATAGCTCGCGAGGGTGATCTTCAGCTCACGGCGCTCGCCGGGTAAGACCAGGTACTCCGCGTAGCTCGAAAGCGGGCGGAATTCGACGTGATCGGAAGGCTCGGGACCAGCGACGATGTAGATGGCAGATGCCCCGCGCGCGCGACAGCCGAGGGTGCCGATGCAGAACGGGAGCAGCGCGAGCGTAGCAAGGCGCGCCCAAGCTCGCCCTAGGCGGACAGCTCGGCTCGAGGATGCTCCAGAGAAAGTGGCCACGGACGATCGTGCAAGTGCTTGGAAGCTTTTGCCAGAGCGACGCGCGCTTGGCGGACAGTAGGACGCTTGCGCGGATCCTGCCGCAAGCAAGCCGCCAGCACCATCGCCAGATCGCGATATTCCGGGACTTGAGCGAAGCGCGCAAGTCGGTCCGGCCAGCCGTCGTGCATGACATGCAGCGACAAAATCGCGGTTTCGTCGTCGGCGTCGAAGAGCAGCTCACCGGTCAGAGTTTCGTAGGCCATGCACGCGAAGGCATAGATGTCCGCCGGCAGAGGCGACAGCACGCAGTCTGCTGGGGCAGTGCCCAGCACTTCGGGCGAGCAGTAGTCGAGCGTGCCACAGCCGGGACGCAACTTGCGGCCGCTCAGGCCGAAGTCCACCAGGACCGGGACATCTCCGTCACGCAAAATCACGTTCGACGGCTTCAAGTCCAAATGCCCGACGCTCGCGCCGTGCATGGCTTCGACCCCGGCCAGGATGCCGTCCAGGATCTTGAAAGCTTGCTCACTGCTGAGCGACCGACTTCGAATCAGCCGATCCAAGCCCGCTCCGCCAATCAATTCCATGACCAAGATCGGCTTGGGTCGGGCCGCAAGGTCGAAGGTCACGAAGCGAGCCAAATTGACGTGCTGAGGCAGAGAAAGCAGCGCGCCTGCTTCCTCGCGGAACAACTGCAAGAACTCTTGCTCGGACAAACTGCGCGCGGTGGTCGGATCGTAAGCAGGTACTTTTAGCGCGAAGCCTTGGGCTTTGGAGTTCTTTCGTTCCTCGATACGACGCGCGACGAACACCGAGCTCGCTCCTCCACCGCCCAGCGCCCGCACCACGTAGAAGGCGCCGATCGTCTTTTGCGGCAGTAGCCAATCCGGCAGGGCCGTGCGCCGAGTCTCGAGCGGCAGAGCGAACACGTCGCTCGGAACCTCGACCGGTAAGGTGGTGATGCGCTCGAGCACGCCGGACACCGCACTGGCTAGCGCTACGGGCAGGTCCGCGACCAACTCGGTGATCGCCAACAGCAATTGCTGCGGGTTCGGCGGCACGCCCGAGCGCACCGTGTGCTCGACCAAGCCGGCGAGGGGGGGCACGTCCGCGACCACCGCGATGGCCATGGGATCCTCTTCGACGACGCGGCGCAAAGCACCGGACATCAGCCGGCGCAGGTCGTCGAGCGCGTGGCCGAGCTCACTCAAGACATCACTATCACCACCCGAGTTTTCGATCAGTTCGGTCTGGCCGCGCGTACGGGCGACGAATTCGAGCGCTCGACCCAAACGCTGTACCACGCGACGCAACGCCTCTCCGCGATAGGAACCGCCAGCACCGAGCCCGCGGCTGAGACGGAGAACACGCGCGGCGACGCGCGCCGCATCGTCCTCCGGCGCCGGTCGTACGCTGCCGTCGCCCGTCGCCTCGTGCTCCGCTTGCGGGTTCAAGAACGCCACATACGCTTCGAGCACCATGCGCACGTCGGGGTTGGTCGAGGCCTCCGCGATGGACTCGAAGCTCTGCGGCTCGGACAAGAAATGCGCGACGGAAAGCAGCAAATCGCTGGGCTCGGCCACTCCCTCGCGAACCGCTGAATCGAAGCTACGCGCCAGCGTGGCGCAGGCGATGCGGTGGACCATCGCGTCGGGGTGACTCGCCAGGCGCCGCAGCATCACCTGCACGGCGCGGAGCACGCGTCCGCGCACCCCAGCGTCGTCTTCACCGCGCGAGCCCTCGAGGTCGACCAGGTGCAAGAGCGCCTTCAATCGGCGTTGCTCGCCGAGCGCTGCGCTGTTCGAATGCTCCGCTTGCTCCGCGCTCGACTCCGCGTCCAGGACCCACCTGCCCAAACGATCGTACAAGCGATCGATGTCCGGGACGGTCGCGTCGTTGTCGCCTGGGCGGCGACCGAGCAGCAGCAGTTCGGAAAGCCGCGGAGTCTCCAGCACGCCCAAATCCAAATCCGCCAGCGCGCCGACCACGTACGGCAGCACCTGTAAATCGTGCGGATCGTGCGAGCCGATGAAGTCCATCGCGCGGTGGCCGGCTGCGAGAGCGGCAATGGCCAGCTCATGCGCGGCGCGCGCGCCGCGCGTCTCATAAGCGCTCAGCGCCCGTCGCACGGCCCCCACCAGCTCGGTCTCTTCGTCTTGCTCGCGGTCCAAAATACGGATCGTGCGCTCGGCCACGCCGCGCATCACCGACCCTTGGGCCTGAGCACGCGTGGCGAGCGTCTTGCGTAGGGTCTTCGCCGCGTCCTCGCCGAAGGTTTGACTGGTCAGATCGCTGAGCAGCGTCGCGACGGCCTCGGCGACGTCTGGACGCCGGGTGGCGGCGATGGCGTCGAGCACGGCCTCCGCCGCGTCCGGTTCGGCCTCGATCGCGCGCGGCAAGCCCATGACCAGCGTGGCGACGATGCCGGGATCGTGTTGCGCGAGCGGGCCCTCGATCAAGCGTTTACAGGCCCGACACGCGCCATCCGGATCCGAGGGCAAGGTCCCGACGAGCGAGACCGCCGCCCGGCGCCACTCGGTCGGGCTCAGGTTCGGGTCGAGCGCGCTGTCGATGTCCTCGCGCAGCCCGCCGTCTACTGCGGAGAGTAGCCCACGGGCGACGGCCGCATGGCGCCAGACCAGCGGCTCGCGATCGGCGAGCAGCGCCTGAAAGATCTCGCGCACGGGCTCCGAGAGCAACAAATCCTTGGGGTAGGGATCACCTTGTTGCGCGCGCACGACCGCTTCGCGAGCAGCATGCTCGATCAACTTGGCGGCCAAGCGCCGGGCCGGCAGCGTGCCGCTGCGAGCGCGATCGAGCCAGCGTTCTCGCAACTCGCGACGTGTGACCAGCGTGAGCGCGAGCGCATCCGCGTTCACCGAGGAGCCCACCGGCAAGTCGAACAACAGGCTGATCCGCGCGCGGATCTGGGCAGCTTCTAGCGCCTTTCCCGAGCTCAAGGCCATGCGAGCGGCGACCGCCGCGAACGTGCCTGCAGTGCCGTCGTAGACGCGAGCAAACACTCGTCGGCCGAGCTCGCGCCGCGGCTTTCCTTGCGGCAACGCCGCGGTAATTTCATACAAGGCGACCGCCGCGGGCCCGGGCGCAATCCAATCCAAGTCGTCCACCAAGCCGCTATCGAGCGCGATGCCCATCACGCGGCTGAGCACTTCTGGAGCGACGCCATCCAACGGAGGAGGTCCCGAGGCGCCACTGCTTTGACCAAGCGCGGTGATGGCTTGCCGAAAATTTGCGCGGCGTTCGGTGTCGTCTTGCAGACGCACGAGCGTGGCAAGAGCTTCGACGGGGTTGGGGCGACCGCGCATTCCTAGAACTCCTCAGTGTAACGGACATTTGCCCAATCAACCCAGGCTATTTCTGCGGGAAAGACTGTGTGCAACTAGCGCCGAGCGTACACAGTGTGTGCAGCGCTCATGATGCAGGAACCAGCGTGAGAACCACGGTTCACGCGCTGCCGTAGTCGAAGCGCAACGCATCGGGCGACGACTCGGACGAAGCTTCGAGAAACTCGCGCCAACGCGCGCGTTCGAGCTTTGGCCCAAAGCTTGTAAGACTGCGCGGGAACTCGCGTCACAGGAGAACGCCTACAATGTATTCAAAGACCCACCTTTGGTTTGCCGGCTGCTCGCTGACTGTCTGCTGCTTCGCCAGTGGTTGCACGTTGGACAAAAAGGACGATGACGCGGACGCTTTCCGCGAAGCGGTGCCTCGAGAACAGTCGGTGGCGCTCTCGGGTCCAGATTCGAGTTCCTCGGGTTCAACGGCTTCGGCGGGTCCCGCGCGACGAACCTTGGGCACCGCTCCCGCGGCGTCCTATGCCAAATGGTACAGCTTTACTCGCGGAATGCGCCAAGGGGTCAACCAGGTGACCGCCAGTGTGCTGGCAGGAGTCTGGGCAATTTTGCACGTGCCGCCGACGACGCTCAACAAAGCCTCGGCGACCTGGGGGCCGTTCTCGGATGAGCTCGAGCCAGCCAGCTATCGCTTTCGCATCATACGCATTGCAGACGACGAATACGAGTACTCGCTCGACGGCCGCCCCAAGGCTTCGACGGACGACGCTGCGTTCCGAGCTGTGCTCACGGGCCACGGCTACGGTACGCCTCACGCGCTGCACGGCAAGGGTGAGTTCACGATCGATCTAGACGTCGCCAAGTCGCTCGACCCGTTCGCACATCGAGATGATTCTGGAACCGTCCGCATCGACTACGACCTGCCCCACGATTTCGTGGAGCACGCTGATCTTCTACCACGCACCATCACCGCTCGAGTCGATCCCGAAGGCGAGGCGGTGTACACGGTCGAATCGCTGGCAAACGCCGATCACACCGGCAGTATTCATGTCGATGCCCACGTCGACATCGCCGATAGTAAAGACACGAAGCTCGAGGACGTCGTCATCGACAGTCGCTGGAACGCGACCGGGGCGGGGCGGGCCGACATCGCCTTCAGCGGCGGCGATTTGCCGACCAGCACGCCCATGGTCGACGCCGTGGAGTGTTGGAGCAGTGATTTTACGCAAAGCTACTATAGCGACTCGGTGAACTTCTCGCCGCTGGTCGGCGTCGAGAGTGCGTGCGTGTACACGAGCAAATAATGCCGTAAGGTGCGGTTCGCCATGAGCAACCCGCCGCGTACTGGTATCCTTTTGGTCGCCCACGGCACCGTGGCGCGGCTCGACGAGCTGCCTGCGTTCGTCGCGCGCATTCGCCATGGCCGTCCGGCGCCACCCGGCTTGGTCGAAGAGCTGACCCGTCGCTACCAGGCGATCGGGGGCTCACCCCTATTGCGCGTCACGGCAGAGCAGGCGCGCGCGCTCGAGACGCAAACCGGGTTGCCGGTTCTACTGGGCATGCGCTTGTGGGACCCGAGCGTAGAAGACGCATTTCGCGAAGCGGCGCGCCGCGACATCGGCCGTTTGGTGCTGGTCCCACTGGCGCCATTCAGTGTCGAAGTGTACGGCGCGGCCGCCCGTCGCTCGCTCGAGAGCGTGCGCGCGGAGCTCGCGCAGGCCACGCCAGAGCTGGTGGTCGCGGAACCGTGGGGAACGGAGCCGGCGTTCGTCGAGGCGCATTGTGCGGCACTGCGTTCGCTCCTGCGCGTCGACTCGCGCGACAGCGCCGTGGTGCTCACCGCACACAGTTTGCCACGCGCGGCGATCCGCGCGGGCGACCGTTACCAAGCGGAGGTCGAAGCCAGCGCTCGGGCCATCGCGGAGCGGCTCGGCCGGCCTTGCGAATTGGCCTATCAGAGTCAAGGCGCCGATGGCGGTGAATGGCTCGGTCCCGATCTGCGTCAGACCTTCGAGCGTTTGGCGCAGACCGGTGTGCGCCAGCTCACGCTCGCGCCCTTCGGCTTCTTGGCTGATCACGTGGAAACGCTCTACGATCTGGACATCGAAGCTCGCGCTTGGGCGAGCGCCCTCGGCCTCGGCCTCGAACGTGTTCCGGCGCTGAACACGGCGCCGGGGCTGATCGACGCGCTTTCTGCCGTGGCACTTCGGGCGCTATCCGCTCCGGCCGCCCCGTCGCCTACATCGGTCGCCGGAGCAGCGCGATAGGCGCGGCCGCGGCCTTGGACTAGGCTCGGGAGGCCGCATGAAGTACACGATCCCGCCGCTCCGACTTCGCCTGCTCGGCTTGTTCTTGGTGCTCGTTCTCGGGGTGGGTTGCCCGTGCGTGCGGAGCGCTGTCAACGGTAGCCCGGGCTTGCGCTGGTGGCTGTTTTCGAATTTCGGCGCACAGCGCATGTGTCCGGAGATGTTGAAGCGTGGCGTGCCGCTGAAGCTCGTCCCCAACGGAAACACCGTGGGGCGGCTGTACCCTGAGCAGTGCAACTATCAGGTCAACGACCAGCTGCAGACCGTCACGCTCAGCTTCGCGGGCACTGGTTCGGCTTGGACGCCGATCGCGGGCCGCGTCGGCTTCTCGGTGGCAACCAGCGTGCAGTACGGCATGGACTTTTATATGGCCGAGGACGCCATCTACGTCTGGGCCAAGCCGAGAAGCGTGCCGTTCGGCCCCGAATTCAAGGTCGCCACCGTGGAAAACAAGTTGGTGAACTGGGCCGCTCAAGGTCCAGCGGGTTACCTGGCCACGACCTTCGGTTCGCAGGTTGCGTCGAGCCAGATTGCCAGCGGCTTCACGGTGATTCACGGCGACAGCGGCGATGAATTCACGCTCGGCCAGCTGCAGCCACCGATGCATCCCCCGAAGCCATTCAACTTGCCGTCGGGCGGCCGCTACGCCTTCGTCAACGACACGACCGAGGTGCGCTCCGAACAGATCGACATGATTGGTCCCTTCGAAGTCGCGGAGAACGGACAAGCTCTGTTCTGCCGCTTTCGCCTGACCGGCCCGACGTTGGATGCCTTGGTAATCCGCCGGGGTGCGGGTGACCTCTGGCGGCGCGGTCTGCAACTCGGAGCAGCCCTTTCTCCGCCGCCCGAGGCCCCAGTCATGCAATTTCCACTCATGCCCGGCAGCGAACAGCACCAGAAGATCCCGCTGCCACCGGGCCAGTACTACATCGTGCTCGACAACAGCGCGAAGGTCGGCAGCGTCAACCCTCCGTGGAACCCGCTCGGCGTAGTCGGCGGCAACACCGCGGTGGTCGCCCACGTCGTCGAACTGGGCGACGCCGACGACGCGTTCTAGCATTCACCGTTCACGCACGTCTCGGCAAGCTCGGCGGTCTCAGCGACCTCTGAAATTGGGCCGTCGCAGAGTGGTGTATAGAGGAAGATCCGGAAAACCATGCGAACGCCGAAATACGATCGTGTACCAGTGCCTGCGCTCTCGACGGCCGTGAGCCATTGGGCAGCATGTCTCGCCCCGCTCGCGCTGTGCGCGCTCGCGAGCCTGAGCACGGGCTGCGCGCGCGGACCGGACTTGCGGGTGGATGGCCTGCCGATCCGAAAGGTGGTCGTGTATCGAAATGGCGTGGGGTACTTCGAGCGCTCGGGGGAGGTCGACGGAGATTCGGTCCAATTTCGCATGCGTCAGCGCATGGTGGGCGACTTCCTGGCAACGCTCGCGATCGTCGAACGCGGCGGCAGTTCGGTGCAAGCGGCTTCCTTTCCGCTCGACGTGTCGGCGGACGATCCAACCGCGCCAGATCCGCAATTCATGCGCATGTTGGAGGCCTGGGACAATCCGGATCAAGTCCAGGACTCACGCAATAACGGCCGCAACAAGCTGCGCGATGTGACGTTGCGCCTGGACGGCAAGCAGCACGATCTCGCGGTCGGCTACGTGGCGGCGACGCCCGTCTGGCGCCCCTCCTATCGCATCGTGGTGCAGAACGGTGGAGCAGATCTGCAAGCGTGGGGCATCGTCGAGAACGTCTCGGGCGAAGATTGGAAAGACGTGGAACTCGCGTTGGTCGCGGGGGCGCCCTTGGCATTCGAATCTACGCTCGGAGATCCAGTGACGCCCGCGCGTCCCGTCGTCACCGATACCGGTGAAGTGATCGCCGCCGTACCGGAAGGCGTGACTTCTCTCAACGAACGTGAAGGCGGAGCCGTCAATCGCGTGGGGCCTCCCATTGACGCGCCCGCGGCGCCACCGCCGCCGCCCGCTTCGCAGGCCCCCGCGCCGGTCGCACGCATGCGCTCGTCTGCGCCTTCGTCCGCGAGCGGCTCGGGTGCCGCCATGTCGAAGAAGGCTGCGCCCAAGCCGCGGTTCTCCGCGGCAGAGCCCCGGGAGGCACCTGAAGCCGAAGCCGACGACGCCAAATACGACAAGGACGAATTCGCAGAGCGCCGGATCGCCCTGAACGAACTGGGTAAAGGCGGCTTGAGCGCCCCTCGCCGGATGAGCGCTCTCGCTGCCGTTGCCGTGGACTCCGGTGCCACTCGTTATCAGCTGCCCGTTCGTGTCACGGTGCCGGACGCGAGCGCCACGATGGTGCTCTTAATCAACCAGCGCGTGCCGGGGGAAGCCGTGTTTCTGTTTGCTCCGGACGGTGGGGTGCCCGACTCGAGTTCACACCCGTTCCGCGTCGCGCGTTTCACCAACGCGACGAATGGCCTGCTCGAACGCGGTCCGATCGCGGTCTTCGAGAAGGGCGCGTTTCTGGGGCAGGGCATGCTGGACCCATTGCCACCCAAAGCTACCGCTACGGTGCCTTTCGCGCTGGAGCGAAGCCTTGCGGTCGAGAGCGAACGGCGCAGCCTGGAGCTTGGCGCGCGCCTGTTCAAGATCGAAGCCGGCGAGTTGGTCGTGGAGCGCGACAGCGTGACCCGTACTCTGTACAAGATCAAAAATGGCAGTGAGCTCAGCGCCAAGCTGCTGGTGCGCCACCCCCGGCTCGGTGGAGCGCGCCTGTACAAGCCGCCGGCGGGGAGCGAAGACAACCTCGGCGCGGGCAACGCATTGGTGCCGATCGTCGTGCAGGCAGCTGCCCGGGCAGAGCTCACGGTCGAAGAACGCCAACCAACCCAGGAACGCACCGATTGGCTGTCACCGATCGCCGACGAGGCGGTCAAGGCCTACATCGCCGATGCGCGAGCGGATCGCGCGCTGGTCGCTGCCCTGAGCAGCGCGTGGACTGGACGGGATGCGCTGAAAAAGGCCAGCGACGAACGCAATTCGCTCACGCAGAGCCAGGCCGAACTCGAAAAATCGGCGCGCGAGACGCGGCTCAGCCTGGAGGCCATCGAGAAGAACAAGCAGGCGGGTGACCTGCGCGCCAAGCTGACGGCGCGGCTGGCGGACGTGACCGGTCGGCTCGACCAGATCACGAAGAAGCTCGTGGAGCTGAATATGCGCGCCTCCGAGCTGGAAGTGCGTTTTCGCGATTCCATCCGCGAGCTCCGGCTGAGCGCGCCGCTTGCACCGAAGGACTGAGCTCGAACCGCGCCGCCCGGGTAAATCCCTCGAAAATACGAGAACTTGCCCGGCTAGTCAGTTGACAAGCCCGGGGGCCTGCGTCACAAAAGCGCCTTCATGATCGAGCCCGCGGAAGTAGAACGCATGCTCAAGGCGCGCTTCAGCGACGCCCAGCTCGAGCTCGTCGACTTGACCGGCACGCAGGATCACTATCAGGCGCGCATCGTTTCTAGTGCCTTCAGCGGCAAATCCCTGCTCGAACAACATCAACTCGTCTACAGCGCGCTCGGCTCCGCCATGAACGGAGCCATCCACGCGCTCGCACTCAAGACCTACACGCCCGAAGCCTGGGCCAAAGTGAATGGAGAATCAGATGGACGAAGCCTTGCGTGAGCGGATCAAGACCACGATCGAGAGTCATCGAGTGGTGCTCTTCATGAAGGGGAACAAAAATTTCCCGCAGTGTGGGTTCTCGGCTCAAGTGATCGGCCTGCTCAAACAAAACGGCGCAGACTTTCGCGACGTGAATATCTTGGCAGACGCGGACTTGCGCAGCGGGCTGAAGGAGTATTCCAACTGGCCCACGTTCCCCCAGTTGTACGTGAACGGTCAGCTGGTCGGCGGTTGCGATATCGTGACGAGCTTGAACGAGAGCGGCGAACTCAAGACCTTGCTCAGCGGCGGCGCGAGCTAGCGCGAGCTGGCCAACCCGAGCGACCGCGCGGCGTCGAGCCCCGACCGCGAGGCTCGATTTCCATCCCGAAACGGGAAGGTGAGCCGCGCGGGCTGGTTCGGGCGACCAGAAATCATGCCCAACTCCGCCCCGACCAGCGTGGCGACCGAGGAGCGGCTGAGTGAGCCCGCCGCCTGCCCGATCACGTCGAAGCTGTGACCGCGCCGCGCTGGGTCCACGCGATTGCCGAGCACTTCAGGCTTCAAGATCGGCACGTCCGTGAAGCTTTCCATGAAGTAGATCAACGAACCGACGGCAGCGCCGGGAGTCACGCCCAGGAACCACGAACCGACGTGATGCGCTTCGCTGTCCGCGCAGTGTGCGAACAGCGCGCCGTCCGTGGCGCCCAGAGCATCCGTCAAAGCGTCCGCCAGGAGGAAATAGTCCAGTCGCTGATTTTCTGTAAAATAAGGGACAACGTACGGACCCGAGAACGTCAGACTTACCCCGCTGACGTTCTTTTCCCCGAGGGGTGGTAGTGCACGCACCTCCACTTGCGCGTCGAAGCGCTCCTCGGCCACGAGTGAGCTGGCCTTGGTCCAAATCAGTTTTCCGGTCGTCGACCCTGCAGCGCGGCGCACGAAAGTCGAGAGCTGTGCCGTTTGGCTCAGGTTCACCTGCGGCCCACGACGCAGCAGGACCAGTTCCACCTGCCAGCCTTCCACGTCTGCGGGTCCGACGCTGCCGCCGCGCGCCACTCGCGTCCGCGACTTCGCGCATGCGGAGCTGGCGATCACCGCGCGTTCGTGCTCGATGTTGGTCGCGTCGTAGCTCGGGGCCGTGACACTCGCAATCGCGCTCCCGATCGGCCCGTGGTGCAGCAGGCGGTCGACGGCGGCGAGCGGCGACTCTTTGTTGGGCGAAAGGTAGCGGTAGGCTAGGCCGACGCCGCCGACCATCAGCATCAAGATCAGCAGCGGCGGCAGGAACGAGAAGGGCCCCGAGCGGTTCCCGCTACGCGGACGTGGCGGGCGTGAAGCAAGCGGCGCTCGCTTTGCGCCTTCACTGAGCAGCTGAGCGATCTGCTGAACGCGGCGCTCGCGCAGGTCGTCCGGCAAACTCTCCCATTGTTGGACCGAACCTTTCAGATCAGCGCGCGCCTCCGTGGCACCTTTGCCGACTACTAGGAACTGACCTTCGACGCGCGGCGTGCCTGGCCATCCCCGCCGCTGCAGCTCGGCCTCGACCATGGCCCGGATCTGGTGGACGATCTGCTCGTCGGTCGCCGCGTCTGACACGCGGTTCAGGCTACTCTACCCGTGAGCGCGGCGTCCATGGCCGCACTAGTGCTAGCGTCGACGACATGGTGCGCCCACTGATCCTGCTCAGCAACGACGACGGCTACCGAGCTCAGGGCATCAACGCCATGCGGCGTGCGCTGAGCGAATTCGCGGAGGTGGTGGTATGCGCACCCGAAATCGAACAGAGCGCCACCAGCCATGCCCTGAGCGTGCATCGGCCGCTGCGCGTTTTCGAGTCCGAGCCGGGTATCTTTTCCATCGACGGCACGCCCGCTGATTGCGTTTACGTCGCGCTGCACGGCAAGACCCGGATTTTGCCGCGCTGGCCGGACGCAGTGGTCTCCGGGGTGAACCACGGCGTGAACTTGGGCGATGACGTCTTCTACAGCGGAACGGTGGCTGCGGCCCGCGAGGCCGCGTTGAAAGGCATCCCGTCGCTTGCCGTCTCGACACCTTACGACGCGGACATGGAACGCGCTTCCGATCTCGCGCGCCGCGTGGTTCAGGCGCTGCTGCTGCGTCCGGTGACCACGCCCCTGCTACTCAATTTGAACGTTCCAAAAGGCTACACCACCTTACGGTCGACGCGCTTGGGCCGGCGCATCTACCACGACGAGGTCGATTTTCGGCGTGACCCCCGCGGCCGTGAATACCTGTGGTTGGGCGGTCCGAGCGCGGAGAGCGAGGCCTTGCCCGGCTCAGACACCGAGGCCTTCGACGCTGGCGTCGCCAGCCTCACCGCGCTCTCGCTCGACCTTTGGGCCCGCGAGAACGACGAATTCCTGACGCGCCTGGTAGCGGACGTAGTGTGAAGCGACGCGAGTTCGGCCCGGTCTTCCCCGCCGCGCGACCGGCCGTTTGTGAGTTTGGGCTGGGCCGACTACGATGCCGGGATGGCGGTTAGAAAAGGCACGTTCGCAAAGCCGAACAAGCCGGTCCCAGCTCGATCCCTGCCGACTCCGCGCGGCGTCGAGCTGAAGAAGTCAGCCGAGCTGTCTTCGGACAAGCCGTTTCGCATCGATGAGGCGCCGCAGTTCGACTCACTCTCGTACGTGCGCGGCCTGATCCGTGAGGTCCCGGACTTTCCCCAGCGGGGCGTCTTGTTCCGCGACATCACGCCGCTCTTGGCCGACCCGCGTGGATTTCATATCGTGCTCGACACCATCGCGCACCGCTTCGTGGGCGAGCAAGTGGACGCAGTGGTGGGCGTCGAATCCCGAGGGTTCATTTTCGGCGGCGCGCTCGCCGCACGCCTCAACACGAGCTTCGTGCCCGTTCGCCGCCCCGGAAAGCTGCCGCGTGGCACGGACAAGGTGAGCTACTCGCTCGAGTACGGAGAGAGTGAGCTCGAGATGCACCGAGACGCGCTGCGCGAAGGCGCTCACGTGCTGGTGGTGGATGATTTGCTGGCCACTGGGAGCACCGCCGCCGCTGCCGGCGAATTGGTCGATCGCCAAGGTGCATTCGTGATCGCGTACGCTTTCGTGATTGAGCTGGGATCGCTCGGTGGGCGCGAGCGCCTTGCGCCAGCGCCTTGCCTATCGATCCTCCGCTTCGACTGAAGCTCGCTCGGCCTCACACCACGCGAGCCGGGAAGGCGATCACCTCGCCGAGCTCGCGCGCGCCGGTGGCGAGCATCAGTAGCCGATCGAAGCCGAGCGCGTTTCCGCCAGCGCGCGGCATTCCGCTGCTCAAGCCTGCCAAGAAGCGCTCGTCGATGGCGTAGGTCGTGCGCCCTTCGCTGGCACGACGCTGCGTGTCTTGCTCGAAGCGCCGCCGTTGCTCACTCGAATCCGTCAGCTCGTCGAAGCCATTGCAGAGCTCGACGCCGCCCACGTACAACTCGAAACGCTCCGCCACGCTCGAGTCTTCCGCCGACAAACGAGCCAGCGCAGCTTGATTGGCCGGATACTTCCAGAGAAAGAGCGGCGCAGTTTCGCGCGCGAGGCCGGGCTCCACGTGATTCACGTACAGCTCGAAGTAGCGAGCCTCGTCCGTGTGCGCCAGATCCACGGCATCGCCGATTCCGGCGAACTCGCGGAACGCCTCGCGCACCGTGATGCGCTGAAACGGGAGCTCGAGATCATAGCGCTGGCCCGCGGGACCGAATAGGCGCGCTTCGCCCGATATGCGCTCGGCCACGCAGCGCAGCAGCTGCTCGGTGTCGGAGAGCACCTGAGGGAGGCCCGCAAACGCGCGGTACCACTCCAGCATCGTGAACTCGGGCTCGTGCAGTTGCCCGAGTTCGTCCAGCCGACTGGCGCGAGACAGCTGGAAAACGCGCGGAAAGCCGGCCGCGAGCAGCCTCTTCATGTGCAATTCGGGCGACGTAATCAAATAGCCGCCGTGGGCTGGAATCGCATCCAGGTGCAAGTCGACGCCGGGCGCCGGGACGCGCAGCGGAGTTTCGACCTCCAAGAACTGCTCGCGCGCGAAATAGTCGCGCACTGCGCTCAAGCCCCGAGCGCGCGCCTGCAGATTGCGTCCGACCCCCTGCCAGGCGAAGCGCGCGAGATCGCCGTCTCCCCGTGGCTCGGGGCAGGGGGTGTTCTCGACCACGAGCGCGGCGGCGAGGGCTCGACCATCGAAAGTCCCTTCCACGACCAACAGATCGCCGGGTGAAATCCGCTCGTTGGACAGGACCGCGTGAACACTGCAGAAGACGTCAGCGAGTTCGCAGCCGTCGGCATGCAGCGAGCTGACGCGACCTGCAACGCACACTCGCTGCCCCGCTGGCACTCGCACGAGGTCGCTGGGCGAGAGCGCCACCGGTCAGCCGCCGTGGAACGCGCGCAGGGCGAAGGCCGCGATTTCCGAGCCCATCCAGGGCGCCATCAGCGCCAAGACCACGGCTACGACCAACAGGCGCGGCAAGTGAGCAAGAGTCGCGTCTTGCACCTGGGTAGCGGCTTGCAGCACAGCCACCAGGAGTCCGACCAGCGCAGCGACTGCAACTACCGGAAGCGAGACGGCCACCGCGAGCAGCAGGGCCTCTTGACCCAGGGCAGCCAGCGCTGACCCGGAAGGCACTTCAGCTACCCTCACCGGCTTGCGCAGTGCTGTCGCCCGCGTCGTCACTGCTAGCTCCGCCGCCGCCGGAGCCGCCTCCGCCGCCGGAGCCGCCTCCGCTGGGCGTGTTCGTAGTGACCTCGCAGCGCGAATTGTTGATGCGCCCGTCGCTGTAGCAACAGCGATTGTCGCCAAACGGGCCGAAGTTCTTGCAGGTCAGCCCGTCATCGCAATCGTCGTTGTTGGTAGCGCTGATATCGTCCCCGCAGCGTTCACCTTCGGACTGCTTCGCGCAGCCGGGTACGAACAGGAATAAGCCGAGGACCGGTACGAGCGTGGCCAAGGCGAGGAAACGGGCAGGGGAAAGACGCATGCTGGGGGCTTCCTACCAGGGGTTCCGGCGGCTGTCACGCCTGTGAAAAGCGCGCTAAGCGCGGCGCTTGTCCTTGGCTTCGACCGCGGCTGCGAATAGGCGCAGATAAGAAACCGCGCTCAAAATCGAGAAAACCAGCGAAATGTAGACCAACGCGCGGCCCACGTAGACCAGATCGACCATGCCCAGGTCCAGCGGGCCCAGGCTGAGGTGGTACGGGTAGCCGAGAATCAAGGCCAGGATGCCGACCATCTGCAGCGCGGTCTTGCTCTTGCCGTCGTCGCCCGCGGCGATCACCACGCCCTCACTACTCGCGATGCTGCGCAAACTAGTGACGGAGATCTCACGAGCCAAGAGCAATACCACCGCCCACTCGGGGATGCGGCCCATGGGCACCATGTACACCAGCACGGCCATGACCAAGAGCTTGTCGGCCAATGGATCCATGAATTTACCGAGCACGCTGACCACGTTCATGCGGCGCGCCAAATAGCCGTCGAGCAAATCGGTGATCGCGGCCGCCGAGTAGACCAACGCCGCCCACACGCAATCCTTGGGCGAGCCGCGGCCTAGCAGCATGATCACGAGTGGGATCACCGCCACGCGCGCCATCGTCAGCAGATTGGGAACGTTGAAGGCGTCTTCGCTGAGTGAACGCCTCCTTCGCTTGCGCTCGCTGAGAGGCAGGCGATTGGGACGCCGAGAGAGAAAACCAGCTTTGGCCATATTCAACCCAGATCGACTAGCACCGAACCGCTGCCTGAAAAGGCGACGAAGCCCGGCGTCTTGAGCGGCGAGACATCCAGATCCAGCGGGTGCCCCAGCAAGCGACCGACCCAGCCCACCACGTCATCGGCGCGTACGGCGAGCTTTTGGTTCTCGGTCACTTCGAGCATTCGCGGCGGTTTGCGGCTCTCGATCAGGACGGTGCCGCGCCCGGTGATTTGGACCATTGACACCGGTTCACCCGCGCCGCTCGGCAGACGGCCGTTTTCATGCTGCGCGGTTCCCGCGTAGCCGACCAAGCAGCTCTCTCGCACGTACACGAACGCGCCGTTCAACTCGAGCGCCGAGAGCTCGCGCTCGGGTGAGGCGCCGACCAAGATTTGCCCGGCGCCGCTGAGCAACACCCACGGGGAACCCGGACCCCCGAGGGGTTCGCCCAGGTCCCGACCGCGCATCCGACGCGAGAGGGGAGTATTGGTGAAGGCAGCGCCATGCGCGAGTAGTCCGCGCACCGCATCCCCACGCACCGCCCAGGTGCCGGTGACTTCAATCAGAGCCGAGCGACGGCTCGCGGCGACTACAGGCTCGACGCCGTCTGGATTCGGGAGAATCGATGGCGTGGCTCCTGGGCTCGCCGCCGGCAGCAGCGACGCCCGGCTCAATTCCTTCGGTTCCGGAATTGCCGGGACGGCGGGACCGAAGCGGCCCGGCAGCGATGAACGGCGCGCGCGCGGGGAAGCAGGTAGGTCTTCACCCGGTTCGATCGCACGCCAGAGCCCCATGCGAGAGAGAGAGCCCAATTCAGCCTCGGTCGTGGCGCGCGAAAAGCCCGGCTCATCGGTCTCGAGCTCTTGAACGGCATCGGCAGCGGCGGCGCGCACTTCAGCGCGCTCCGGTGCCTGAGCGCTTTCGGACAGCTGCGCGCTTTGTTCGAGCAGCTGCTGCATGCGCCGCACGAGATGAGGCTGCCCCGCGCGTTCGAAAGCGGTGCGCGCCTTGTCGAAGTCACCCAGTCGCTCGTGCACGAGACCGAGGTAGCCCCAAGCGCGCACGTGGTCCGGGACGCGCAGCGTCACTTCTTCCAAACATTCGCGAGCGAGCTGCGACTGCCCCGTTTTCAAATAGCAAAGCGCCAGATTCACACGCGGGCTAATCTCCTCGGGCCGCACGCGGATGATCTCACGGTAGATCTCCTGCGCGCGCGGGTAGAGCCCGAGTCGGAAATAGACTACGCCCAGCAGTCCTTGACCTTCGACGTCCTGCGGCTGAACCCGCAGTGCCAGCTCGAGCTCCTCCTTGGCCTCACTGACGCAGTTGTCTTGCAACAGCTCACTGCCGCGATACAGGTGAAACAGGAAGTCTTCACCGTCGAACTTGGATGAAGGAGCTTCGGAGTCGTGCTCTTGACGGCGAAGCGACGTGGGCGCCGGCGCGGTGGACGCGACGCTCGGCCGCCGCGGGGCCACGGTGGGCGCGAAGCTCGGCCGATGCGAGGCAGCGCTCTGCTCGACACCGTGCTCCGAATCATCACCGAATTCCGCCATGCCTGGACGATACTCTAGCGGCTGGCGAGCGAGCCCAGAAAACTCGAGAGCAGGCGAATTCCGGCAGCTTGGCTCTTTTCCGGGTGAAACTGGGTCGCAAACACGTGGTCGCGAGCGACCGCGGCAGTGACCGAGTTCGGACCGTAAGACACGGTGGCTTTCGTGACGTCCGGCTCCAGCGCCACCGCGTGGAACGAGTGCACGAAGTAGACGTGCTCGCCATCGCCCCCGGCGGCGGTCAGCTCGCGGTGGCCCCCCGCGCGCAGCTCGAGCGCATTCCAGCCCATGTGCGGGATCTTGATGCCGGGCGCCCCGAGCAACTTCTTGACCGAACCCTTGAACCAGCCGAGGCCCTGAAACCCGGGCGCCTCTTCGCTCGATTCGAACAAGATTTGCATGCCCAGACAGATCCCCAGGTACGGGGTGCCCGCGCGCAAGCGCTCGAGCAGTACCTCGAACAGCTCGGGGCCGAGTGCCTTCAAAAAGCCGTCGAAGTTGCTCTGGCCGGGGACGACGATCGCGTCTGCCCGCCGCACCACCTCCGGATCGGAGCTGCGCACCGGCAAGATCCCCGGTTCGCGTCCCGCCAATTCGAGCGCTTTCGCGACCGAGTGCAGATTGCCCAGGCCCACATCGACCACGACCACGGACGTCACACCAACATTCCTTTGGTGGAAGGCACCCCGGGAGCGCGGGGATCGAGTTCGGTAGCGGCGCGCAGTGCGCGCGCGAACGCCTTGAACGAGATCTCCACGATGTGATGCAGGTTTTGTCCTTCGTGCAGCACGACGTGCAAGTTGGCTTGGGCGGTGCGGGCGAACGCTTCGAAAAACACTTCCGCCAGCTCAACGTCCCAGGTGCCTATCTTGGCTTTCGGCAGCGGTACACGCCAAACGAAGAACGCGCGGCCGGAAAGGTCGAGCGCTGCGGTGACCAAGGCTTCGTCCATGGGCAACGTCGCCGAACCGTAGCGGCGGATGCCGTGGCGATCACCCAGCGCGTCGAGCACGGCCTTGCCGAGCACGATTCCAATGTCTTCGGTCGTATGATGACCGTCGATCTCGACGTCCCCTTCTGCGACGACGGTCAAGTCGATCGAGCCATGACGCGCGATCTGGTCGAGCATGTGCGAAAGAAAGGGCAAAGGGGTCTGGATCTTGGAGACGCCCGTACCGTCGAGGTTTACCTCGACGATGATCTTGGTCTCTTTGGTCTGGCGTTCTACCCGGGCGATGCGCGCCGTCATTTGAGTTCCTCGACTTTCCAAGCGGCGTGCTCACGCACGAGTTCGAGCGTCCCGCCCGCGCCATAGGCGAGCGTCGCGCGTTCGCCGACGACCTCGAAGCGGGCCGTGGGCAGCGCGGCTTTGAGCGCTTCGATCAGCCGTGCCATCTCTTGTTTTTGCTCGCCTTCCCAGGCCGCGCGTAGTGTGGCCTCGGTCAACCCCTCGCGCTGGCTGTCGGGGACAAACCGCAACAGCAAGTCGTAGCGCTTGTTCTGGACCGCGCGCACGAAAGACAGCGCGGCGGCCTCGGGCGCCGCCTGGCTGTACAAGTCGATGGCCGAGCCGTCCACCCGCCAGGCGTCATTCTCGTACACCAAGAGCAGCGGCTCGCCGTCCGCACCCGTCACCCGAGCCGTGATGCGAGCCGGGCCGGTCGTTGGCCGGTCCAGCGCACGCACGAGCTCCTGGGCTTGTTCGGGATTTTCCTGAATCATTCGCTTGAACTGTTCGAAAGGTATCGTCTTTTTTGCCTGATCGCTGAGCAGCGCATAGGCCTCGGCCAGCTGACCGCGCTGGACGGCGCGCGCATACGCCGAAAGGACACTCTCGGGGCTGCCCGTGTTGGACCCACTAGCGCAGCCGGTCAGCGCGGGCGACAAGCCAATGGCCAGCGCAAGGGCAACGCGCCAAACGGGCAGGGGGCATGCCGAACGCGACATGTTGCGGGGGATACCACAGCCCGAAGAGTCTCGCGACTTAGGTACAGAAGAGTGCCCGCGGGGCCCGAGCTGGCGGCCGGAAGCACCGCTCCCAGGCGCCGGAAAGGAAGCGTCGCTGGATCTCTGGTCGATCCGTATTACTGTGGAAACATGCGCCCTGCCCCCAAACCACGTCGACCGGAGCAGCTCGCGATCTTGCCGCTCAGGAATTCGGTGCTGTTCCCGATGTCGGTGGTGCCGATCAACGTCGGTCGCCCGCGCAGCGTGCGCTTGGTCGAAGAGCTTCTCGGGCAAGAGAGCGCCATGGTGGGCGTGCTCACGCAAAAGAACTCCGATACCGTCGAGCCGACCTTCGAAGATCTTTACTCCATCGGCACCTTGGCACGCGT